>Ga0210408_10000009_pt1 | contig 310906 bp, 278 predicted proteins | sample IncBWH4MmetaG_FD_155471 | JGI IMG/M metagenome (GOLD analysis project Ga0210408, IMG submission 155471) | Forest soil microbial communities from Barre Woods Harvard Forest LTER site, Petersham, Massachusetts, United States - Inc-BW-H-4-M | ecosystem: Environmental > Terrestrial > Soil >...
GCGCGACAAATTGCATTGGCGCTTACGACATAACGCGTCCGCCGCCGAGCGGACATGTAAAGATCAGAGGATACGTTCATGCTCACATCATCATTCAGCAAGACGCGTCGTCCATTCGGGCAGCCCGTGGCCGATCCCAAAGGCAACCCCCGATATGTCAAAATTCCAAAGGCGCCCCCGCAAAATCTGGTGCTGCCGTTGGAAACCGTGATTTCCGGCATTACCGCTAAGCTCGTTAAAGCCAAGAAGCTTGTGTTTCACACGGCCGGAGATACCGGGCCCATCAAAGGCGATGAAGTCATAAAATTGGTTGCCGAGCAGATGGAGGCGCAATTCGCAGGCGCGCCCAAGCTTGGCGTTCCGGCGACCCTCAATCCCGATACGCCCACCCTGACGCAGCCCGAAAACGGCGATCCGAGCTTTTTCTACCATCTGGGAGATGTGGTTTATTTCAACGGCCTGGTCAGGGATTATCAGGCGCAGTTTTATGAGCCTTACCAATATTATCCGGCGCCGATCTTTGCCGTTGCCGGAAACCACGACGGCGATACTGCAACCAGGCCAACTGATGAGCCCGATAACGAGCCGAGCCTCGAAGGCTTCTTCGAGAACTTTTGCGCTCCGGGGCGGCAATCCATTTCGACCTATCGCCAAACCATGACGCAGCCGTTCGTGTATTGGACGCTTGACGCGCCTTACGCGACCATCATCGGGCTGTACTCCAATGTCGACGGCTCGCTGGATCCGCTCGGTGTATCCCAGCAGCAGGCTTGGTTTGAGCAACAGCTGAAGGCGGCGGACACGCAGAAATGTCTGATCTTGGCGGTGCATCATCCTTGTTTCTCGTTGGATGATGCCCATGGCGGATATCCGGACATCCTCGCGGCCATTCAGGATGCGGCGGCCAAAGCAAACGGGCGCTGGCCGGACATCGTGCTGAGCGGCCATGTCCACAACTATCAGCGCTTTACGCAACAATTGGATGATGGAAGGCAGATTCCGCACATGGTGGTCGGGGATGGCGGCTACGCCGACAGCGTGGCGGCAATGCACAAATTGCAGCGGGATCCGGCCCACGGCAACGCCCCTATCAAGTCGACGTTTCCCACGGATATGAAAGGAATTACGCTGGAATCGTATAATGAAGTCGATGGCGGATTTGGGCGCATTACGGTGGACAATCAAAACCTGACTTTCGAATATTTTGCCTCGCCACTCGCGGGAGCCACGCCGACGAAGCCGTTCGATTCTTTCACCCTGAACTGGAAGACGCAAAAGATCACCGCTTCGAAGCCAGGCTTTGGGTTCGATACCAAGGCCAAGACGCCGACACATCCCAAGCGCCGTGGCGCCGGAAAGGTGCCGCAGAGTTGGCCAAAAAATGGGCCAAGCCGGGATCGTCGGTCTAATCCGAAGTCGTTGTAGTCAGGCTGCGCGTCGCCGGCGGCGCCCTACTCTGCCGCCATGACCGGCGTTGTTTGCCGGGCCTGCCGTTCCATCTCGCGGCGGATGCGGATGGGTTGCGCGCTTTCGTCAAGCGCAACGTCGGCTGCGGTCACGAACGCGCCGGCGGCAACGTTGCGCACAAGCTTGACGTGATGCGCCAGCCCAATCGGCAAGGCGCCGAGTTTCAGGCTGCGCGCCGCCGGAATGAGCTTGGCATAGACGCAATAGCCGCCTTCGCCGTCGAGCATTTCGCCGGCTTTGAGGTTGCGCTTGGCGACCGTTACCGCATCGCCGCGCCAGCCGCGGCAGCTTCCGGTCGGCTCGCCGCGCAGCGCGACATTGAGCACCGAGATCGACAGTTCTAGTCCGATCAGATGGAACGGCTTGTACATCGCCGCATAGCGGCCGGTGGCATCGGTCGGCAAGCCGTATTGCTTGAAGCAGGCCGCGGCGTAGTCGGTCTCCGCCTTGAACACCACATAGACACCCCAGCGCAAATCGCGCGCGACCGGCTCGCCGTTGCGCTTGAGCGACGACACCACTTCGACCATGCCATCGCCGGCCAGCACGCCGCCCAGAGTTTTCGGACGCAGCACATGCGCGAGCTCGTCGGCGCCGCATGGCGGAAAGATCAGGCCGTCGTGCGGCACGTCGAGCGCGCACGCGTTCGCCACCGCCGCCATTTCGATCGCCGACTTGGTGCCGTCGAGAAACGAGTTGAACATCTGCGAGTTCATGCCGGCGCGCCTGGCCTCCTCGGCGGTGAGGCCGTAATGCTGCCAGACGCCGTCCGGCGTGACGGTGTGATAGGCTGGAAGGTACTTGGTGCCCTTGCCGGCGGCGGCGACGGCAAAACCCGACGAACGCGCCCAATCGACCATTTCGGCGATCAAGGCCGGCTGATCGCCATAGGCCATGGAATAGATCACGCCCGCGGCGCGCGCCTTTTGCGCCAGCCACGCGCCGGCCAGCGCATCGGCTTCGACATTGACCATGACGATGTGCTTTTTCGCCTCGATCGCCTCGATCGCATGCGCGATGCCGGCTATCGGATTGCCGGTCGCTTCGATCACCACTTCGACACGCTCGTCATTGATGGCATCGCGGCCGCGCTCGGTGAAACGCGTGCGCGCCATGCCGGCCTCGTCCCAGCCGACATTGCGGCACGCCGCCTTGGCGCGTTCGGGATCAAGATCGGCGATCACCGCGACGTCGATGCCGGCGATCGACGGCACCTGCGCCAAGAACATCGAGCCGAATTTGCCGGCGCCGATCAGCCCGACGCGGACCGGCTTGCCGGCTTCGACGCGCTTTAAGAGCATGGCTTGCAGGTTCATGGCTTGATCTCCCGAAACCTACTTCGCCGCCGTAAGCGCGTCGGCAAAGGCGGCAAGATTTTTCTGCGCCTCGCGGTCTTTCACCGTCGCCGGCGTTTCCGCGATCAGCCTGGTAATGCGGCTGCGGTCGTCCGGCATGATGTATCCGGCCCAGATATCCCGCGTATCGCGCAACGCGCCGGCGATCAGCCGGGCGTTACCGGGTTTCATGCCTTCCGTCATCGCCGTGATCGCGCCGGTGATGGTTTGCGCCGAGCCGCTGCGGGCCTGCTGCAGGCCTGCGGCGCGCGCCGGCGTGCGCTGCTCCTGCGGCAGCTGCTCCAGGAACAGAGTCAGCGTCGTCGCCTGGCGCGCCTCGAAGCGGATCAGAAAACTCATCACCAAGGCGCACTGGTCCTGGTATTCGCTCATATTGCGCCGCATGACCAGCTGATCGATCGGCTGGCCCGGCTGCAGACCGTACAAAACGATGCGCTTGTAGCTTTGGTCCACGGCCGCGCCCCACCGCAGCAGCCAAGGAATGTCGTCGGCCTTGGCGGGCGGCAGCGCTTTGAGCGCCGCGACGTCGAAGATATGGCGAAACAGGTCGGCGGCGGGCGGCTTGATAAAGTTCGGCTCGCCGCCTGATTTCAAGACGCCGTCGAGATAAAGCCCGAACGCCTGCGCGGCGTTCTGCGCGGTGGCCGCGTCGCGCGGGCCGTCCTGGCCGTGGGCCGGCGCCGCGAGCGCGGCGAGGAGCAGCAACGATCCGAGAAGACGCACCCTCACGCACCCTCGCTCCTACTCCGCCGCCGCGATCGGGCCGTGGCCTCTAGACTATGATCCAATTCAATTGAATCGGATCATAGTCTAGAATCTTTGTTTGAGCATGATCTTATCCGAAAACCGGTATCAATCCTCGGATCAAGTCCGAGGACAGGCTTTTTCGGGATCATGCTCTAGTTCACGGCGAAGCAATAGAACAGCCCGTCGCCGCCGGTGCTCTTGAGATCGTTCTGACTGCAGCCGCCGTCCGAACCGCGCGACGGATGCGACGAATTCCACGAGTGCGAGGCATCGTCTTCGCGCAGACCCTGGCGATCGATGTGCCCGAGCATAGCGGCGCCCTTGGTGCTGCTGGTCCAGTTGCCGCAGGTGCGATCCTCGCCGGCGGCGAACGCCGTGCCGTCCGGCTGCGAGCCGGTCAAGGCGTCGTGCCGGTTCGGCGTGTCGCCGCGGCCATTGATGACGTCGCCCTTTTCCGACAGCGAGGTCTGCTTGGTCAGGTTGTTCTGGCCGTGCAGCTCGGCGCCGTCCTTGGCGACCACGGCGCCTTTGGCATTGGTCCACGGCCCTTTGCCGATGCGGTCGCGGGCATTGACCGCCGGCTGGCCGTTGGCCGCTTGCGTGCTCAGATAGGCGTGCCAGGTGTGGCCGCCGGCGCCGGCGGCCTGCGCGAGCTGCTGGCAATGCTGATCGGCGCCGGCGAGGCCGCCGAGATTGGCGCCGTTGCCAGAGCCGGCGCTGGTGACGAAGAACGTCATCGCCGCCTGCTGCGCGATGGTGCCCCCGCTCATGGCGAGCGCCAGCGCGGCGGCGGTTGCGGCCAGAGAAAAAGTCGCCCTGCGTTTCATGATTACTCTCCCGGTTACGCGTTCAAGCTTGCAAGACGATAACAAGTCCGGCGCGCGGTTATTCCGCCGCGACCTTGTGCGCCCGCGCGTAAACCAACAGCGCGTCGTCGGCGACCGGCACGATCGGCGCAAAGTCGCGATGCGCGATCCATTCCGGTCGGGTGAATTTGGTGATGTGGTTGGAGCAGGCGCACAGCGTCAGATAGACGATCTTGCGCGGATAGGGCGTGATGTTGGGCGGCGAGGCGTGGACCAGATTGCCGTGGAACATCAGCACCGAGCCGGGCTTGCCGGTCGGCGCCACGATGCCGCCCTCGGCGGCAAGCCGCGTCACCGTCTCCTTGTCGAGCGTCCATAGCGGATAGGAGGTGGTTAGCGTGTCGTGGCCGGCATTGAGCACGCCCTGCTTGTGGCTCTTCGGGATGAGCAAGAGCGGCCCGTTGATCGGCATCACCTCGTCGAGGAACACCGCGATGTTCATGGCGCGCGCCTGCGGCATGCCGTCGTCGCGCGCCCAGGTGCCGTAGTCCTGATGCCACTGCCAGACGTCGCCCTCGAAGGCGGCTTTGGCGTTGAGCTTGAACTGATGCACGTAGACGTCCTCGCCGAACAATTGGCGCAACGGCTCGACCACCCGCGGATGGCTGGCGAGCAGGCGGAACGTCTCGTTGAAGGTGTGCGCGGCGAAAGCGGTGCGCGGCGCGCCGGTCTTCTCGCGCCACACTTCCTTGCGATCGAGTTTCAGGATCGCTTCCGCATCGTCGCGCAACAGCGCGATCTCTTCCTCGCTGAAGCAGTTCGGGAAGAACAAGTAGCCTTGCTCGTCGAATTCTTTCAGTTGTGCGGGGGATAATTTCATGGCGTTTCCAGACGTTTTGTTGTCGGCACGGCGCCGGCGAGGAGCGATTAGTCGGTATTTTATCCCATCGCTTGCGAGCGATCCAGGTTATTGAAAGGCCCAGAAAGCGGCCTTGATCGCTTGGACAGCGTTTCTGTTCGTGTTGGCAATCTTGTCAAGGATCGAAGACCGCCGGAGGCGGCGGCGCCATAGCGCGTCGAAGACGCGCGTAATCGCGCTGATGGCGCCGTCCCTGACAAGATTGCCAACACGAACAACCAGCATCCAAGCGATCAAGGCCGCCATCCCGATCGGTGGAAACTGTACCGGTTGCCAGCCGATAGGTTTTGGAGGAAAGTCGGGTAAATCAAGAATCCGTGGAGGATGCTCCCGTGGAAATCATCCCGCTGGGTCCAGGCTTTGTCGCCGAGCTGCGCGGCGTGACGCTGGCCGATGTCGCGGCCGACGATGCCGTTTACGCGGCCGTGCGCGCGGCGTTCGAGCAACATTCGGTGCTGCTGTTTCGCGGCCAGGAGGTGAGCGGCGAGGGCCAGCTCGCTTTCTCGCGCCGGTTCGGGCCGCCCGAGGTGACCAAGGTCGGCTCGCTCGGCACCGGCACCAATTTCGTGATCCTCACCACCATCGGCGACGACGGCAAGGTGGTGCCCGAGGATCACCGCTATGCGCTGCGCAACAAGGCCAATCAGCTCTGGCACACCGACAGCTCATTCAAGAGCGTGCCGGCGCTGACCTCGGTGCTGGCGGCGCGGACCATTCCCGATCACGGCGGCGAGACCGAATTCGCCTCGACCCGGCTCGCCTTCGAGCGGCTCGATCCGGCGCTGCAGAAGAAGCTCGAAAATTCGTTCGCCTGGCATCATTACGGCCACTCGCGCGCCAAGGTCGCCGCCGGCCTCGCGACGCCGGAGGAGCTCGACGCGTTGCCGCCGCAGTGCTGGCGCCTGGTGTGGCGCAATCCGGTCAACGGCCGCGGCGCGCTCTACATCGCCTCGCACACTTATGCGATCGAAGGCATGGAGCGGGCCGCGGGCGAACAGCTGATCAACGAGCTCGCCGCCGTGGCGACGGCGCCGGGCACGACCTATGAGCACAAGTGGAAGAGCGGCGACGTCATCATGTGGGACAATCGCGCCACCATGCATCGCGGCCGGCCGTGGCCCGGCAACGAGGCGCGCTACATGGTGCGCACGACCATCTCGGCGACCGCGGCCGACGGCCTCGAGGCCATGCGCCCGCCGAACCTGCAGGCGGCGGAATAGCGGCGGCGCAGGCGGAGAATTGCCCGGGTGCACACAGTGAGGGGCGTTTTCCGCATCGCGTTCTGCGGCGCAATGATCGCGCTGGGCGCCGCCGCCCACGCCGACACTTTCAGCAACCAGACTTTTAGCAACAAGACTTGGCCGAGCCGTCCGATCAAGCTGATCGTGCCGACCGGGCCCGGCGCCGCCACCGACGTGATGGCGCGGCTGATTGCCGACGGCGTATCGCGCACGCTCGGCCAGGCGATGTTCGTCGAGAACGTGCCCGGCGCCTCCGGCATTCTCGCCCACGAAACCGCCGCGCGCGCGGTGCCCGACGGCTATACGTTCCTGTTCACCAACACCTCCGGCATGGCCATCAATCTCATTTCGTTCAAGCAACTGCCGTATGATCCGACCCGCGATTTCACCGCCGTGGCCGTGGTGTGCAATCTGGCGCCGCAGATGCTGTCGGTGAATGAGGCGCTGCCGGTCACCACGGTCGCCGAGCTGATCGCCTATGCCAAGGTCAATCCGGGCAAGCTCTCCATCGCCTTCGACAACACCGCGGGCGCCGCGGCGTTCGGCGCCAAGCTGTTCAACAAGCGCGCCGGTCTCGATCTGGTCGAAGTGCCGTATCGGTCCGCCGCACAGCTCGTGCAAGACGTCGCCGGCGGCATCAACCAGGTGATGATGAGCTCGATCGCCGCGGCCAATGCGGTGGTCCAGGCCGGCAAGGTGCGCCGTCTCGCGGTGACCTCGGACCAACGTTTTCCGGGGCTACCGGACCTGCCGACGCTGCGCGAGACGGTGCCCGGCATCGTCATGAACGGCTTCTTTGCCGTCGTGGCGCCGGCAGGCACGCCGGCCGACATCGTCGCCCGGCTCAATCGCGAGATCGGCCAGTACCTCAACGGCCCCGACATCCGGCAGCGGCTCATGACATTCGGCCTTGCGACCGACGGCGGCGGCACGCCGGAGAGCGCCGCCGCGACCATCCGCAAGGAGCAGGAGCAATGGCGCGCGGTCGGCAAGGAGCTCAACGTCGAGCCGCAGTGACGGCGCGGCGCGAGCGGGCAGGACATCATGGCGCGCAACGTTCATCTCGTCGGCAGCGTGCCGATGGCCAATGCGGCGGACGTCTTCGAAACGGTCGGCGCAGCGCTCGACCCGCGCATCACGCGGCTGCCGGACGGCGAGACCGGCGCGCGCAGCGATTGGATCACCTGGCTCGAGCCGGCGTTCGCCGATAATCCAGCCTTGGTGAAATCAGGCGAGTTCTTCCGCGTCCACGCAAGCGGCACCGGGCGCGAGCGCTACACGCTCAAGCCGGGATTTGCCGCAGCGGATGTGCGTTTCGACGATCTGTTTTACGCCGACATCGCCAGGCAATCCTATGCCGAGTTCAAGCGGCTGAAGGACGCTGGCAAGATCGCCGCCGGCACGAAATTCCAGGTCGACCTGGTGCCGGCGCATTCGGTGATCTGGCTGTTCCTGGTCGATGCCCTGCACGCGCCGATCGATCCGCTCTACAACGACGCGCTCAAGCGCGAGATCGACAAGATTTGCGCCGCCATCCCGCACCAGGAGCTGGCGATCCAGTTCGACGTCGCCTCCGCGGTGTTCGCCCGGCTCGAACGCAACGAAGCGTCGAGCTACGGCCGCAGCAAGGCGCAGATGCAGGAGACGTTCAGCGCCATCGTCGCCGATCTCGGCAACCGGGTGCCGGCCGACGTCGATCTGCTCTATCACCTCTGCTACGGCGATTCGAACCACCGCCACGTGGTCGAGCCGACCGACATGGGCGACATGGTCGAATTCGCCAATCGCCTGTCGCGTACCATCAAACGGCCGATCGCGCTCATCCACATGCCGGTGCCGCGCAACCGCGCCGATGATGCTTATTTCGCGCCGCTCGAACGGCTAACGCTACGGCCCGAAACCGAGCTTTGCCTCGGCCTCCTCCATTACACCGACGGCGTCGACGGCACGAAGCAACGCCTGGCAACGGCGAAGAAATACGCCGGCCATTTCGCGATTGCGACGGAGTGCGGCTTCGGCAGGCGCGACCCGCGCACCATTCCCGAATTGTTGCGCATCCACGCCGAAGTCGCGGATCTGGATTAGGCCGTCCAGAGCCTGTGCAGGATCGCATGTCGCGAAGGGCCGACAACAGGCATCGGGACGTCTATTCGATCACGTCGTCGGCGAGCGCGATAAAATTTTCTGGCAGGGTGATATCCGTGGCCTTCGCGGTCTTGAGGTTGATGACGAGTTTGTAGCGAGTCGGCTCCTCGAACGGCAGATCGGCGGGCCGAGCACCGCCAAGGATGCGGGCGGCGAGCTCGGCCGCGCTAGCCATGCATTCCTTCACGTCCGGCCCGTATGACATCAAGCCGCCATCCGTGACGTTGGGGATGTCGTACTCGTACATTGCCGGAATATGATGCATTGCGGCGTAATCTATCACGCGCTTGCGATTGAGCGTCGTGAGTCCGTCGGCAACCATGAAGATCGCGTCGGGCCGATTGCGATCCATCGCTTCGAATACGCCGTTGAAGTCATCGGGCTCGCGCACCCCGAGCGCCTGCACAGTTGTTCCGAGCGAGCGCGCGGCAACGGCGGACGCCTCATAGCGCATGCTCATGCCGAGGTCATCCCGGTTCCAGAGCATGGCGACCGTTTTGAGCTTCGGAACTGCTTGCTTGATCAGCGCGAGACGCTTGGTCGCAAGCGCAGTTGCATTATCGGAAATGCCCGTGATGTTGCCGCCCGGATGTGCCAGACTGTCGATGAGATGCGTCGCGACTGGATCGCCGGCGCCAAGAAAGATTACGGTCGGCACATTCGCGACCTTGCAGGCAAGTGCGGTCGGAAAGCCGCCGCCGACGATCACATCGACTTGTTTGGCTTTCATCTCGCGGACGATCTCGCCAAGCTTGTTGATTTGACCGCCGGCTCCGCGCGACTCGAACTCGAGATTTTTGCCGCGCGTATAACCGTGCTTTTCCAGAACTTGCAGCAGGATCAAAGCGAGCGGTGACTTCTCGTCAAGCGGCGCTCCCCCCGAGAGCGTAGCAACACGGTAAATCTTGGACGGCGGCTGGGCGATCGCAACACGAGGGCCGGCAATCGCCGCGCCGGTGAGCAGAGTGATAAATTCGCGCCGTTTCATGGACTTCCTCTCTCGCTCGGGATCGTTTGGCGGGAGCGTAACAGCTTACCATGGAGCCGGTAGCCGGCACACCCATGGCCGGCGCGACCCGCTCACGATTCCGGAACTGCTGCGCGTCCGCGCCGAAGTCGCGGATCTGCCCTGACGCGTTTCCCGGGCGCAGCGCAGCACCATAAGCGCGTTCACGCGCGTCTTACGCGCGCTATGGTGGTGCGCCGCAGACCCGGGATCGTTACGAACGCCGAGTCCAGAGCGATCCCGGATCAGCGGTGCACCGCTCCGCTGCGCTGCGCGCTGCACCGCATCCGGGAAACGTGCGTTTTAAGCGGGTTCGGCGACAAACCGATTGCGCATCTTGCCGAGACTCTCGATCTCGGTCTCCATCACGTCGCCGGCTTTGAGAAACGTGTTGGTACCCTGGCCGACGCCGCCGCAGGTGCCGCAGCTGAAGAAGTCGCCGCTCTGCAAAGAGAGGATGTCGGAGGCGTATTCGATTTGCTCCTCGGGCGTGAAGATGAACTGCGAGGTGTTGCCGGTCTGCTTGATCTCGCCGTTCACGGTGAGGCGGATGAACAGATTCATGTGGTCCGGCACGAACGCGCGCGGGACGAGGTACGGACCCGTCGGCGCGAAATTGTCGTGGCTCTTGCCGCCGAGCCAGTCCGAGCGCAGGCCCGGCCGGTCCGGGCGGATCTGCAGGTCGCGGCAGGACACGTCGTTGGTGGTCATGAAGCCGGCGACGTGATCGAGCGCGCGCTCGGCCTTGATGTGCTTGCCGGGCTTGGCGATGGCGAGCGCGATCTCGGCCTCCCAGTCGATCTTTTTCATGCCGCGCGGGATTTCGATGTCGTCATAGGCGCCGGCCAGCGTGCTCGGGGCTTTGAGGAACAGATACGGATGCGACGTCGATTTCTCGCCGGTAAATTTCGGCCCCGCAGCCGGCGTCATGCCGGCGCGGATCATCTCGTCGACGTGCTCCTGAAAATTCTGCGCGGCGTAGAACATCTTGCCGGGGCGCCCGACCGGCGGCCGCGCGCGCAAGCTCGCGAGCTTGACCGCGCCGGGCTTACCGGCCTGCTCCAGCGCGGCGACGATCTCCTGCAGGGCGGCGAAATTGGCCTCCCAGTTTTGCAGGAGATCGTCGATGCTGTCGGTCGCGCTCAGCTTGGCTTTCGCCGCGGCGCCGGCGGCCGCGGCGAGCTCGATGGCGTCGTCGCCCAGTACGATGGCCGCGAACGGCTTGCCGCCGCCTTTGACAAAGCTGCCGAGCTTGAAGGGCGTGCCGTTCATGGCTTCTTCGCTTCCGTATAGGGATAGATCATGTCGCCGGTTTTGTATTCCTTCGGCCACACGATGACTTCATGGGTGGTGTCCTTGAACTGATCCATGGAATTGCCATTGACATGCTGGAACTGGGTGAAGAACACGCGCGACTTCGCCCACTCGCCGTCTTTGCCGAAGGCGATGTCGCCGACCACGGTCTTGAAGGTGTTGCTGCGCATGTAGGCGGCGAGCTTGGCGTTATCGAGGCTCTTGGTGCCTTCGACCGCCTGGGCGAGGACCTGGCCTGCGGCATAGCCGAGCGGCGGGAACGCCCAACCGCCGGGATCGATGCCCTGGGTCGCGGCGGCGGTCTGGTACTTGGCGAGCAGTTCCTTGGAGCCGGGAAACACCAGGCTCGGCGCCGGCAGGAACACCTCGTTGTTGACGATGCCGTTCATCAGCGGCCCGAGTTGCGCCTTGATTGGCGTCACCAGGAGCCCGATGAGCGTGCCGCCGAACATTTTCGGCGCGATGCCGATTTCGTTGGCGGCGCGCACGATGCCGACGGAGTCCGGCGGATAGGCCGCGACATAGACGATGTCGGGATTGAGCGCCTGGACGGCGCGCATGATCGGCGTGTAGTCGGTCGTCGTCGGCGGATATTTCTGATCCAATAAGACTTCGAAGCCGCCGATCTCCTTGATGCTCTGCCGCGCGCCGTCGGCGGCGTTCTGGGCGAATTCGGCGTCGGCGGCGACGATGGCGACCGTCTTCGGCCGCGGCGTGGCCGCCGCCGCAAGCTCGAAGAAGCCGTAGGCAAAGGCCTTCTGCGGCTCGGGCCCGGTCGGCAGCATCGAAAAATACTGGTCGTAGTGGAATTTGCTGTTGGCGGCATTGGCGAGAATGCCGATGGTGGTCATCTTGTGCTGCATCAGGACCGGAATGGCGGGCGCCACCATGTTGGTCGCATAGGGCCCGATCACGAGGTCGACTTTGTCGACGTCGATCAGTTTGGTGTAGAGCTGCGGCACGTTCGCCGGATTGCTCTGGTCGTCGTAGAACACCAGCTCGACCGGGCGCCCCAGCAGGCCGCCCTTGGCGTTGACGTCGTCGCGCCAGATTTGCAGCGCGGTCAGCACCTGCTTGCCGATCGGCGCCACGCCGCCGGTCAGCGCCATCGACATGCCGATCCGGATCGGATCGGCGGCCTTGGCCGAATTCGGTGCCATGGTCGGAATGATCAGCGCGCCAACGGCAATCAGCGCCATCGCGCGGGCTCGAGCCCAAAAGCTGCGCATAGTCCTCTCCTCCCTTGGGCGCGTTGCGGCGCCGCATCTTTATTTTTAAGCGACGTTAGTCTTAGTCGATGGCCTCCGCCAGATGGCTAGCTGCCGCGGAATACCGCCTTGCGCTTGGCGTGGAACGCTTCGACGCCTTCGCGGAAATCGTCGGATTGGCGCAGCCGGCTGTAGCAATGGCCTTCGAGCTCGATCGCGGCCTCGAGATTGGTGTCTTCGGTTTCGTTAAGCAGCGTCTTGGCGGTGCGCTGCGCCAGCGGCGAGAAGCCGCGCAGCTCCTCGACCAAGGCATCGGTCGCCGCTTCCAGCTTGTCGTCGGCGACGCATTCGGTGGCGATGCCCCATTCGTAGGCCTGCTTGGCCGCAATGCGCTTCGAGCGCATCACGACGTCCTTGGTGCGGGTGATGCCGATGATCTTTTGCAACCGCGCGGAACCGCCGGAGCCCGGAATCTGGCCGAGCCGCTGCTCCGGCAGCGCATAGAGGCAGGTCTCCGAGACCAGGCGGAAATCGCAGGCCAGCGAAATCTCAAAGCCGACGCCGAAACAGTAGCCGCGATTGGCGGCGATCACCGGCTTCGCGCAGCGCGCCGGCGCCGCGATATTCCAGGCAAGCTTTGACACATGCTCGGGCGAGGCTGCGAGGAAGCCCGCGATATTGCCGCCCGAGGAAAAATGCTGGCCGGCGGCGCGGAGCACGATGACGCGCACCCGCGCATCCTCGTCGAGCGCTTCGAAAACGAGGCGAAGCTGATCGCGCTGCCCCATTTCGATGACGTTGAGCGGCGGCCGGTCGAGAACGACGTCGGCGCGTTCGCGGGCCGGATCGATCTCGACGCGAAAGCCGTCCAGCGTCTGCAAACGCGGATCGGATAATTCACTCATGCGGCCGTTCCTTTGAGGGGCGAGACGGGTTCATATTCGCCGGCGACGAGCTTGCGGCGCAGTAGTTTTCCCACCGGCGATTTCGGAATCTCGGCGACGAAGACATAGCGACGCGGACGCTTGAAGTTCGCCAGGCCGGAATTGCGGCAGAACACATCCAGCTCGTCGGGCTCGACCGTGCGGCGGCATTTGACGAAGGCGGTGACGATCTTGCCCCAGCGCTCGTTCGGCAGTCCGACCACCGCCACTTCGGACACCGCCGCGTGCAGCGACAGGCAGGATTCGATCTCCACCGGCGAAACATTCTCGCCGCCGGTGATGATCATGTCGTCGACCCGGCCGGTGACAAAGAGGTCGCCGTCGCCGTCCACGAAACCAGTATCGCCGGTGAAATACCAGCCCTGGCGCAGCGCCTTGGCGTCGGCATCGGGCCGCCGCCAATAGCCCTCGAAGGATTCGTCGCCGGCCAACAGCGCGATGATCTCGCCCTCCTCGCCGACGGCGGCGATGTCATCCACCGATGTCGCGCCGAGACGGACGACGCGCACCATCTGATTGATGCCGGCGCGGCCGGCCGAGCCGGGTTTTGCCGGCGCATTCTGGTCGATGGTGAAGGTGTAGATCTCCGACGAGCCGTAATGATTGACGAACAGATCCGGCTTGAACGCAGCCTGCAGCGTCTGCAACAGCCCGTCCGTCATCGGCGCGCCGGCAAAGCCGAGCTTGCGCACCGAGCCGACGTCGCGGGTGGCGAACAGCGCGTGATGCACGAGGTCGTGATAGAGCGTCGGCACCAGATAGAGATTGCTGACACGCTCGGCTTCGATCAGCGTCAGCGCGTGCGCGACGTCGAACCGGCGCAGGCAGACGAAGGCGCCGCCGATCAGCGACATGGCGAGCAGCGAGCGCACACCCATGGTGTGATAGAGCGGCATGACGCCGAGCGTGCGCTCGCCATGGGCATAAAGATTCTGCGCCACATGGGCCAGCGCCGCCGCGCGCTCGGCAAGCTGGCGCCGCGGCACGCCTTTCGGCCGCGCCGTGGTGCCGGACGTGTAAAGCATCACCGACCAGGCTTCGGCGCCGACGCGTGGCGCGGCATCGGGCGCGGCGCGGGAGGCGAGCTCGGCAAACGCGATCGCCGGCGGCGGCGCCGGATCGGACGCGATGCGCGCCGGATCGGACGCGATCCGCGCCGGATCGAGCGCGATGCGCGGCAGCTGTTGCGCCAACGCCGAGCCGGCGACGGCCGCGGCGGAAGCGTCTTCGTAGACGATCGCCTTGGCCTCGGCGTCTTCCAGATAGAAATCGATCTCGCTCGCGGTCGAGCGCCAATTCACCGGCGTGATGATGATGCCGGCGAACTGGCAGGCCCAGTGCAGGCTCGCCGCCTTCCAGCGATTGGTCAGCGCGGTGACGAGATGGTCGCCCGGTTTCAGTCCGATCGCGTCGAAGCCGGCGACCAGCGCCGAAATGCGCCGATACCATTGCGCGTAGCTCAGCCGTACGTCGCCATCGACGATGGCAAGCGCGCCGGGATCGCGGGCAACGCTGCCGAGAAAGCTAAGGCCCAAATCTAGCATTGGGGAAAGTCGAGCATGCGGGACCGGCGCCGGTCGGGTTATGGCCGTGCCCGCGATGATAAGCCTTTGCCGGGTGCTGACAAACCGCCGATGGGTTGCGTTCGCCGACTACCGCCGCGTCGGGAACAGCGCCGCCGGGAAATCCGCGGCGGAGCGGCGCGGCCGCTCGCGCGGCTGGTAATCCGGATGCGGATTGGCGTCCGGCTCGACCGCCCGGCGATAGAGGTGCCAGGTGGCGTGGCCGAGCACCGGCATCACCACCGTCAGGCCGAGGAAGAACGGGATCGAGCCCACCACCAGCGACGCGGCGACGATGAAACCCCACAGCGCCATGGTCAGCGGGTTCTTGGCAACGACACGGATCGAGGTGAGCACCGCCACTGCCGCGCCGACGTCGCGATCGAGCAGAAGCGGAAACGAGATCGCGCTGATGGTGAGCACCAGAACGGCGAACAGGAAGCCGACCCCGGTGCCGACCACGATCAGCATCCAGCCGGCGCGGGTGTCGAACACGTCGCTGATGAATTGGCCGATCGAGTCCGGGCCGTGGTAGCCGAAAGTGGCGATGTAGATCGCCTCGGCGACGGCGAGCCAGATCAGGAAGATGGCCATGAGCAGCAAGCCCAGCGCCACGATGGCGCCGAGCGACGGCGAATGCAGCACGTCGAAGGCATGGCTCGTGGAACTGTCGAGGCCGGCTTCGCGGCGCCGGCTCAGCTCATAGAGACCGATCGCGGCGAGCGGACCGACCAGCGCAAAGCCCGCGGCAATCGGGAACGCCAGCGGCAGCATGGAATTGCCCAGCGTCATCGCGATCAGAAAGAGGCCGAGCAGCGGATAGATGACGCACAGAAACACGGCGTGGCTCGGCATCGCGACAAAGTCGTCGACGCCCCGCGCCAGCGCGTGCCGCAGATCCGATGGCGTGACGCGGCGAATGACGATAGCTTGGGGGCTTGGACTCGCGCCGACAAGCACATGTGAATTGGCCATGGCGCTCTCCTCCTGAACCATTCGGTTCGGGCCGCGCCTGCCGGCAAAGGCCGCGACGCGGCCGTTCTTAGCAAGGGCATCATGACAGCGCTGCCCCCGTGAAGCTACGAACTAACGCGGCGCGGGAGCGTTCGTTCACTTCACAATACGGTGTGCTTGCGCCGTGCTTAACGCCGTCCACAAGGGTTTTTGCGCTGCAAGATGCCGGTCCGGTCGGCAAAACAAAAAGCAGAAGGGCCCCCTTTTTCAGGGAGCCCTTCTCGAGCGTGACTAGTAGCCTAGCCTGCGTTGTCAGTCCCAGTCGTGCCAATGACGGTGGTGCCAACGCGGCGCCACATAGCCTACGGCCGGGCCGTCGTAGTAGTTATAATAGTGCCGGCCGCAGCCATAGTAGCCGCAATCATAGTACGGTCCTGGGACTCCAACGCCGATGCCTACGCCACCAGGTCCGGCGTAGAACCCGATTTGCGCCATTGCCGGCGCGGCGGTGAAAGCGGCGGCCGAGATGGTCGCTGCTGCAACAAGTCCAAGCGCGATCTTTCTCATGATCGTCCTCCTCTTGGCATTAAGAAGGAAACGCTTGAGCAGAAGCGTTGTTCCGGAACCTGCAGCCCAATTTGGCCGCAGGTTCCAAGCAAAAATTATCAAACAAATTTTGTAGAACCGTGGAACGGGCGCGTTTCGCCGCGCCTGAACTTTCGTTCATTCAGCAGCGACACGCAAGCCTTCGGGCGCTTCCTGGTGCTCGTCTTTCTTGCCGCTCAGCCAGGACTGGAAGCGATCGAGGTAAAGGTAGATCACCGGCGTCGTGAACAAGGTCAGCAGCTGGCTCAGCGCCAGTCCGCCGACCATCGCATAGCCGAGCGGTTGGCGCAGTTCCGATCCCGAGCCGGAGCCGAACATCAGCGGCAGGCCGCTCAACAGCGCCGTCATCGTCGTCATGGTGATCGGACGGAAGCGCAGCAGGCAGGCTTGCCGCACCGCCTCGCGCGGCGGCAGGCCGGCGCGTTCGCGGCTGATGGCGAAGTCGACCAGGATGATGCCGTTCTTCTTGACGATGCCGATCAAGAGAATGATGCCGATGATGCCGATCACCGACAGATCGAAGCCGCCGAGCCACAGCGCCAAGAGCGCGCCGACGCCGGCCGACGGCAGCGTCGACAGGATCGTCAGCGGATGGATGTAGCTCTCATAGAGCACGCCGAGAATGACATAAACCACCACCAGCGCGGCGGCGATCAGCACCGGCTCGTTGGACAGCGCGGCCTGGAAGGCTTGCGCATTGCCCTGGAAGCTGCCGATCAAAGACGCCGGCATGCCGATGTCGTCGGCCGCTTGCTGAATGGCGTCGACCGCCTGGCTCAGCGCCACGCCCGGCGGCAGATTGAACGTCAACGTCACGGCGGGGAATTGCCCGGAATGGGAGACCAAAAGCGGTCCGATATGGTGGGTGTCGGCGCTGACCAGGGTCGACAGCGGAATCAACTGCGCGGTGCCCGGCGCCCTGACATAGATCTGATTGAGCGTGCTGACGGCGCCCTGCAGTTCGGGCAGCACTTCGAGAATGACGTAATAGGAATTGTTGGTGAAATACTGCGTCACCTGGCGCTGGCCGAAGGCGTCGTTGAGCGTGTCGTCGATCAGTTGCGGCTGAACGCCAAAACGCGCCGCCGCATCGCGATTGATGTTGATGGTGAACAGCGGCGCGGCGTTCTGCGCGTCGCTCGCCACGTCGGCCAGTTGCGGCAGGGTCTTGAGCTTGGCCATGAGCCGCGGCGCCCAGGTATTGAGCTCGTGCAGGTCGGGATCCTGCATGACGTATTGGAACTGGCCGCGCGCGATGCGGCCACCGACGGTGATGTCCTGCGCCGGCTGCAGGAACAGCCGGGCGCCCGGAATCTGCGCCAGCTTCGGCCGCAGCCGGTCGATGATCTGCGTTGCACTGACGTCACGGTCGTCGCGCAGCTTCAGGCCGACGACGAAGCGGCCGGTATTTTGCGTATTGCCGTAGCTCGGGCCGAAGAACGAGACGAAGTCGGAGACGTCGGGATCCTGCTCGATCACGGCGGCGAGTTGCCGCTGGACCTCCATCATGCGTTGCGGCGAAATGTCCTGGCTGGCCTCGGAAATGCCGAGCAGCATGCCGATGTCCTGGGTCGGGAAAAAACCCTTCGGCATGAGAACGAACATCACGCCGGTTATGCCGACCGTCACCAGGAACACGAGCAGCGTCGCGAACTGATGCTGCAATACTATGTCGAGCCCACGGCGGTAGCCGTCCAGGATCGAGTCAAAGCCCCACTCGACGGCGCGATAGAGGCGGCCGTGCTCGCGGTCGTGCTCGCTGACCAGGAAGCGCGAGCACAGCATCGGGGTGAGCGTCAGCGACACCACGACGGAGACCGCGATCGCCGCGGTGACGGTGATGGCGAATTCGTGGAACAGCCGGCCGACGATGCCGCCCATCAGCAATAGCGGAATGAAGACCGCGATCAGCGAAATGCTGATCGAGATGACGGTGAAGCCGATTTCGCGCGCGCCCTTGATCGCCGATTGCAGCGGCGTGGTGCCGGCCTCCAGATGGCGGAAGATGTTTTCCACGACGACGATGGCATCATCGACCACGAAGCCGACTGAAATCGTCAGCGCCATCAGCGAAAGATTGTCCAGGCTGTAGCCGATCAGATAAATGATCGCGGTGGCGCCGAGTAGCGACAGCGGCACCGCGGTGCCGGGAATGAGCGTGGCTTGGATGCTGCGCAGGAACAACAGGATCACCAGCACCACCAGCGCGCAGGACAACAATAGCGTGAACTCGACGTCCTTGACCGAGGCGCGGATGGTCTGGGTGCGATCGACGATGATGTCGAGATGAATGCCCGGAGGAATGAGCGAGCTCATCCGCTTCAGCGCGGATTTGATGTTGTCGACGGTGTCGATCACGTTGGCGCCCGGCTGCTTGAACACCAAAAGCACCACGGCGATGTGATCGCGATGCAGTGCGCCGAGCGTCACGTCCTGCGGCCCGGCGATGGCCTGGCCGACGTCGCGGACGTGAACCGGCCCGCCGTTGCGATAGGCGACGATGACGTTGTTGTAGTCGTCGGCTTCGGTGAGCTGATCGTTGGCGGCGATGGTGAAGCTTTGCTGCTTGCCGAGCAGCGTGCCCTTGGCGGCGTCGGTCGTGGCGCTGGTGACGGCCGCGCGCACGTCCTCCAAGGTGAGCTGGCGCGCCTGCAGCTTGGCCGGATCGACCTGCACGCGAATGGCCGGCTTCTGCTGGCCGCCGATGGCGACCTGGGCGACGCCGGAAATCTGCGAGATCTGCTGGGCGACGACGTTCTCGGCGAAGTCGTCGACCTTGGGCAGCGGCACGGTGTCGGAGTTCGCCGACACGATCAGGATCGGCGAATCTGCCGGGTTGACCTTGCGATAGGTCGGCGGCTGCGAGAGATTTTTCGGCAGGCTCGATCCGGCCGCGGTGATCGCCGCCTGCACGTCCTGCGCGGCGCCGTCGATGTTGCGGTTGAGATCGAATTGCAGCGTCACCACGGTCGAGCCCAGCGAGCTCACCGAGCTCATCTGCGCGACGCCGGCGATCTGGCCGAACTGGCGCTCGAGCGGCGTGGCGACGGTCGCGGCCATGGTTTCGGGGCTGGCGCCGGGCACGGTGGCGCTGACCTGGATGGTCGGGAAATCGACTTGCGGCAGCGGCGCCACCGGCAGCAACGGAAACGCCACGATGCCGACCAGCGCCAGCGCCGCCATCAACAGCGACGTGGCGATCGGCCGCCGGATGAAGATTTCCGAAATGTTCATCAGTTCTTGTCCGCCTGCTGCTGCGTGCTTGGCGGGCCGCCCGGCGGCGGAGACTTGATGGCAACGTGCGAGCCGATGTCGAGCCGCGATTGCCCGTTGGTGACGACGCGTTCGCCGGCGGCGAGGCCTTTGGTGGCGATCGCGGTATCGTCATCGACGATCTGCGCACCGACCGGACGCTGCTCCACCGTGTTGTCGGACTTGATCACCCAGACATAGAAGCCGTCCGGGCCGCGCTGCACCGCGACCGGCGGCACGGTCACGGCATCCTTGTAGGTCGTGATCAGGATGCGGATGCGCACGAACTCGCCCGGCCACAGCCGCTCGTTCTCGTTGGCAAATTCCGCCTTCAGCCGGATCGTGCTGGTGGTCTGATCGATCTGATTGTCGATCAGCACCAGATGGCCCTCGGCCAGCTGCTCCTTGTCGTTCTGATCGAAGGCGAGAACCGAAACGGTGCCGCGCAGCATCGCTTCACGCACCGGGCCGAGATCGCTCTGCGGCAGCGTGAAAATCGCCGTGGACGGTTTGATCTGGGTCAGCACCGTGAGCGGGCTGGTGTCGGTGGTGTGGACGATGTTGCCGACGTCGACCTGGCGGAAGCCGACGACGCCGTCGATCGGCGCCGTGATCGTGGCGTAAGCGAGTTGCGTCTGCGCCGCCTCGATGGCGCCCTGGTCGGCGTCGATCGAGGCCTTGAAATGATCGACCTTGGCTTGCTGCAAGTCGACGTTCTGCTGCGTCTCGTAATTCCGGGTCGCCAGGGTGGTGAACCGCGCAAAGTCTTTCTGGGCACTGACCAATTGCGCCTGGTCGTCGGCCTTCTTGGCCACGGCCTGATCGAGCGCGGCTTTGAGCGGGGCCGGATCGATCCTGGCCAGCACGTCGCCTTGATGGACCTCCTGGCCCTGGCGGAAGTCGACGGAAATCAGCTGGCCGTTGACCTGGGCGCGAATGGCGACGGTGTTGTAGGCCGCCACGGTGCCGAGCGCATCGTAATAGATCGGAACGTCGTGCTGGGACGCGTCGGCGACCGTCACCGGGACCAGCGGCGGGCCGGCCGCCTGGGTGGTTTTGCCGTGCCGCCAGATGGTCACGGCGGCAATCAAGGCGAGGGCCGCGAGGCCTATTACCGAGACAATGATCAGTCGCCGGGACCTGTGACCGGTTTTCAAAGGCCCCATCAAATCCACTCGGTTCTGCGTCCCCCCTCGCTCAAGCCCGGAATGCATTTAGTGTTCCACTACCTCACCTGTCAGTGATGGCCCCTTCTTTGCAGGATGCCGGTCTTTGCGACTATGCCCGGTTGGCCTTAAGGCACAATGGCGCGCGCATTAAAGTTCGTTAAGGTGATTGTCGCCCTGTCCGACAACACTCGTTCCCGGCCGCACCTTATATGGAAGTCCGCACATAAATACCAGTTTACGCGCCGGCCGGTCCCGGACCCCGGCAAGCTTTAACGACGCACCTGAAGGATTTTCCGGACTGGACCAAACCCGCCGTCAACTCGCGGTCCGAAACCAGGTCCGCACCCCGCTGGCATCGACCAAGCGGCGGATGCGGCGCATCTGCAAATAAAGCCGGCCGGCGGCCGTTACCGCGCGCTCGTGGCTGTGCAGGGCAAGGCGGTGCGTCGCCCATTTGTTTTTGTAGGAGGCGTCGCCGATGCCGAGATCGAAAGTGTCGAAGCCTTGCGCGACCGATTGATCGATCAGGTGCTGCAGCAACAGATGGCCGACGCCATAGCGGCCGAACTGCGAGTCGTAGCCGATGAGAATATAATAGAGCCGGCCGCGTCCGATGAAGCCGAGATGCGCGGACGCCACCGTGTCGCCGACCGTCAACGCCGAAAGCTGACTGATTTTGCCGAGCCGACCCGGACTCGTCATCTCACGGTAAAATTGCTCGACGCCGGGTGCGGCTAGAAAATCCGGCGTCGACGTGCGCTCGTACTTGCGGCGCTTGAATTCGAGCAACCGCTCGGTCAGCGCTGCCGTCTCGGACGCGTCGGGATGGGTGAGGAAGCGCGTCTCGCCGATCTGGCTGAGCCCCTTGGCGTAGCTCTGCAGCTTGCGCCGCAGCCGCGCGATCGAGCGCCGTGTGTCGGTCTGATCGCGAAACCGGGTCAGCGCGACCGCATGACCGCTGTCGCCAAACGGCGCGCAGTCGAGATAAGTCAGCGGGTTGACGGCGCCGTCAACGTCGTTTGCGATCTTCTTCAAGTCGACGACGTCGAAAGCGGGCAACAGCGCCAAAATTTCCGCCCACACCTTGTGAAATTCCTGGCGCGACAGCTTGCGGTCCGCCGCCACGATCGGGGCGTTGTAATCGGCGACGCCGCAATCCATGAAGCGAAGCAGGCGGAGATTGAATTTGGTTTCGATGGCGAGCGGCAGATAGAGGACAGGCCGCCCGTCGCCGTCTCTGACCACGACGAAGTACGGCTCGATGCGGCTCGCCTTGCCGATGGTGCCGAGCCAGACGTCGAGAAATTCCCGCGACTGAAAGACGTGCATCCGCAGATCGCGGTCGTCGCCGATCGACGGCCAATCCGCGGCGGCCAGATCGGTGCCGGTGAGAAGCTCGACCTTGAAGGATGTGCTGGCGACGCGTTCACGCCGCGGCAGATCAATGACAGTCACGCCTACGCTCTTTTTTCCATGCGGCGAATGCCACCACCCGATGGCGCAAACTCTAGCCCATGAGCCGCCGCTCGGCCGCGAATCGTAGCAGTAACGTTACCCCCAGGCCGGACTCGCCAAAGCGATTGCGGCGCCGCATTTTAGCGGCCTTGAGGCATTGGTTAATTCTGCGCCGGATTATCGGGCGTGCGGATGCGGTCGCCGGAAATTATATCGAACTCTGTGGCTGTTAGACGTTCGTGCCGCGCCGGCCATTGGTTAACGCGGCGGCGCCTCACGCTCGCGATTTGTTAACGCAGCCCGCGGTAAATTTCAGCCCGACATGAATATGCAATTCAACATTGATGCGGTTCGCGGCAGCGCGTCGGCGCCGGTCACCGGGCGGGCGCGGCAGCATTGTCTGTTCCTGCTGACGCCGAGCCAGGAAGAATGCGGCGTCGAGTCGTTCGCGCGCCTCCTGGTGAGCGCGCTGCAGCACGACTATCCGGACGACGGCTACGCGGTGCTGGCGGTCTCGAGCCGCTGGCGCGATCTTCCCGCCGCGTTCCGCAAGATCGCCGCCGCCGACCAGGTCGTTTTCAGCGTGCCCCTGGTGGCGTGGAAAAGGCTGTTGTTGCTGCCGCTTGCGGTCCTGCTGTTCGCCTGCATGGCGCGCTGCCGGGTCAATGTTTTCATGCACGAATGGACGGCGCTGCACCGGCTGCGCCGGCTCGCGCTGGCGCCGTTCGTGTTGCTCAGCCGCACCATCATCGTGGTGTCGCCGTTCATCGCCGGCGAGATTGCCGGCACGCCTTGGCTCTTGGGCGCGGCACGAAAATGCCGGCTGGTGCCGAATGCCCCGACCATCCGCCGGCCCGGCGCGCCGCGGGTGACGGAACGTGTCCAACGTCTGCGCGATGCCGCCAAAACCTGCGACGTGGTGATCGGTTATTTCGGCGCCATCTACAAAGGCAAGGCCGCCACCGCGCTGCTCGACGTCTGCGACAACCTCAATCGCAGCGGCGTCCGCGCCGGAATCGTTTTCATCGGCAGCTTCATGAAGTCGCTCGACGGCTACGAGCAGCAGTTCTGGGCCAAGGTCGCCGAATACGGCATCGCGGATCAGGTCATCGTCACCGGCTATATCGCCGACGAAGCGGAGCTCTATACGCTGTTCGACGAGGTCGGCTCGTTCCTGTTCCTGTTCCCCGAGGGCCTGACGGCGCGCCGATCGAGCGTCATCCACACGCTGCAATCGGATCGGCCGGTCGTGGTCACGGCGCCGCGCGCGATGACCGAGTTCGGCCATCACGCGGGTTTCACCGGGCTGATCGAAACCGGCGTCCTGTCGTTCATTGCCGAGGGCGCCGATCTGCGCGCCATTGCCGATCAGCTGTTGGCTGTCGCCAAGCGTGGCAAGCGCCCGGCGCCGGCGATCGAATGGGATGCGTGGTGGCACGCCACCACCGCGGCGACGCATGCGGCTCTCCGCAAGGAGACGACATGGGCTTAGCGACATGGGCATAGACCGCTACTTCGCCGAATTCCTCGGCTGTGCCTATAAGGGCGGCGTCGATTTCAGCCGGACCGCCACGCTCGGCCGGCTCAACCTTTTTATCGACCGTCGTTCGCTGCGCGCGGTGCTGCGGGAGTGTTGCGGCAGCGTCACCGAGGATGAAGTCCGCGCCGTGCACATGGGCAGCGACGGCTATGCCGAAGAATTCTTAAAGCGCCTGGGCGCGAAAGACGTGACGTCCATCGATGCTTCGTCTTACGAGGGCGCAACCCTGGTCCACGACATGAACCTGCCGATCGGCGACGCGCTGAAGCGGAGATTCTCCGCCGTGATCGACGGCGGCACCCTGGAGCATGTCTTCAACTTTCCGATGGCGATCCGAAACTGCATGCAAATGCTCGACGTCGGCGGGCATTTCTTTGTCCACACCATGGCCAACAATTTCATGGGCCACGGCTTCTATCAGTTCAGCCCGGAACTGTTCTATCGGGTGTTTTCGCCCGAGAACGGGTTTCGCATGCGCCGCGTCGTGGTGTTCGAGCAGCGCGTCGGCCGGCCGCGGTGGTATGAGGCGGCCGACCCGAAGGAGATCAACGAGCGCGTCGAGCTGATCAACCGCCGGCCGACCTATCTGCTGGTGCATGCCGAACGGTTCGCCGATGTGCCGATCTTTGCGTCGGCGCCGCAACAGAACGACTACACGGCGCATTGGTCGCGTAACGTCGCGCCGTGCTACGGCGCGCAGGGGCTGCGCGGGCGCATCCATCGCTGGGCCAAGGCGCACAACGATTTCTTTCTGCGCCATTCGCCCGGCCCGCTCTACGACCTGGCGCTGTCGATGCTGGTGCGCGGCCTGCCGCGGCGCGGCTTTCAACGCCGCCAATTCAAGCCGCGGCGATCGTTGCGGCCTTAGAGCATGATCCCGAAAAGGCCTGCCCTCGGACTTGGTCCGAGGGTGGATACCGGTTTTCGGATAAGATCATGCTCAAACAAAGATTCTATCAGCGCGCCAGCGCGTTGCGCACGATCAACAGGCCGCGATTGAGCCGGTCGCGGCCCTTGGCGATGTTGAGCAGCCAGCACATGGTCAGGTAGGTCGCGATGCCCGCGGGCAGCAGCACGGCGAGCGCGTCCTTGTCGTCGAGATGAAGCGTCAGCTCGAGGCTTCGCACCACGATCGCCATGACGATGGTCGCGATCACCACCCGCGTCAGCCGCAGATAGGGCACCGGCATCGGGAACGCCCAGCGCGTCAGCAACAGCGCGCTGAAGAAGCCGAAACCTTCCGCCACCAGCCGCCCCCAGGCGGCGCCGCCGGCGCCGAAGCGCTGGATCAAGAGATAGCTGACGACGAGATTGACCGCCAGCGCCGATCCGGTGTTCAGCAGATAGAACGCGTTGCGCTCGGACAACAGAAAGCTGATGTGCAGGTATTGGTAGGACATGATCTGGAAGATGACCGCCACCGAGACGATCGGCATGACTTCGATCGCCATGCTGCGGAAGTCGGGTCCGAGAATGACGTTGGCGATGTGGCTCGATACGATGGCAAAGCCGATGCAGGCCGGCAGTATGATCGCCAGCAGGAATTCAAGACACTCTTCGAGATGCGATCGGGCGGCGTCGCGCCCCTGATTGGCATTGACCTGGACCACCAGCGGCATGAACGCGGCCGACGCGCTGATTGCCGGAATGATCAGCGACTGGCGAACCAGGTCGACGCCGGCGCTGTACTGGCCGGCGGCGCCCGGCCCGATCAGATGGGCGATGATGAAACGGTCGATCACGCTCGACAATGCCAAGAGCGTCAGCGACACGGTCAGCGGGACGCCGGCCTTGGCCATGTCGAGGAGCCGCCGGCCGTCGAAACGAACGGTCGCTCCGCCCCACACGTCGCGGGTGAAGGCCCAGGCCGCGAGCAGATAGGCCAGCGCCGACGACACCAGCAGGAAGACGCCCGATTGGCTCACCACCGAGACGGCGATGCCGAGGACGGAGACCAGCACGGCGCGGACGATGACCGCCTTCATCACCGTGAAGGCGCGCAGCCGCGCGCGCAGCAGTTCCTGGCCGGTGTCGAAAAAACTGATGGCGACCGCCAAGCCGGCGGCGGCGAAGGCCGGCCCGCTGTCGAGCCCGATCAGCATGGCGCCGAGATAGGTAACGGGCGCCGCCAGGCACGATATCAGCAGCCCCGGCACGATGATGCCGCGGATGTCGGTGCCGTCGCCGCGCGCCTGCTCGCGCATGATGGGCAGCCGCAGCCAGGTGGTCATGAAGGTCGAGGCGATGGCGCCGAAGCCGAGGCCGAGCACATAGGTGCCGAACTCGGCCGGCGCGAACAGCCGCGTGAAAATCACGACGTTGAGGAGACCAAACGCCGCCGAGAAAACGTTGGCGGCGAAATTGATCGCGGTCTGTCCGAACAGCATGGCCTGAAAGCTATAGCTCGGGTTTCTTAACCCCGGCTTTTTGACGTCAAATTAAATTGTTAACTTGATGCTCGACGGCCCGTACCGGCGCCATCGATGGCGCGGCCCGGCCGGGCCGCGCGTGTTGCGGATTGGTTAATCGCTCGACTGCCGCACGGACATCGTGCACCGAGGTGCCGTTGAACGATGCCGACGAGAACGCCACGCAGTGGTCGGGTACCGCCTTGAGCATGGTGTCGAGAGCGGCTTCGTCGAGCGCCTTCCGGTCCCAATAGCTGAAGCACAGCGATTGCGTCGTGCAGCGGTGGCGGCGCAGCAACGCGGCGTCGCTGCAGACGAAAAAGCCGTACAGCATGTATTCGGATATGGCGTGGGCGCGGTACAGCGCGTCGATCCATTCGCGTCCGGTCACCTCTTCGATGCGCGCGGTCATCGCGCGCACGGCTTGCTGATTCCAGAAGATGATGTGGCCGATAAAATCGTTGGCCGGGAATGAGGGTCGTTCCAGACCCAACAGCCGATGGCTCGATCGCACCCAGTCGCAATGATCGTTGAGCGCCGTGGTGACTTCACGCGGCCTGATGTAGAGCGGCGTCGAATTCGGTACCGCCATTTCCGACGGGTCGAACGGCCGGAAGAACACCACGTCGGAATCGAGCACGCAGCTCACGGTCTCGGGGATGATATGGGCGGTGGCGATCTTGGCGAATTGCTGCACGTGCCAGCCATTGACCGGCTTGCCGCGCGTCGACCACCAATATTGCCGGTTGCGGCGCCGGATGAATCGGGGCAGCGGCTTGAGCCAGGGCGGCATCAGTTGCGACAGCGGCAGCACCTGGCGCCGGCCTTTGGCGAACCTGGCGAACAGCGCCAGCTCGTCGTCGGGGACGATGAGATAATGCTTGGTGAAGCCGCTGACGTGGCGGTCGACGCTCTCGCACAACAGCGCGCAGCGCTCCAGATCGTGCGAATAGGTGGGCGTTATCAGGGCGACCGCGCTCATGTCACGCCGCCTCACCGTCCGGCTCTTCGCCGCGCAGGATGCGAAGCGCCTGCGCCACGGTCACCAGCCGGCATCCGGCGGCGAGCGCGCTGCGCAAGGCAAAAGTCAGAAGCTCGGGCCGCACGCCGTATTGGCTCGGCATGTCGCTGACGTCGTGGCTGGCGAACAGCAGCCAGCCGTTGCGCCGCACCGCCTCGGTGATGAGGTGCGAAACGCCTTGGCGGCCGATCGAGGTCTGTTCCAATGAATTGCATTTCAGCACACCGAGATCGGCGACATCGGCATTCACGCCGGCCACGGTCGCCCGGCAGGAATCGTAGCGCCCGCCGAGATAGCGCTTGGTAGCGAACGATATGTCGCCGTAAGGATATGCGAAATTGCTGATCGGGATGTTACCGAGAATGCCCTGCAGGAAGAGCCGATTGCGGTCGAGATCGCCCGCCAGCGCCTGCCGGCTGATGTCGACGACCGGCACGTGGGAATAGGTGTGGCAGGCGATCTCATGGCCCTTGCCGTGCAGGACCTTCAGCTGTTCCGCGGTGGCAAGCCGTCCGGTGGGACTGGGCTTGCCGCATTTGCTGCCGGAAACATAGAAGGTGCCGCGGGCGTGAAATTGTTCGAGCAGCGCGGCGCCGGTGGTGCATGCCGTTGCCGCTACGTCGTCGAAGGTGAACGAGACCAGCGGCGGCGTATTGCGCATCGTCAGCTTTTTCGCCGGCACGTTACGCGCCAGGAAACGCGTGAACTTGACAGCCAGCATTTGATACGGCGCTTCGGCGAAGCCGGGCGTGCGCGGCAGCGTGATCGGCGCGGTGAAATCTTCGGAAATAGGCAAGCCGGAGTGTTGTTGTGTTCGGTTCATGCTTGCGACATTGGCATTTCGGGAGCCCCCGAAAGGTATAGGTGCTCGCCGGCTCGTCCGTCCATGGCGGGTTTGCAATTCACCGATCGTTCACCAATCTTCGTGAATCGTTAATCCTAATCGCACCGACGCGTTGGTGCCGCGCGGCGTATCGTTAACGGCGGCTGCGCCGATCGAGATTTTCGGGGAATTCGGGCTAGCGATATTGCTCGTAGTGCAGGTCGAATTCCGCGGCGATGCGGCCTGCCCCGCGCGCCGCGCGGATCAGGCTTGCCATGATGGCGCGGCGGCCGCGCAGCGCCGCGAGCGGCAGCGAGGCAATGCCGAGGCCGAGCAAGCCAAGGCCGATGCACCAGCCGCGCCACGCGCCGGCGGCGGTTCCCAGGAATTTGCGTTCCAGACGCGTCGCCTCGGTGCCGTTCCGGAACTTGCGGCGCAGCACATAGCCGACCGTGGTGCGCGACGGCGGCGTCGTCTCGAACACCTGGGCATCGTCGGCCCAGGCGAAGCTGCGGCCGTCGTTGCGGCAGCGCCAGAAGAAATCATAGTCGCTGCCGCCGGTATATGCGTAAGCATGGGCAAAAGGCTCGTCGAGATAGTCTTCCAGCACGCTGCGCCGGATCAGCATGTTGCCGGCGCCAAAGATCATCGTCACCGGGCCGGTGGCATTGCGGCTCGGCGCATGGAAGCCGCTCTTGGCCAGCCAATGGTCGGGATTGTCGAACACCGGAAATACCGGCCCGCCGACGATATCGACGCCAAATGTGCGCGCCACCCGGATCATTTCGGTGAGCCAGTTCGGATCGGGATATTCGTCGTCGTCGAGCACGGCGACGTAGTCGGGCGCCGGCGTGGCGCGGCAGGCATGCGCGAACGCGCAATTGTAGGCGTAGGTCTGGCCGCGGCGCGGCTCGACGATGCAGGTGAGCGGAAAGCGGAACGCCCGCGCCACCGCTTCGACAATAGCGGCGCCCTCGCGGCCTTCGGCATCGTTGTCGACGACGATGACGTCGAGCGGGCCGGCATAGTTCAGCCGCTCCACGTCAGCGAGCAGCTTGCGCAAGCCCTCGGGGCGGCGGAACGTCGGCACGCACAGACAGACGCGAGGCGACTCGGTCATGGCGCGGAGACGGTCCGAGTCACTGGGCGGCTCTCGGTCCGTCCCGTCCGCGTCAGCAACAGAAAAATCGCATGCGGATTGGTCATGAGATAGCGGCCGGCGAGGCGCCGCGGCTCGAGATAGATCCGATAGGCCCATTCCAATCCGGCGCGCTGCATCCAGGCCGGCGCGCGCGAATTCTTGCCGGAGACGAAATCGAACAGGCCGCCCGAGGTTTTTATCAGGCCGACGCCGTGCAGCCGGTCGCGATTGCGCGCGGCGAACGCTTGCTCGGCTGGTGCGCCGAGGCCGAGCCAAAGAATGTCCGGCCTCGCATGATTGATGTCGGCGATGATCCGCTCCTCGTCGCCGTCGCGGCGAAAGTAGCCGCTGCTGTATCCGGCGATCTTGAGCGTCGGATAAAGCTCCCGGGTGCGGCGCGCGGCTTGATCGACGACAGCCCTGGTGGCGCCGAGCAGATAGATGCTGGCGCCGCGCTGCTGCGCGACGATCGCGGTGTCGTGGAACAGGTCGGTGGTCGCGACCCGCTCCGGCAGCGCCGACGTGCTGAGAAAGCGCGACACCAAGACCAGCGGCATGCCGTCGGCATGAATGAGGTCGGCGTCGAGGAAGAGATCACGAATGCGCGCGTCGCGGTCGCACATCGAGAGCACCTGGCCGTTGGCGGAGGTGAAGACGAGCGGGCGTTGCGCGGTGTTGCGTCGCGCGAGCGCGGTATCGACCATCAACACCGCCGAGCGGGCGCGGTCGATCACCGCAATGGGCAGCCCGCCGATCACGGCGACCGGCACGTCCCATGGCGATCCGGCGGTGGCGGCAAAGCAAAGAGGGCCGGTTTGTGCCGGCATGGCGCAGCGCTCCTCGGGCGCCATGTCTAGGGTCTAAGCCGTGGAAAATAAAGGTTAATTGGAAATTAGCCTTAAGGCCTTGGTGGTCCTTACGGCCTAGCGGGCGATCCGCGAGACTGCCAGGAAGCGCAGCCCGAAGGCGGCGGCGATGAGGATCAGCCACAGCGCGCCCAATTGGGTGAACATGGTCTCGAAGCAGGAATCGTAGGCCGCGAACAGGCAGATGCGCAGGAACAGCGTGCGCAGCGCCACGCTCGCCGGCTCGTCGGGCGCCCGGTAATAGTCGAACAGCGGCAGTACGATGAGCCACAGCGTCACCAGCGCCGAGCCGGGAATGCCGATGGTCAGGGCCAGGTCGACGAAGCCGTTATGGGCGTGGCTTGCGGTATTGGCCCAGGTCGCGCCGGTCATGCCGTAGACGACCTGCTCGGTGCCCCAGAACGCGGCGAAGCCGTAGCCGGTGATCGGCCGCTGCAACACGTGATCGACGGCAAATTTCCACACGTCGGTCCGGCCGGTGAAAGTCGCGTCCGGCATGATCGCCTCGACCAGAGCGTGGATCGGCGGAATATAGATCGACCCGATCGAGAGCAGATTCAGCGTTAGCAGGAGCGCCAGCGCGACGGCGACGCCGTTGGCCGGCTTGGCCGCGCGCGCCATGATGATGGAAACGATCAGCGAAAGTGGCAGCGCCGCCATCGCGGTTTTGGAGTGGGTGAAATAGAGAAACGGCAGCGCCAGCGCGACGATGACGGCGCCGAGGCCGAGACTGCGCACGCGGGCGATGAAGATGCCGATGAAGACGAACAACACCATCGCCGCGCTGGCTTCGTTCTTGTGGCCGAATACGCCGCGCCAATCGCCGGCCAGCTCGGGCTCGAGCACGTCCGAAGCCTGGTGGATCGACAGCGGCGGCACCAGCAGTACGCCGAGGTAGCAGGTGACGAGCACGATCGTCACCACCACCGCCAGCACGTCGGCGAAGTGGCGCGGGCTCTTCGGCACCAACAACACCATGCCGGCGATGCCGATGATGACGAGGGCGAAGGCGAGACGCCGGGCCGACAGCGCCGGATCCCAGGACGTGGCGACCGACAACGCGAACCAGCACAGCGTCGCGATCAGCACCGGCCGCACCAGCAGCAACAGCCGTTGCGGCTGATGCAAGAGATTCCACGCCGCGAGCAGCACGAACAGCGTCGAATAGCCAACCTGGTTGATGAGGTTGCCCTCATCGGTGACCAGGATCGGTTCATCCAGAGCGGGGAACGGGCGGAATGAGACCCACAGCGACAGAAACACCGCCGCGATCAGCACGCTGCGGATCAGAATATCGGCGGGGCTGGTCCTGCCGACCGCAAAATCCTGTTGCGGAAGATAACCGATATGCGCCACGACGACTTTCCTCGCTCGCACCTAGTTCTTTCGTTGGAGCATGATCTTTTCGGAAAACCGGTATCCACTTTTCCAGATCATGCTCTAGGCCGCGGCCGACGCTCAGGCGGCTGCGACGCCGATCAGCACCGTGCCGCGGACTTTTTTCGCATCGGCACCCAGCCGCGCGACCAACAGCGCGGCGGCATCTTCGTCGCGCTCGTCGGCTCTGGCGACCAGCACGATGTGGTCGACCAGTCCGGCAAAGAACCGGGCGCTCGGGTCGCGGCTGACGTCCACCGCGGCGACGATCACCATGTCGAAGCGCTTGGTCTTGTCGAAGGCCTCTCTGATGTCGGCGTCGCTGATGCGGCGGTCGCGGCGGCTGTTCGGCGCCACGAATGACACCAGATTGACGTTGGTGTCGCGGTCGCGAACGATGACGTCGGAAAGCTCGCGGCGGCCGACGGCGACGTCGACCAGGCCGGCTTCGCTTTCATCGGCGTCGATCGCCGATAGCGTCCGGCGCTTGAGGTCGACGTCGATCAGCAGCACGCGCTGGGTCGCCGCGACTGCCGCGGCGAGCGTCAGCGCCACCGACACGGTATCGTCTTCACCGTCGGCGGCGATGACAAGAACGCTCGGATTGCCGCGCGTTTTATGATGCGCGCGCACCGCCGCGTACACTTTCTGGATTTCGCGGGCGAAACGCGAATCCGGGTCGTCCACCGCGTCCAGGCCGAACGCGACATCGACGTTGGGCAAGATCGCCAATACCGGAATGGTCGACGGCTGCTGCGGCGCCGCCCATAATCTCCTGGCGGCCGCGGTCAGTCCGGCGAAACGCGACGGCGTCTCGGCCGGTCGCGGCGCCGGGGCTTCGCCGGAGTCCCGCATAATGACGATGCCGACGCCGGACGCGAAGCCGAGCAACATCGCCGCCAGGCCGAGGATCAGGCTCGGCGGCGGCGAGCTGCGGTTCATCGGCAGGTCGGCCCGGGAGATGATGCGGATGTTCTTGGTGTCGACCTGCTCCTGCTCGCCGGTTTCGCGGGAGCGGACCAGGAACGATTCATAGACCGTGCGGCTCGCCTGCACGTCGCGCTCGAGCTCGCGCAAGCCGACCAGCGATTCATTGGTGCTGACCGCGGTGTTCTTGAGCCCGTCGACCTGGCGCGACAGCATCTCCTCGTCGGCCTTGGCGCGCTCGTATTCGGCGCGGTCGGACTGGGCGATGCGGGCGACCTCGTCCTCGATCAGCTTCTGCAGCCGCGCGCCTTGCGCCTCGATCTCGATCACCGCGGGATGGCGTTCGCCGAGCGAGGATTTCTGCTCGGCGTCGCGGCGCATGATCTCGGCATATTGGCTGCGCAACAGGCTGATGGTCGGCGACTGCACCGCCTCCGGGAAGGCGCCGATCGGCGATTTCGTATGCAGCACGCTTTCGACCTGGTCGAGGCGCGCCTTGGCTTCCGAGGTGCGGGCCCGCGCCGTGCTGAGTTGCGCGTTGAGGGCCGACAGCTGCTGCTCGTTGACCAGCTCGCCGTTGGCGCCGACGATGTTGTGGCTCGCCTTGTAGGCCTCGACCTTTTGCTCGGCGTCGCGCACCCTGCCCTGCAGCTCCTTAAGCCGCGCGGTCAGCGCTTGCGAGATCTGCCGAGCGGAGTTGGAGCGCACCTCGGTCTGCTCGGTGAGATAGGCCTGCGCGATGGCATTGGCGATGCGCGCGGCCTTGGCCGGGCTTTCGCTGGTGACGCTGATGTCGACCACATAGGTGCGCTCGGAGCGTTTCACCTGGACGTGCTTTGCCAGCTCGTTGAGCGCGGCGAGCGGGCCGTATTTCTGCGCCATCGCGCCGCGCATGAATTCCGGGTCCTGGTCGAGCCCTTCCGAAATCACGACGCGGCGCAGAACATTGTCGGAGGCGATCACCCGCGCCTGGCTCTCGACCTGGAGCACGGCGGCGTCGCTTTGCGGAATGGTCGTCGCGACGTCGTTCTGCATCGCGCGCAGGTCGGTCGGATCGATGAGGATCTGCGTCGTTGCGGTGTATCTGTGCGGCACCATCAGCACGAACAGCGCGGCGAGACCGACCGCCACCACCGTCGACAGCACGATCGTGATCTTGCCCCGCCACAGGACGGACCAGATTTTCTTGACGTCGATCGCCGGAAGAGCCGCAAAGCCCGGGCTCAGATCGCGCCTTGACACCACCGCAGACGGCATATGACTCGACGCTTCAAACATTCACTCTAATCTCGACACCGCGGACGGCCGGCCGCGTACATGGTGGCCCGCCACATGCGCCATCAAGGTCACGTCACTGTGGCACGACGATGCAGCGCGATATGGTTAATCAATTCATAAAGACTTAAGGTTAACGCCGCGTGTATTCCGCCCGGTCCGGCGTTCAAAATAACCGGCTCGCGACGTGGGCCGGCGGCGCGCGGTCAGCGCAAAAAACGCACGATGGCGCCGACGACGATCAGTAGCGCGACCACCGGCAGCCAGAGCAGAATCGCGCCGGCGAATACCAGCAGGACTGCCGCGGCGAGGATGGCGAACACCAAGGTCAGCATGGCGAAGCCGAACGGCCCGATCCGCGTCACATAGACGCGATGCCCGCCGGCCGTCTCGCCCTGCCCATAGGGCGGCCAGGCCGCTCGCCGCCAAGCGGAGCCGCGTCCGGCGCGCTCCGGCGGAATGATCTCGGGCTCGACCCGAGGCAATTCCGGTTGGTCTCGATCACTCGCCATGGGGCCCGCCTTCGCGCCGTTGTTTGCCGGACTCTATCTGGGTTTCGGCATCGCCGCCACAAGCGGCGCTTTGCCGCTACGCGGCGCTGGACCGCACGCCTTATGCGCTGGCGCGGGCGCGGCTTTCGACGCGGTCGAACCGCGCCAGCCGGTAAATGGCGATGGCGACCAGCCAGCTCAAGGCGAAGATGGCGATGATGAGATAGCCGAGGCTGCCGAAATGATCGTTCAGCGCGCCGATATAAAACCAGAACGGCCCTTCGAGGTTCAATCGATCGGCCAACAGGCCGAGCGCTTCGATGCCGCCGATCAGCACGGCGACCAGCACCGAGACGAATGTAATCGTGAGATTGTAATAGAGCTTGCGGATCGGCTTGGTGAAGGCCCAGCCGTAGGCGCCGAGCATCAGCGCGCCGTCGGCGGTGTCGACGAGCGACATGCCGGCGGTGAACAGCGCCGGAAAAACCATGATCGACCAGATCGGCAGGCCTTTGGAGGCTTGCGCCGCGGCAATGCCGAGCACGCCGATCTCGGTCGCGGTATCGAAGCCCAGCCCGAACAGAAAGCCGAGCGGATACATGTGCCAGCTGCGCGCGATCAGCCGGAACATCGGCCGGAACAGGCGGCCGAGCACGCCGCGCCGCGCCAGGAGATAATCGAGGTCTTCCTCGACGAAGGCGCCGCCGCGGCGCACTTGCTGAAAAGTGCGATAGACCGACAGCAGGATGACGAAATTGGCGGCGGCGACGAGAAACAGAAAAATCGCCGACACCGATGTGCCGATGGCGCCGCCGACGAGCTTGAAGCCTTCGAAGCGGCCTTGCAGCGCGCTGGTGGTCAGCGCGATGACGGCGGAAGCGAGCACCACGACGGTGGAATGGCCGAGCGAGAAGAAGAAGCCGACGCCGATCGGCCGCTTACCCTCCTGCATCAGCTTGCGCGTCACGTTGTCGATTGCCGCGATGTGGTCGGCATCGACGGCGTGGCGGAGACCGAACGCATAGGCCAGGAAAGCGGTGCCGACCAGCACCGGATAATCGCGAAACGCGATCAGCGCCCAAATCCAGGCCAGAACATTGGCGGCGATCAGCAGGGCGAAAATGCCGACAAGCTTGTTGCCGACATCCGCATCCTGATCATTGAAGAGCTTGGACAAAGCGACGGGCATGACCGTATCGACGCAACGCTCCGGGCGGAGCGCTCATCGATACGCCGGCGCTTGCGGCCAGGCAAGAGCGCGTGAGCGGAATTTTACCAATCGTCATACCGGCGCCGCAGACCGGCGAGCGGTGGCCTGGGGCGGCCAGCGACAGCGGCTATTGCGGCTGGATGCCGGCGGTGTGGATCACGTCGCCCCAGCGCTTGATCTCGGCCTTGAGGAAGTCCGCCATCTCGGCGGGCGTGCCGCCGCCCGGATTGATGCTGAGCGACTTGTATCGTTCCAGGAGTTCCGGGTCCTTCATCGCCTTGTTGGCGGCGTCATTGAGCTTGGCGACGATGCCGGCCGGCATTTTCGGCGGCGCGGTCAAAGCGTGCCAGGTGTCGGACTCGCAGCCCGGCACGCCGGCCTCGGCGGCGGTCGGAATGTCCGGCATGGCCGCGATGCGCTCCTTGGTCAGCACCGCGAGAATCCGCGCCTTGCCCGCCTTGTGCTGTTCGAGCGAGGTCGCCAGCTCGTTGAACATGAGGTCGACATTGCCGGCGATGAGGTCGACCAGCGCCGGCGCCGTGCCCTTGTACGGCACATGGACGAGCTTGGTCTTCGTCAGCGTCTGGAACAGCTCGGCGGTCAGGTGCGAGGTCGTGCCGATGCCCTGCGACGCATAATTGAGCTTGCCCGGATTGGCCTTGGCGTAGGCGATCAGCTCCTGCACGGTTTTGACCGGCAAGCCCTCGCGCACCAGAATCACGTTCGGCACGTGCGACATGATCGCGATCGGCGTCAGCTGCGCCGGATCGTAATTGAGCGTCTTATAGAGAAACGGATTGGTGGTGATCGGCGCCGGCTGCGAGGCCAGCAGGGTGTAGCCGTCAGGCGCATCCTTGAACACCGCTTCGGCGGCGACGCTGCCGCCGGCGCCGGCCTTGTTCTCGACCACCAACGGCTGGCCCAGGGCGGCGCTCATTTTTGCGGCGACGATCCGGGTGACGGTATCGACGCCGCCGCCCGCCGGCACCGAGACGACGACCCGGATCGGATGGTCGGGGAATTTCGCGTCCTGCGCGGCCGCGGCGGCAGCCGCAAGCACGAAGCCGAGTCCGGCAATCGCGACCTGTCTCAGCATGGTTTTGGCTCCTGAATTTCGGCTTGGCATAGCGCAGATCGGCGGCGGCGTCCCGCGACGCACTGCCGCCCCATGGCATGGCGGTCCGTGCATGGCGGTGTTGCCGAACGGCGGTTCACAAACCCCATAGCGGCCCATAGGATCGCGGCCCGACAACAGAGGCGCCGGCAATGAGCAAGCTCGATTTCATTCTCGAAGAACTGGTGACGGCCAATCGCATCCTGGCCAACGAGGGCATCGTCGATTCCTTCGGCCATGTCAGCGCTCGCCACCCCGACGATCCGCAGCATTTTCTGCTGTCGCGGGCGCGCGCGCCGGAGCGCATCGAGCGCGACGACATCGTCGAATATACGTTCGACGGCACCGCGATCGATGAGCGCGGCCGCGCGCCTTATCTGGAGCGCTTCATCCACGGCGCCATCTACGAGGCGCGGCCGGACGTGCACGCCGTGGTGCACAATCATTCGCCGAGCACGATCCCGTTCGGCGTGACCACCAAGAAGCTCAAGCCGCTGCTGCACATGTGCGCCTCGATGGGCCACGAAGTGCCGGTCTGGGATTCCCACGACAAGTTCGGCGACACCGCGCTCCTGGTCAGCGACATGGATATGGGCCGCGACCTCGCCCATCTGATCGGCCCGCGGCCGACGGCGCTGATGCGCGGCCATGGCGCCACCGTGGTCGGCCGCTCGGTGCGCCATGCGGTTTTCGTCTCGGTCTATCTCGAGCTTGGCGCCAAGCTGCAGATGCAGGCGATGGCCATGTCTTTGGGCGAGATGGGCGAGATCAAATTCCTCACCCCCGGCGAGGTCGACAAGATCATCGGCCGCGTCACGCCCTACACGCTCAACCGCGCCTGGGAGAACTGGGCGCGCCGCGCCGGCCGCGAGATGCAGCCGGAAGCCGGCTAGAACGGCGATCGGGATTGCGGGCCTCTGCCGGAATACGATTTTTGGGAGTATAAACAAGCATACTTCGGCAGAATTTTTTGGAGAGCAAATAGATGACGGTGAAAATCACATTGCGCGTTGCAGTCATCGCCGCGGCCGGCATCTTCGGCGCGGCTTCGGACGCGCAAGCGGCGCCGCTTTCCGTCGTCGACGTGGCCGCGCCGGGCACCAATTGCGTATTCAACACGACTCCAATTCCGAATGTTCCTCCTCCCGCTTGCCAAGTCGTGGTCAATGATTCCATCGGGGTCTTCACGCCGCCGGGCGACATCGGTGTCGCTCGGCTGCAGTCGCGCACTTATCCCGGCACGGCGCCCGCACCGGCGGCCGGCGCCATGGCCTATGTCTATCGCGTGGATTTGACCGCCGTGAAGGGCGTCACGGCGGCGAATTGCGTCACCAAACTCGCGCTCAAATTCGGTCCCGTGGTCAAGCTGCCCTATAGCGCAAGCGGCGCCGCCGATGTGTTCGTGGTGACCGCCGGCGGGCTTGGATCCGTCAAGATCGCATCCGCGGACCAGGTCGGCGGCATGATTACATTTACATTCGCGTCCCCGATCTGTCCGGGCGCCACCAGCTATTTCTTCGGCCTGGCCTCGAAATCGGTGAATCCCGTTGCCGGCAAGGCGACGGTGTCTTTCAGCCTCGGCGGCAGCACGAAGACGGGAGATCGCGTGCCCTGAACCGGCCAATCGCCTTCGGCCGGGGCACGCGCCTGCGCGGCAAAATGCCGTGCGCGTTCGCGCTGTCGTTCCGGGGGCTATTTTGTATCCTGCGAACATCCACGCCGCGTTGCGTGTGACGCGATATGGGGGAGACCATGCGCCTGCGAAATCTGTTTGCTCTAACCTTGGCGCTGATCGCCGTCTCGGCTGGCACCTTCATGGCTTCGGCCGAGACCAAATGGCCGACCCGGCCGGTCCGGTTCATCCTCACGCTCGGCGCCGGCAGCGGCTCGGATATCGGCGCGCGGCTGTTGGCCGACCGCCTGACCCAGCGCTGGGGCCAGCCGGTGATCGTCGAAAACCGCCCCGGCGGCGATGGTCTCGTCGCCATCAATGCCTTCGTCGGCGCGCATGACGATCACGTGCTGCTGTTCGCGCCGTCATCGTCGTTCACGGCCCACCCGTTCCTGCACGACAACCTGCCCTATCAGCCGAGCGACCTGGTGCCGATCACGCGGGTGTCCAACACCATCATCACGATTTCGGTCCCGGCGAGCCTGAACGTCGGTTCGCTCAAAGAGCTCGCGGCGCTGGCGCGCGCGGAACCGGGCAAGATGAACTGGGCCGGTGTCACCGGCGCGCTGGATTTCATCTTTGCGGGCTGGCTCAAGCAGGAGAGCTTGAACATCAACAAGGTGCCGTACCGCAATCCGGTCGATGCCGCCAACGATCTCGCCGAAGCGCGCGTGCAGGTCTACGAGGCGGCGCTGGCGATCGTGCGGCCGCAGCTGCAGTCCGGCAAGATCAAGCTGTTGGCGGTGACCAACTCGGTACGCGCGCCGACCGCGCCGGACCTGCCCACGGTCGCGGAAGCCGGTTACCCGGCGCTGACCATCGACGGCCTGGTCGGGTTGTTCGGCCCGACCGGAATGCCGCTCGAGCTGCGCCAGCGCATCACCGCCGACATCCGCGCCATCGTCGATCCGACCATCGAGGATCGCCTCACCACCACCGGTCAGCTCACCAATGTCGGCGGGCCGGAAGAGTTCGGCAAATCGATCGACGAGCAGCGCGCCAAGGTCGCGGATTTCGCCAAGCAGCTCGGCATCAATCCGATGTAGCGAGGTTTTTAGAGCATGACCCGAAAAGTGGAAACCGGTTTTCGGATAAGATCATGCTCCAACAAAAAAGCTAGACTATGATCCGATTCAATTGAATTGAATCATAGTCTAGCCGGCGTGCTCGCTGTCCATATGGGCGAGCACGGCCGGCATGTAGCGCGTGCCGGCGACGGCGCCCGGCGGCACCGCCTGCTCGATGCGCGCAAGATCGGCGGGCGATAGTTTCACGTCGAGCGCGCCGAGCGCTTCGTCGAGCTGGTCGCGGCGGCGGGCGCCGACCAGCGGCACGACGTCGTCGCCGCGCGATTTCACCCAGGCAAAGGCAAGCTGCGCCGTGGTGGCTCCCTTCTCGCGCGCGATTTTGCTTAAGCCCTCGACCAGCGCGATGTTCTTCTCGAAGTTTTCTTTGAAAAAGCGCGGCTTGCGGGTGCGGATTTCGCTTGCTGCAGTCCTGGCCGCCTCGGCGCGGTCGCTGATCAGCCCGCCCGAGAGCACCCCATAGGCGACCAGCGCGATGCCGAGCTCGCGCAAGGTCGGCAGAATGTCGCGCTCGATGCCGCGGGAGAACAGCGAATATTCGATCTGCAGCGCCGCGATCGGATGCACCGCATGGGCCCGGCGCACGCTCTTGGCGGAGGTTTCCGACACGCCGATGTGGCGCACATAGCCGGCGTTGACCATGTCGGCGATGGCGCCGATCGTATCCTCGAACGGCACGTCGGGATCGATGCGGGACGGCTGGTAGAGATCGACATGGTCGGTGCCGAGCCGGCGCAGCGAATAGGCGAGATAATTCTTCACCGCGTTCGGCCGGCCGTCATCGCCGAGGATTCTTAGATCCGGCCCGCGCATCGAGCCGAATTTCACCGCGATGAAAGCGCGCTCGCGCTTGCCGCCCTTGAGCGCCTCGCGGATCAGCATTTCGTTCTGGCCCATGCCGTAGAAATCGCCGGTATCGAGCATGGTAATGCCGGCCTCGAGCGCGGCATGGATGGTGGCGATGCACTCCTTCTCGTCGGCCGGTCCATAGCCGCCCGCCATGCCCATGCAGCCGAGGCCGTAGGCGGAGACCGAAGGACCGTTGCGGCCGAGTTGGACGGTTTGCATAAAATCTCCCGTTTAGACAGCAAATTGGGGCGAGTGGCTCAGTTTAGCATCCGTTTGGCCCAGCTTTGACTTGAATTAGAGCCCGCCAGGCCCTATGATCACGAACAGACCGGTCTGACCGGTCAGGAGCTAATTATGCGTAAATGGCAGATGCAGGAAGCCAAGGCCAAGTTCGCTGATGTGGTCAGGCAGGCCGCCGCCGAGGGTCCTCAGATCGTGACCTATCGCGGGGCCGACACCGCGGTCGTTCTGTCGATCGACGAATATCGTCGGCTCGAGGCTAAGCGGCCCTCCTTTGTCGATCACCTGCTGGGCGGACCCAAATTGGACGACGAGACGGTCGATCTCATCAACCAACGCTCTTCCGACATGGGACGGGATATCGATCTGTGAGCTTTCTTCTCGATACCAATGTCGTTTCCGAGACGCGCCGCAAAGTGCCCAATCAGAAAGTCGTGGCCTGGGTGTCGCAGGCCGATCCGTCCGATCTTTTCATCAGCGCGATGACGCTCGGTGAAATTGCCAAGGGCGTTGCCCTGCGCGCGAAGCAGAGTCCGGCGCAAGCGGCCGGCCTCGAACAATGGTTGGCCGAGACACGAACACAATATGCAAATCGGATTGTCGCCATCGACGCCGCCATTGCCGAGGCTTGGGGGCGCCTCGATGCAAAGCGCAGTTTGCCGGTTGTCGATGGTCTGCTTGCGGCGACCGCGCTCGTTCGCGGCATGACCTTGGTGACGCGCAACGTGCGTCATATCGCCGGCGCCGGTGTTACGCTCCTGAATCCCTGGAACGCCTGAGCGGCTTATTCCGCCGCCAGCCGCACTTCCGGCGCTGCGGCGCGGACATCGGCATCGACGTGCTTTTCGTATTTGACGAAATTGTCCTGGAACATGCGCACCAGCTTGCGCGCGGTCTCGTCGAACGCGGCTTTGTCCTTCCAGGTTTTCATCGGATAGAGCAGGTGCGGCTCGACGCCGGGCACCGAGGTCGGCACCGCGAAGCCGAAATAGGGATCGGTGCGGTAGCTGGCGTTCTTGAGCGAGCCGTCCAAAGCGCCGGTGACCAGCGCGCGCGTCGCCTTGATCGGCATGCGGCGGCCGGTGCCGTAGATGCCGCCGGTCCAGCCGGAATTGACCAGCCAGCAATCGACATTGTGCCGCTTGATCAGGTCGCGCAGCAGGTTGCCGTATTCGGCCGGCGGCCGCGGCAGGAACGGCGCGGCGAAGCAGGTGGAGAATTCCGGCTCGACGCCGACCAGGCCCTTTTCGGTGCCGGCCACCTTGGCGGTGTAGCCGGACAGGAAGTGGTACATCGCCTGCGCCGGCGTCAGCTTGGCGATCGGTGGCATGACGCCGAAGGCGTCGGCAGTCAGGAAAATGATGTTCTTCGGCTGGCCGGCGCGGCCGGTTTTCGACGCCAGCGGCATGAACTCGACCGGGTAGGCCGAGCGGGTATTTTCCGTGAGCTTGTCGCTGTCGAAATCGCAGACGCGGGTCGCCGGATCGAACACGACGTTCTCCAGCACCGCGCCGAAGCGGTTGGTGGCGGCGTAGATTTCCGGCTCCGCCTCCTTCGACAGCTTGATGCATTTGGCGTAGCAGCCGCCTTCGAAATTGAATACGCCGTTTTCGCTCCAGCCGTGCTCGTCGTCGCCGATCAAAGTGCGGTTCGGATCGGCGGACAGCGTGGTCTTGCCGGTGCCCGACAGGCCGAAGAACAGCGCGACGTCGCCATTCTTGCCGACATTGGCCGAGCAATGCATCGGCATCACGCCTTGCGCCGGCAGGTAGAAGTTCAGCGTGGTGAACACTGCTTTCTTTATCTCGCCGGCGTAGGACGAGCCGCAGATCAGGACGATCTTGCGGGTGAAATCGATCGCCACCATGGTGTCGGAATTTTCGCGGCCGCCGTGCCGCTTTGAGTCCGGCCGAAACGACGGCATGTCGACGATGGTCATGTCGGGAACGTAGCTCGCAAGCTCCGGCGCTTCGGGACGGATCAGCAGCTGACGGATGAACAGCGAATGCCAGGCGAGCTCGGTAAAGACGCGGGCCTTGATGCGGTATTGCGGATCGGCGCCGCCATAGAGGTCCTGGGCGAACAGAGTCTTGCCCTTGGCGTGGGCGATGAAATCGTGAAGCAGAGTGTCGAACTGTTGTTTGCTCTGTTTGCGATTGCCGTCCCACCACACGGTGTTCTCGGTGGTCGCATCGACGACGGTGTGTTTGTCCTTGGGCGAGCGGCCGGTGTGATGGCCGGTTTCGGCGCAGAACGCGCCGCCTTGGACGAGCGAGCCTTCGCGGTTGGCGATGGCGTGCTCGACCAGCATGGTGTCGGGCAGATTCCAGTGAACACCGGCGAGATCTTTAAAGCCGAATTTGTCGACGCCGTGCGCGCCGTTCCTCGAACCCGTTTCCTTCACCTGAGCCTCCGCCTCTTGGCCCGATCGTATCGACACGTCCTACTGCGCCGAGCCTTGGCCGCCGATTTACGAATATTAACCCGCCCGCCGGCAAGCGTGCGACCCTATACCGAGCCTCATAGCTTCTGCCAAGACCAAGCCGGCCTCAAGCCTAACCGGATAGAATTGCACGCGTTCCCGTGCTGCAGCGCAGCGGAGGGCGGCGCGCTTGCGCAGCGAAGTTGGCTCCCGTTGCCGGCGCTTTTTTGGCAGGGAATTTCCCTAGCCGGCCCCGGCCCCGGCCCGCGCCTTGGCGGCCAATTCCACCACCACCTTGCGCAATTGCTCGGCGTTTACGACACGCTGCGGAAACGGCAGGCGCAGAGTCGCGTCGCCGCGCGCCAGGTCGAGGCCCTCGGGATCGAGGCCGGTGAGCCGCCACGGCCCGTCTTCGCCGCCGAGCAGTTTGGTGGCGTAGAGCCGCACCGCTTCGGCGTGATCGTCGTTCATATGGGCGACAGCGCCTGCCTCGGCGTCGATCAGGTTTTCGGCACCCGCCATATCGGTCGTCACGTCGGCGGCTGTCAGATCGGCGGCGCGGGCGAAGCCGCCGTTGAGATGGGCCGAGACTGTCTTGAGACGCCAGAACGAGAAATCGCCGAAGCCGGCGTAAAGCTCCGATTTCGGATGGCGGGCGAGAAAACGCCGCCGTATGCGCGGCAATTCGGGGTCGTCGCGCGCGATCTGCGCAAAGCTGCCGAGCAGCGTCAGACGCGGATGGGCCAGCGGATCGCCCTTGCCGGTCGATGCCAAGAGCAGCGAGGCCCGGCCGTCGATTTCAAGATTGGCGGTGTGGGTGGACAGCCGGGACACCAGGATCAGCGGCGAGCCGTCGACGTCGGTCGCCACGTTAACCAAAGACGCGAACGGATGGCCGGTATTGCGGTCGATGGTCGCAAGCGCGCCGGCCCGCGTCGCCCGCAACAGGCCTTTGGCGACCGCTTTCGGATCGAAATCCGGCGCCGGGGCGTTCTCCGGGAGGCGGTTCGGCATGGCGCCCGGCAAAGGGGCCGCCGCGGGGCCGCTGCGGTCGGCCTCAGCCATGATTTGTCCTTTCCTGTTCCTTTCCCATGTCTCTCTATCTCACGGCAATTGCCCCGATTTCGCCTTGTCTAGTCACACTTCCGCCCCCACATGGGGTTTGAACGTTGGTTGGGGCCGGGCAGGTGTGATGCTGCGGCCGACTCATGTTAGAAGGCCGCCATGCCGACAATCGCTCTCGTCGACGACGACCGCAATATCCTCACCTCGGTCTCAATCGCGCTCGAGGCGGAAGGCTATCGCATCACCACCTATACCGACGGCGCCTCGGCGCTTGACGGCTTCAAGACGACGCTGCCGGACCTTGCCATCCTCGACATCAAGATGCCGCGCATGGACGGCATGGAAACGCTGCGCCGGCTGCGGCAAAAATCCGATCTGCCGGTGATCTTCCTCACCTCCAAGGACGAGGAGATCGACGAATTGTTCGGCCTGAAGATGGGCGCCGACGACTTCATCCGGAAGCCGTTCTCGCAGCGCCTCTTGGTCGAGCGGGTCAAGGCCGTGCTGCGCCGCGCCTCGCCCAAAGACGGCGCCGCGCCGAAGGAAGCCGACAGCAAGGTGCTGGAGCGCGGGCTGTTGCGCATGGACCCGGAGCGCCACACCTGCACCTGGAAGAACGAGCCGGTGACGCTCACCGTCACCGAATTTCTCATTTTGCAAGCGCTGGCCAGCCGGCCCGGCGTGGTGAAGAGCCGCAACGCCCTGATGGATGCGGCCTATGACGATCAGGTCTATGTCGACGACCGGACCATCGACAGCCACATCAAGCGGCTGCGCAAGAAATTCAAGGCCAGCGACGACGATTTCGATATGATCGAGACGCTGTACGGCGTAGGTTATCGTTTCAAGGAATAACGCGCGGCATTGCGCGACAGGCCGTGGACTGCCGGCCCTCAGACCGGAGAATCATGGCCCCTGACTGGGCGGCTGACGTGCGGTAGTAATGGCGTCCGGCCCCGATGTGCCTTTTCCCGCAAGCGGGTAGGGTGGGGGCTGATCGAAACCCCGGCAGACGACGTGCTTGATCGACTGACAAAAACCGCGAGCGCCGAACAGGCCCACGCACCGGCCGAAGCCGAGACTCATATCGAGGCCGACGGCCACGGCGAAGCGCTGCCGCGCCTGCGCTGGCGCGGGCTGCGCCGGATCGGCGGCTGGCTGCGGCGCGCGTTTCAGTTCTTCGTCGCGCAGAGCTCGTCGAGCGTCACCCGGCGCATCGTCACGCTCAACGTCTTCGGCCTGGTCGCGCTGTCGTTCGGCATCATCTATCTGTCGCAATTCCGCGCCGGGCTGATCGATGCGCGCGTGCAGAGCTTGCTGGTGCAGAGCCAGATCATCGCCGGCGCGATCGCCGCCTCGGCCACGGTCGAGACCGATTCCTCGATCACCATCAATCCGGACACGCTGCTCAACCTGCAGCCCGGCCAGAGCTATGGGCCGTCCGAGGACGCGCTCTACGGCATCGATTTTCCGATCAATCCCGAACGCGTGGCGCCGATCTTGCGGCGGCTGATTTCGCCGACCAAGACGCGGGCGCGCATTTACGACCGTGACGGCGTGCTCCTGGTCGACAGCCGCAATCTGTTCGGCCGCGGCGACATCTTGCGCTTCGATCTGCCGCCGCCGACGGCGGAAAAGCCCGGCGTGTTCGAACGCGCTTTTCTCGCGGTGCGCCGCTGGGTCGGCCGCGGCGACCTGCCGCTTTATCGCGAGCTCGGTGCCGAAAACGGCAAGGGCTATTCCGAAGTCGGGCAGGCGCTGAGCGGCCTGGATTCCAGCATGGTGCGCATCAGCGACCGCGGCGACGTCATCGTTTCGGTCGCGGTGCCGGTGCAGCGTTTCCGCGCCGTGCGCGGCGCGCTGATGCTGTCGACGCAAGGCGCCGACATCGACGACATGGTGGAGGCGGAGCGGCTCGCCATCCTGAAAGTCTTTCTGATCGCCTGCGCCGTCATGGTGCTATTGTCGATCCTGCTCGCCGGCACGATCGCCGAGCCGGTGCGGCGGCTCGCCGACGCCGCCGAAAGCGTGCGCCGGCGCATCCAGTCGCGCGTCGAGATTCCTGATTTTACCGGCCGGCACGACGAGATCGGACACCTCTCCGGCGCGTTCCGCGACATGACCAACGCGCTCTATAGCCGCATCGAGGCGATCGAGAGTTTCGCCGCCGACGTCTCTCACGAACTGAAAAATCCGCTGACCTCGCTGCGCTCGGCGGTGGAGACGCTGCCGCTCGCCAAGACCGACGAAAGCCGGGGGCGGCTCCTCAACATCATCCAGCACGACGTGCGCCGGCTCGACCGGCTGATCTCCGACATTTCCGACGCCAGCCGGCTCGACGCCGAGCTGCAACGCCAGGAAGCCGCGCCGGTCGATTTCGCAAAACTTTTGAACACGCTGGTCGCAGTCGCCAACGAGGTCAAGCGCGACGACGGCGTCAAGGTCACGCTCCGCTTCGAAGGCGGCGGCCGCGCATTTCTGGTGCCGGGACACGATTCGCGGCTCGGCCAGATCATCGACAATCTGATCGAGAACGCCCGCTCGTTCTCGCCGCCGGACGGCACCGTGCGCGTCACCTGCCGGCGGGTGAAAAGCGATATCGAGATTGCCGTCGATGACGACGGGCCCGGCGTGCGGACCGACGTGCTCGATAAAATCTTCGAGCGTTTTTACACCGACCGCCCGCACCAGGGCTTTGGCCAGAATTCCGGCCTCGGCCTGTCCATCTCCAAGCAGATCGCCGAAGCCCATGGCGGCACCATCTGGGTGGAAAACCGCACCGGCGCGCCGGATGCCGACGGCATGCCGACCGTGCTCGGCGCGCGCTTCACCGTGCGCTTGCCGGCGATGTGATGGCGCAATCGGCAGCGACGGTGCACGCCTCGGCGGTGCTGGTCGGCGCGCGCGCGGTGCTGATCCGCGGGCCGTCGGGAGCCGGCAAGTCGCGCCTGGCGCTGGCGCTCATCGAAGCGGCACGGACGGGGACTTTGCGCTTTGCCAGGCTTGTCGGCGACGACCGTGTGCATCTCGAACCGGCCAACGGGCGGTTATTGGTGCGCCCGGCCGAAGCTTTGGCCGGCCTGATCGAGGTCCGCGGCGCCGGCATCCGCCGCCTCGATCACGAGCCGAGCGCGGTGGTCGGCCTGGTCGTCGATCTTGCCGCCGCGGACGCCGAACGGCTGCCGCAAGCCGAGGCGCAACACGCCGTTATCGCCGGAATCAGCTTGCCGCGACTTGCCATCGCAGCCGGCGCCGAGGCCTTGTCCCCGCTCCTGGCGGTCCTTACGTCAGGCGGGTCCGAAGGCGCCGTTTTGGGCCTTGGCCCGGTTTCCTGATTGTTTCGGCCGTGGCCAGCGGATTTGGTTGGAGATTGGTAACCCTAACGCCGGTACACTCCGCTGCCGCTTCGTTGCGCGGCGTGTTAAGGCCGATTCGGCTTTTGCTACCGCAATGCAACAACCGCCGAAATTCACCAAGAATGCCCCTTGCGCTGGGGCTTTGGATGGTCAAGATGAGCACCCTTTCGTGCGGTGCAACCGGGACGCGCCCGCGGGGAGTTCCATGATCGGCGTTGTTCTTGTGACCCACGGGCGGCTGGCTGTTGAGTTCCGCTCCGCCTTGGAACACGTGGTCGGCCCTCAGGGTCAGATCGAAGCCGTCACCATCGGCCCCGACGACGACGTCGAGGAACGCCGCAAGGACATTATCGAAGCGGTCAAACGCGTCGACAGCGGCGACGGCGTCGCCATCCTGACCGACATGTTCGGCGGCACGCCGTCCAATCTCGCCATCTCGGTGATGAGCCGGCCCAAGGTCGAAGTGCTGGCCGGCATCAACCTGCCCATGCTGGTCAAGCTCGCCAAAGTGCGCGACGAGTGCCCGCTCGCCGAGGCGGTCGCCGCCGCCCAGGAAGCCGGACGCAAATACGTCACCATTGCCAGCCGGGTGCTCAACGGCAAATGAACGAGTCCGCGCCCGGCGCCGACCCAAGCACGGGCGATACGCCGCCGTTGCGCGAAGGCGCCGTCGTCCGCGTGCTCACCATCTGCAATAAGAAAGGCCTGCACGCGCGGGCGTCCGCCCGCTTCGTGCAGACGGTCGAGAAATTCGACGCCGCCGTGCGCGTCATGCGCGGCAGCGAGGTCGTCGGCGGCACTTCGATCATGGGCCTGATGATGCTCGCGGCGTCGCCCGGCACCACCATCACCGTCGAGGCGACCGGCAAGGAAGCGGCCGAAGTCATCGAGGCTTTGGCGGCGCTCATCGAGTCGCGCTTCGGCGAGCAGGACTGATCGGCGTTTCGACTGGCAATTTGAAGGAGCGGCCAATGGCAGACGATACACCGGTAGCGGCGCCGAGTGCCGCCGCGGGTCAAAACGAGCAGCGCACCGCGACGATCCGCTACATCGATCGTCCGGAAATCGACGAGGTTTTCGCCGACGCCGTGACCGGCCTGCTCTACGACGGCCAGACCTTGCGCATGGAATTCGCGGTGACCCGGTTCGACGAGATCAAGCCCAATGGGCCGATCAGCGGCCGCCGCTATCCGACCTGCCGCGTGGCGCTGTCGCCCGCCGCCGCGATCGAGCTCATCAACCGCATGCAACAGGTCGCGACTGCGCTCACGCAGTCCGGCGTCGCCAAGCCGGCGGCGCGGCCGGGCACGTAAGGGTTTTTCATCGGAGCGATGTTTCTTATCGGAGCGGCCGGGCCGACGTAGGGCTTGCCGGCCAAATCTTCCTTGTCGCCGGGCTGTTCGCCGACCAGCATGAAGGTGGCGTGCTTCGGCCCCTCGCCGGGCACCGCTTGCGTCGCATCGCGATACAGCGGGCAGCGCCGGCAATCGGCTTCGGCTTGCGCCAGTTTGCCGAGCGACGCGATCAAAGAGGCGGCCTGATCCATATCTGCAGAATGCCGGGCCGCAATCTTCGTTCAAAAACGAGACATAAAGGTATCTTTATGTCTTTATTGCCGTAGCCGGCCCGACCTGCTATAGGCCTGTTCACGCAGCCGGCCTCAGGGCCGTGCCCAAGCCTTAAGTCCAACCAAGGATCGCCATGAGCACGTCGACCAAGCCGAAAACCGCGCCTGCCGCCGACTACGTCGTAAAGGACATCGGCCTCGCCGAGTGGGGGCGCAAGGAAATCTCCATCGCCGAAACCGAGATGCCCGGCCTGATGGCGACGCGCGAAGAGTTCGGGGCCAAGCAGGTTCTGCGCGGCGCCCGCATCGCCGGCTCGCTGCACATGACCATCCAGACCGCGGTGCTGATCGAGACGCTGACGGCGCTCGGTGCCGACGTGCGCTGGGCGTCCTGCAACATTTATTCGACCCAGGATCACGCCGCCGCCGCGATCGCCGCCGGCGGCACGCCGGTCTTCGCCGTCAAGGGCGAGAGCCTGACCGACTATTGGGACTATACCCACCGCATTTTCGAGTGGTCCGACGGCGGCGGTCCGAACATGATCCTCGACGACGGCGGCGACGCCACCTTGCTGTTGCATCTCGGCATGCAGGCCGAGAGCAACGCTTCGGTGCTCAATCACCCCGGCAACGAGGAAGAGGAAGTGCTGTTCGCCGCCATCAAGAAGCGGCTCAAGGCCGAGCCCGGCTGGTACACCAAGACCGCCAAGGCGGTGAAAGGCGTCACCGAGGAGACCACCACCGGCGTGCACCGGCTTTATCAGATGGCCAAGGAAGGCCGGCTGCTGTTCCCCGCCATCAACGTCAACGACAGCGTCACCAAATCGAAGTTCGACAATCTCTACGGCTGCCGCGAGTCGCTGGTCGACGGCATCCGCCGCGGCACCGACGTGATGATGGCCGGCAAGGTGGCGATGGTCGCCGGCTTCGGCGACGTCGGCAAAGGCTCGGCCGCCTCGCTGCGCCAGGCCGGCTGCCGGGTGATGGTCTCGGAGGTCGATCCGATCTGCGCGCTGCAGGCGGCGATGGAAGGCTACGAAGTCACCACGATGGAAGACGCAGCGCCGCGCGCCGACATCTTCTGCACCGCGACCGGCAACGTCGACGTCATCACCATCGAGCACATGCGCAAGATGAAGGACCGCGCCATCGTCTGCAATATCGGCCATTTCGACAGCGAGATTCAGGTGCACGCGCTGAAGAACCTGAAATGGACCAACGTCAAGCCGCAGGTCGACGAGATCGAGTTCCCTGACGGCAAGCGCATTATCCTTCTGTCCGAAGGCCGCCTGGTGAATCTCGGCAACGCCATGGGCCATCCGAGCTTCGTCATGTCGTCGTCGTTCACCAATCAGACGCTCGCGCAGATCGAGCTGTGGACCAATCCCGGCAAATACGACAAGCAGGTCTACACGCTGCCGAAGCATCTCGACGAAAAAGTCGCGCGGCTGCATCTGGAGAAAATCGGCGTCAAGCTGACAAAGCTGTCCGATAAGCAATCGACTTACATCGGTGTGCCGCAAGAGGGGCCATTCAAGTCGGATCATTATCGGTATTGAGCGTTGGCGAATTGCCAGAACGGAAAGTGGCTGGACGTAAGGGTCCGGCCATTTTTGCTTTTTTCACACCATCCTTCCGGTACGCCACATTGAAGCTTTATGAACTTCTTCTTACAGCTGAAACTGGTTAAGGTCGCCACCATGGGAAGCGGCTGGGAGCGAGAAAGTGGCTGGGAAGCCCAAATACGCAGTTATGCTGTCGAGTACCTACAAGGAGCTTGCCGGGCATCGCGAGGCGGTCCGGGACGCAATGCTGCGCCAAGATTTTTCCCCCGTCGCAATGGAAAACGATTCCGCTCTGCCCGATCACACCCTGATTACTGCTTCGCTCGGTAAAGTTGATGAGGCGGATGGTTATGTGGGATTGATCGGCTACCGCTATGGACAAACGCCTGAGGACGATCTCAACCCGGACAGGCTCTCGCTGACCGAACTCGAATTTCGCCGGGCCGTCGAGCGCAAGATTCCGATCTGTATGTTTTTGATGAGGGGCGATCACCCGGTTCCGCTGTCAGCCCTATTGGCGGTCAATGACGAAGAGAAACGAAAACTCGCCGCCTTTGCCGAGCATGCCAAACAGAACCGCATCTGGGCGGATTTCGGATCAATTGAGGATCTAAAGTCTAAGGCGATCCAGTCGCTTGGCGAAATGCGTGAAGTGCTGGACCAACGTGCACGCGAACCTGTGACTACTCCTCAAACGTCCAAGCCGACGCAGGAATTGCCGAATACGTTCGCCCTGCCACCCGGCTGGGAGGTCGTGGATCGAGAGGCATTGGCGAAAATTCGCGCGAATCCTCCTTCTCTCGACGTCATGGTCCAATTCTTTGACGGTATTCTGCCAACATGGCGGTTGGCCCTCGCCCCAGGTGTGCAGCCACGGGCAGTCGCCGAGCGGTTGGCGAATCGTCTTCGCGCGGTCCACACCGGCGGAACGAAACCGGAAGTCGTGCTGCTGGCTGCGGCCGGCGGTGAAGGTAAGTCGACGGCGGTTCTGCACGCCGCCGCGGCTCTGGTCGAGGACACGCACCAAGCCTGGACTTGCCTTCATCGCCAAGCGGCGAATGCGCAACTTCCTGAGGATACATTCTCAAAATTGCCGATAATGCCGGGGCATGCGTGGGTGGTCGTCATCGATGATGCCGACAATATCGGGCCCGCCATACTCGCCGCCGTGAAAAAGATCGGCGCACGTACGGATGTCCATCTGTTGCTGGCCGCACGCGACGCCGAATGGCAACTCAAGCACCTAGTGCCGGGCATGTGGCAGCCGGTGGCCGATTTTCACACCGAGCTTCTGACGGGTCTTGATGGGGACGATGCCCGCCGGATCGTCGCTGGCTGGGCCGCCTGGGGCGACAAGGCGATGGGGAAATTGAAAGGCCGAAGCGAGGACGATGCCGTTACCGCATTGCTTGGCCATGCCCGCGATTTTGCCGCCCGAAAAGAAGACGGAGAATTGTTGGGCGCACTTCTGGTAACCCGACAAGGCGAGGACATGCGCGCCCACGTCCGCACGCTGGTCAATGGCCTCGGCCGCAACCCGGTGATCAAGGCATACGGCTTGCGCGACATCTACGCGATGGTCGCGGCTATGCACGCCGAGAATCAGCCCTATCTGTCTCGCTCCGTGCTCGCCTTTGCGCTTGGCTGCGATATCGACGAATTGGAGCGCAAGGCACTTCTCCCATTGCGGCGCGAAGCCATGCTCGATTCAGGGGATACCTACGTTCTCACGCGCCACCGCCGTATTGCCGAAGCCGCTTGCGCGGTAATCCGAGAAGATGGCGAAAACGTTGATCGGTGGTATCCGTTCTTAGCCCGCGCCGCGTTGAAGCATTTCCTCAATAGACAAACTACGCCAGAGATTGTTGACTGGTGCATACATCTTCCGGAATATTTCGTTGACCGACCGACGCGGTGGCCTGTTGCTCGGGGGACCGCGCAAGCTCTGTATGAGGCTGACTCCGGCGATGGCCACCGCTTGACTGTCTACTGCTCTGTTCTCCGTCGTACTGGCCGGCCGGGGGATGCGATGGCAGTGCTCAAGGCCACCGGCGAGCGCTTCCGCAACCGTCGCGATGTACTCTATGAATGGAGCACCGTTGCCGGTGCAGTAGGCGACTACGGCCTCGACGCCTGGCTGTGCGGGCGAACCTTGGCTGATGACGGGGGGCCGATAGACCCAGTCCGTTGCAAGCTTTCGCTCGCCGGCCTCGGCGCCGCATTTCGCGAGCTGTTTGCAAGCTCTCAAGAGGGAGCATTTGCCGCGGGTCAAGCCGCCTGCGGCCAGCTCGGACTGCGATTGCAAGATTTGGACGCGACAACGCGGGGCTACTTCGAGAAGTATACGGCTGATGGCCGCCGCAATGGCGTTGCCGAACTTTCGCCGGAGCAAGCCGTCGAGGCCATCCGCAAGGCCGTGATCCTTGGAGCAAACGAAGTCGAGGTGGGCAATGAGCCGGTCTTCTTCGAAAAGCTGCTCGGCGAGCCGGACGGCTACCGCTATACGGCGCTGCTCCGCATGATCGGCGGCGCAAAAGCCCGATCCGCCTTGCAGCGAACGAACGACAAGCCGGGCCGGCGCAAGTAACCTTGGGTCGTGGTGATCTTGACGCGGTCGCGCCCGCATTTGCGGCGTCTATCGGTGACCGTCACTTGCCGCACACCGACGCGGATGTTATCTGCGCCGCATGGCCGCAACTCCAATCGCCAACATCCGTAATTTCGCGATCATCGCCCATATCGACCACGGCAAGTCGACCTTGGCCGACCGGCTGATCCAGCTCACCGGCGGGCTCGAAGCGCGCGAGATGGTCGAGCAGGTGCTCGATTCCATGGATATCGAGCGCGAGCGCGGCATCACCATCAAGGCGCAGACGGTGCGGCTCAATTACCGCGCCCGCGACGGCAAGGATTACGTGCTCAACCTGATCGACACGCCCGGCCACGTCGATTTCGCCTACGAGGTCAACCGCTCGCTCGCCGCCTGCGAGGGCTCCCTCCTCGTGGTCGATGCCAGCCAGGGCGTCGAGGCGCAGACGCTGGCCAACGTCTACCAGGCGATCGACAACAATCACGAGATCGTGCCGGTGCTCAACAAGGTCGATCTGCCGGCCGCCGAGCCCGAAAAAGTAAAACAGCAGATCGAGGATGTGATCGGGCTCGATGCCTCGAACGCGATTTTGATCTCGGCCAAGACCGGCGAGAACATTCCGGAAGTGCTGGAAGCGATCGTGCACCGGCTGCCGGCGCCGAAGGGCGACGCTTCGGCGCCGCTCAAGGCGCTCTTGGTCGACAGTTGGTACGATTCCTATCTCGGCGTGGTCGTTCTCTTCCGCGTCGTCGACGGCGTGCTGAAGAAGGGCCAGCGCATCCGCATGATGGGCACCGACGCGGCCTATGAGGTCGATCGGGTCGGCGTGTTCACGCCCAAGCGAGTCGAGCTCAACGAGCTCGGCCCCGGCGAGATCGGCTTCCTCACCGCCTCGATCAAGGAAGTGGCCGACACCAGGGTCGGCGACACCATCACCGACGAGAAGAAGCCGGTCGCCGCGCCGCTGCCCGGCTTCCGCCCGGCGATCCCGGTGGTGTTCTGCGGCCTGTTTCCGGTCGACGCCGCGGACTTCGAGAATTTGCGCGCCGCGATGGGCAGGCTCCGGCTCAACGACGCGAGCTTTTCCTACGAGATGGAAACCTCGGCCGCGCTCGGCTTCGGCTTCCGCTGCGGCTTTCTCGGACTGTTGCATCTGGAAATCATCCAGGAGCGGCTCGAGCGCGAGTTCAATCTCAACCTGATCGCGACCGCGCCGTCGGTGATCTACAAGATAAAACTGCGCACCGGCCAGGCGCTGGAAATCCACAATCCGGTCGACATGCCGGACCCCAACCACATCGAGGAAATGCAGGAGCCGTGGATCGAGGCGACGATCCTCACCCCGGACGAATATCTCGGCGCGGTGCTGAAACTGTGCCAGGACCGCCGCGGCGAGCAGAAGGAGCTCACCTATGTGGGCAACCGCGCGCTGGTGAAATACAATCTGCCGCTCAACGAAGTGGTGTTCGATTTCTACGACCGGCTCAAATCGGTGTCGCGCGGCTACGCCTCGTTCGACTATCACCTCACCGATTACAAGCCGTCCGATCTGGTCAAGCTGCAGATGCTGGTCAATGCCGAGCCGGTCGATGCGCTGGCCATGCTGGTGCATCGCACCCGCGCCGAGCAGCGCGGCCGCGCCATGGCGGAGAAGCTGAAAGAACTGATCCCGCCGCACATGTTCCAGGTGCCGATCCAGGCCGCGATCGGCGGCAAGATCATCGCGCGGGAAACCGTGCGCGCCTTCAGGAAAGACGTCACCGCGAAATGCTACGGCGGCGACGTATCGCGCAAGCGCAAGCTTCTGGACAAGCAGAAGGAAGGCAAGAAGCGCATGCGTCAGTTCGGCAAGGTCGATATTCCGCAGGAGGCGTTTATCGCGGCGTTGAAGGTGGATGTGTGAGGGTCAGTGCTTTTTGTTACGCTTGGCGAACTCTGCTTCGATTTGTGTGAGCACATAAGAAAGCGGTCGACCCTGTGTCGGAATGCCTGTTAGAGGAAATTCGTCTGCCACGTCATAGCATCGACACATGCCGAAGCTTTTGTCTGTTGTGCTGTATAGGCACAACCAAAACCTTTCAAATAGGCTAGCATCATTGATATTGGATTTACGGCCACTTCGCCCGCGGAATACTTCCCAGGCATGTCGCATGCTGGATTTACCCTTGCTATCGTGCGCCGCCTCGTCTGGCATGAATACGAGTGCGGCCAACACCGCAAAAGGTTGTCGCACATGATAGTCTTGAGCCTCGGCGCGCAGTTCTCCATCTAGGCGTTTTACGTTCTTAGTGAACCGTCCTGTACCTTCGTCACGAAAGTTCAAGGTCTTTATGGACACTCCTAGTCCGAGACCGATTTGCGGATTCGAATAGTTTACGTCAAGCTTTTTCAATCCGCTCGCCGAACCGGATTTAGACTCGTGCTTTGCACCGTGTTCGTCAGGAAGGATGCCGCGGAATTTTGGCCTTAGGCCATCCGCGATCTTTTGTGCTAGACAACTCGACAGTCGACTTGCATATGCGTGCTTCACGGCTCGGCCAAATTCGATATACTTTCGATATTCAGGCGGAATTTCGAGCGCATCTACGAAGCTGCCGACCTTGCTAATTAGCGACTTGATCAGCGCGCGGTCGCCTGCATGGCGGAGCTCAGTGTCAATTCGATCTGGTCGCTTGAGGTCGGAGGCTTTTTTCGGGCTTTCATTTGGACACCACTAGCTTCGCTAACTTACGCTCCAGCCTTGTTTGATTTCGGACCTCACATTCCCAAACCGTGACGACATCAAACCCCATTTGGCGAAGCATTCTCGTCTTTCTTCTGTCTCTCTTTATGTTTGCTTTGAATTTCTCAAGCCAAAATTTTCGGTTGTGAGTCGGGGTTGTAGTACGAACACACCCGTCGTGGCGATGCCAAAAGCAACCATGTACGAAAACCACCCAGCCTCGACCTTTATTGGCAAAATCTGGTGAGCCGGGCAGACTTCTAACATTCCGCCGGAACCGAAGCCTCAGCTTGTGCATCACAGCGGCCACTTCTTCCTCGGCCTTCGTGCCATGACGGCGAACTCGGCGCATCAAGTCGGAACGCGCGGGATCGATGGGACGCGGATATCTAGGACCTTTCATTCTGCAGCGATAAGCGCAGTCTTTCCCGAAACAAAACGGTCCAGCGCGCGAACGTGGTTCAAGTGATTGCGGACACGCTCCTTGAACCCTGGCACGAAGCGCAAAGAGCTTTTTTCGATGCGCGACAAGAATCCGGCCGTCGCTCTTTCAGATAGGAGAGTTGGTGGATATTGGAGGTATTCCTGAAGCGGCTTGCGCCTCCTCCAACGAGGGAACTCGGAAATTCGCACCTCGTGACGGATGTCGCCATCAAACCGAGCAGCCCGAGGCCAATTGCCGCGTTCTATGGGTGCTACATCCCTCGATCGATCGTAGCTCTTTGGTGTCTGTAGGCGCTGCCCGATCCAAGTGGCAACTGGTTTGGTAACGGCGTTGCCAATGAGAGACCATCGGAAAGAAGCCCGTCCGACCAACTGAGCGGGTTTAGTCCAGTTTGCTGGCAGTCCTTGAAGGCGTTCAGCGTCGCGAATGTCAGGCGTGATGATTTCGCCATTCGTCAGCAGAATGGCGGGAGGTGATGGAATACCTACTGTGGAACCGTTCTTGAGCGTTGGCACGCAATCTGGCCCCCATCCGAGGCCGCGTGTCCCTTCAGTCCAATAGAATCCGTGTGCGTGCGTGTTCAATGTTGTAACGGCTGTAACAGGGGTCGCTTCATCTACCAACAATACGTCGGCGGGGTCGCCATCAATACTGGCAAGAAAGAAAACTCGTTCACGACGATGGGGCAGAAAGCTCAAGGAATTCACAACTCTATATGCCCAGCGGTATCCACGCTCCTCAAATTCAGTGACGAGACGAGACATGGCGCTGCCGCCGTCAAGGCGCAGCATAAAGGACACGTTTTCAAGCAGGACCCAATTCGGTCGACCTTGATCAATCAAACGAAAGACGTGTGCCACGACTCCCGACTTTCGGCCTTTGATGCCGGCTGTCCTGCCGGCCTGGCTCAAGTCCTGGCAAGGGAAACCTGCCGTCACCAAGTCGACTTCGCTGGGCAACGATTTCAAATTCGCCACGTCGCCTGCATTGGGGATTCCACTGAAACGATGGGCGAGGACAGACGCAGCGGGTCGCCAAAACTCCGAAAATACAACGGTATCGTGGCCGGCCTGATGCAAGCCGAGCTCAAGGCTTCCAACCCCAGCGAATAGACCTGCGATCTTCATCTGCGACCCATGATCCTAATGTTCCCGAATCGTTCGCGGGTGACAAGTGTGTTGTACGGCTCATCGCTAAAAAATCGGCCGTGCCGTATGGATTGCCGGGTCAAGCCCGGCAATGACGAGGAGGGCATTGTGACCAGCCGCTTCGATGTCATTGTCGTCGGCGCCGGCGCGGCGGGTTGCGTGCTGGCGAACCGGCTGTCGGCGCGTTCGGGCTTGCGCGTGCTGTTGCTCGAAGCGGGCCGCGACACGCCGCCCGGCGCGGAGCCGGCCGATGTGCTCGATAGCTATCCGCGGTCCTATTACAACGACGCCTATTTCTGGCCCGAGCTGAAGGTGCATTGGCGGCGCAAGGATAATTCGCCGGCGGTCGGATTTTCCCAAGGCCGCGTCATGGGTGGTGGCGGCTCGGTGATGGGCATGGTCGCCTATCGCGGCACGCCCGACGATTATGCCGAATGGCAGGCGCTCGGCGCCGCCGGCTGGGGCTGGGACGACGTGCTGCCCTATTACCGCAAGCTCGAGAACGATCTCGATTTCGACGGCGCGCTGCACGGCAAGGACGGGCCGGTGCCGATCCGCCGCACCACGACCGACGATTGGGCGCCGTTGGCGAAGGCGGTGCACGCTTTCGCGCAGGAGCGGCAGATGCCGTTCGTCGCCGACATGAATGCCGATTTTCGCGACGGCTATGGCGCGGTGCCGATGAGCAACTGGCCGCTCAAGCGCGCCTCGGCGGCGATCTGTTATCTCGGCGCCGATGTGCGCCGCCGCGCCAATCTGAGCATCCTCACCGACGCCCTGGCGACCGGCCTTGTGTTCGAGGGGCGTCGCGCCACCGGCGTTAATGTGAAAATCGGCGGTGAGGAGAAAACGTTTTACGGGCGCGAGATCATCGTCGCGCTCGGCGGTATCCATTCGCCGGCATTTCTCATGCGCGCGGGACTTGGCCCGGCGGCAGCGTTGCGTGACCTCGGCATTGCGGTGCGCGCGGACCTTCCGGGCGTCGGCGCAAACCTCTCCAATCATGCCATCATCTTCATCGGCCTCTTGCAGAAGCCGGGCCAGCGGCAAGCAAAAAATATCCGCCCGCATCCGATGTCGGCGTTTCGCTATTCCTCGGGCCTGCCCGGCGCGCCGCCGGCCGACATGTATCTCAACGTGCAGTGCAAGACGTCGTGGAGTCCGCTCGGCCGCCAGGTCGCCAATCTGGCGCCGTCGCTGCTCAAGCCGATGGCGCGCGGCCGCGTGTCGTTGGTCGCAGCCGATCCCGCGATCTATCCGCGCGTCGAATTCAATTTCACCGGCCATGAGCTCGACCTGAAGCGCTTCATGCAGGGCTTTCGGCTGTGCATCGACATTCTGGCCCACGACGCGGTGCGGGCGATGACGCGGCTGAGCTTTCCGGTCAAATTCAACGACCGGCTGCGGCGACTCAACCGCATCACGCCGGCCAACCGGATCAAGAGCGCGGCGATCGCGGCGCTGATCGACATGGTGCCGCCGCTGGCGGCGCCGGTCTTTGCCACGCTGGCCGACCGCCGCGTCGATCTCGCGGCATTGGCCGAAGACGACGCCGCGCTGGCCGAGCACATCCGCGACAATGTCGGCGGCACGTTCCACCCGGTCGGCACCTGCCGCATGGGCGCATCCGGCGACCGCGACGCCGTGACCGATCCGGCCGGCCGCGTTCACGGCATCGAAGGCTTGCGCGTCATCGACGCCTCGATCATGCCGACGATCCCGCGCGGCAACACCAACATTCCCACCATCATGATGGCGGAAAAACTGGCAGACGCGATGCTGAGTAGCCCGGATTGAGCGGAGCGAAATCCGGGGATCGGAGCGGTCGTTGGTGCTTATCCTGGATTGCGCTTTGCGCAATCCAGGCTACTTCGGCACGCTACTTCGGCACGCTGACGTAGATCTGGCCGTCGCGTACGGCGACTTTCACCGGCGTCAGCCGCACCGAGGTGTCGCCCGGGTGGCAGCCGGTGGCGAGGTCGAATTCGTAGCCGTGCCAGGGGCAGACGATGTGGCGCTGCTTGCCGAAACGCAGCCCCGCGCTCTTCTTGTCGGGGGTGATGATTTCCTCGACCTGATGGAAGATCTTGCCCTGGCACACCGGGCCGCCGGCATGCGGGCAGACGTTTTCGTAGGCCAGCACTTTGCTGCCGGTGCGGAAAATTCCGACTTCAAGCTCTTCCACGGCGAAAACACGATAGTCGCCATCGGCGATGTCGGTCAGTTTTGCTACCGAGATTTCGTCCATCTTTTACCTCTCGCTTATTCAATTCCCGGCGGGCGATGAAACCAGATCGCCACGTCGAACATGTTGAGATCGGCGGCGCGGATCATGCCGCAGGCCGTCACCACCGTTTCGGTCGCCGTCACCGCGTGTTGCGGGAAGGGCACCACGTCGTGGCCGCGCCGCTCCACTTTCGCGGCATAGACTTTGACCGCGGCGGTCAACACCTGTTGCAAGGTCTTGTCGGAGATCGCGTCGGGCTCGCCGCGCTTGAGCGCGTCGCGTGCCGCCGCACAGAAATCCGTGGACTTCACGCCATTGCGCGCAGAGGGACGGCTCGGCTTGCTGCCACGCTTGGCCGCCTTGCGCTGTACCGCTTTCGGCATTTCAACTCAGGCCGTCACCGGCTCGCGCCGCGCCGGCGCCTTGCTCGGCTTGGTCTTGAGCTCTTTGTGCTTGGGCACTTCGAGATTGAACAGCCGCGCCGAGTTGAAGCCCAAAATATTGCGCTTGGCCTGCTCGCTGAGGAACGGCAGCGTGGTGATCGCGTTCGGCAGGTCGAAATCCCAGTGCGGCCAATCGGATGCGAACAGCAGCTGCGTCTCGGCGTTCATCGCCTTGAAGGTCGCTTCCGTCAGCTCGATGTTGGAGCGCTCCAGCGGCTGGCTCGAATAAAACATCTCGCGCATATATTCGCTCGGCTTGCGCTTGAGCAGCGGCGCTTCCGAGGAGCGCATCATGTATTCGGAATCGAGCCGTTGCATCAGGAACGGCACCCAGGCGAGCCCACTCTCGATCCAGACCACCTTGAGCTTCGGGAAGCGCTCCGGCAGGCCGTTCATGATCCAGTTCGTCATGTGGATGATGTTGTAATAGACGAACGAGATGGCGTGCATGGAAATAAACTTATTGCACTGCTGCATCGACTGGTCGCCCCAGTGGAAGCCGGAATGGAACGCCAGCGGCTTGCCGGCGGCCTGGATGGCGGAATAGAGCGGCATATAGCTGTCGTGATTGACGGCGCGGAACCGCGTCGAGGTCACCGAGAAGCCGATCACGCTCGGATTGTCGGCGTACATCTCGACGGCTTTCAGCGACGCTTCCGGGTGATTGAACGGCAGATACAGCATCGCCTTGATGCGCGGATCCTGCGGCAGCACTTCTTCCGTCAGCCATTTGTTGAAGGCGTTGCCGATCACCACTTCCATCTCGACCTGCGGATGCATGCCCAGCACCAGCATCGGGGTGGGGAACACCACCATGTAGTCGATGCCCATGGAATCCATGGCGCGCTGCACCAGCGTCACCTGGGCGTGGGTGCGGCCGCCGGGCACCGCCTCGCCGAGGCGCTGCTGATGCGGAATGCGGCCGAACACGTCTTGGTAAAGCATGCCGGGCGTCGAGTTCATCAGACCGGGCGCGGCGCCGCGCTCCTTGAAGGCGCGCGCCATCTGCTTGTAGACGTCGCTTTCCATGCGGTCGACGACGTCCGACCAGAACGCCGTCTCGGTGACGTGGGCGTCGACGTCGACGATGAAATAATTGTCCTGGCGGGCTTCCTTGGCGGCGTGGGCGAGAATCTCGCGGGTGTCTGTCGAAGTGCTGATCTTCGGCAATTCGGTGACGCGCGAGGGGCCTTTGCCGTTCTTTCCGTTGCGCGGCGTCTTGGTCAGCATCGGTTCCTCCGGAGCGGCTTTTGTAGTCGGGCGCGTGAATCACGGCCGTTGGACTCTGCCGGAAAGTTAGCAGCATTTGCCCGCGATGGACATGGCAATTTACTCGGCAATTTGCTCCGAACTACCGCCGGTTGCCCGGATCAGCCATGCCGAAACGCCCGGAACGCGGCCTCCCATAGGCCGGCGCCGCAGTGTAGCTTTGCGGCTAAGAACGCGGGAGGAACTATGAGCTACCAGGATCTGCTTTACGGCGTCGACGGCAAGGTCGCGACCATCACGCTGAACCGGCCCGATCGCATGAACGCGCTGTCGCGCAATCTCGAGGCGGAAATCCACCGCGCGTTCGACGAGGCCGACGCCGACCGCAACGTCCGCACCATCATTATGACCGGCGCCGGCGCCGCGTTTTCCGCCGGTTACGACCAGCAGGCGGCGCCGGCCTCGGGCGTGCGGCCGCTCGATCCTGCCGGCAAGAGCCACGCCGAATATATCGAGCATTGGCAGCGCCTCGACGGCAGCCGCGTGAACCATTGGGAGCATATGTGGGGCCTCGGCAAGCCGGTGATCGCCGCGGTCAACGGCTGGGCCATGGGCGGCGGCTTCTGGTATCAGCTTGCCGCCGACATCACGATCGCGTCCGACAAGGCGGTGTTCGCGCAGCCGGAAGTGCGCCAGGTTTCCAATACCAGCTATCTGCTCACCGCCTTGTGTGGCTGGAAGGCGGCCAACCGCTGGGCGCTGACCGGCGACCATTTCGATGCCCAGGAGGCGCTGCGCATCGGCATGGTCAACGAGGTGGTGCCGCATGACGAACTGATGCCGCGCGCCCGCGCTTTGGCCAACCGCATCGCGCTGGTGCCGGAGCCGTCGATCCGGCTCAACAAGGCCATCGCCATGCAGGGCCTGCAGGCGTCCGGCCTGCACGCGGCGCTGCTGCTCGAAGGCACGCTCGGCGCGCTGGTGCATTCCTCGCACAACGAGGACCGCCAGCGGCTGTTCGAGGCGCAGCGCACCGGCGGGTTGAAAGCGTATCTGGAAATGCGCGACGGACCGTTCCATCCCGAGCCGATGGGCCCGAAGTCAAAACCGCGCACCAAATGAGAAATTTCATGCGTTGTGCAATTGCTTTCGCGACGGCTACCTTGCTCGCCATCGCGGCGCCGGCGTGGGCCGAGGAAGCGTGGCCGCAGCGGCCGGTGACGATCGTGGTGCCGTTCCAGGCCGGCGGCTCGGCGGATTTGCTGGCGCGCATCCTGCAGCAGCACATGGAGGCGGATTTCCATTCGCCCTTCGTGGTCGAGAACCGGTCCGGCGCCGGCGGCAGCGTCGGCACCGCTTACGTGGCCAAGGCGCCGAACGACGGCTACACGCTGCTGCTCGGCACGCTCAGCGGCAACGTGCTCAACCAGTTCGTCTTCGACAAATTGCCCTACGACCCCGAGCGCGATTTCCAGCCGATCTCGCTGTTGGTGCATCTGCCCAATCTGCTGGTCGTCAACCAAAAAGTTCCGGTAAAGACCGTGCCGGAGTTGATCGCTTATCTGAAGGCCAACGACGGCAAGCTGAACTACGGTTCGTCGGGCGTCGGCACCTCGTCGCAGCTTTCGGTGGTGATGTTTACGCTCGCCACCGGCACGCATATGACGCACGTGCCGTTCCGCAGCACCACCGATGAATTGACCGCGATGATGAGCGGCAATGTCGATCTCGCCATCGACAGCATGACCACGCTGTGGCCGCAGGCCCAGGCCGGCGCGGTGCGGGCGCTGGCGGTGACCAGCGCGCAACGCCTCGCCAGCGCGCCCGACCTGCCGACCATCGGCGAGACCATCAAGGGGTTCTCGGTCACGGGCTGGCAGGGCCTGTTCGCGCCGGCGGGCACGCCGCGCCCGATCGTCGAAAAACTCGCAGCCGAGGTGAGACACGTTTTCGAGGCGCCGGACGTGGTCGCGACGCTGACCAAACTCGGCGGCGAACCGGCGCCGATGACTCCCGATGCTTTTGCGGCGTTCATTGCCGCCGAGCGGCCGAAATGGTGGGACGTCGTCAAGGCGGCCGGCGTGCATATCGACAGCAACTGATGCGGCAAGCCGGACAAGAAACGTCATGAGCTCGGTCGGATTGATCGGCTATGGCGGCATCGCGCAAGACGTGGCCGCGGCGCTGCGTGCGGCCGGCGGCGACACCGAGATTGCCGGCGTATTGTGCCGGCCCGGACGCGCCGCGAAGGCACGCGCTGCGCTCGGCGACGTTGCGGTCGTGGAATCGCTTGCCGGTCTTCTGGCGCCGCATCCCGACATCGTCGCCGAAGTCGCCGGACAGCAGGCAGTGGCCGAGCATGGGCCGGAGGTGTTGCGCCGCGGCTTCGACCTGCTGGTGATTTCGGTCGGCGCGCTGGCCGATCCGGCGCTGCTCGAGCGCCTCAGGACGGCGGCAGGCGAGGGCAAAAGCCGCATGCTGCTGCCGGCCGGCGCCATCGGCGGCATCGATGCCATTGCGGCGATGCGCCTCGGCGGACTGACGACGGTGCGCTACCGCTCGCGCAAGCCGCCGGCGGCATGGCGCGGCTCGCCCGCGGAAAAGGTCGCCGACCTCGATAAATTGACCGGCCGCACCGTGCTCTATCGCGGCACGGCCGGCGAAGCGGCGCTGCTCTATCCGCAGAATGCCAATGTGGCCGCCGCAGTGGCGCTCGCCGGTCTCGGCTTCGACAAAACCGAGGTCGAGCTGGTCGCCGATCCCGAGGCGCCCGGCAATGTGCACGAGATCGAGGCCGAAGGCGCCGCCGGCCGCTTCGCCATCCAGCTGCAAGGCAAGCCGTCGCGCAGCAACCCCAAAACATCGGCGCTGGCGGCGCTCAGCGTGGCGCGTGCGCTGATCAATCTGGATGCTACAATCGTCATATGACCGTCCCGACAACGCGCCGCGCCACCAACGTCTTCATCGGCAGCCCGATCGAGCGGCTCGAGGATTTGCGCTTCCTCACCGGCCGCGGCCAATTCACCGACGACCTCGCCGACGCAAAAATGCTGCATGCGGTGATCTTGCGCAGTTCCGTCGCGCACGGCCGCATCCGATCGATCGATACGGCCGCGGCGCGCGCCCGGCCCGGCGTTCATGCGGTGATCACCGCCGCCGACATCGGCGAGATACCGACGATTCCGCTGCGGCACGATCCGCTGCCGGAATCCAAGCGCTACATCCAGCCGATCATCGCCGCCGAAAAAGTCCGCTTTGTCGGCGAGCCGATCGCCGTCGTGGTCGCCGACAGCGCCGCGCTCGCCGAGGATGCCTTGGAGGCGATCGTCGTCGATATCGAGCCGCTTGCCGCGGTGGTCGACCGCGACGATGCGCGCGAGGGCGAGGTTTTTTTGTTCGAAGAGACCGGCAGCAACGTCGCCGGCACGATCACGGCGACGCGCGGCGACACCGATGCGGCGTTCAAGACCGCGCCTTACGTCCGCCGCGAGCATTTCAAGGTGCAGCGCCACGGCGCGGTGCCGATGGAGCCGCGCGGGCTCATTGCCGATTGGGACGCTGGGAAGCAGCGCGTCACGGTGTCCGGCGTCTGCAAGGTGCCGTTCAACAACCGCCGCGCGCTGGCGGCGATGATGGGCTTGCCGGAAACGTCGGTGCGCATGCTCGAATACGACGTCGGCGGCGGTTTCGGCGCGCGCGGCGAGTTCTATCCGGAAGATTTTTTGATTCCGTTCGCGGCGCGCGTCGTCGGCCGTCCGGTGAAGTGGACCGAGGACCGGCGCGAGAATCTGATGGCGCTCAGCCACGCCCGCGATATGGAATGCGACCTGGAAATCGCCTGCAGCCGCGACGGTGCGATCCTCGCCTTGCGCGGCCGCGCTTATACCGATCTCGGCGCCTACGTGCGCACCAACGGCGCCACCGCGTCGCGCAATATTTCCCAGATCATGTCCGGGCCCTATCGCGTCCCCCATGTGCGCATGGACGTGACCATGGTGGTGACCAACAAGACACCGTCGGGCACCTATCGCGGGCCGGGGCGCTTCGAGTCGGATTTCTGCCGCGAGCGGCTGTTCGACATGGCGGCGGCCGATCTCGGCATCGATCGGGTCGAGTTCCGCCGCCGCAATCTGATCGCCGAAGCCGACATGCCCTATGCGCTGGCGAAAGTCCATGTGCTCGATATCGTCAGCGAATGCGACAGCGGCGATTATCAGATGACGCTCGACCGCTGCCTCACCGAATTCAACTGGGCCGAGCGGTCGAAGCTGCAAGGCAAGCTGATCGACGGCCGCTACCACGGCATCGCCGTCGGCTGCTATCTCGAAGGCGGCGGCACCGGGCCGCGGGAGAATGCGCGGCTCGTCATCGAGGCCGACGGCAAGATCTCGGTGTTCGTCGGCTCGTCGTCGGTCGGCCAGGGCGTCGAGACGGTGTTCTCGCAGATCGCCGCCGATGCGCTCGAACTGCCGATGGAGCGCATCAACAACGTGTTCCACGGCTCGACCGATTATGTCACCGAAGGTTTCGGCTCGTTCTCGTCGCGCTCCATCGTCATGGGCGGAAACGCCATCGTCGATGCCGCCAACAAGCTCCGCGCGCAGATGCGCGAGGCGGCGGCACAGCGGCTTGGTTGCGCGGCCAACGACATTGCGTTCGACAATGAGGTGGTCGTCGGGCCGAACCGCGCCACGCTCGATCTCAAGGAGTTCGCCGGCTTTGCCGCCGACGGCACGCATGCGAGCAATAAGCGGACTTATTCCTATGGCGCGCACGCCGCCTATGTGGCGGTCGATCCAAAGACCGGCCGGGTGGAATTGATCGACTATGTCGCCATCGAGGACGTCGGCCGCATCGTCAATCCGCTCACCTTGCACGGCCAATGCGTCGGCGCCGTCGTGCAGGGCCTGGGCGGTACGTTGCTCGAGCATTTCATCTACGACGAGAGCGGCCAGTTGCTGACCGGCTCCTTCGCCGATTACCTGCTGCCGACGGCGAGCGATTTCCCCAGCATCCGCGCGGTGGCGCTGGAGCAAAAACCGTCACCGCTCAATCCGATGGGCACCAAAGGCGCCGGCGAGGGCGGCATCATTCCGGTCGGCGGGGTCGTCGCCAACGCCGTCGCCGCGGCGCTGGGCTCGCTTGGTGTCGCGCTGCATGAATTGCCGCTGACGCCGCCGCGGGTGTGGCAGATGATTCAGAGCGCGCGGCAATCGGGAACAGGGCGGCGTCCATAATTTCCTCGAGAGAATTCCGATGAGGCTGCCGTCTTGGATCAAACGCTTCTACAGCCCCAAACCGACGCGGGCGCCGTCGCTGACCGATTGTCCAAAATGCGGCAGGGAAATGGACATGATCGATAAGAGCACCATGTCGGGCGACGACATGCGCACCTATCGCTGCGAGCACTGCCAGGAAGAGCATATCGTCAACTACGGGATCGCCCTGTGGAAGGCGCTGTCCGACGCGAACAAATCCGACGATAACGAGTCGTAAAGTCTATTGGCTACCGCGACGGGCCGCGCCACGTTGACCGGCCTTGCGCCGCGGTGTTAGAAAATGCGTGAAAAAGCAGCTATTCCTGCGGTTCGAAGGAAGCATGCCGGGTTATGAAATTACCGCCCTTCGAATATGCCTGTCCGACCACGATCAACGAAGCGGTTGCGCTTTTGGCGTCGCATGATGGCGAAGCCAAGCCGCTGGCCGGCGGCCAGAGCCTGGTGCCGATGCTGGCGTTCCGCGTCGCTTCGCCGTCGCTATTGGTCGATCTGCGCAAGCTCGCAGAGCTGCGGCAGATCAAGATCGCAGCAGACGGCGTCACCCTCGGCGCCATGGTGCGCTGGCGCGACATCCTCGACGACACGCGCTTGCGCAAGGCGCATCCGCTGTTGGTCGCGGCGGTCGAGCACGTCGCGCATTATCAGATCCGCAATCGCGGCACCGTCGGCGGCAGCATCGCGCACGCCGATCCCGCCGCCGAGATGCCGGGCATTGTGGTGACCTGCGAGGCGAAGATCGCCGTCGTCGGCAAAGCCGGCGCGCGGGTGCTCGACGCGGCGAATTTTTTCCAAGGTCCGCTGATGACCGCGTTAAAACCCGACGAGATCATCACCGAAATCCGCCTGCCGGCATGGCCGGCCAAGCGCCGCTTCGGTTTTCAGGAATTCGCCCGCCGCCGCGGCGATTTTGCAATGGCCGCGGCGATGCTGTTCTACGACGAGGAGGGCGGCAAGGCGCGCAACGCGCATGTCGGCGCCATCGGCGTCGCCGACCGGCCGTTGCGGCTTCCCGCCGTCGAGCAAGTCCTCAACGGCAACACGATCGATGAGGCCATCATCGCCAAGGCGGAAGCCGCGGCATCGGCGTCGGTCGATCCCGATGACGACATCCACGCCAGCGGCGCCTACCGCAAGGCGCTGGTCGGCGTGATGGTCGAGCGCGCGCTCAAAAGCGCGGCGGCGTAGCGAACAAATCCATGCCGGTAAAATTCGAAGTCAACGGCAAGCCGGTCGAGGTCGAAGTCGAGCCGCGACTGACGCTGGCCGACTGCCTGCGCCATCATTTGCGGCTGACCGGCACCCATGTCGGCTGCGAGCACGGCGTGTGTGGCTCTTGCACCGTGCTGGTCGATGGCGCCGCGGTCCGCTCGTGCCTGTTGCTCGCGGTGCAGGCCGAGGGCGCCAAGGTGGTGACCGTCGAGGGCCTCTCGCTCGAAGAAGGCTTGACGCCGCTGCAGGCCTCCTTCCGCAAGCACCACGCGCTGCAGTGCGGCTTCTGCACGCCGGGCATGATCACCACGGCGCATGCGCTGCTCAGCGAGGAGCCGGACTGTGACGCGGATCGCGTGCGCGAAGTGCTGTCCGGCAATCTGTGCCGCTGCACCGGCTATATCTCCATTATCGAAGCGGTGCTCGACGCGCGCGCGGCCTATAAGCGCGACGGAAAAGGCGCATGAGGACGGTCAATGCGTTCGTCGGCCAGCCGATCGAACGGCTGGAGGACTTTCGCTTCGTCCGCGGCCGCGGCCAATATGTCGACGATCTTGCGCGCAAGGACATGCTGCACGCGGCGATCCTGCGCAGCGCGGTCGCGCACGGCCGCGTCCGCACGATCGACGTGTCGCGGGCGAGAAAACTCCCCGGCGTGCACGCCGTCATCACCGCGGCCGATCTGGGCGATCCCATTCCGCTGGTGCCGATGCGGCTGCAGCCGATGCCGGAGTTCGAAGCCTTCGGCCAGCCGGTCATGGCGCGCGACAAGGTGCGCTATGTCGGCGAGGCGCTGGCCATGGTGCTCGCCGACAGCGCCGGCGTCGCCGAGGATGCGCTCGGCGCCATCGAGGTCGACATCGAGCCGCTGCCGGCCATTGCGAGCTGGCAAAGCGCGGCGAAGAACGAAACGCTGCTGTTCGAAAACAAGGGCAGCAACGTCACGATGAAATTCCGCGCCGTGCTCGGCGATGCCGACGCGGCATTCAAGAACGCGCCCTATACGCGGCGTGAAAGCTTCAGCACCCAGCGCCACACCGCGCTGCCCATGGAGCCGCGCGGGTTGCTGGCCGAATGGGACGCGGCAAGCGGGCGGCTGACCTTGTCGGGCGCCGCCAAGGTGCTGTTCGCCAATCGCCGCATCCTCGCCAAACAGCTCGGTCTCGCCGTCGATGCCATCGACATGGTCGAGTACGACGTCGGCGGCAGCTTTGGCGCGCGCGGCGAGTTCTATCCGGAGGATTTTCTGATTCCGTTCGCGGCGCGCCATGTCGGCCGCCCGATGAAATGGACCGAAGACCGCCGCGAGCACCTGATGTGCATGAACCACGCCCGCGAGGCGGCGTGCGACGTCGAGATCGCCTGCGCGCGCGACGGCGCGATCTTGGGGCTGCGCGGCAACGCCTTCGTCGACATGGGTGCCTATATGCGCACCAACGGCGCCGTGGGCGCGCGCAACATCGCGCAGTTCATGTCGGGGCCGTATCGCGTCCCCAATATCGATCTCGACGTCTCGCTGCTGCTGACCAACAAGACGCCGGTCGGCACCTATCGCGGGCCAGGCCGTTTCGAGACCGATTTTTTCCGCGAGCGCCTGCTCGACATGGCGGCGCGCGATCTCGGCATCGACCAGATCGAGTTCCGCCGCCGCAATCTCGTCCGCGAAGCCGACATGCCCTACAAGGTCGCGACCATTGCGCCGTTCGAAAGCAAGGACGAGCTGGATAGCGGTGATTATCAGGTCACGCTCGAGCGCTGCCTTGCCGAATTCGGCTGGGCGGAAAAGGAAAAGCTCAAGGGCAAGCTCGTGGATGGCCGCTATCACGGCCTTGCGGTGTGCTGCTTCATCGAAGGCGGCGCCGCCGGACCGAAAGAAAGCGCGCGTCTGGTGCTGGAAACCAACGGCACGCTCACCGTCTATATGGGTTCGTCCGGCGTCGGTCAGGGCCTGGAGACGGCATTCGCACAAATCGCCGCCGATGCCATGGACATGCCGATGGACCGCATCAATCAGGTGTTCCACGGCTCGACGACTTACGTCAGCGACGGCTACGGCTCCTACCACTCACGCTCGATCGTCATGGGCGGCTCGGCCGTGCTCGATGCCGCGGCAAAATTGCGGGCGGCCATGAGCGCGGAAGCGGCGCGGCGATTGAACTGCGGCGCCGCCGAAGTCGTGCTCGCCGACGACCGCGCCACCGCGCCAGACGGCAAATCGGTGTCGTGGGCGGAGCTGGCGCCGGAGCCGCTGTCGGTCGAAGGCGCGTTTTCCAACCACAAGCACACTTGGGCCTACGGCGCGCATGCCGCCCACGTCGCGGTCGATCCGAAGACGGGCGCCGTCGCGCTCATCGATTATGTGGCGGTGGAGAATTGCGGCCGCATGATCAACCCGCTGACGCTCAAGGGCCAGCTGGTCGGCGCCGTGGTGCAGGGCCTCGGCGGCGCGTTTTTGGAGCATCTCGCCTATGACGAGAACGGCCAGCTGCTGACCGGCTCGCTCGCCGATTATCTCATCCCGACGGCGAGCGATTTTCCAAAAATCCGCGGTTTTGTGATGGAGTCGCATCCCTCGCCGATCAATCCGCTCGGCGCCAAGGGCGCCGGCGAGGGCGGTATCATCTCGGTCGGCGGCGTGATCGCCAATGCGGTTGCCGATGCGCTGTCATCGCTTGGCGTCGAGCCGCGCGATCTGCCGCTGTCGCCGTCGCGGGTGTGGCAGCTGGTGCAGGACGCGCGCACGGCAAATGATCCGTCACCCTGAGGTGCGAGCGAAGCTCGCCTCGAAGGGCGACGGCCCCGGCGCTGCGTCTGCATCCTTCGAGGGCCGCTTCGCGGCCACCTCAGGATGACGGGGAACGATGGACTAGCGGACGCCACAAGAATAGATTCCGACCAACCCCGGTCAATCAATCAGGAGCAAGCCATGGCCGTCGCCCGTCATCCGCGCCCGAAAGAACTCGAAGGCGTTCCGCTCGAAGAGATCATGAAAAAATACGTCGGCCGCTTCAAGGACAAGAAGCCGGACTGGGCCGCCTTCGAGGACGCCAAGATCGAAGGCTTCAAACGCGCCCAGCACCGCTTCATCGGCGCCGGCGGTTCCGGCAAGCACGACGATCCGAACATCATTCCGGCGGGCAATTTTACGCTGTCGATCGTCTACGTGAATCCCGGCCAGGGCAATGCCGCGCACACCCACGAGGTCGAAGAATGCTTCTTCGTGCTGCAAGGCATTCTCGACGTGTTCGTCGAGGACGAAAGCGGCAACAGGGTCACCACGCGGCTCGGCCCCTGGGAATGCATCGCCTGTCCGGCCGGCGTGATCCACGGCTACCAGAACGATTCGCTCGCCCCGGTTTACGTGCAGATCATGCTCGGCCGCGGCCGGCCCGATCCGATGGGCTATTCCGATAGCGAGCTGTACAAGCGCCGGGATGCGCATTTGAAAGCGGTGTAGGCGCCTCAGACCGGAATCGCCTGAAATTTCGTCGAAAAGCCGTGCATGCGCTGTGCGCCGGTCGCGGTGATCTGCACCGTCTCGGCAAAGACGCAGCCGGTCTCGCCGTTGCGCCAAGCCGGATCGTAGAGGTCGATATTGAAGGCAAACACCATGCCGGGGCGGAATTCGTCGCCGACGACTTTCAGCGCGTCCTGGTCGGCGCGCAAGGCGTGGAAGCGGTAGCGCGGATATTCCAGCGAGGCGAGGCCGTGGCCGTGGATGCCGGTTTCGCAGATCGCGAGCTTGCGCTCCTCGATGGTTTGCTTCACCGCAGCCATGGCGTCCGAGATTTTTCGTCCGGGTCCGAACTCTTGCAGCCCGCGCTCGTAAGCCGCGACGCAGCCGTCATAGATCGCGCGCTGCTCGGCTTCCGGCTCGCCGAGGCAGAACGTGCGCTCGACATGGGTGAAATAGCCGCCGATCTTTGGATGCAATTCGCAGATGATGACGTCGCCGCGCTCCATCTTCCGCGTGGTCGGCACGCGGAACGGATGCGGATAGGGATAACGGTCGCAGGCCCAAAGAAACAAGGTCGGCTCCTCGCCGCCGTGCGCCAGCATGGTCTCCACCATGCGGCCGTAGACCTCGCATTCCTTGACGCCGGGCCGCGCGGTGTCGCGGCACGCCGCCAGCATCAGGTCGCCGAGCTCGGCTGCCTTGGCGAGGATGCCGAGCTCTTCGTCGCTCTTGATGGTGCGCACCTTCTCCAGCATGTCGTCGAGATGGACGAGCTCGGCGCCGGGCAAAGTCTCCTGCAGGCGCAGATAGACGCTGTGCGGCACCCAGCCGTCGGGATCGAGCGGCCCGGCGAGACCGTCCATGCCGATGCGGCCGCGGTCGAGCTTGAGCTCCTTGATGCGCTCGGCGACCGAGTCCGCCCAGGTGCCCCTGCGGGCGCGGATGTCGCCGACCCAGGCTTGCGCGCTGCGCCAGCCTTCGAGGAACGTCGGCATCAGCACGAAGCAGGTCGGGTCACCCTCGCGCGGGAACACCAGCACGTTGAATTCGGCATTGCCGCCGACCGGGCACAGATAGCGCGCATTGGCGATGCAAGAGTCCCACATCAGCGGCCAGCCCCACAGCACCAGGCAATCGAGGTCGCGCGCCGCCATGTCCTTGCGCACCGCGGCCCAGCGCCGGTCGCGCTCGCGCAGCGAAAGCCGAGGGAGTTCGAGCGTGTCGCGCATGGCGGCCCCGTTACGTTACCCGTAGGTCGGCACGAACAGCTTTTCGACCGGAATGGGCTCGGCGATCAAGCCTTGTTCGACCATATATCGCACCAGCGCTTCCAGCGTCGGCCGGTTCGGCTCGACGCCGTAGGGCCAGCAATCGCCGCCGAACAACTCGTCGATCTCCTGCATGTCGTCGGGCAGCCACGGCAGCATGTACCGCAGCGTGCCCGAATAGCGCATCTTTTCCCGCGCCCAGTCCTTGGCCGCGTTGAACGCGTGGTACAGGCTCGTCGCCACGAAGGGGTTCTTCTCGTAGACGTCGTTGCGGATGACGACGAGATGCATGATCGGAAAGATTTTTGTGCGCCGGACATAGTCCTTCTCCTGCGCGCGATAGTCGGGAATGAGCCGCACCACGTCGGGATTGCGGCCGAACGCCCGCGGCATGTTCGAGCCGATGATGGCGTGAATTTCGCCGCTTTCGAGCATGTCGCTCAGCGACTTGCCGCCGGTGTTCTGCTTGAGGTTCACCGGCTTGAGCATCGGCATCACCGACGGACTGCCGTAAAGCCCCGGCTCGTTGATGGCGCCCTGGATCCATTCGATGTTGTCGAGATCGATGCCGAGATCGTGCTGCATCAGGCCGCGGATGAAGATCGCGGCGGTCTGGGTGTAGAGCGGCACGCCGACCCGCTTGCCGGCGAAATCGGCAGCGGACTTGATGTGCTTGCGGTTGACGATGATGAAGCCGTGGCGGAACACCCGCGAGGCGAACACCGGCAGCGCCACGAACGGCAGCTTCTTGGCCGCATAGCGGGTGATGAATTCGGAGCTCGACATTTCGCAGGCGTCGAATTCCAGCCGGTTGGACATGCGGTCGAAAATCTCGCGCGGATTGTCCATGACCAGGAAATTGAGATCGATGCCGTCGGCTTTGACGTCGCCGGTGTACAAGGCGAGCATGCGATCGTAGAGACCGCAGGCGAAGGTGATTGGCAGGGCGGACATGGGGAACACCTACTGTGCAGGAATTTGGAGGCGGGACGCGCAGCTAACCACATCCGGCCGGCCGCTTGGAAGCCGCAAATCGCCGATGGTCATGCATCCGTGGCAGAGGCGACGGCAATGTTGAGATAGCCGTCGATTTCGCCGCGCTGGCCGGGATAAAGCACCGTGGTCGAAGTCTTCTCCTCGATGACGGCGGGTCCGTCGATGACTGCGCCGGCGGTAAGCGCGGAGCGGCGGAACACCGGCACTTGGATTGCGTCGGTTGAATTGAAGTAAGCTGTGCGCGTCTCGTGCGGTATCGGCGGTTGCAATGTTTGGGGTACCGCGACTGCGCCGAACTGCGGCTTTGGAATCGCCCCGACCGCGGTGACCTGGAAGTTGACGATCTCGACCGCTTCGGATTCCGCCATGTGGCCGTAGCGGCGCCGGTGCGCCTCGTGGAAGCGTTTTGCGAGCGCCGCGAGATCGGCCTCGTTGTTCAGTTCAGAGACCGCAACGCTGACTTCGTAAGACTGCCCGCGGTAACGCATGCCGGCGCTGCGCAGCGTTGTCAGTTGCGCGCGGGCAAATTGCTCCTGCATCAGGTCCGCCAAAGCGGCTTCTTCCATGCCAGCGAAAATCCTTTCCAACTCCGCCGGCTTCGCCGCATCGAGCCGGGTGATGCGGGTGAAGCTGCGGGTCTGATGCACGTCGGTGACCAGCATGCCAAAGGCGCTGAACGTGCCGGGATCGCGCGGAATGAGAATGCGGCCGATGCCGAGCTCGGCGATGATGCGGCCGGCAATGGTCGGGCCCATGCCGCCGAACGGCACCAGCGTGAATTCGCGCGGATCGTAGCCGCGCTCGACGGTGATGGTGCGCATCGCCATGGTGACGTTGGTGGCGAGCACGGTGAGGATGCCCCAGGCGGCTTCGATCGGCGTCAGCCCGAGCGGCGCCGCCACGCGCGACAGCACGGCCTCGTGCGCCTTCGCGCTTGAAATCGGCATGGCGCCTTCGAGCAACGCGCTTGGGCTGAGATGGCCGAGCACGACGAGTGCGTCGGTCAGCGTCGGCTCAACTCCGCCGCGGGCATAACAGGCCGGGCCCGGATTGGCGCCGGCGCTTTGCGGCCCGACTTTGAGCACGCCGAGATCGACCGACGCGATGCTGCCGCCGCCGGCGCCGATGGTCTCGATGTCCACGGTGTGGGTGCGCAACGGGTGCCGTGCCACCGACACTTCCGATTTGAACAGCGGCCGGCCCGGCAGCACCGCCATGTCGGACGAGGTGCCGCCGGTGTCGAAGGTGATGATGTTGTCGATGCCCTTGATGTCGCCCAAGTGGCGGCCGCCGATGACGCCGGCGACCGGGCCGGACATCACGGTTTCGATCGGGGTGGACGCCAGCATGCGGGCGCTCGCCGCGCCGCCGTCGGACTTCATCATCAGCGCCCGCGAGCGCGGGAAGCGGCGTAGCGACAGCGCCTCCAGCTCGCGCAGATAACGCGATACCGGCGGCCCGATATAGGCATTGGCGACGGTCGAGGCGGTGCGCTCGTATTCGCGCCATTCCGGATTGACCTGATGCGACAGCGAGACATAGAGGCCCGGCGCGATGTCGCGGATGATCTTGGCCGCCGCCTGCTCGTGCGCCGGATTGGCATAGGCGAACAGGAAGCACACCGCGACCGCTTCGACGCCCTGCGCGATCAGCTTGCGCGCGGCAGCTGCAACGTCGCCGGCATCGAGCGGCTCGATGACCTTGCCGGTGAAATCGAGCCGCTCGCGCACTTCGTGGATGCGGTCGCGGGTCAAGAGCATTTTCGGCGGCGGCGCGAAAATATTGAACACCTCGTCGCCGCGCCATTGCCGGCCGATCTCATAGACGTCGCGGAAGCCGTGGGTGGTGATCAGGCCGACGCGCGCGCCCTTGCCTTCGAGCATGGTGTTGAGCGCCGCGGTTGAGCCGTGCAGGATCAGCGACACCGCGTCGGCGCCGAATTCGGCGGCAAGGTCGCGGGTAATGTCCGCCATGACCGCGGCGGGCTGCGCCGAATCCGATGTGTATTTGCGGACAGCGACCAGCGCGGCCGCATCCTCGTCGAAGGCGGTGACGTCGGTGAAGGTACCGCCGACGTCGATGCCGATGCGCAATTTCATGAGGCGGCCTTGGACTCGGACTTGGCCCGCAGTTTTGCGGTCGCATCGGCATCCACGCTCAAGTCTTCCTTAAAGGCGACGCCGTAATCGTCGCACGCCGCCTCTTGCGAGACATAGCCGCGCACCACGTCCTCCCGCACGCGGTCCGGCGCACGCGCGCGCGGATCGCCCCAACCGCCGCCGCCGGCGAATTCCATCGTCAGCACGTCATTTTTCTTCAATCGCAAGCCGGCGACTTTGGACGTCAATGGCCGCGCCGCTTCGCCGGCGGATGTGAGCGAGGCGGCGGAGACATGGGCCGGCTTGGCGCCGAAAATCCCCGGCGAGGAAAATTTGAAGCGGTCGGTGCGCAGATTGATCACCGATTCATCGCCGAGGATGCGCCATTGCCGGCGCACGCCGAGGCCGCCGCGGAACGTGCCGGGCCCGCCGGAATCCTGCGCCAGCTCGTAGCGCTCGACGCGCACCGGAAACTCGCTTTCGACCGCCTCGACCGGCGTGTTCATCACATTGACGACCAGCTCGTCCATGGCGCTGACGCCGTCGCCGTCGGGCCGGGCGCCGGTGCCGCCGCTCAAAATTTCATATTGTGAATACCAGCGGCCGGTTTGCGGATGCCGCCCGGCGCTGGAAATGGAGCCGCCGGCGGCGCTGCCCGGCGCCGGCACCCGGCCGGGCACGGCGCGCGCCAGGGCGCGGATCGCGACCGAGGTCGTGACCTGGCTCGGCCGTACGTACATGTTCACCGGCGCCGGGAAGCGGGGATTGAGCAGCGAGCCTTCCGGCGGATAGGACACCTGCACCGGCCGCGACAAGCCGTCGTTCACCGGCAGGTTCGGGATGAACACCATCTTGACCAGGCATTGGATGAAGTTCTTCGACACGCACGGCCGTAAGTTGATCGGCCCACGCGCCTGCGCATCGCTGTCGAGGATAAAGTGCAGCGTGTCGCCCTTGACTTCGAGCGAGGCCGAGATGCGGTAGGATTTATTCAGATCGATGCCGTCGTCGTCGAGATAATCGGTCTCAGGTCCGTAAAGCCCGTCGGGAACCTTGCTGATTTCCTTGCGCAATTCCGTCTCGCAAATATCCATCCAGCTCTGCCAGCAGGCGAGCACCTTTTCGATGCCGTATTTGCCGAACAGCTCGGCGAACCTCGTGAGGCCGTAAGTATTGGTGTTCACCTGCGCGGTGATATCGCCCCAGGTGACTTCCGGCGTGCGCGTATTGGCGCAGATCACCCGCTCGATATCGGTGAGCAATTGGCCGCGCCGCAGAATCCGCAGCGGCGGGATCAGCAGGCCCTCTTGGAATAGATCGGTGGCGTCGCCCGCATTGGTGCCCGGCACTTTGCCGCCGAGATCGGGCTTGTGGGCGGTATTGCCGATATAGCCGACGAGGCGGCTGTCGACGAACATCGGCGTGATGATGCACACATCGGTCGAATGGTTCTGGCACGCTTGGTAGGGATGATTGACGATGAAGGCGTCGCCCGGCGCGGCGTCGGGGAATCGGCGGCGGATTTCGTTGACCTGGGCGGCGAGCGGCCCGATATGCAGCGGCTGCGGAATACCCTGCGCCACCATGCGGCCAAGTGCATCGAAAATGGCGAAGGTGAAATCCTGGCTTTCCTTGATGATGGTGGAATAGCCGGTGCGCAGCATGTTGAGCGTCAGCTCGCGCGCGATCTGCAAGGTGGACTGGTAGATGACTTCGAGATCGATGGCGTTCATTTTTGCGCTAGATTACGGAAACGACGACCCGTTGTTGTCGTACGATGCAAACCGCACGATAAAGGCAAAAGCAATGGCCGTGAATGAGCGTTTCGATTTTTCCGGACGTAGCGTCGTCATCACCGGCGGCGGCAAGGGCATCGGCAAGGTCTATGCCGAGGAATTCGCCAAGGTCGGCGCCCGTGTCGTCGCCGCCGATATCGATGCGGTTGCCGCCGAGAATGTCGCCGCGGCGTTGCGCCAGGCCGGCTTCGAGGCGTTCGGGCTCGGTGTCGATATTGCGAGCGAAGACTCGACCAAAACCATGGTGCAGGCGACCCTCGATCGTTTCGGCGCGATCGACGTGCTGGTCAACAACGCCTCGCTGATGAGCGTGCTGCCGCGCCGCTCGTGGCTGGAAATCCCGGTCGAGGAATGGGACCGGGTAATGGCGGTCAATCTGCGCGGCATGTTCCTTAGCTGCCGCGCCGCGTTTCCGGCGATGAAGGCCCAGAAACGCGGCAAGATCGTCAACATCTCGTCGTCGCGGGTCTGGGAGGGCGCGCCGAACCGGCTGCATTACACGACGTCGAAAGCCGGCGTCATCGGCTTCACCCGCGCGCTGGCGCGCGAGGTCGGCGAGTTCGGCATCACCGTCAATGCGCTCACTCCCGGCATGACCCAGAGCGAGACCCAGGTCGCGTCGTCGTCCGGCAATTATCTCGCCTCGCGCGTCGCCGGCCGCGCCATCGAGCGCGTCCAGGTGCCGGCCGATCTGGTCGGCGCGGTGATGTTCTTATCGTCGCCGGCGAGCGACTTCATGACCGGCCAGACCATCAATGTCGACGGCGGCAAGTCGATGCATTGATCTGCAAGTGCGTTTCCCGGGCGCAGCGCAGCACCATAAACGCGTTCACGCGCTTTCGGGGCAGCGTCCAGCGCGAACGCAAAGACATTACTCGCATCTGTGGTTCCATGGTGTCGGCTTGTCGCGCAGCGCACCATTGTCCTTCACATCCAAAAAGCGGCCCGCGGCAATTGTCCTTTTACCGTTCGTGGCCATTTCCATCGTCCGCCGATGATTGCCGTCCATACGGTAGGTCACCACGTCACGGTATTCGCGCTCCTTGGACTGAGTGACTCTCGTGATCTGAACGTCCTGCGGCCCGACTTCAACCGCCGATTCGACGGCGCCGAACTCGGCCCGGTGTGTCGGACCGTCCATCAGGTCGAACTGAACGCGCCCATCGTCGAGCGCGCGATACACGTTGTACTTATTATCTGGCGTCGCCCGGCTGTCGCAGTCTTCCGCCCAGGTGCCGAGCAGGTCGTACTTTTCAAAGACCGCGCGCGGGCTGGCGGCCTGCTGCGCCGGCGCCATGCCGCCAGAGCCGAGCAGCAGTATGAGCGGCAGGAGGAGCGTCCAGCGCGAACGCAAAGGCATTACTCGCATCTGTGGTACCAAGGTGTCGGCTTGCCGCGCAAGGCACCATTGTCCTTCACATCCAAATAGCGGCCCGCGGCAATCTGCTGTGTTCCGTTGGTGACCCGTTCCATGACCCGCCTATGATTGCCTTCGATACGGGCGGTCATGACATCGCGATATTCGCGCTCCTTGTTCTGAACGACTCTCGTGTACTGAAAGTCCTGCGGCCCGGCTTCGACCGCCGATTCGACGACGCCGAACTCGGCCCGATGCGTCGGACCGTCCATCGAGTCGTATTGGACGCGCCCGTCGTCGAGCGCGCGATAGACGGTGTAGTTATTATCCGGTGAGGCCCGGCCGTCGCAGTCGGGCGACCAGGTGCCCAACGCGTCATACTTTTCAAAGACCGCACGCGGGCTGGCGGCCTGCTGCGCCGGCGCCGTGCCGGCGGCGCCGAGCAGCAGCGTGAGCGCCAGGAAGAGCGTCCAGCGCGAACGCAGAGGCATTACTCGCATCTGTGGAGCCATGGCGCCGGCTTGCCGCGCAGCGCACCATTGTCCTTCACATCCAAATAGCGGCCCGCGGCAATCTGCTGTTCTCCGTTCATGACCCGTGCCATGGGCCGCTTGTGATTGCCTTCGATATGGGTAGTCGTCACGTAGCGGTATTCGTTACCCTTGTACTGAACGACTGTCGTGTACTGAAAGTCCTGCGGCCCGCCTTCGACCGCCGATTCGACGACACCGAACGCGGCCCGATGGGTCGGACCGTCCATATCGTCGTATTGGACGCGCCCGTCGTCGAGCGCGCGATATACGGTGTAGTGATTGTCTGGCGTCGCCCTGCTGTCGCAGTCGGGCGTCCAGGTGCCCAACGCGTCATACTTTTCAAAGACTGCGCGCGGGTTGGCAGCCTGCTGCGTCTGCGCGGTGCCGGCGACGCCGAGCAGCAGCATGAGTGGCAGGACCGCGCGGCAGCGCGTCAATCTGATCGCAAAGCCCATTAGTGATGGTGCCCCTCGTCGTCACCTCCACTATCTCCGCCGCCGAGCGCCCTGCCGAGTTCGCGGCCGAGGCCTTCCCAGTCTACGTCTGGCGGCGGATCGTAAGACGGCCCTTGGCCGCCGCCGCCGCCGGTCCGGGTCCGCGTGCGTGGCCGCTGTTGTTGCACGGTTTTCGGCTCGGGCCGCGATGCGGCGTGCGGCAACGCCGGCGGCGGCAACAGGCCCGACGAGTCAGACTTGGTCTTGGCCCCCGGCAGCGCTGGCGGTGGCAACAGCGGCGACGGCCTCATCGCCACGGGCGCAGGAGCGGCCGGCGGGGCGCCCGTCGGCTTGCAGTCATAGTTGCCGCCGGTGCTGGTGCAACGGGCCTCCTTGCACTCATCAAGCGTTTTCGGATGGGGCGGACACAACAGCGTGCCGGTCGTGTTGATCAGCTGCGTGCAAGGGTTCAAGGCGTCGCCGCATCGGCTGCAAGAGACCCTGCCTCCGCTCGGCGTGCGACAGATCGGCTCCAGGTTGGTGGTGTCGCAACTGACGCCGTTGCTCTGCGTAACGCAGATCATCTGGACCGGTCCCTTAGCCGGCGGCGGGGTGCCAGGAGCGCCGGGCGCCCCTGCCGCGGGCGGCGTCGTGGCGGGACCGGGCGGCTGAGGCGGCAGACCGGCGATGGGTCCGGGCGGCGCCGCGCCGGGCGGGGGATCGTTGCCAATCGGCGGCAGCCCGTCGCCGCCGCCGGAATCGTTGCCGCCGGACGTCTGCGGCGGCCGGCCGGCAACCCGCGTGCGCGGCTCGGAGCCCGGCGGCCCGACGTTAGGACCGCTGTCCGTGATCCGCTGCTGCAGCCGAACCACAGTGATGCTCTGATCGACACACGCTCGCGCGTTGGCGATTATGCTCGCGAGCTTCGCCTTCCTGGCTTCGGCCCCGGCGAGATAGTTGGTCGCATCGCGGAGCTGTGCAGCCGCTTGCGTTACCAGTGGGTCGAGCGGGGCGTTGCTACGAGGGACGGGGCGGTCCCGATAACGCGATAGATCCTGATCGCGCGCCATCGGCGACTCTGGAGGACTGTGCTTGTAGATGTCGACAACGTTTTGGCCTTGGACCGCATCATAGATCGCCTTTGCTTTGTCGACATTCGCTTTGGCCTCCGCATATTCGTTGTCGAAGATCGACTCGATAAGGTCAATCCGATTTCTGATCGCCAGCAGGATCGAAAGGTCCTTTTCGTCGGTCACCGTCTTGCAGGCATCGATCACGCCGCGCAGGTTTTCAATCTGTTCGCTGGTGGGGATGCCGGGCGGGAGTGTGGTGATCGGGGTCGGCGGCGTATCGCCTGGCGGCGCGTCGCGTAGCGCCGAATCCGGAATGATCGGCGTGAGTTTCTCGGTTCCGATTCCGTCGCGGCGCGACGGGCCATGCGCCGTGAAGTCGCGGCGAAATCGATCACGGAATTCGCAGGGAAGTGAGGCCAGCTGTTTTTCCACCTGGCGGCGTATGGTCGCGCGCTCGTCGATGTCCTTGAGCGCGGCCGTGGCCTTTGCCTGCTCCTGGCCCTTCAACGTGTTAAGCGCTGCCATGTCTCCATCGGCGCGTGCCAGGTCGGCCTCGCTCACTTTAAGTTCGTTGCGTGCTTCCTCGATCTTCTCCAGGGAATCGGACGGCACGCGGGCTTCCGCTCTCAGTCGTGACCGTTGCGCCCCAACCAGATCGATCGATTGCAGCAATTCCTTGCGGCGAGCCACGATAGCGTCCATCTCTTTTCGGTAAATGTTTTCGAAGGCCTCCCGGGTGGGGTCTTTGGGCCCTGCCGCGGGCTTCGCATAGACCTGAGCCTTCAATTGATTAAGTGCCGCTTCGTCGGAATTTTGCTTTTCCAGCTCTTTGTCGCTGAACGCAATTATATCGCTCGCCTTTCCGATCTTCTCCGCGAGATCAGGCGATACGCCGGATTGCGTTGCCAACCTCGACAGATCTGCCTGAGCCTGCTCAACCATGCGCTGGGCATGCTGGCGACCCGCCTCGATTTCAACCCAGCGTCTTTGGTAAAAGTCTTCCACGTCCTTGAGGCGATCAAAGACCTGCTGCCGCGCAGCGTCCAGGTCCTTCATGTCCGTCACCGGGTCGTCCGGGCATTGCTGCGGCGAGACCCCGGTGTCCGGTCTGCCCAGCGGCCCGAGCGTCCGCGGATCGACATCGTCCGCCGCCCCGGCAGGGCTCATCGCGCAGAGCCACAGCACCACCGCGACCTTGGCGAAAGCTGCCGGTTGGGTCAGCCAAGACCTGACACGTCCTTTGTCGAGAACGCCTAGCGGCGAGCAAGCCGTCACTCTCAGAAGCTTCATGTCCGCCCCCTCGCGCGCTCGTCTCCAGGGGGGTGCGATGAGGCATCTCGCATCGCCGCCCGGAGTGCGCGCAGCTACCCAGCCGATCCGCCGGAGTGCGTGAAGCCCAGTTTAGACGATTTTTTACGCCCTGCCTTCCCCATTTTCGGGACGTGGCAGTTTTTGGGGTAGAAGCGGACACTACGCCGGCATCCCCATCCCTTTGATCGCCCGCCGGAATGGAGGGCTATACCTGGCTCGGTCCGACAACAAACTTGTCAGCCGGCGGCAAGTCGATGCATTGATCTAGGAATACGTTTCCCGGGCGCGGCGCAGCACGAAGTGGTGCGCTGCAGACCCGGGATCGTTACGGGCTCTGAGACTGCCGCGGTCCCGGATCAGCGGTGCACCACTGCGTGCTGCACCGCATCCGGGAAACGATAGCGGAGACGGCTTTATTTCAACCGCTTCGCCGCTTCCTCGATCAGGCTGAGATCGGAATGCGCTTTGACGTTGAAGCTCGCTTTGACAAAACCCAAATCCTTGGTCATGTCGACGTTCTTCTGCAGCGCATCGAGATCGGGCCGCATGTCGGGGTTGCGGTAATAGTCGTTCTTGGTGAACAGCCAGCCGAAGCGCTCCGGCGGCTGCTTGGTGATCCGCGACGCGATCTGCGCGACTTCGTCGTGGTTCTTCGGATCGAGATACCAGCGCTCGATGCGCATGGTGTCTTCCATGAAATCGACGATGGCGGCGCGGTTCTTGTCGATGAACGGCTTGCGCATGGCCCACATGGCGAATTGCGACACGCCGATCGCGTCGGTGATGGAGAACAGCGGATGCGCGATCTTCTTCAGCTCGGGATCGAGCGCGAACGGCAGCACGGTCGGAATGATGTCGACTTTCTTTTCCGCCAGCATCGCCCGCATGCCGGGGAACGGCGCCTCGACGATGGTGTAGTCGCGGTTCGCCTCCAGGCCGTGCTTGCGCAGCATGGCGCGGGTGGCGACGTCGACGCCGCTGCCGGCCGCGTTGGTGGCGATCACCTTGCCCTTGAGGTCCTCGACTTTCTGGACCGGGCCGTCGGTCAGCACCTGAAAATCGTCGGCGCGATAGCCCGGCGCGCCGTCCTGGAACTCGTCGGCGACGACGCGCAGGTCGTCCATGCCGGCGTTCTCGATCGCGATCGGCAATGTCGAATAGGCGAGGTCGCCGATCTCAAGCTCGTTATTGGCCATCGCCGTGATCATCGGCGGCGTGCCGGCGTAGCGGCTGCTCTCGAACACGTAGGATTGGCCGAAGTGAACGGCGAGGTCCTTTTTCTCCAGCCAGATCGAAGCCCAGTTGGACACCGGCGCCACCCAGGAGCCGCGGATTTTCAGCGGTTCAGCTTGGGCTGCGCCGGCGAAAAGGATTGCGGAGGTAGTCACCAGGGCGAGTTGAATGGCACGCATTATTTTCCTCTCTGTATATTTTCCGTCACCCGGAGGTGCGAGCGAAGCGAGCCTCGAAGGGCGTCAGCCGCAGCATCTCGGCCGGCATCCTTCGAGGGCCGCTTCGCGGCCACCTCAGGATGACGGTATTGGTGTGTTTATTTCAGCCGCTTGCCCGCCTCTTCGACCATGCTGAGATCGGAATAGGCTTTGACGTCGAAGCTGGCGCTGGCGTAGCCAAGCTCCTTGGTCATGTCGACGTTCTTCTGCAGCGCGCTTAAGTTCGGCAGCATCGCCGGATCGCGATACTGGTCGGTCGTGGTGAAGACCCAGCCGAAGCGCTCGGGCGGCGCTTTGACCAGCCGCGCCGCGATCTGCACCGCCTCGTCGTGGTTCTTGGGGTCCAAATACCAGTGCAGGATGCGCTGGGTGTCTTCCAGCCAGTCGACGATGGCGGCGCGGTTCTTGTCGATGAACGGCTTGCGCGCCTGGAAGCTGACGAATTCCGACACCCCGATGGCCTCCTTGGCGGTAAACAGGATGGTTCCGATCTTCTGCATTTCGGGGTCGAGCGCGAACGGCAAGATGCCCGGGATCAGATCCACCTTGTGCTCGGCCAGCATCGCCTTCATGGCCGGGAATGGCGCCTCGATGATGGTATAGTCGCGTTTGTTCTCCAGCCCGTGCTTGTGCAGCATCGCCTTCATGGCGATGTCGACGGCGCTGCCTTCGGCGTTGGTCGCCAGCACCTTGCCCTTGAGATCCTCGATCTTCTTGATCGGGCCGTCCTTGAGCACGGTGTACTTGATCGTCCAATGATCATCGACGCCATCCTGGAAGTCGTCGGCGATGATGCGGATGTCGTCCATGCCGGCATTCTTGATCGCGATCGGCAGCGTCGAGTAGGCAAGGTCGCCGATCTCCACCTCGTTGTTGGCGATCGCCGTCACCATCGGCGGCGTGCCGGCAAAATGCACCGGCTCGAACACGTAGGACTGGCCGAAATGCTTGGCGAGGTCCTTCTTATCGAGCCAGATCGAGATCCAGTTCGCCACCGGCGCCACCCAGGCGACGCGAATTTTCACCGGTTCGGCGTTGGCGCCAGCGGCGCCGAACGCAAGCAGGGCCAGGCTCAACAGCCCGATTTTTGCACGCATGATCTCCTCCCAGAGTTGGCGCATAGTGGGCGCAAAGGCCGATGCGGCGCAAGGCTACGGCTTGCCGCACCGATCGAGGAAGCCGCAATGATCAGTTGTGTTCCGCGGTTTCCTGGTGCCACACCAGGAGCCGGCGGCGGATCAGTGCCATGGCCTTGATCAGCCCGTAGCCGACGATGGCGATCTCGACGATGCCGGCGAAGACGCCGCGGGAATCGGCAAAGCGCGACGCGCTCATCATGGCGCCGCCCAGCCCGTAGCCGCCCATCGCCATCTCGGCGACGATGGCGACGATCAGCGAGATCGGCAGCGCCACCTGCAGGCCGGTGAGGATTTGCGGCAGCGCCGCCGGCAGCACGATCTGCCACATCAATTGCCGTTCGCTGGCGCCCATGTTGCGCGCCGACCACAACAGCTCCTTCTCGACGCCGGCGATGCCGCCGAGCGTCGCCGTCACCACCGGAAAAATCGCGTCGAACACCACGATGGAGATTTTCGATACGTCATAGAGGCCGAGCCACAGCATGATGACCGGCAGGAACGCGATCTTCGGCATCGGGAAGCCGACCGAGATGATCGGATCGAAAAACCAATGCACCCACCTGATGCGCGACATGGCGGCGCCGAGCGCGATGCCGCCGACCGTGGCAATGACGAAGCCGGTCATGGCGCGATAGAGCGTGAGCCCGAGATTGATCCACAGATCGCCGCCGGCGGCGTCGGCATAGATGCGCGCCACCACCGCGGAAAACGGCGGCAGCATGAACGGCGTCACCTTGCCGCTGCGCGCGAACAATTCCCAGGCGATCAACAACACCAGGATCGAGAACGTGCCGGCGCCGAGCCGGAACACGGCATCGAGGCCCTTGGCGCGCTCGTGCGCCAGATCGCCCGGTTCGGCGGCGAGCGCCGCCTGGTCTTCTACTCGCGCCATCGCAGCAACCATTGCATGAGCAGCTGATAGACCCGGTCGGCGGCGAAGCCGAGGAAGGCGACCGTCAGCACGACCGCGTACATGCCTTCGTAGGAGCCGGTCGAGCCGAGATAGCCGATCAGATAGCCGAAGCCTTTTTGCGACACGATCAGTTCGGAGCTCACCAAAAGAATGAACGCCAGCGCCAGGGCGGTGCGGATACCGTTGAGCAGTTCCGGCAGCGCACTCGGCATCACCACGTCCCACATCATGCGCAGCGGCCCGGCGCCCATGCTGCGCGCCGACCAGACCAGCGCATGATCGCTGCCGCGGGCGCCGTTATAGGCGCCGATGGTGACCGGGATCATGCAGCCGAGGAAGATCAGCAGAATCTTCGAGCCGTCGCCGAAGCCCAGCCACAGCACGGTCACCGGAATCAGCGCCGACTTCGGCAGCGGATAGAACAGTTCCACCAGCGGATTGACGAACACGTCGAGCAGGCGCACGCGCGCCATCGCCATGCCCAAGCCGCCGCCGACGACAATGGCGAAGAAGAGTCCGGCGAAGGCGCGATAGAGCGAGGCGCCGCCGTTGTCGATCAATTCGCCATCGCGGATCAGGTCGACCCACGCCGTCGCGACGCTGCTCAGCGGCGGCAAAGCCAGCGTCGAGACGATGTTGAGCCGCGCGGCCAGCTCCCAGGCGACCGCGAGCAACAACAGCGGCAGATAGCGGGCGGCGGTTCGCGTCACGCGTTCTGCTCCTGGGCCTTGATGGCCTCGTCGCGCACCAGATTCCAGATTTGGTCGGTTTTCTCGACGAACTCCTTGCTGCGCAAAATGCTCGGATCGCGCTTGCCGAATTTAGTGTCGACGATGGCCTTGATCTGGCCCGGCCGCGCCGACATCACCGCCACGCGCTCGGCGAGATAGACCGCTTCCTGCACGTCATGGGTGACGAAGATCACGGTCTTTGGCGTGCGCTGCCAGATGCTCAACAGCTCGGTCTGCATCAACGATCGGGTCTGCGCGTCGAGCGCGCCGAACGGCTCGTCCATCAACAAAATGCTCGGATCGAACGCCAGCGTGCGCGCGATCGCGGTGCGCTGCTTCATGCCGCCGGACAGTTGCGATGGATAGCTGTCCTCGAAGCCGCGCAAGCCGACCAGATTGATGAAGGCCTGCGCTCTTTTTTCGCGCTCGGCGCGCGGCAAGCGTTGCCGCTCCAGCCCGTACAGAATGTTACCGCGCACGGTCTTCCAGGGAAACAGCGCGAAGTGCTGGAACACGATGCCGCGGTCGGGGCCGGGCGCCGCGACCGGCTTGCCCTCGACCAGGATGCGGCCGGCGACCGTCGGCAAAAACCCGCCGACCAGATAGAGCAGGGTGGATTTGCCGCAGCCCGAGGGCCCCAGCAGAGCCAGGAATTCCCGCGGGCGGACTTCGAGCGATACGTCGGACAGCGCCAGCACCGAGCGCCCGCGCGACGGGCGATAGGTGTGGTTCACCCCCTCGATGACGATCTGGCCTTGGCCGTCCATACACGCCTACGCATCCCCGGCGCCCCCCACGGCGCCGCACGGCCGGCACCCTAACCGGAGTGGTCATTGAGACCAAGTCGAGCGGGTGCCGCGCCTCCGCCCGTCATTCCGGATTGCCGCAAAGCGGCAAGTCCGGAATCCATAACCCCAGCACAGGGGATATGGATTCCGGGCTCCTCGCTGCGCTCGGCCCCGGAATGACGGGTCTGGCAAAAGCGGCTATATGTGAGCCTGAATTATTTGGCCGGAAACACGATGGAACGCTCGTTCAAGAAGGAAGTGGCTGCGCTCCGCCTCGGCGACGGCGAGACGTTTCGCGGCGAGGGCATCCTCGCGGTCACCAAGGCGCTGTTGCAATCGGGCGTGAGCTATGTGGGCGGCTACCAGGGCGCGCCGGTGTCGCATCTGCTCGACGTCATGGTCGATGCCGAGGATCTGCTGGCCGATCTCGGCGTCCACGTCGAGACCTGCACCAACGAGGCCGCCGCCGCCGCCATGCTCGGCGCCTCGATCAATTATCCGCTGCGCGGCGCGGTGACCTGGAAATCCATCGTCGGCACCAATGTGGCGGCCGATGCGCTGTCGAACCTGGCGTCGCCGGGCGTCATCGGCGGCGCGCTGATCGTGCTCGGCGAGGATTTCGGCGAGGGCGCCAGCGTCATCCAGGAGCGCTCCTACGCCTACGCCATGAAATCCTCGATCTGGCTGCTCGACCCGCGGCCCGATCTGCCGACCATCGTCGACATGGTCGAAAAAGGCTTCGAGCTGTCCGAGGCGAGCCACGCGCCGGTGATGCTCGATCTGCGCGTGCGCGCCTGCCACGTCACCGGTGAGTTTTTGGCCAAGAACAACAAGCGGGGCGCCTATAGCGGCCAGCACCGCCTCGCCGGGCCGCCGCGTTTCGAATACGGCCGGCTGGCCCATCCGCCGGTGATCTTCACCCAGGAGCGGCTCAAGATCGAAGAGCGCCTGCCGACGGCGCAAAAGTTCATCCGCGAGCAAAAGCTCAACGAGGTGATTCCGGGCGATCTGAGCGAGATCGGCATCGTCGTACTCGGCGGCCTCACCAACAATTTGTTACGTGCCCTGGCGCGGCTCGATCTCGCCGATCTCTACGGCGCGTCGCGCATTCCGATCTATGTGCTCAACGTCGCCTATCCGCTGGTACCCGAGGAGGTGAAGGATTTTTGCCTCGGCAAGCGCGCCGTGCTGGTGGTCGAGGAAGGCTCGCCCGAATATGTCGAGCAGCAGGTCAATATGATCCTGCGTGGCGCCGACATCGCGACGCGCGTGCTCGGCAAAGGCTGTCTGGCGCGCAGCGGCGATTACAATTCGGAAGCCTTGCTGCGCGGCATCGCCGCGTTTCTCACCCAGACGCATCCCACCGGCATCGATGCCGACGCGGTTGCCAAGCGCGCGGAAGAGTTGCTCGCGCACAAGCCGGCAGTCACGGCCGATGCGGGCGACATCCCGGCGCGACCGCCGAATTTCTGCACCGGCTGTCCGGAGCGGCCGGTGTTTGCCGCCATCAAGCTGGTGCAACGCGAGATCGGCCCGACCCATATCTCGGCCGACATCGGCTGCCATTCGTTCGCGACCTTCGCGCCGTTCTCGCTCGGCAATTCGATCCTCGGCTACGGCATGTCACTCGCCAGCGCCGCCGCGGTCGGCCCGAACATGAATAAGCGCCCGATCTCGATCATGGGCGACGGCGGCTTTTGGCATAACGGCCTGATCACCGGCGTCGCCTCCAACATGTTCAACAAGGGCGACGGCGTGCTGATCGTGATGCAGAACGGCTACGCCTCGGCCACCGGCCAGCAATATCTGCCGTCGAGCGCCGCCAACCGCAGCGGCACGCCCACCGGCATCACCATTGAAAAGACTTTGCGCTCGCTCGGCGTCACCTGGCTGCGCACGGTGCGCAGCTACAGCGTCGCCAAAATGGCCGAGACGCTGAAGGAGGCCATGCGCACCGCCGAGCGCGGGCTCAAAGTCATCATCGCCGACGGCGAATGCATGCTGGCGCGGCAGCGCCGCATCCGCGCCGCGGATGCCGAAAAGCTCAAGCGCGGCGAGCGCGTGGTGAAGACGCGCTTCGGCGTCGACGACGAGATTTGCACCGGCGACCATTCCTGCATCCGGCTGTCCGGCTGCCCGTCGCTCACCGTCAAGCCCAATCCCGATCCGCTACGCACCGATCCGGTGGCGACCGTGATCGAAAGCTGCGTCGGCTGCGGGCTGTGCGGTGAGGTCGCCCACGCCGCCGTGCTCTGCCCGTCGTTCTACCGCACCGACGTCATCAGCAATCCAAACTTTTGGGATCGCATGCTGCACGTCATGCGTAGCGACGTTATCCAATGGCTCGGCGGTGCCGGCAAAACTGCTCCCTCTCCCCAGCGGGGAGAGGGCGGGGTGAGGGGGCTCGGGCCTGCCGGCGACCCTCCCAAAGACTCCCGAACCCCCTCACCCCAACCCTCTCCCCTCCGGGGAGAGGGGGCGCATCTCGCCCAGCCGCAAAGCAATGCACGTCCCCTCACGGTTCTCATCGCGGCGCTTGGCGGCGAAGGCGGCGGCGTGCTTACGGATTGGATCGTGGCGGCGGCGGAGAGCCAGAACTTTCCGGTGCAATCGACGTCGATCCCGGGCGTGGCACAGCGCACCGGCGCGACCACCTATCACATCGAGCTGGTGCCAACGCCGGCGAGCAAATCTGACAAGCGCCGTCCGGTCCTGGCGCTGGCGCCCGGCATCGGCGACGTCGATCTCGTGGTGGCGAGCGAACTGATGGAAGCCGGCCGCGCCATTGCCGGCGGTTTCGTCACGCCCGACCGCACCACGACCATCGCCTCGACCAGCCGCTCCTACCTGGTGGTCGAGAAGATGGCGATGGGCGACGGCCGCTACGATCAGCAGCGGCTCATCCAGTCGGTCGAAAAGAACTCGAAGAGCACGCTGCTGCTCGATCTCGAAGCGATCGCGCGCGAGGCGGGCGCGATGATCAATGCGGCGATGCTCGGCGCCATCGCCGGTGCCGGCGCGCTGCCGATCCCGGCGGATGCGTTCGAAGCGGCGATCCGCGCCGACGGCAAGGCGGTCGAGGCTAATCTGCGCGGCTTCCGCGCCGGCTTTGACGCGGCGCGTGGCGGCTCGCATTTGCGTGCCGATCCGACGAAGCGCCACCACGCTCCGGCCGCCTCGCTCGCCGATCTGGAAAGCCAAATCGCGCTCATGCCGGAAGCGGCGCGCGCGATCATGACCGAAGGCGTGCGCCGGCTCGCCGCTTATCAGGACCTCGCCTATGCGCGGCTTTATCTGGATCGTCTCGGGCCGATCCGCGATGCCGATGCCAAAGCCGGCGCCGACGGGCAATTGCTCGCCGAGACGGCGCGGCATCTCGCCGTGCGCATGTCCTACGAAGACGTGATCCGCGTCGCCCAGGCCAAGATCGATCCGGCGCGTTTCGCCCGCATTGCTCGAGAGATGGCCATCAAGCCGGATCAGCCGTTCGCGCTCACGGAATTCCTAAAACCCGGCGTCGAGGAATTCTGCTCGATCCTGCCGCCGTGGCTGGCGCGGCCGGTCCTCGGGTTCGCCGAGCGTCACGCAAAATTCGCCGGCGCCCATTGGGGCATGGAGATCAACACCGCGTCGCTGTCCGGCTACCTGCGCTTCTACATCCTCGCCAGGCTGCGCCGCTTGCGGCCGCGCACGTGGCGCTACCAGGAGGAGCAGCGCGAGATCGGCAACTGGCTCAAGCTCATCTTGCGCGCGGCCCCACTGTCCGCCGAGCTGGCGATCGAGATCGCCGAGTGCGCCCGCCTCATCAAGGGCTATGGCGACACCCACAAGCGCGGCTGCGACAATTATCGCGTGATCGTCGCGCAAGTGATCGAGCCGGCGCTCGCCGGCCAGATGCCGGTCCGCCAGGCCACCGATGCGATCGCCAGCGCCCGCACCGCGGCGCTGCTCGATCCCGAAGGCGAGGCTTTGTCGAAATGCCTTGCCGCGCTGTCGTCGCCGCCGGCCCACGCCATCGCCGCCGAATAGCGTCGGTCAATTCCACGCGGCGCGCGCCGTCTGCACGCACAGCGAAAGCTTGGCGCGCTCGTCGGCTTCGCTCAGCGGATTGCCGGCGACGGTCGAGGCGAAGCCGCATTGCGGGCTGATGGCGAGCCGGTCCTTGTCGATGAAGCGCGCCGCTTCGTCGATGCGTTTCAGCAAATCCTCGGACCTTTCGAGACTAGCCGTTTTCGAACTGACGAGGCCGAGCACGACGCCCTTGTCGGCCGCGACGAACCGCAATGGCGCGAAATCGCCGGCGCGCGCGGTATCGAATTCGAGCAGGAAATGAGTGACGCCGGTGACGCCGAACAAGGCCTTGGCGATCGCGTCGTAGCCGCCTTCGGCCAGATATTTACCCTTGAAATTGCCGCGGCACATATGCACGCCGACCGCCATCGCCGGCGGTGCGGCCGCGATCGCGTCGCCAAGCGCATCGACATAGAGCGCGATCAAATGCGCCGGATCGTTGCCGTCGGCGGTGACGCGTGTGCGCACCGCCGGATCGCACAGCATGGCGAGCGCCACCTCGTCGAGCTGGATGTAGCGGCAGCCGGCCGCGGCCAAATCGGCGATCTCGGCGCGATAGACCGCGGCAAGATCGCGAAAGAATTTTTCCGAGCTGTCGTAGACGCCGGGAGCCGCATAGCCGCTGCCGCGCCAGAAATGCATGGTCGACGGCGCCGGCAGGGTGATCTTGGGCAGCGCCCGGGCGTTATCACGGAGAAAGCAGAATTCATCGACCGCGAGCTGCCGCCGCCGCGCAACTTTGCCGGTGACCAGCGGCGCGGTGAAGGTAAGTTCGCGGCCTTGCTCGTCGCGGAAAGTGAAGCGCGACTCGCTGACGCCCAAACCCTCGGTGCGCTCGACGAAGCGGCTCCAGTACGACGCGCGACGGAATTCGCCGTCGGTGACCACGGCAAGCCCGGCGTCGGCTTGCAGTGCGATGGCGTCGCGGATCGCCGCATCCTGCGCGGCGATAAAGCCGGCCTCGTCGAGCATACGATCATTGAAGGCGCGATAAGCCTGCCGCAAAGCCGGCGGGCGCAACAGGCTGCCGATATGGTCGGCGCGAAACGGCGGGCGATGCATGAGGTGTTCTTAAAGGAAAACCACCTCCCCCTGCAGGGGGGAGGTCGATCGCGCGAAGCGCGATCGGGTGGGGGTAGTGCGGCGGCTCAGCCCCACCCCGGCCGCTTCGCGGCCGACCCTCCCCCTGCAGGGGAGGGTGGAGCGACAGTGGTCTCACTTGTAATACTTTGCCGACGCACAGGGGAGGAAAACCATGACGGATCGCACGGTCCGCGCCGAAGCGACGCGGCGGGCTTGGCTCGAGACCATCGAGCGTCACCGCCACGACCGCGATGCGCCGGGCTCGGCGGATTATTGGTCGCCGCGCCTCGATACCGCGTCGCGCGACGAAATCCGCGCCATCCAGGACGACAAGATCGCTGCGGTGGCGCCGTTCCTCTACGAGAACAGCGATTTTTATCGCCGCCGCTTCGACCGGCTCGGCCTCGCGCCGACCGACCTGCGCAATGTCGACGACCTGCAGGCCAAATGGCCGGTGGTCGACAAGCTGGAAATGGCCGAGGACGCCGCCGCGCAGCCGCCTTACGGCACCTATACGGCGATGAGCGAGGCGCTGTGGGCGAAGCGCGGCTGGATGATGTTCTCGTCGTCCGGCACCACCGGCACGCCGCGGGTGTTCCGCTATTCCCATATCGACCGCGAATTATGGGCCTGGGCCAATGCGCGGGCGCTGCACGCCATGGATTTCCGCCAAGGCGACACGGTGTTCATGATCACCGGCTACGGCCCCCATGTCTGGGCCTGGGGCGTGCAATACGCGCTCGCCAAAATGGGCCTGCCGACCTTGCCCGGCGGCGGCATGGACGCGCGGGCGCGTGCCAATATCGTGATCCGCTTCAAGCCGACCATCGTGCTGTGCACGCCGTCCTACGCGCTGCATCTGGCGCGCACCTTGCAGGCGCTCGGCGCCGACCCGCGTAAAACCGCGGTGCGCACGCTGTTCGTCGCCGGCGAGCCCGGCATGAGCATCGCCGCCACCCGCGCGCGCATCCAGGACCTGTGGGACGCGCGGCTGGTCGAGTTCTACGGCTGCACCGAAGCCTCGCCCCATGTCGGCGGCTTCTCCTGCCCGCATTCGCAAGATCCCGGCGGGCCGGTGACCACGCATCTCCTCGAAGACGTGCAGGTCTGGGAGACCATCGATCCGCAGACGCGAAAGCCGCAAGCCGACGGCGAGCGCGGGCTGACCGTGTGCACGAACCTGAATTCCGAATCCTCGCCGCAACTGCGTTTCCTGGTCGGCGATTACGCGACCTTCGATCGCAGCCGCTGCCCGTGCGGGCGCACCCACCTGCGCGCCGTGGGCTCGTTCGCCGGCCGCGCCGACGATTTGATCAATCTGCGCGGCATCAAGATGTTTCCGGGCCAGATCGAGCACGCGGTGCGCTCGGTCGCCGGCATCGGCGACGAGTTCGAGATCGTGCTGGCGACCAACGCCGACGGCCTCGACGTGATGACGGTGCGGGTCGAGCATCAGGCCGGCGGCGAGATTGCCGCCGCGGTGGCGGAGGAAATCCGCAGCCGTTGCGAGGTGCGCTCCGCCGTGGAAGTGCTGGCGCCCGGTACGCTGCCGCGCACCGAGTTCAAGGCGGCGCGGGTCAAGGATCGCCGCGGGTAGCCCAGCTTACCTTTGCACTTGTGGTATCGACTGTGCAAAAACGGAATTAGGGCAGAAGCGTGATGCGTTACTTCGATATCGGTCGATTACGCAATCTGAGATATGGCAACCGAACACTGATGCTATTTGCGAAGCGTGATATATTAAATCCGCGACAATCTCTTGGGCCAATTCCCTTCTTCCCTTAAGGTCGATAGTCGTCTCCTGCCTGCTTTCGTGATCTAACCGCTCACATATCGTTGCGAAACGCCCCGACACTATAGTCAGATGGAGGCAGACATGCGTGAGCTTTGTTATCGCTGGCTCTTGAATATCCCAACCTACCTGATCGTACGCCGACTGTAACTGCTCAATTGCTGTAGACGCCGTCCGAAGTGTCGAAAATGCAACGGCCAGATCGGTCATCAGGATCTCCCTCTGTTGCTGCCCCAGGGCATATAGAAATGCCCTGCAATTTCTTGGCCTTTAAATTCAATATCAACAGTGTTAGTGAGATCAGCAGGACTCCAAATCATAGCCGCACATTTGACATTCCTGAATCCCATTTGCGTAAGTGAATCTCGAAGCGCTTTTTGGCTGGCTCCAGAAATTACTCGGTCGTCAAAGAGCAAAATATTTGCGTCTTTGGAATAACTCTCGATTACACTCGGCACGAATATTAGCCACTTATCCGTTTGCAGTCTTATCCAACGATGCTTTTCAGCGGCAATACAGAATGCAACAACTTCCTTGTTGTTCGATGCGCCCAGTGGAAAAGTTACGCATACGAGTACCGGGGTGGCGTTTGGTCGAAGTCCCATGCAGTAAAGCGCCGCAATACTTCCGGAGCCAGACATTGTCAGGATAACATCGGGAGGGAAAAGTGCCTCGATGCGCCGATACATCGTGTTTAGTATTGGCAGGACTTGTGACCATTCTAATGTGGGGACGTCAGCCTTTTTGGGGCGTTGAAAGGTTTCGATATCGAGTTTCATAAATACTCTAAATAGAAATGCCGCGGCATTTGTGGCCGCAGTCTCTTGCGACCCTTTTGCGTCTGCGGTTGATTTCCCAGACAGCAGATCGGAGATCCCCCTTATTACGAGCGCCGGGCGCTCGTTCATATGAGCGGAAATCATGTAGCCGCTGCCCTCCATCTCAAGGGCGACGGCGTCACCATAATATCTTCGCACAAATTCGGCGGTGCGGCCTTTCTTATTGGCGAGCAACCCCGCCCCTGCCGCAATAGGCTTTACGAAAACTCGAAATGCAGAAGCCTCATTGTTTTTCTCATTTTCCAACGTCAAGCTTCGCCCTGCGGCTTTCGCAGCTTGCACGAGCCGAACATTGGCCTGCATTGTATTCGTTGGCCGGGGGAGCACCTCACGCTCTTCCTTTATATTATCATAGAAATAGACCGTCTCGCCGACTACAACGTCGCCCAATTTGACGTCCTTTAGTCCACCCGCGATCCCACAAAAAAAGGTCACATCCGGGTCAAATGCAGAAACTAATTTCTCCACAGCAATTCCAGCTGCGGTGTTACCTGGGCCAGTCAGGCAAAGCAAAATACGCCACTCACTCGATCCGGCTGTATAATATCCTCCTTCATAAAAATACCCATCAACCCGGACGTCCTCTAAATCCCGAACGTATTTGCGAACGGCGAGGTATTCTTTCTCCAGGGCGGTAAATATTGCTGCTGTCAAAGGTGTATTCATTTCGACTTACATCTCGCCTTCATCCTGGAGTCGGGACGCGGGATTGTTATGGCACCCTACGTTTTTGCCTACCGCGGTAGGAACACAACGTATGTACAGATTGGGGTTGTTGCAAGCAATGCGTGTTGAGACCCGAGGGGGCGACGATCTCTCCCTCTATCGCGATCCGCCGCAACTCCTTCTTGCGATCACGAACGGCATCGCGCCGGAAAGCGACGGGCTTTGATCTCCGGCAGTATTGCCGCGTAGCAATTCGAAATGCTGGCCGCAGTGAAGGACGAAATGAAGATCGAGCCGGCTTAGTTCCTTTGAGTGTCCTGCCCCTCATCATTTGAGGGTTCCCTTTGCCGCCAGAACGACTCATTTAAACGCTACGAACGTGCGACTCAAAAGCAAAGCGCAGTCAATGGCGATTGGCTACTTCCTACCAGAATTCACAGGGAACGAGACTGGGGAAACGCTTTGGCTGGGAGCTTCTCGAACCGAAAAATTCTGTCCGGCCCATGTACAATAGCTTCAATCCAACGTTCTTGAGTATCCGGTAATGTGACTGTCAAATGAATTCAAAGATTGACGTTCGTTATATCGCCTTCTCCCGATTAGATTGGGTGATTTTCGATGCAGACAACACATTATGGGACTTAGAGTCTTTGTATCATGATGCTCGGAACAAGCTGTGTCGACTTCTCGCAAAATTTGGTTGTGATCCCGTAGATGTTGCCGACTATCAGCGTCAACGCGATCTTGAGCTTTTCAACGTCCACGGGCGCTCGCCAATTCGCTTTCCCCAGTCCTTTGTTGACACATTGTTCCATTTTAATGCCGCACCTCATTCAGAAGATATTGAAGCAGCTTGGAACATGGGCATGGGTGTATTTGATGAGCGTGCAGAACCTTACGAGGGCGTTGCCGCCGCACTGCAATCCCTTGCTGTGTACGTGCGTATAGCAATCCTCACTGCGGGAAACAAAACCCTTCAGCGAAAGCGGCTGGCCGATTTTCCGTATAGAAAATTTGCGGAGGTATGTGAGATCGTCGAAATAAAAAACGTAGGTGCCTTTCACGCGTTCTTAAACGACCATAGGATCAATCCCTATCATTCGTGGATGGTAGGTGATAGTTTGCTCAGTGACATCATTCCAGCTCGTGTCGTTGGCCTAAATACCATTTGGGTACGAACTGATAACTGGTCAGCGATTGAAAATGTCGCGATTTCCAATATTCAATTTTCGGAACGTCATTTTACCGTAAAATCGGTTTCAGAGGCGATTTCATTGCTTTTAGAAGGCTTACGAGCAAGACGGAAGGCACTCTCATCCTAAATTGCTTGTCCTCGCAACCGGGAGCTGTAAGATTGCTCCAGCATGTTAGAAACTCACAAGGGCTTCGCCCAAGCATATCTTGCTGGCCTCCACGCGTTGATCGCGAACGGACGCTTGGCGCTACCTATAGTTGACCCCCTGTCGCCCGCATCGCGCTTTGGAATCCGACCAAGGCGCTCGGTGGAGCTCATACCATATGGGTTTCAGCTAACAGAGCCGAGGCCAAGCGTAACGGTCATTGCTTCTAGACCGTTGAATTGGCGATATTTGTTTGGTCAGTTGGTTTGGTTTCTTTCAGGCTCTGAGAGCCTTGACTTCTTGATGTATTACAATCCCGCGGCTGCAGGCTTTTCGCACGATAATTTAACCTTGTGCGGTTCTTTTGGTCGACGAATATTTGGCGCAGATCGGCATAATGGGCAGATTGCGGCGATCTTAAAACTACTTAAACAAGACCCTGGCTCAAGGCGCGCGTTTGCTTCGGTCATCGCGGCTAGCGATCTACTTGCGCCTACTCGAGAAACACCCTGCAACTGCGGAATAAATTTTTTTCTTCGTGACGGAATGTTAGAGGTCGTCTGCCTAATGCGGGCGCAACACGCACTTAACGTTCTTCCATACGACGCGTTCTTATTCCTCGTATTGCAGCAAATTATGGCTTCAGAATTGAACGTCGGCGTCGGTAGATACGTCCACTTTTGTAGTACATTTCATTTTTATGAAGACGAAATTGATGCCGTGCAGAAGACAATTAGCCATGGGGCCTCAGAAATTGTGTTGCCGGCTTGGTCGGGTGGACTTGAAGCCTTGGACGAGCTCATTGAGTTTGAAGCGGTCCTCCGCGCAGCCGCAATTGCCAACGACCTAAATGCCATACAGATGATAGTCGAACCGTATGCCTCCGTGGCGGATAAGGATTTGGCGCACCTGATACGGGATGTTCTATGCGTGATTGCACTCAAAATTGTGGGCGCTCTGTCTTCGGACCATGCATCAGTCCAGTCTTTGCAAAAACTTGGAATACTAAATTGTGATTTATCCGGAGACACCCTGTGAGGAAGAAAGCGACTTCGCCTTCACAAATTCTTACTCGAACAGAGATGAGCGAGCTTTTCGACAGCGGACAGATTTTCAGGCCGGCAACATCCTCAAAAGAGTGCATTCGAACTGCAGCCTATGATCTGCGAATGGCAACGGATTTTATGGTCGTCCCCGATCGCCCGGCTTATCCGGCTGGACGCTTTTATCCAAAAGGAACTCATCGAAGTCGACCCGTTGTATTGTCGCCGGGAGATGTCGCGTTTGTGTCTTCGGCCGAGCGATGTGCGCTGCCATGGAACATTACCGGGACAGTAGGTTCAAAATTTAGCCTAACCGCGCAGGGTTTGTTGATCCTAACCGGCCTGTTCGTAGATCCGGGCTACGGAATGGTTCGTGGCCCCGACGGAGAATGGATGGCGGCCGATAATCAGCGTCTGCATTTCCTGATCGCAAATGTTGGTTCGTTAGACGTCGTCCTAATCCCTGGAGAGCAACGAATAGCTGCTGTGCAGTTTCAATATATCGAGAGCCCGGAACCTACGGATCAGATTGAGAGCTACGGACTGCGCGCCATTGAAGAACAGTATCTAAATCCGGAGACCGCCGTGTCTGTGGGGTTGGTATTTTTTAGAAATATTGCAGAGCTTAAAGAGCTGGTGCAGAAATATGTTGGCAAGAGTGCCGAATTGGAGGCGCGACTTGCCGGCGTTGAAACCGGGTCCAATCAAGTTGTGATGTTCGGTGTCTTTTTGCTTTGCATCACTCTTGTTGGCATCATCTTCGAACTATTGCTAACCGCGGCGAACTCGACAAGCATCTCGACGCAAATAGCGGCTCTCAATTCTCTGATCGTGAATTACTGGCCTGGTACGATCGTTAGCCTAGTGCTGACCGTCTTTGCTTCAATAGGTGTCCTTGCTGTGATGAGAATGTTTTATCGCCTTATCGCGCGGCGGTAATAGAAATTAATGATACTTCATGGAAAAATCATCAATGTGGCGTAGTTGAAATCCGGGCAAAATTGAACAATGATTGCGAAACAAAAAGCCAGAAATTCCAAAAGTGCGATTCGCGGGCGTAGTTCAGTGGTAGAACATCAGCTTCCCAAGCTGAGTGTCGTGGGTTCGATTCCCATCGCCCGCTCCAACCTTTGCCGCTTCGCAGCTTCGGTTGGCAGGCCAACCCAATCCCAGCGAGGTTGCCTACGGTAGCCAGTTTCGGGCTATGGTGGCCGCGACGTTCTGGGCGCATTGCGGGGGCAACAGTTGGAACCGTCGGCCGCGGTCGAAGTCGCCAAACACACGCTGATGTCCGGCGGGCTTATCCTTGCCGTCGGCACCGTGACCGGATTGGTGGCGCGGCGCGCCAAAATACCCGACGTTGCCGTCTTCCTCATCGTCGGGATGTTGATCGGCCCGGCGGCTTTAGGCCTTATCGACATCAAGGCCGATTCCGCCCTGTATCAGATCCTGCTTTTGTTCGGCGCCAGCTACATCCTTTTCGACGGCGGCGCGTCGCTGCGCTTCCATGTGATGAAGCAGGTCTGGATCACGATCGTGATCATCGCCACGGTCGGCGTGGTGATTACGGCGGCGATCACCACTGCGGCGGCGCATTTCGTTCTCGGCGTGCCGTGGATCGTGGCGGCGTTGCTGGGGGCGACGCTGGCGTCGACCGATCCGGCGACCTTGGTGCCGATTTTCCGGCAGGTCCACATTCGCGACCGCGTCGCGCAAATGGTGATGAGCGAATCCGCCTTCAACGACGCGACCGGAGCGATCGTCACTTTTGGCGTCCTGACCGTGGCGATGGGAACGGGCGAATTCTCTTTGACTTGGTCCGTTGTCGAATTGTTCAAGGAAGCCGCCATCGGCATCGTCGCCGGCGTCGGGCTCGGCTATCTGGCCGCCTTGCTCATCGGCCATGAGCGCTGGGGCTTCTTCATGGAATATGCGCCGGTGGTGACCATCATGGCGGTGATTGGCGCCTATTTCGCCGCCGATGGTCTGGGCGCGAGCGGCTTCATGGCGGTCTTCGTATTCGGCATCATGCTGGGCAATAAGGACTCCCTGGGTTTCAAAATGGAGCGAGGGGAAGCGCAAAAACTCGATCAATACGTCGAGATCACCGCCTTCATCATGCGCCTGTTCATCTTCATCCTGCTCGGCGCCCAGGTCGACTTCGGCCTCATGAACAAGTACTTGGCGGGCGGCATCATCGTCGTCGCCATCTTTATGTGCGTGGCGCGGCCGGTGACGGTGTTCGCGTGCGCGCTGCCGGACCGGCGGGCGCGCTGGAGCCGCAATGAAATGCTGTTCATGTGCTGGACACGGGAAACCGGCGTCATTCCCGCGGCACTCGCCGGCATTTTGCTGGGCCTAAAAGCGCCCGGCGCGCCAATGATCGCGTCGGTGACGTTCATCGCCATCCTCATGACGATCCTGATCCAGGCGCCGACGACGCGATGGCTGGGAGGCAAGTTGGGCCTATTGGAAAAGGGGCATTCGCACTGACGGGGCGCCCCAGGGTGCCCGGAAGCCGCATATTTGCCGCTCGCAACAGGCGCGGTTCTTTGACGGCATGCGGCGCTGCGCCTCGGCAAATGCGCTTCCCGGAAGGCATTTAGACCTTTAAGATCGCCGGCAAGTCCAATCTGATGACCTCGTGGGATTATCACGATGGTTATTTCAGCACACCCATGAGGGAGGGAATGCACCATGAAACGTCGTGAATTCTTGAAAGTTGCCGGTGTGGGCGCCGCGGGCACCGCGATTGCCGCGCCCGCCATCGCCCAGTCGATGCCGGAACTGAAGTGGCGCCTGACCACGAGCTGGCCGAAGTCGCTGGATACGCTGTTCGGCGCCAACTTGACCTTCTCGAAATTGGTGTCCGACGCGACCGACGGCAAATTCCAAATCCAGGTTTTCGCCGGCGGCGAAATCGTGCCACCGCTGCAAGCGCTCGACGCCGTTCAAAACGGCACCGTCGAGATGGGTCACAGCGCGCAGTATTATTATATCGGCAAGGATCCGACCTGGGCGTTGTTTTGCGCTTTTCCGTTCGGTCTGAATTCCCGTCAGCAAAACGCCTGGTACTATGAAGGCGACGGCCAAAAGCTGATCGATGAATTCGGCGCCACCTTCAATACAAAATGCCTGCTGATGGGCAATACCGGCACGCAGATGGGCGGCTGGTTCCGCAAGGAAATCAATGCCGTCGAGGACCTCAATGGTCTGAAAATGCGCATCGGCGGCTGGGCCGGCAAGACCGTCGCCAAATTGGGCGTGGTGCCGCAGCAGCTTGGCGGCGGCGATATCTACCCGGCGCTGGAAAAGGGCACCATCGATGCGGCCGAGTGGGTCGGTCCCTACGACGACGAAAAACTCGGCTTCTACAAGATCGCCAAGTTTTATTACTATCCCGGCTGGTGGGAAGGCGGCACGACCAACCACTTGCTGATCAACCTTCCCAAGTGGAACGAGCTGCCGAACAATTACAAAGCGATCGTGCAGGCGGCCGCCGGCTACGCCAACGTCGAAGAGCAGGCGCGATACGATGCCCGCAACCCGCAGGCCTTGAAGCGTCTGGTTGCCAACGGCGTGCAATTGCGCCCGTTCAGCCAAGCGATCATGGACGCATGTTTGAAGGCGTCCAATGAGGTCAACGCCGAAGAATCGGCCAAGAACCCCAATTATAAGAAGGTACTGGCTTCCATCGACGCCTTCCGCAACGATGAGAATCTGTGGTGGCAGGTCGCCGAATACTCCTTCGAGACCTTCATGATCCGTAATCGTCCGAAGAGCTGAAGCAAAATCTTGCCGACAATAGCGGGGCTGGCCCGGTGCCAGCCCCGTTTCATTATTTGCCAGGCTCGATATCGGGCGGCGGCTCGATTGGCGGCAGCATTTGTTCGAAGCGCTTTTCCAGGTCCCGGTCTGAAATAGCAGGCGGCTTGCGGCTGCGATCGGCGGCCGTTTCTCCGACATGCGTGAGCTGGGGCAAGAGCAGTACCGCGAGCAACAGCGCGGCCTGCGCCAACAGATACGGCAACAGCGACCGCAGCAGCGCCGGAAACGGGATCGGCTGCTTGAGCACAGTGCGCGTCATCATCACCGCGTAGCCGATCAAGGGATTGAGGAAACTTGCCTGCAGGGCGAGCAACACCAGAACGGCAATCCAGCGCGCGTCCGCCACCCGGATGAGGAGCGGCGGAATGACGATCGGCACGACGACGAAGATGATCTCGAACGCGTCGAGCACCAGCGCGCTCAGCCCGATTGCGGCAAGCACGATAAGGGTCGCGGCGAGCGTGCCGCCGGGAATGGCGGCGATCCAGGCGGCGACGAGCTGATCGGTGCCGAGGATGCGCAAGACCAGCGTCAACGTGGTGGCGGCAACCAGCAGGAAGAACAGGGCGCCGGTGAGGGTGAGCACCTCGCGCAATACGTCGTTGAGGACCGCAGGCGGCAATCGCCCGCTGATGAGGCCCGCGACCAGAAGCGTGAAGCCGCCCATCGCCGCGGCTTCGACGGCATAAAAATAGCCGGCGGCCACGCCGCCGAGCAGGATCAATATTGCCAGCACGGTCACGGTCGCCAACACCGCCTGCTGTACGGTCGGGCGCGGTACGGCGCTCGGCGCCGCCGTTACGCCCGGCTCGAGCCGGCGATTGAACCACCAGCCGAGCAGGAGGCAGGCGGCGAGATAAAGGCCGGCCGGCACCAGCGCGCCGTGAAACACGTCCTGGGTGTTGATCACCCGGTCTTCACGGCCGGTCATGGTCACCGCAATGGTGTGCGCGTTCAGCATGGCGTCGCCGAGAAGGATCAGCACCAGCGACGGCGGCACGACGACGCCGAGCGTGCTCGCCACGGTGATGATTGCGGCGCGGCGCGGCAGCGCAATGCCCGAGGCGGCGAGCCGCGGTTCGGCGATGCGCGACAGAGCAAGTACGCTGGCGCCGACGGAACCGTTCATCGGCCCGAGCAGGGCACCGAGCACAAAGCCCGAGACCACCGGGGCCGCCGGTCCCGGAATAATGGCGAGGCAGCAACGATAGAGCGCGTCGGCGAGCGGCAGGCGGTTGATCAGCGCCCCCATCAAGACATAGAGCGGAATGGCCTGGAGCAGGTCGTTCTCAAGCAGATTGATCAGACGTTCGGGCAGGACGCCGAGCAGCTGAACCGGCGCGTCGCCGCCGATGCCGCCTATGGCGACCCCGAAACAAGCGGTCGCCAGCAACACCACGGCCGCCGGAATGCCGGTGAAGACGACACCGAGGCCGGCCAGGATCAACAGGCCCAAGCCCAGCCACGGCATCATGGCGGTCATCGTGGGCGCGGCGCCGGCCGGAACAGTTCGATCACCCCCTCGGCCAAGACCAAGAGCGCCAAAAGCAACAGCGCCAGTTTGACGATGAAATAGCCGGGGTTGTTGGTGTCGGCAAAACGCTCGAGCAACAGCGTCGAATTGCGCACGATGCTCCAGCTCGTGACCAGCACGATGATCGACCACGGAATGAGGCCGAACAGCGCGCCGGCGCGTGCCAGCCATTGCCGGGTCGCGTCCGAATAATTCCGCGATATCGTATCGGCCGCGAGATGGGTTTTGGCGCGCGTCGCGGCGGTGATGGCGGCTGCGACATAGATCGCGAACAGCCATTGCCCAAGGTCATTCGCCTCGCGCGAATAATGCCCGACGAGCGTGCGCAGCGGCCATTGCAGGAACAGCAAAATCACCACCGGCAGTGCCAGCCATTTGGCGGCGGCCAGGATGGATTCAATGAAATGGTCGAGCAATCGCAACATGCAGCCCGCGCCGGTCTTTCCGGGCTTCGCCGGATATTTGGCAAATCAGCTGAATATTCCGCGGTTTCCGGACTGCCGACAAGACCGGCCCGGTGCAAACGTCGCTATTTGAAATTCGGCGGCTGGCTGAGATCGAGCGGCGGCAAGTCGATCTGGGGAATGTTGATCTGCACCTTGTTGGGATCGACGGACGACAGGCCTTTCTTGTAGTGCGTGACCATGCCTGGGAACATGATCACCGAGATCACCATGATCAGCTGGATCACGACGAAAGGCACCGCGCCCCAATAAATCTGTCCCGTGGTCACGCCCGGCGTGAGCTTGCCGGTGATCCGGTCGAGGAAGCTTTCGCGCGGCGCCACGGAGCGCAGATAGAACAGCGCGAAGCCGAACGGCGGATGCATGAACGAGGTCTGCATGTTGACGCCGAGAATGACGCCGAACCAGATCAGGTCGATGCCGAGATGCTCCGCCGCGGGACCGAGCAGCGGGATGACGATGAAGGCCAATTCGAAATAATCGAGAAAGAACGCCAGCACGAACACGAAGGCGTTGACGAAAAGCAAAAACCCGATCTGCCCCCCGGGCAGCGAGGTGAGCAGGCTCTCGACCCAGACGTGGCCGCTGACGCCATAAAAAGTCAGCGAGAACACCCGCGCGCCGAGCAGGATGAAGACGACGAATGAGGCCAATTTCGCCGTCTGCTCCGTCGCCTGGCGGACCAGGTCCCACGTCAGGCGGCGTTTGAGCGCGCCGAGAATGAGCGCGCCGCTGGCGCCCATGGCGCCGCCCTCCGTCGGGGTGGCGACGCCGATGAAAATCGTGCCGAGCACGAGGAAGATCAGGAACAGCGGCGGCACCATGACGAATGTGGTCTGCTGCGCCATGCGCGACAGGAAGCGATAGCCGGTCTGGCGATGGACGATCCAGTTCACGATGGCCACGCCGAACGCGAACAGAATGCCGAAGAACATGCACAACACGACGAAGTCGGCGCCATGGGTGTCGGAATGGCGCATCATGTACCAGCCGAACGCGGCGCTGGCGAGCGCAAGGACCAGCAGCGACCAAAGCCCGCGGCTGTTGTCGTCCTCGCGAAAGCCTACGGCCTCCGCCGGCAGGCCGGGCGTCGCCTTCGGGAATGCGACCGATATGATAAACGTGTAGAGCGCATACATTCCCGCCAGCGCAATGCCGGGAATGAACGCGCCCTCATACATGTCGCCGACCGATTTACCGAGCTGATCGGCCATCACGATGAGGACCAGCGACGGCGGAATGATCTGCGCCAGCGTGCCCGATGCGGCGATGACGCCGGCGGCGAAGCGCCGGTCGTAGCCGTAGCGCAGCATGATCGGCAGCGAAATCAATCCCATGGAAATGACCGACGCGGCGACCACGCCGGTGGTAGCGGCCAAAAGCGCGCCGACGAAGATCACAGCGTAAGAGAGTCCGCCGCGGACCGTGCCGAACAACTGGCCGATGGTGTCGAGCAGGTCTTCGGCCATGCCGGAGCGTTCGAGCACCAGCCCCATGAAGGTGAAAAAGGGTATCGCCAGCAGCGTGTCGTTGCCCATCACGCCGTAGACGCGCTCCGGCAGCGCCTGCAGGAAATCCGGCTGGAATTGGCCAAGCCCGATGCCGAGGAGAGCGTAGAACAGGCCGACAAACGCCAGCGAAAACGCCGCCGGATAGCCGAGCAGCAACACGATCACCAGCGAGCCGAACATGATCGGCGCCAGATTGTGGATGATAAACGCTTCCATTACCCCTCAGGATCCCGCCGGCGCTTCAGTGTTTCTCGATGGCCTCGACGATGTGCTCGACTTCGGCTTCAAGCGCGTTGACCTGCGACTCATGCGGATCGGGAATCATGCCGCGTATGATGGCGACGCGCTTGATGACCTCGGAAACGGCTTGCACCAACAGTAGCGCGAATCCGATCATGATCAGCGATTTTGCCGGCCATTGCGGCAGTCCGCCGGCGTTACCGGATTGCTCGTTGATCTCGACGGAAGCGAGGAAGAACGGAACGCCGGTTACGATCATGATGATGCAGAGCGGCAGCAGGAAAAACGTGTGACCGACCAGTTCGATCGTATCGCGAAGCCAACGCGGCAGCTGATTGTTGACGATATCGATGCGGATATGCTCGTTCTTCAGCAACGTCCACGGCGCGCATAACAGAAACACCGCGCTGAACAAGATCCATTGCAATTCGAGCCAGGAATTCGAGGAGAGGTCAAAGACTTTGCGGACCGTCGCATTGCCGGCGGAGACCACGACGGCGAGCAGGATCAGCCAGGCAACCCAGCGGCCGATTTGCGTATTGATCGCGTCGATGACGCCGCTCAGCTTGAGAAGCGCACGCACCCCGATTCCCCGTTCCCCTTGGCGTCCAAGACGCCGGCTCCCGTGAGCCCTTAAAGACGACGCCCCCAAGACGACGCCCCCAATCGAGGCCGCCGCAGCGGCCGCCGCGATTGCGACTACCTTTAACAGGGATAAGGCGCTTTAGGTCAAGCGCAAGCGCCCCGGCGAGACCGTGGCGGCCCTTTGTCACGGCTGATCGCCCGATTCCTGAGGCATGGAGCGAAACCCTGGAACCGCCGCGGGGTTTTGCTACCGGGCAGGCGCAATCCTGGCGGCGCATCGGCGCCCGTCCTATCTTAGTCGGCAAGAGCCTCGAATGGCTCGCGGAAACGCAGACCCAGGGTGGACGCCATGGACGAGAGAACGCACGAGCACTCCGGCTGGAGCTGGTGGTACCTGCTCCTGATCATTCAATTCGTCGCCGTGCTGTGGCCGCCGTTCTACAACGCGGTCGAGCCGGCCTGGGCCGGCATCCCGTTCTTCTACTGGTATCAGATGCTCTGGGTGATCATCGCTGCGGTGCTCACCGCGATCGTCTATTTCGCCACCGAACGCTAGGCGGCTTCGCCAATGCGTCCCACCCGTCGCACCAAGCAATAAAAAAGGAAAAACCGGGAGGCATGCCGTGCAGGAAGTGAACTGGACCGCCCTGATTATCTTCATCGTGCTGTTCGGCTTCATCACATGGCTGGGTTTCGCCGCCGCGCATTGGCGCAAGGGCGATCTCGACCAGCTGCACGAATGGGGCCTGGGCGGCCGGCGCTTCGGCACCCTCATCACCTGGTTCCTGGTCGGCGGCGACCTCTACACCGCCTACACCTTCATCGCCGTTCCGGCGCTCGCCTTCGGCGCCGGCGCCATCGCCTTCTTCGCGGTGCCGTATACGGTCATGATCTATCCGATCCTGTTCCTGGCGTTTCCGCGGCTGTGGAACGTCTGCCACAAGCACAATTACATCACGCCGGCCGATTTCGTGCGCGGCCGCTTCGGCAATCGCTGGCTGGCATTGGCGGTGACCGTCACCGGCATCGTCGCCACCATGCCCTATATCGCGCTGCAGCTGGTCGGCCTGCAGGTGGTGATCGGCGCCATGGGCGTCGGTGGCACCGGCTATGCCGCCGATCTGCCGCTGGTCATCGCCTTCGTCATCCTCGCGGCGTTCACCTATTCGAGCGGGCTGCGGGCGCCGGCCTCGATCGCCATCGTCAAGGATATCTTGATCTACATCACCGCTTTTGCCGCGGTGATCGCGGTGCCGATCCAGCTCGGCGGTTTCGGTCACATCTTTTCGGCGGTGCCGCCGGCGAAGCTCTTGCTGGCGGTGCCCGGCGCCAACACCACCGGCGCCTATGGCATCTACGCCACGCTAGCGCTCGGCTCGGCGCTGGCGCTGTTCCTCTATCCGCATTCCATCACCGGCATCCTCGCCGCCTCGAGCGGGCATGCCATCCGCCGCAATGCCGCGCTGCTGCCTGGCTATTCCTTCATGCTCGGCCTCTTGGCGCTGGTCGGCTTCTTCGCCATCGCGGCGGGTGTCGGCACGGCGCCGGAATTCGCCGCCGGCTTCAAGCAGTTCGGCAACAATTTCGCGGTGCCGGCGCTGTTCCTGCACAGCTTCCCGGCATGGTTCGTCGGTATCGCCTTTGCCGCGGTCGGCATCGGCGCGCTGGTGCCGGCCGCCATCATGTCGATCGCCGCGGCCAATCTCTACACCCGCAACATCCATCGCGAGTTCATCAACCAGCACCCGACCGACAAGGAAGAAGCGCAGATGGCAAAGTGGGTGTCGCTCATCGTCAAACTGGGCGCGCTGGTTTTCATCATCTTCGTGCCGACGCAATACGCCATCTACCTGCAGCTTTTGGGCGGCATCCTGATCATCCAGACGCTGCCGTCGGTGCTGCTCGGCGTCTATACCCGCTGGTTCAACGATTGGGCGCTGCTGATCGGCTGGGCCGTTGGTACCGCTGCGGGGATTTGGATGTTCAACGCGGCGAATTGGACCCCGAACTATCCGCTGGCCTTCGCCGGCTATACGTTCCCGGGCTACTCGGCGCTCTACACCGTCATCCTCAATCTGGTGATCGTGATCGTGCTGACGCCGGTCTTCAACGCCATGGGCGGCGAGCACGCCGACGCGACCGTCGCGGCCGATTATCACGCCTAGCTGACGGCCGGTCCGGGCCGCCTCAAAACCCCCGCCGCGGCAACGCGGCGGGGGTTTTCGCATGAGGTGCGGGCAATCCTGCGAGCGCTCCGGCGCAACCCTTCGCCGCTAGCCCGGCGCGGCCGATCGTGGCAAATTGCGCCCAACCGTCAATCTGGAGGACGACATGGCCTGGGCTAAAGTCACGGATATTGCTTACGGGCGCCTGCGGGCGCCGGACCTCGACGCGATGGAGGAATTCCTCACGCGCTTCGGTATGACACGCAGCGAACGCACCGCCAACGCGCTCTATATGCGCGGCACCGATCCGGCCCATCACATCCACATCACCGAAAAGGGCGATCCGAAATTCGTCGGGATCGCTTATTACGTCGACAGCGAAGACGACCTGAAGAAGGTCGCCAAGGCGCCCGGCGCCACGGGCATCGAGACCATCGACGAGCCCGGCGGCGGCAAGCGGGTGCGCCTGACCGAACCGAACGGCTACCAGATCGAAGTGGTGTGCGGCATCGCACAGCTGGCGCCGATCCCGGTGAAACGGCAGAAGCTCAATTCGGGCGAGGCGCCGACCGCGCGCGCCGGCGAATTGATGCGGCTGCCCCGCGGCCCGGCGCACGTCAAGCGCATCGGCCATGGCGTGCTGATGTCGACGAAGTTCACCGAAACCGTGAAATGGTTCCGCGAGGCGCTCGGCATGATCTGCTCGGACGACGTCTACGCCGAGCACAAGGACAATCTGATCGGCTCGTTCAACCGCTGCGACCGCGGCGACACTTACGTCGATCATCACGTCTTCTTCTGTCTCAATTCCGACAAGACGGGGCTGAACCACCTGTCCTTCGAGGTGCCGGACATCGACGACGTCTGCATGGGCCACGAATACCTGAAAGAGAGCGGCAAGTACGAGCACATGTGGGGCATCGGCCGCCATGTGCTGGGCAGCCAGGTCTACGACTACTGGGCCGATCCGTGGGGCCGCGTCCACGAGCATTGGGCCGACAGCGATCGGCTCAACCTCGCCAACGGCTCCAACCTCATTGCCGCCGAGGAAGCGCTGCGGTCGCAATGGGGCGAACGGCCGCCGGAGAAATTCATCGGCCACGCCAGCCCGTAAATCTTAACCCCTCCCCCTTGTGGGGAGGGGCAGGGGTGGGGGTGGTGAGGTTTTCGCAAGCGTCGAAGCTTATCGTCACCTCGCGACCCCCACCCCACCCTCCCCACAAGGGGGAGGGAGTAGAGAGCTTCGGAGACCATAGATGCCCAAACAAAAAATCACCGGCTCGTTCGTGGCGCTGATCACGCCGTTCAATAAGGACGGCTCCGTGGATTTCGCGGCGTTCCAAACCCTGCTGCGGTTCCAGGAGCAACACGGCACCAAAGCGGTGCTGATCATGGGCTCGACCGGCGAGACCTCCATGCTCTCGCCGGAGGAGAAGAAAAAGATCATCGTCGAAACCGCGAAGATGAAGTCGGCAAAAATGCCGATCTTCTTCGGCTGCACCGGCAACAACACCGAAACGACCATCGCCAATGTGCGCTTTGCCAAAGACAACGGCGGCGACGGCGCCATCCTCGCCGCGCCGGCCTATATCTGCGCGCCCGAAGCCGACATCGAGCGGTTCTTCCTCGACGTCGCCGACGCCACCGACCTGCCGCTCGGCATCTACAACAATCCGCCGCGGGTAAAGAGCGATCTCGCTTGCGACCATCTGATCCGCATCTTCAAGCATCCGAACTACGTGGTGCACAAGGAATCGACCGACCGCGTCGGCCAGGTGGCTCAGGTGCTCGCCGCCAAGCCCGACGTCTCGGTGATGTGCTGCGACAGCCCCAATCTCGGCCTCGTGGTGCCGACCATGAGCCTCGGCGGCCACGGCACCGCGAACATGACCGGCAATATCGCGCCGGCCGAATTGGCGACGATTTCGACGCCATGGGCGAGCTACGCCGAGGCCGAGAACTTCAAGCGCGAATATCTGCGGCTGTTGCCGCTCCTGCACTTCACCTATTCGGCGATCAATCCGGTCGCGGTGAAGTCGCTGATGAAGGCGCTCGGCCTGCCGTCGGGCGATTTGCGCAAGCCTCTCACCGGCCTCGACGCCGAAGCGCTCGGCAAGGGCTTGCGCATCGTCGCCGATCTCGGGCTCGACAAGGCCTACGGCTACAAGGTCAAGCCGCTCGCGGCCGTGGCGGCCTGACCCGCGAAGTGGACCTCGGCATCAGAGGTAAAAGCGCGCTGGTCTGCGGCGCGAGCCGGGGTCTCGGCAAGGCCTGCGCGTTGGCGCTGGCGCGGGAAGGCGTCGATCTGACCATCGTCGCCCGCACGCGCGATGTGCTGGAACGCACCGGCGCCGAGATTGCACAGGCGACCGGCGTAAAAGTTGTCAGCGTCGCCGTCGACCTCACAACGCCTGCCGGCCGCGCCGCCGCGGTCGGCGCCGCTTCGCAGCCCGATATCCTGGTGAACAATTCGCAAGGGCCGCTGCCCGGCAATTTCCGCGACTGGTCGCGTGACGATTGGCTCGCCGCGCTCGACGACATGATGCTGGGCCCGATCGAGATGATGCGGCTCACTGTCGACGGCATGACCGCGCGCGGTTTCGGCCGCATCGTCAACATCGTGTCGCGCAGCGTGAAAGTGCCGCAGGCCGAGCTCGGGCTGTCGAACGGCGCCCGGTCCGGCTTGGTCGGCTTTGCCGGCGGCCTCGCCCGGCAAACGGCGGCGCGCAACGTCACGATCAACAACCTCCTGCCCGGCATTTTCGACAGCGACGCGCAGCACCGCCACATCCGCGGCATGCTCGAAGGCACCCACAAGACATTCGAACAGGTCTTCCGCGAACGCGCCGCGGCGAGCACCGCCAAGCGCTACGGCGATCCGGCCGAGCTCGGCGCGTTTTGCGCGTTTCTCTGTTCCGTCCATGCCGGCTACATTACCGGCCAGAACCTGCTGATCGACGGTGGCAGCTATCCGGGCGCGTTTTAAACATGCCTCGTCATTGCGAGCGAAGCGAAGCAATCCAGATCAGGAGCGCGAGATTCTGGATTGCTTCGTCGCTTCGCTCCTCGCAATGACGACAGAGGGCTGGTTCTACTAACTCCTAGAGAGATGCGATGAAGAAAATTATCCTCGCGTTCGTTCTATTCGCCGTCGCGCCGGTGGCAGCGGTGGCGCAGGATTACCCCACCCGCACCGTAACGGTGATCGTGCCGTTCCCGCCGGGCGGTTCCGTCGACGGCGTGGCGCGCATCATCGTCGATCAGCTCAACCAAAGCGTGGCTGCGCATTTCATCGTCGAGAACCGCGCCGGCGGCGCCTCCGGCAATGTCGGCGCCAATGTGGTCGCCAAGGCCGATCCGGATGGCTACACGCTCTTGCTCACCGCGTCGCTGCACGTCGTCAATCCATTCCTCTACAAGACCGTGCCGTTCGACGTGGTGAAGGATTTCACGCCGGTGACCTTGATCGCCGCCGGCCCTCTGATCGTCTCGACGACGCCAAGCGTGCCGGCGAACAATCTGAAGGATTTTTTCGACCTCGTCCGCAAGGACCCGCAGAAATACACCTTCGGCACCACCAGCATCGGCTCGGCCAGCCATCTGGTGATCGAGCTGCTCAAGCGTGAAGCGCATGTCGATACGCTGGTGATTGCCTATAAGGGCACCGGGCCGGCGCTGACCGACCTGATGAGCGGGCAGATCCAGCTGCTCGCTGATCCGATGCTGTCGTCGCTGCCCCAGGCGCAAGGCGGCCGCATCAAGGCGCTGGCGATCACCAGCCTCAAGCGTCAGGCTGCGGCGCCGGACATTCCGACGGTCGAGGAATCCGGCCTGCCGGGTTTCGAGTTCGTGTCGTGGTACGGGCTATGGGGTCCGAAGGATTTGCCCGCCGCCATCACCGCGAAGCTGCAAACCAGCATCGCCAAAATTTTGGCGCAGCCCGACGTCAAGGCGCGTCTGACCACGCTCGGCTTCGAGGCGATCGGCTCGACGCCGGATTATTTCGCCAAATACATCGCGAGCGAGATGGAGAAGTACGGCAAGATCATTCGCGACGCCAACATCAAAGCCGAGTAGCTTTGATTGCGCGGCGCCGACCGCGCGTGTTAGCCACCCGGCGTTTTCACAGCTTCGTCACCCGCGCGTGCAGCAGTGCCGCGCGGCCGCCGCGCACTTCCTTGAGGCAGCGCGCGATCGCGGCCGGTACGTCGGCCGGGTCGCTGACTTCTTCGCCATAGGCGCCGAACGCCTCGCCGACTTTGGTGAAGGCGACCTTGGGCGCCAAGTTCGATTCGAACTCGTTGCCCTGCTTGGCTTCGCCTTCCGGAAACACCCGCAGCGTCGACTGTTTCACCGCGTTCCAGCCGGTATTGTCCATGACGATGGAAAAGATCGGCAGCTTATATTGCTGCGACACCGCGAATACCGAGCTCGGATTGCCGAAATAAAAGCCGCCGTCGCCGGAGATCTGCACCATCATCCGGTCGGGCGCGGCGAGCTTTGCGCCGAGCGCCACGCCGCCGGACCAGCCGAGCCCGCCGCCGCCGGAACGCATGGTGGTGTTCGCCTTCTTGCGCGGGATTTGCAGCAGCACCGCGCCGGCATTGGTGACGCCTTCGTTGAAGATGACGGCGTCGTCATCGAGCACCTTGCCGAGCTCGGCCATCAGGTAATGCGGATTGATGGCGCCGGGCTTGCCTTTATCGGCGGCAAGCTTGGCGGCGCGTGTGGTGCGCTCGTCGCGCAGGATTTTGATGCGGGCAAGGCGCGCGGCGGCGGCGGCCTTGAAGCGCGGCGTGGCCTTCGCCTTCAGGTCGTCGAGCACCTGCTCGAGGATGCGCCCGCTATCGCCCTGCATGCGCAGATTGCCCGGGAACGTCCACATCGGCGAGCCGGGCTTGAGCGTGTCGATGTCAATATGCGCCCAGAACGATTTCTCATGCGTCTTCACGTCGCTCGGAAACCACGGCACGTCGACGTCGACCAACATGCCGACGTCGGCCTCCGGTACCGCCTTGTCGGGAGAAAAGCCGACGAAGCACGGGCTGTCGTGGGAGATATTGTTGGTCATATTGGCTTCGTAGACGGCAATGCCGGCGAATTGCGCCAGCGCATCGATCGCCTTGGAGGCATGGTCGTGGCGCCCGGCATAGCCGGTGATCAGGATCGGATTTTCTGCCGTGAGCAGCTTGTCGGCGAGCGCGGCGACGAGTTTTGGATCGGCGCCGCCGCCGCCGGTCGCGGCAAACTGATCCTCGGCATAGCTGCGGATTTCGTCACTGGCCCAGCGCTGGGTCAGCGTCTCGCGCTGCATCATCAGATAGACCGGGCCGCGCGGCTCGCTCTGCATGATCGAATGGGCGCGCCGCAGCGCTTCCTTGACCACCACGCCGGAGGGCAAGGTCCATTCCCATTTCAGATAAGGCCGCACTAGGCTCGCCTGGTCGAACGGCTCCTGGATGAAATGCACGTAGGTGTCGCGCGAGCCGACCAATTCGTCGTTGACCGTATAGGGCGCCTTGCCGGCCATCAGCAGCACCGGCAGCCGGCTGCGATAGATGTTATGCATGGCGTTGGCGGTATTGGCGGTGCCGACGTCGACATGAACCAGCACGCCCTGGCCGCGGCCGGTGACGAAGGCATAGCCCGCGGCCATGTGGGCGGCGGTGTTCTCGTGCGGACAGCGCACCACGCCCGGCATGGCTTCGCCGCGCTGCTTGCGATGCGCCATCTCGTTGATGATCGGCGCGTGATCGGTGCCGAAATTGCAGAACAGATAATCGATGCCGATTTCGCTTAAGCCTTCGAGGAAATAATAGGCCGTGGTGTAATCGGGGACATTGGTCCGGCGTGCGGCAGTCGTGGACATGGGAAGCCCTATTTGATTGGTTATTCGGACGGGTTGATCGGATTCGTCATTGCGAGCGCAGCGAAGCAATCCAGTGCGGCGGCGCAGAGTTTGGATTGCTTCGTCGCTTCGCTCCTCGCAATGACGGCCTTCAGGCCACTTTGCGCTCGACGGCGAGGCCGTCGAGATGGGCCAGAACTTCTTCGACATGTATCACGTCGGCATATTTGTGATGCAGGTCGAACAGATTGACCTTGTGGCTGATCATCGAGCGGTCGTAGGTGCATTCCTCGACCACGACGTTGTGGAAGCCGTAGGAGAAGGCGTCCACCGTCGAGGCGCGAACGCACCCCGACGTGCTCTCGCCGCAGATGATCAGCGAGTTGATCCGTTGCTGCTGCAGGTGCGCGATCAGCGGCGTGCCGAAGAACCCGGACGCGCGCTCCTTGTAGATCACTAGCTCGCCCGGCTGCGGCGCAACCTCCGCCTTGATGTCGTACACGTCGTCGCGCTGGCGGCCCATGGTGCGATTGGTCGATTGCACGCCGCGGGTATCCACATGGCGCGTGGTGTAGATTACCGGCACCCGAGCGCGGCGCGCCGCGGCGAACAGCTTTTGCGTGAGCGGCAGCGCCTTCCAGGCATGCTCGCCGCAGGAGCCGGAAAACTCGCGATCGACCTCGCGCACCGGGTGGTTCCCGCCCAAATAGGCCTTGTTGTAGAGGTCGATGGCGAGCACCGCGGGGTTGTCGCCGACATAGGTTTTGCGCCGATAGGCCTGGTAGATCGCGATAGTGTCGGCGTCGATGACGTCTTTCCAGCAATGATCCTCGAAATCCCGCGCCATATTCGGTTCCGCCCCCCGTTTCTGATGGTTGGTTCCTTATAGCACCCCTTTTTGCCGCCGTCCGCGCCTGGGTACCCCGAGGCGCCAGCACCGGGCGAGCAAGTCAGGCGCCCGCATGGAACCGGCAATGTAAAGCCGTATGGAACCGGCGATGCGAAAAGAGAACGCGGAAAACTCCGCAATCGATCAACGCATCCTCGAAGTCTTGCCACAATACGACGGCAGGGTCGCGGACGATTGAACGGGGAGAGGGTGACCCATGAAATGGCAGGCCGCTTTGGCCGGCGCGCTGGCGTCGGCAGTCGTTGGCTTTTTGGCGTCGTCTATCGCGGCGCCTTCCGTTGCGTTGGCGGAGATCCGCATCGTCGGCGATCCGGGCGGCGAAGTTTCCTCCTATATCCGCAAGTTCGAGACGGTGCGCGCCTCCGGCGAGCATATCGTCATCGACGGTCCATGCCTGTCGGCCTGCACTTTGCTGACCGGGATCGTGCCGCGCGACCACGTCTGCGTCACCCAGCGCGCGGTGCTCGGGTTCCACGCCGCCTCCTATTACGATGACGCCTCGCGCGAATTGGTGCCGACCCGCGAGGGCAGCGCGCTGGTGATGCGGTTCTATCCGCCGCAGATCCGCGCCTGGATCGGGCATCATGGCGGCCTGACGCCGAGGCTCATTCGCCTGCACGGCCACGAGCTTACGGCGCTCTATCACCCCTGCCAGTAGGCAGGCGCGACCCTGCCGCAGGCGCGACACCGGCCGCGGTTGTCGCTCCTCGGGTTCCGGCTTATGTACGGGCTAGCCGGAACTTTGCCGATGCCCGAGACCGTCGCACCCCGTTCACCTTCGATGTCGCGGCCGCTGTGGCTTGCCGGCGCGGTGGTTGTGCTTGCACTCTTGGGCACGATTCTGCTCTGGGCGCATTACGGGGCGACGGTCTTTTTCGAAACCATCCGCGCCGGCTTTGCCGCATGCTTCGGATGAGCGGAGAAAGCCGGTGAGCGACAAAACGTCCCGCGTCGCGCTGCTGCTCGCCGCTTTTCTGAGCGGCCTCGTGCTGTTCTTCGGCGCCATCCTGGTTGTCAGCAAACATGTGCCGTCGCCGATCGGCCAAGCGGTCGCCGGCGTCGGCGGGCCGTTTCATTTGGAGGACCAGAACGGCAAGCCGGTGACCGACCAGGACATGAAGGGCCGGCCGTTCCTGGTGTTTTTCGGCTTCACGCACTGTCCCGACATTTGTCCCACCACCTTGTTCGATGTTTCCCAGGTCCTGCGCAAGCTCGGCCCCGATGCGGACCGCACGGGCGCTTTGTTCATCACCGTCGATCCGGACCGCGACACGCCGGCGGTACTCAAGGACTATCTGTCCAATTTCGATCCGCATCTGCGCGGACTGACGGGGGACCAGGCGTCGATCGACGCGGCGATCAAGGCGTACCGGGTCTACGCCAAGAAAGTCCCATTGGACGGCGGCGACTACTCGATGGATCACACCGCTCTGGTCTATTTGATGGACAAGGACGGCCGGTTCGTCGCGCCCTTCGACACCAAGCGAAGTGCCGATGCCGCGGCCGCGGATTTGCGCCGCTACCTTTAAAAAAACACCACGCTGGAAAACGGTGGTGACGTCCGGGTCTACGGAAAATGCCGGGCCGCCGTCCCGGCATTGCGGCTTGGGTGGCCATGCGCAGGACGAATACGCGCAGAAACAATTGGCGGAAAACTTGCAACCGGGGATTGCTTCCGGAATTAAAAAGGGACAGGACTAGGGGGCGAGGGGCCCGGAGAATCGTGATGTCCATTAAATTCCCTAATCCGACCGACAAATATGTCGGCAGCCGCGTCCGCATGCGACGCCTCATGCTGCACATGAGCCAGGAACGGCTCGCCGACCAGCTCGGCCTGACGTTCCAGCAAGTCCAGAAATACGAAAAGGGCACCAACCGCATCAGCGCCAGCCGGCTGCAGGAAATCTCGCATGTCCTCGAGGTCCCGGTGCCGTTCTTCTTCGAAGGCGCGCCGCATTCATTCGGCGGCTCGCGAAAGAGCAGCGAGGGCCCGTCGCTGGCCTACATCACCGACTTTCTCGGCAATGCCGACGGCCATGCGCTGGTCCGCGCCTTCATAAAGGTCAAGGACGCCAGCCTTCGGCGTTCGATCGTTCGCCTGGTCGAAGCGATTGTCGCGTCAGGCGATTCCTGACACGCTTCGTCTGATAACGGTAAATCAGCACCTATCCTCACGCCAAAAAGTTGTGGCATGATGCGGCGCCGCCCGATGGGGTGTTCCAGCGCGGTCCGTGTCATGAGATTTCAGCGCTGCGTCAGGAGTTTAGCCTTGTATTCGGGGCTCGCCACGCCGCTCGCGGCGGCAGCGCAATGCCGTGCCGTCTTCATTCAGGCGGCGCGGTAGGGGTGAGGGCGCAAATGCATCGACGCTATGCCAGGAAGAACATCCCCATCGAATTGCTCCGGGCCCTTGTCACGATCGTCGATACCGGCAGCTACACCAAGGCGGCCGATGCGCTCGACCTGACGCAATCGGCGATCAGCTCGCAAATCGCCAGGCTCGGCGGGCTCCTCGGCGGCAGCATCTTCGCCAAGGGGCAGGGCAACACGACCCCGACGAATCGCGGCCTGCTGGTGCTGCAATATGCGCGGCGCATGCTCGCCATGAACGACGAGCTTCTCACCTTTGCCGGGCCGAATTCGGCGCCGCGGCAGTTCGTCATCGGTCTGCCGAGCTGGCTCGGGCGCGAACGTCTCATCGAGATTTTCGAGCGCTGCTCGGCGGGCGAACAGGTCAGCTTCCGCTGCGACCGCGTCGAAAGGCTGCTCGGCGACCTCAATGTCGGCTCGATCGACATCGCCTATCTGTGCAACACGATCGACTCGCCGTGCATCGCCGTGGCGCAATGGTCCGAACCGACGGTTTGGATGAAGTCGCCGAAGCTCGTGCTTCGTCCCGGCACGCCGATACCGCTGGTCAGCTGGCCGGGGACGACCGGCGACCGCGTAGCGGTGGAGCTGCTGCAGAAGAGCGCCATGGATTTCTTTGTTGCGTTTTCGGCTCCGGAGTTCTCGGCGCGGCTTGCCGCGGTCGCGGCGGGTCTCGGTGTGCTGGCGACCCAGGCACGCTGCATCATCCCCGGCATCGAAATCGTCCGCGACGGCTTGCCGGCGCTGCCGGCCAACAAAGCCGGCATCTACGCCCGCGACGGGCTCAATCTGGACCGGCACGGGCCGCTGTTGCGGACATTGACGGACTTGCTGGTGCCGCGCGCATTATCCGCAAGCGCGCCTGCGGCTGCGGCCGACAAAGCACTTGCGCCGCCGCCGCGTGCACGGACGCACGAACTGCACCGCGCCGGATGAAATCATTCAGGCTCGGCGATATTGATAGGTTATCAAGAACAAAAATGTTTGCAGCCTCGTGCAAATAATCCGCCGCTCATGCAATATAACGGCGCAGTGACGTCTTGCAGATGCGAAGTTCCTCTCCGGCCATTGGACGCTCATGTCTGCCTCTCGCATCAGACCCATCAACGCCAGCGATAGACCGCGCCCGTCCGCTCAGTATATCGGCGAGCTGACCAAGGAGCTGGCGCGCCTCGCGCGCACCGACGGCTGCGAGACTTTGTCGTATTTGTTGGAGCTGGCCGCCATCGAGGCGGAGTTGATGGGCGGGCTGCCGGAAGGGCAGAGCCTGTCTTAAATCACCGCCGTCCGGTCCCTGCCGAGTTGCCTGGCGCAGGCGATTGCAATTGCAGCGCTATTGCGCCCGATTTTTTTCGGGAAATGCGTCTTTCCCTTTCCCCGATCATGCTCTAAGCCCCGGCTCAAGCGGGCGAAGGCGCGAGCTTTGCGATCCCGCCATGGTTCGGCTTTGATGCAATCTGGAATGGCAATATCTCGTCCCCGCTTATGTCGGCTTGCAGTGTTGCTCCGGCTGGCCTCCTGTGTCGCCGGCTTATGGGCGTCCGCCGCATTTGGCGCGCCGCCGGCGGCGGCGCAGGACGGCGCGGTCCAGCAGCAGCGCGGCGTTGCCGTCCCGGGCTTCTGGGACCCGCGGCGGCGGCCCGAACGGCCCGACCTCAGCCGGCTGCAGACCATCCGCTTCCTCACCGAGACGGATTATCCGCCGTTCGACTATGCCGGGCCGGACGGCAACCCGGCGGGCTTCAACGTCGACCTGGCGCGGCTGCTCTGCGACGAGATCAAGGCGACCTGCACCATCCAGGCGCGCCGCTTCGACACGCTGCTCGAAGCGCTCAACGACAATCGCGGCGACGCCGTGATCGCCTCGATCGCGCCCACCGCCGAGACGCGCCGCCGCGCCGATTTCACCGATCCCTATTACCGCACGCCGGCGCGCTTCGTGGCGCGCCTCGATAGCGGCATCGGCGAGGTGCTCCCGGAACTGCTCGAGGGCAAGAAGATCGCCGTGGTCGCCGGCACCGCGCACGAAGCCTATCTGAAGCAGATGTTCACCGAGGCCGAGTTGCGGCCCTACCCCAACGCCGACGCCGCGCGCGCGGCGCTGCGCAACGGCGACGTCGATCTGTTGTTCGGCGACGGCATCTCGCTCGCCTTCTGGCTCAACGGCACCGATTCCGGCGGCTGTTGCGCCTTCCGCGGCGGACCGTTCCTGGAAAGCCGCTTCTTCGGCGAAGGCGTCGGCATCGCGGTCAAGCGCGGCAACGACCTGCTGCGGCAGGCCTTGAACTGGGCGCTGTTCCGGCAATGGGAGAAGGGCAGCTTCACCGACCTGTGGCTGCGCTATTTCCCGATCAATCCGTTTTGATGCCAGCGCCTTTTGATGCACAGCCGATAAAGTTCTAAAGCTATATGGATGTCCACCGCCGTGATCGAAAACCCCGCCAATCTGCGCGAACTCGCCGAGCAATCGCACGCCTGGCCGTTCGAGGAGGCGCGCAAGATCGTGGCGCGGCTGAAGAAGACGCCGAAGGACGCGGTGGTCTTCGAGACCGGCTACGGCCCGTCCGGCCTGCCGCATATCGGCACGTTCGGCGAAGTGGCGCGCACCACCATGGTGCGCCATGCCTTTCGCGTCCTCACCGACGACAAGATCAAGACGCGGCTGATCGCGTTCTCCGACGACATGGACGGCTTGCGCAAAGTTCCGGACAACGTGCCGAACAGGGAGATGGTGGCGCAGCATCTCGGCAAGCCGCTGACCAAGGTGCCCGATCCGTTCGGCACCCATGACAGCTTCGCCGCGCACAACAACGCGCGGCTGCGCGCCTTTCTCGATCAATTCGGCTTCGACTACGAATTCATGTCGTCGACCGAATGCTACACGTCCGGCCGGTTCGACGCGGCGCTGCTGAAAGTGCTGGAGCGCTTCGACGCGGTCATGAACATCATGCTGCCGTCGCTGCGCGAGGAGCGCGCCGAATCCTATTCGCCGTTCCTGCCGATCTCGCCGCGCACCGGCATCGTGCTGCAAGTGCCGGTCGTCGGCCACGATGCCAAGGCCGGCACCATCACCTACGAGGATCCCGATACCAAGGAGCGCGTCACCACGCTGGTCACCGGCGGGCGCTGCAAGCTGCAATGGAAGCCGGACTGGGCGATGCGCTGGGTCGCGCTCGGCATCGACTACGAAATGGCCGGCAAGGATTTGATCGATTCGGTGAAGCTGTCCGGCGAAATCTGCCGCGCGCTCGGCGGCACGCCGCCGGAAGGTTTCAACTACGAGCTCTTCCTCGACGAGAACGGCCAAAAGATTTCCAAGTCGAAAGGCAACGGGCTGACCATCGACGAATGGCTGCGCTATGCCAGCCCCGAAAGCCTGTCGCTGTTCATGTATCGCGAGCCGAAGGCGGCGAAGCGGCTCTACTTCGACGTCATCCCCCGCCACGTCGACGAGTATCTGCAATTCCTCGATGCTTATCCGCGGCAAGGCGCCAAGGAGCAGCTCGGCAATCCGGTCTGGCATATCCACAGCGGCGTGCCGCCGAAGGCCGACAATCCGGTGCCGTTCGCCATGCTGCTTTCTCTCGTCACGGCGTCGAATGCCGAAAACGCCGAGACCTTGTGGGGGTTCATCGGCCGCTATCGCCCGGGCGTGACGAAAGAGACGCATCCGCATCTGGCCAAGCTGGTCGAATACGCCATCCACTATTTCCGCGACTTCGTGCTGCCGGCAAAAAAATTCTGCGAGCCGAGCGCGTCCGAACGCGCAGCGCTGATCGATCTGCGTGATGCGCTGTCGCAACTGCCGCCCGACGCGCCGCCCGAAGCCATCCAGGACGTGGTCTACGAGGTCGGCCGCCGCGAGCCGTTCCTCGACGCGAAAAAGAAGGGCAAGGACGGCAAACCCGGCGTCTCGCTCGACTGGTTCAACATGCTCTATCAGGTGCTGCTCGGCCAGGAGCGGGGCCCGCGCTTCGGCTCCTTCGCCGCCGCCTACGGCATCAAGAACACGATGGATATGATCGACGGCGCGCTGGCGCGGTCGGCATGAGCTTTCTTTTCCTCCCCCGCTTGCGGGGGAGGGTAGGGAGGGGGCCAGTGGCTTGCTCGGATTCGACGACGGCCCCCACCGGGCACGCTTCGCGTGCCGTCCTCCCCCGCAAGCGGGAGAGGTAAACGTACCCTAAAAGTCTGTAATGACCCTCGCCTCCTACGTTCTCCTCGCGCTCACCATCCTCTTAAGCTCCTTCATCTCCGGCGTGTTCGGCATGGCCGGCGGCATGATCCTGCTCGGCGTGCTGCTCAATTACTTCGATGTCGCCAGCGCGATGATCCTGTTCTCGATCATCCAGTTCTGCGCCAACGGCTGGCGCGCCTATCAGTGGCGCCACTATGTGCGCTGGCCGATCTTCGCCAAATACGTGGTCGGCGCGGCGCTCGCCTTCGCCGCCATGTACGCGATCAAGTTCGTGCCGAACAAGATGATGGTCTATCTGAGCCTCGGCCTGATGCCGTTCGCCATCGAGGCGCTGCCGCGGCAGTGGCGTCCGAACATCGAATGGGGCGGCGTGCCGTTCGTCACCGGCGTGCTCACCACCGTCATCCAGGTGCTGGCCGGCGTCGGCGGCCTGTTCCTCGACATCTTCTTTCAGAAGAGCATGCTCGACCGCAAGACCACCAACGCCACCAAGGCGACGGTGCAGTCGCTCAGCCACATCGTGCGCATCGTCTATTTCGCCACGGTGTCGGGCATGGCGAACGTGCCGAAATGGGCGCTGGCTCCCGCCATCGCGCTCGCCATCGCCGCCACCTCGCTGGCGCCGTTCGTCATCGAGCGCATGACCGACCACGGTTTTCGGCAATGGACGCGGCGCATCATCTTCACGGTCAGCGTCGTCTATCTGTTCCGCGCCGGCGTGTTGTGGTGGCAGGGGTGAGCCGCGCCACTGTCATTGTGAGGAGCCAACGGGTCCGGCCCGAAATGGCCGGCCCGATGACAAGCTCCGCGACGAAGCAATCCAGTTCGGACCCGCTGGCCTGGATTGCTTCGCTTCGCTCGCAAGGACGGCGCTACTGGCTCGCCCACAAAATCCGCGCGATCCACTGCACCTCGGTCATCGCGATGGTGCGGTCGGGGTGTTGCGCATTGAGCGATTTCAGCTCGATGGCTTTCGCCGTGGAGCGCTTGAGCTCTTTCGCCATCACCTCGCCGCCCTTGGTCTTGACCACGACCCGGTCGCCGCGGCGGATCGGGGCGGCCGGCGACACCAGGATGACGTCGCCGTCGCGATAGGCCGGCTCCATGGACTGGCCGGAGATTTCCAGCGCATAGGCGTGCTCGTCGTCGACCGCCGGAAAGGCGATCTCGTCCCAGCCGGCGCCGGCCGGGAAACCGCCGTCGTCGAAATAGCCGCCGTCACTGGCCTCGGCGAAACCGAGCAGCGGCACGCCGCGGGTCGGCCTGGCGGCGCCGGCGCCCTGGATCAAGCTGACAAACACCTCGATGCCGGTGCCGGTCGCCGCCAGCGCCTTGCTGATCGATTCGGTCGACGGCCAGCGGGCGCGGCCGGACGCCGTGATGCGTTTGGATTTGTTGAACGTGGTGGGATCGAGCCCGGCACGGCGGGCGAGGCCCGATGCCGAAAGCCCGGCCCGCGCGGCAAGGCGATCGATCGCCGACCAGACTTGCGCGTGCGTCAGCATCAGTACCCCTTGGAACCCCCCGATAATAGGAATTATTGCCTCAGCGTTCAAGGACCGATAGGGTCGCCCCGCGAGACGGGGGCGAATGGATCACCGGTGGCGATGGTCTATAAAATCTGCGAACGGGAAGCGTGGCGCGCGGCCGAAGCCGAAGGCGCGTTTGCCGGATCCGACGTCGATTTGCGCGATGGCTTCATCCATTTTTCGACCGCCGCGCAAGTGGCCGAGACGGCGGCCAAGCATTTTGCCAAACAATCCGGCTTGATGCTGGTCGCGGTGGACGGCGACGCGCTCGGCCCGGCGCTGCAATGGGAACGCTCCCGCGGCAACGATCTGTTTCCGCATCTCTACGCCGCATTACCGTTGTCGGCAGTGCGCTGGGCGCGGCCGTTGCCCGACGAGATCGACAGCCGGCGGGTTTTTCCGGAGCTCAAACCGTGATCGGTTTCCTCGATCGCCTCGCCCGGCCGTTGCTGCATGCGCTCGATCCGGAAGACGCCCACGGTATCGCGATCAAAATGCTGAAATTCGCGCCGCTGCCGCCGGCGCCGCGCGACGACGGGCGGCTGGCGTTGCGGATGTTCGGTTTGAATTTTCCCAACCCGGTCGGCATCGCCGCCGGCTTCGACAAGAACGCCGAGGTGCCCGACGCCTTGCTGCGCGTCGGCTTCGGCTTCGTCGAAGTCGGCACCATCACGCCAAAACCGCAGCCCGGCAATCCGCGGCCGCGGCTGTTCCGGCTCGATGCCGACCACGGCGTGATCAACCGGCTCGGCTTCAATTCGCAGGGCGCCGATGCCGCGCTCAAGCGCCTCGCCGCCCGCAGCGCCCCCTCCCTTCCCTCCCCCGCAAGCGGCGGAGGGTGGGGTGGGGGCATCGTCGGCGTCAATGTCGGCGCCAACAAGGATTCGGCGGACCGCGTCGCCGACTACGTGCAGCTGATCGAGCGCTTCGCCGCCGTGGCGAGCTACGTCACCGTCAATATTTCCTCGCCGAACACGCCGGGCCTGCGCGATCTGCAGCAGGCAGCCGTGCTCGACGATCTTTTGGCCCGCGTGGTCGATGCCCGCGAGCGGGTATCGCCGAATGCCGGCCCGACGCCGGTGCTGTTGAAGATCGCGCCGGATCTTGCACTGGGCGATCTCGACGACGTCGTCGGCATTGCGCGTTCGCGCCGGGTCGACGGCATGATCGTCGGCAATACCACGGTGATGCGGCCGCCGAATTTGCTGGAGACCGAAATCGCCAAGGAGGCCGGCGGCCTGTCGGGCCGGCCGCTTTTTCCACTCGCCAACCGCATGTTGGCCGAGACCTATGTCCGGGTGGAGGACGTGTTTCCGCTGATCGGCGCCGGCGGCATCGATTCCGGCTCGACCGCGCTCGCCAAAATCCGCGCCGGCGCGAGCCTCATTCAGGTTTATTCCGGCCTGGTGTTCGGCGGCCTCGGGCTGATCGCCGAAATCAAGAATGCTCTGCTCGACGCGCTCGCCGCCGACGGTCAGGAGAGTCTCAAGGAATTCATCGGCGCCGACGCCGCAGCGGTCACCGCGGAGCCGTGGCCGCATTAAGGCTGGCCGCATTAAGATTGGCCGCATTAAGCTCGCGACTTAAAACCCAGATTGGATCACAATGGCTGACAAGTTCGGGAGGACGAAATGATCGATTGCTACACCTGGATCACCGACAACGGCTACAAGCCGCGCATGATGCTGGAGGAGACCGGGCTGCCGCACAAAATCATCCCGGTCGATCTGCGCAAGAAAGCGCAGATGGAACCGGATTTCATGAAGCTCAGCCCCGGCCACAAGATCCCGGCCATCGTCGATCATGACGGGCCCGGCGGCTCGGCGGTCACGCTCTGCGAGTCCGGCGCGATCCTCAAATATCTCGCGGAGAAATCAGGCAAGTACTATCCACGCGACGCGGCGGCCCGGGCCAAGGTGGACCAATGGCTGTTCTACGGCTCGGCCACCTTCACCACGCTGGCGCAGCAGTTCGGGCACTGGACGATACGTTCCCCGATCAAAGCGCCGCCGGCGCAACAACACTACGAGGCCAATTTGCGCGACATGCTCGGCATCCTCGACCGGCATCTGGCGTCGCACGAATATTTCGGCGGCGACTATTCGATTGCCGACATGACGATGTATTCGGACGTGCACATCCACGGCGTGCGCGATATCGGGCTGAACGATTATGCCAATGTGAAGCGCTGGCACGATGCGATCGAAGCGCGGCCGGCGGTGCAGCGCGCCTGGGTGCCGTTCGCATCGTGACGGGTGTTTTATTCCGTCTTGAAATCGAGATCGTGAATCAGCTGCGTGTATAGGTCCTTCTGCCGCCGCAGATGCGCGTCGAAGTCGGCGCCGCATTTCGGATGCGGATACAGCGCCTGTGCGGTCAGTTTGGCCTTGACCTGCGGCGCGGCCAGGGCGGCGCGAAACCAATCGATCAGCTGCGCGACGGTTTCCTTCGGCGTCTTTGCCGGCGCCGTCACGCCGAACCAGACGTCGGTCTCGAAATCCCGGTAGCCGGATTCCGCAACCGTCGGCAAGTCGGGCAGCGGCTCGATGCGCGCCGGCGCCATGGTCGCCAATGCGCGCGCCTTGCCGGCGACGATATGCTCGCCGATTTCCGACCAGTTGAGCACCGCCGAGGTAATGTGCTCGCCGAGCAGCGCGTTGATGGTGGTGGCGCCGCCCGGATAGGGCACGTAGGTCAGGTTGGCGCCGGCCAGCCGCTTGAGCCGTTCGATGCCGATATGCTGCGTGGTGTTGGGCCCGACGCTGGCGATCGACAGCTCGCCTGGCTTGGCACGCGCCGCGTCCAAAAGCTCGGCCAGCGTGCGATAGGGCGATGCGCCATTGACGACGATGATTTGCGGCGTCGTGACCAGATAACAGATCGGCTCAAAGCTTGCGAGCGGATCGTAATTCACCTTGCGCAGGATGGCGCTGATGAGCGTGCCGTTGTTGTTGATCAGAAGCGTGTTGCCGTCGGGCGCCGCGCGCGCCACCGCCTCGGCCGCGATGATGCCGCCGGCGCCCGGCTTGCTCTCGACGATCATGGTCTGGCCGGCGGCGCTGGAAATCTGGTCGGCCAAGAGGCGCGCCAGGAAATCGATGCTGCCGCCCGGCGGCACGCCAAGCACGATACGGATCGTGCGACCCGTTTGCGACCATGCATCGGGCACCGCGGCCGCCACGCCCAGCAGCGCAAGCGCAGCCATCGTGCATTTAAGAAAATTCCTCATGCCGTCGTCCTCTCAGCGCATCGCCGCCGCGCCGGGCGACGGCGCCAGCACCGGCTCGAGTGCGGGGACGAGGCGGCGCTTTTCGCGCCGCGGCGCCGGGATGGCGCGATAGACCTGCTTGGTTGCCTCGACGATATGCACGCCGGCGAACGGCGAGGCGAACGTGGCGCCGGCGCGCTCCCAGGCCACCGCGGAGCGCAGGAACCAGCCGCGCGGGATCGGCGGCACGTAAAGCGCCTCATCCCAGCCGGTCGGCGTGAACCAGGTTTCGCGAAGCAGCTGCATGATCTGCGAGCGCGAATAGGGCCGGCCGTGACCGAACGGCGTGGCGTCGATGCGCGCCCAGACGCCGCGCCGGTTGGGCACGACGACGAGCAGCCGGCCGCCGCCGGCGAGAACGCGCCACACTTCGCGCAGCAACCCGACCGGATCGGACGACATTTCCAGCGCATGGACCAGCAGCACGCGATCGACCGCCGAATCGGTCAGCGGCAGCTCGTCCTCCTCGACCAGAGCGGCCAGCGCCGGCCGGCTCGACGGCCAGCGCACCACGCCTTGCGGCGCCGGCATCAAGGCGAGGCAGCGCTCGGCCTCCTCGCGGAACAGGCCCAAATAGGGCGTCGCATAGCCGATGCCGAGCACGCGCAGCGCATGGGTGTCCTTCCAGCGTGCGCGAATGCCGCGGCCGACGAAACGCCGGGCCACGACGCCGAGGTGCTGGGCGTAGAAATTGCGCAGGTCGACGACATCCATGAGGGCAAAATAGCACGGATTGGGCCGTTGTTCCGTTGCTCCATGCGGTCTTGGTTGACCCCATGTTGCGTCGCCTTCCATGAAGGCGGATGATCCGGCCGGACGGGCTTAACTGGAAGAACAACATGGCCGCGCAGACCTATCTGTTCCCCTGCCTGAAGGACAATTTCGGCGTGCTGATCCACGATCCGGCAAGCGGCGCCACCGCGTCAATCGACGTGCCGGAAGCGGCGCCGGTCGAGGCGGCGCTGAAGAAAACCGGCTGGCGGCTGAGCGACATCCTGGTGACGCATCATCATGCCGATCACACCCAGGGCATCGGTGAGATCAAAAGCCATCACCAATGCCGCGTGGTCGCGCCGCGCGCCGAGGCGGCGCGCATCGCCCACGTGGACGAGACCGTGGCCGAGGGCGACAGCGTGCGCGTCGGCGGCTTGGCCGGCCGCGTCATCGACACGCCCGGCCACACCGCGGGCCACATCTCCTATTTCTTCCCGGCCGACAAGCTCGCCTTCGTCGGCGACACGCTGTTCTCGATCGGCTGCGGCCGGGTGATCGAAGGCAATGCGGAAATGATGTGGCAATCGCTGCTGAAATTGCGCGGCCTGCCAGACGACACGCAATTTTATTGCGGTCACGAATATACCGATGCGAACATCCGTTTTGCGAAAACCATCGAACCGAACAACAAGGCGCTCGCCGCGCGCGCCGAAGAGGTGAAGAAGATTCTCGCTGCCGGCAAGCCGACCATTCCGGCGACGATCGGGGCGGAGAAGGCGGCCAATCCGTTCCTGCGCGCCGACGATGCCGAGGTGGCGAAATCGGTCGGGCTCGCCGGCAGCCCGGCGTGGCAAGTGTTCGCGGAAATCCGCGAGCGCAAGAACCGGTTTTGAGCAACAAAAGCCTGACCGCTGGCGACGTCATCCGGCTGCTCGATCTCAAGCCGCATCCGGAAGGCGGTCATTTTCGCGAAAAATTTCGCGACTCGCGGCAGGTCGAGGACGGCCGCTCGGCGTCGGCTGCGATCTATTTCTTGCTGGCGCGCGGCGAGCGCTCGCACTGGCATCGCATCGATGCCGTCGAGGTCTGGCACTGGTACGCCGGCGCGCCGCTTAAGCTGGAAATTTCGCAAGGCGAGGGAGGCATCAAGCACGTGATGCTTGGAAGCAACCTTGCTCACGGCGAACGGCCGCAGGCGGTGGTGCCGGCTCACGCTTGGCAGGCGGCGCAAACCCTCGGTAACTGGACGCTCTGCGGCTGCACGGTGGCGCCGGGCTTTGACTTCAAGCACTTCGAGTTGGCGCCAAAGGGCTGGGCACCGTAACCGGCTCGCCCGCGGCCGCGGCCAGGTAGGAGTGCAGCGCGGCGACCACCTGGGCGCCCTCGCCGACCGCCGCGGCGACGCGCTTGATCGAGGCTGCGCGAACGTCGCCGATGGCGAACACGCCGCGCCGGCTGGTCTCCAGCGGATGATGCTGGCCGCCGGCGTCGGCGCCGGTGAGCACAAAGCGCTTGGCATCAAGCGCGACGCCGGAGCCGGCCAGCCAATCGGTGTTCGGCTCGGCGCCGATGAACAGGAACAGGTGACGAATGTCGCGCCGCACCTCTGGCCCGGTTTCTTGCCCGTTCGCGCCGACGCGCCAGCGCACGGCTTCGAGACTGCCGTTGCTGCCCTCGAGGCCGCTGACCTGGGCGCCGGTCACCACTTCGATGTTCGGCAGGCTCTCGATGCGATCGACCAGATAGCGCGACATGGTCGCGGCCAGGCTCGGACCGCGCACCAGCATCCAGACCTTGGCGCCCTGGCTCGCCAGATAGACCGCGGCCTGACCGGCCGAGTTGCCGGCGCCGACCAGCGCGACGTCCTGTTTGGCGCATAATTTGGCTTCCAACGGCGAGGCCCAATAGTGCACGCTGGACGACTCGAATTCGTGGAGGTTGGCGACGGCGAGCCGCCGATAGCGGGCGCCGCTGGCGACCACGACCGAACGGGTGGTGACCCGCTCGCCATCGCGCAATTGCAGCACGAAGCGCGTGGCGACGCCGTCCAGCGCGCGCAACGCGCTCACCTCGTCGGGGATCGCCATTTCGGCACCGAATTTTTGCGCCTGATTGTAGGCGCGCGCCATCAAGGCAAGGCCGGTGATGCCGGTCGGGAAGCCGAGATAGTTTTCGATCCGCGCCGAAGCGCCAGCCTGGCCGCCAAAGCCGCGGCTGTCGAGCACGATGGCGGACAGTCCCTCGGACGCCGCGTAAACCGCAGCCGCGAGGCCCGCCGGTCCGGCGCCCACCACGGCGACGTCATAGAGGCGATCCGGATCGATCGGGCCGACCAGCCCGATGCAACGCGCCAGCTCATCCTCGCCCGGATTGCGCAGCAATTGGCCGCCGGGACAGAGCACGATCGGCAATTGTCCGGGATCGACATGGAAGCGGTCGATCAGCGCCTTGGCGTCGGCATCGGTGTCGGGGTTGAGCAATTGCTGCGGCTGGCCGTTGCGGCGCAGAAAACTCTGCAGCCGCAGCACGTCGCCGTTGTCGGCAAAGCCGACAATGATCGGTCCGCCGGAGCCGGTCTCCAACAGGCCGACGCGGCGGATGATCAAGGCGCGCATGATCCGCTCACCAAGCTCGGCCTCGGCGATCAGCAAGGCACGCAGCCGCTCGGGCGGAATGACCAGGGCTTGTACCGGCTCCAAGGCGGTTGCGTCGGCCAGCGCCCGCTGCCCGGCCAATTGCGCAAGCTCGCCCAGGAACTGGCCGGGCCCGTGGGTGACGATGGTGATCCGCTGGCCGGATTTGTCGCGGTGGGTGACCTCGACCCGGCCGGCGAGGATCACCATCAGGCCGGGGCTGACCTGGCCGATGGCGGCGAGCGTCGCACCGGTTGCGAACGAGCGGCGCTCACCGAAGCGGCGCACCCGTTCGATCTCCAACGCATCGAGCACCGGCAGCATCTGCTCGCCGCGCTGCTCTATGATCGATGGTCGTGACGCCATGATGATCCGCCGCCCGCTGTAGCCGAGCCTGCGGATATATAGTTAGGCGAAATACTGCCCGCCATTTGCCGTCAAGGTCGAGCCGGTGATCAGTCCGGCGTCGTCGGAGGCCAGGAACACCACGCAGCGCGCGATCTCTTCCGGCTCGCCCAGGCGGCCGATCGGGATCAGCGGCAATATGCTTTTTTCCAGCACGTCCTTCGGCACCGCCTGCACCATCTCGGTATTGATGTAGCCCGGGCAGATGGCGTTGACGGTGATGCCGGCGCGGGCGCTTTCCTGCGCCAGCGCCTTGGTGAAGCCGAGCTCGCCGGCCTTGGCCGCCGAGTAATTGCATTGGCCGAACTGGCCCTTCTGGCCGTTGATCGAGGAGATATTGACGATGCGGCCGAACTTGCGCTCGCGCATGCCTTCGATCACGTTGCGGCACATATTGAACAGCGAATTGAGATTGGTGTTGATCACCGCCGTCCATTGCTCGGGCTTCATGCGATGAAGCTGCGAGTCGCGCGTGATGCCGGCATTGTTGACCAGCACGTCGATCGGCCCGAGATCGGCCGCGACTTGTTTGATGCCGGCGGCGCAGGCGTCGAACGAGGAAACGTCCCATTTGTAGACGCCGATTCCGGTTTCCGCTTTGAATTTTTGCGCGGCCTCGTCATTGCCGCCGTAGTTTGCCGCGACCGTGTAGCCGGCCGCCTTGAGCGCCTTGGCAATGGCGGCACCGATGCCGCGCGTACCACCCGTCACCAACGCAACGCGGGCCATGGAGTCCTCCCAATGGCTTTTGTTTAAGACGACAGACGACGGACGACGCACTAATCAGTGCCACTCTTCTGTCGTCCGTCATCCGTCGTCTGTCGTCCGATTTCCGTCGTCTATCTTTCCACGCACATCGCGATGCCCATGCCGCCGCCGATGCACAATGTGGCGAGGCCTTTCTTGGCATCGCGCTTGCCCATTTCGTAGAGCAGCGTCACCAGCACGCGGGTGCCCGAGGCGCCAATCGGATGGCCGATGGCGATGGCGCCGCCATTGACGTTGACCTTGCCGGTGTCCCAGCCGAGGTCCTTGTTGACGGCGCAGGCCTGCGCCGCGAATGCCTCGTTGGCTTCGATGAGGTCGAGATCGCCGACATTCCACCCGGCCTTCTTCAGCGCGGCGCGCGATGACGGGATCGGGCCGGTGCCCATGATCTTCGGGTCGACGCCGGCCTGCGCCCACGACACGATGCGGGCAAGCGGCGTCTTGCCGAGTTTTTGCGCCTCGCTCGCCTTCATCAGCACCACGGCGCCGGCGCCGTCATTGATGCCGGATGCATTGGCTGCAGTGACCGTGCCTTCCTTGTCGAAGGCCGGCCGCAACTTGCCGACTGCTTCGAGCGTGGTGCCGTGCTTGGGATATTCATCCGTGTCGACCACGACGTCGCCCTTGCGGCTCTTGATCGTCACCGGCGTGATCTCGTCCTTGAACTTGCCGGCCTTCTGCGCGGCTTCGGCCTTGTTCTGCGATTTGACCGCGAACTCGTCCTGCTGGGCGCGGGTGATCTGCCATTGCTTGGCGACGTTCTCGGCGGTGTTGCCCATGTGATAGCCGTTGAAGGCGTCCCACAGGCCGTCTTTGATCATCGTGTCGATCATCTGGAAATCGCCCATCTTCACGCCGGCGCGCAAATGCGCGCAATGCGGCGCGACGCTCATGGATTCCTGGCCGCCGGCGACCACGATGTCGGAATCCCCGTTGAGGATGGCCTGATAGCCGAGTGCCACCGCGCGCAGCCCCGAGCCGCACAGTTGGTTGACTCCCCAGGCCGGCGTCTCGACCGGAATGCCGGCTGAAATCGAGGCCTGGCGGGCCGGGTTCTGGCCCTGCCCCGCGGTCAGGATTTGCCCCATGATCACTTCGGAGACGCGTGCGCCTTCGACGCCGGCGCGCTCGAGCGCTGCCTTGATCGCCGTCCGGCCCAGCTCGTGGGCGGGCACCGAGGCGAACACGCCGTTGAAGGCGCCGACCGCGGTGCGCGTGGCGCTGACGATGACGATGTCGTCTTTCATGGGAAATCCTTCCGGGAATGGGGTTACTTCACATTAGCGCGGTTACGCGCGCCTTCGGCAAGCTTGGCCGGGCCGCAGGCTGTTTCATATATGTCATAAGGACGTGGCAGGCCGCCGACAAGGCGGAAGGCGGCCGCATCGCTGCCATGCCTGGATGGCCCGTCTTTGTGCGCCACACAAAACGGTAGCCGCGCCTGCCGAAACCGCCTATTTTGACGGCAAACCCGCGGGGGTTGCCGCCAGATGACTGATACCACGACCAAAACCGCCGAGCCGGTCACGATCAAGAAGTACGCCAACCGGCGGCTCTACAACACCGGCACGAGCACCTATGTGACGCTCGAAGACCTCGCCGGCATGGTCAAGACCGGCGAGGATTTCGTCGTCTACGACGCCAAGACCGGCGAGGACATCACGCGGTCGGTGCTGACCCAGATCATCTTCGAGCAGGAGAACAAGGAAGGGCAGAATCTCTTGCCGATCGCCTTCCTGCGCCAGCTGATCCGGTTCTATGGCGACAGCATGCAAATGCTGGTGCCGCGCTATCTCGAAGTGTCCTTGGATTCGCTGACCCGCGAGCAGGAGAAATTCCGCCAGCAGATGGCGCAAGCCTTCGGCGGCAGCCCGTTCGGCGCGCTGGAGGAAACTGTGCGGCGGAACATGGAAATGTTCGAGCGCGCATTCGCCATGTTCACCCCGTTTGCGCGGCGCGAAAGCGGCGGCACCGGCACCGGCACCGCGCCCGAGCCGGAAAAGCCGGCGGCCAAAGGCGGTGGCGGCGAGATCGACGATCTCAAACGGCAACTCGACGAAATGCAGCGCAAGGTCGACAAGCTGACCGGCGGCAACGACTGACTCGCGGGCCGGATCGATCCTCGAAGCTGAACAGTGAGCGAGGTGGTGTGATGAGGAAAATCGTAACGGCTCTTGTTGCCGCGGTGTGTATCGCGGCGATGGCAATGGCGTCATCGAACACCGCGCAAGCGCGGTGGGGTGGCGGTGGCGGCTGGCATGGTGGTGCCGGCTTTGGCGGCGGCGGCTGGCGCGGTGGCGGTGGCTGGCATGGCGCCGGCGTCTGGCACGGCGGTCCCGGCTTTGGCGGCGGCTGGCACCGCGGCTTTCCGTTTGGCGGCGTAGCGGCCGGACTTGCCGCCGGCGCCATCCTCGGCGGCATTTTGGGGGCGCCCTACGGTTACGGCGGCTATTATCCCGGCTATGCCGTCGCGCCCGATTACGGCTACGGCGACGCGGGCTATTACGGCAACGGTGGCGGCTGCTACCTCACGCAAGTGTGGGGGCCGTACGGACCTTCCCTGGCGCAAGTCTGCTACTAACAGGTCTGCTCGGACAGCCGGCTACTAAGCGTCTGCTGATCGAAATTGCGAGGCGTCGTCCTAAAGGCCGGCGTCAAGCAACAAGTTGCGTCGGCGCGGCGAGCAACTGCGACACTTGCGCGGCCGGGACGGCTTTGCCGAACAAGAACCCTTGCGCTTGATCGACGCCGTGCTCGAGCGCCGCCTTGACTTGGGCCTCGGTCTCGACGCCCTCGGCGGTGACCGACAAGTTCAAGCCCCGGCAAAGGCCGACCATGGCGCGAATGAAAACCGCGCTTTCGCCGGTCGTGACCAGCTCCTGGATAAAGCGCTTGTCGATCTTGAGCTTGTCGAAGCGCAGTTCGTACAAGTGATAAAGGCTGGAATAGCCGGTGCCGAAATCGTCGATGACGATGCGGACGCCGGCGTTGCGCAGGGTTTGTATGGCGTGGCGCGTCGCTTCCAAGTCCTCGACCAGCGCGCTTTCGGTGATCTCGGCTTCGAGGCGATACGCCGGCAGCCCGGTTTCCTGCATGACGGTCAGGATCGCATCGGCGAAGCTTCGGTCGCTGAATTGGGACGGCGAAAAGTTGAACGTCAGCGAAATGTCCTCCGGCCAGGTCGCGGCATCGCGGCAGGCGTCGCCGAACAGCTGGCCCGACACCATGTCCAGTATGCCGAGCTCTTCGGCAAGCGGGATGAAGGTGTCCGGCAAGATGAAGCCGCTCACCGGGTTGTGCCAGCGCGCCAGGCTCTCGAAGCTGACGATCCGCCTCGTTTTCAGATCGACGATCGGCTGATAATAGGGTCGAAGCCCATCGCCCCCGATCGCCGCTCTCAAGTCTTTCTCCAAGAGCGATCGCTCGCGGATGTGAGCATCCATCTTCGGATCAAAGAAGCAGAACTCGGTGTGAATGGAGCGGGCGCGAGACAGCGCAACGTGAGCACATCGCAGAAGCTCATCGACGGTGGCGTGCCCGCGGCCGGTCTGCGCTATCCCGACGCTGGCGCCGATGCTGTGCTGCTCGATGCCGATTTGGACGGGCATCCGCACGGCTTCAACCAAGGAACAGGCGGTCCTGCGGGCGCTGTCGGGGTCGGCGCTCGCCAAGCACAGGGCGAATTCATCGTCGCCGATCCGCGCGAAGATGTCGCCCGGGGCCGCGCGCTCGCGGATCCGCGAGCCGATCTGCAACAGCGCCTCGTCGCATCCGAGATGCCCGTAAACTTCATTGAGCTTCTTGAACTGGTCGATACCGAGCAGCAACACGCTCATTTTGTGGTCGGAATTCTTCAACGCGGCGCTGACATCGCCCTGGAACTGCCGCCGGTTGGGCAATTGCGTCAGCGGATCGCGCATCGACGCGGTTTGCGCATTGAGCTCGGCCGCCAGCCGTTTGGTGCGCTCGCTCCGTTGGTCGCCGATGCGGCGCAAGGTGAACAGCACCAGCGCCATGCCGAAGAAATACAGGAACGACGGCTTTTCGGTCTGGGTGCCGAGAACCGCGTGAAGGAGCGACAGCCCGCCCCAATCCGTCACGGCCTTGTAGGCCACGAGGCATATGGAGAAAATCACCAAGACGTCGGTGAGTTCCCGCGCGAACGGCGTCGCCAGCGCTGCGGTAATGAGGTTCCGGGACTTGCTCAAATGCCACCTTTACGACCATGACATTTGACAGAAGGACTTCACTTTTTCATGAATCCGAAACGGCGGGGGGCTTTAGAACTTATTTACCCTAGCGCGCGGCCTGGAGCGTTAAGTCGCTCCGGATCGAAGCGATTTCTAGACCGCCTTCGCCACGCCGGCGAGCCATGGCCGCTCGGTCGAGGCGAGACCGATGCAGCCGCCCTGGAGGTAGTCGCAGCCCCACTCGTGGAGCATCTTCGCCGCCGCCTCGTCCGGCACCCATTCCGCCACGGTGATCAATTTCAACCGCTTGGCCAGCTCGATCAGGGTGCGCACGAAGGCGCGGTCGTCCTGCGAATGCGTCACCTCATGCACGAAGGCGCCGTCGATCTTGACGATATCGACGCCGAGTTTGCGCAGGTTGCGGAACGAAGTGTAGCCGGCGCCGAAATCGTCGATGGCAATACGGCAGCCGAGTTCTTTGACCCGCGCGACGAAGCCGCGGGTCTCGTCGATGTCGTGGATCGCCGCGCTTTCCGTAATCTCGACGGTCAGACGCTCGGCGACGTCTCCATGGGCGCGTAGCAGCGAGCCGAGACCGGCCCACCAGTCGGGATCGGTGGTGGATGCCGCCGAGACGTTGAAGCTCGCCTGCAGCGACGGCGTCGCGGTCATCTCTTCGACCACGAGCTCCAGCACGCGGTGGTCGAGGAGGCGCACCAGGCCGAGCCGCTCGGCGATCGGCACGATGTCGCCGGCTGCGATCAGGCTGCCGTCGGTGCGGCGGATGCGCATCAGGCACTCGTAGAACGCCGGCCGCCGGTCCGCCGCCGATACGATGGTCTCGTAGGCGAGGAAGATGCGCCGCTCGTTCAGCGCGGCGACGATCTCGTCGGTGGCGCGCACGTTTTCGCGGCGCAGCGCCTCGCGCTCGATATTCGGCCGGTAGGCGAGGTACGAGCCGCGGCGCCGCGCCTTCGCGGCGTCGAGGGTCTCCTGGGCGCGGCCGAGCACTTCGGCGACGCTGCGGGCATGGCGCGGCGCGGTGACGCCGCCGATGGTGACGGTCACGGCGATCGGCCCGGCGTCGCTCGGCACCATGTCGTCGCGCACGCCGGCCAAGATCCGCTCGGCGGCGATCGCCATGTCGTCGGGCGTGCAGTCGCGCAGCACCAGGCCGAACTTGTTGCCGGAAAAACGGCCGAGCGTGTCCTTGCCGCGCATGCGGCTGCGCACGCGCTTGGCGACGGCGCTGATCACCTGGTCGGCGATGTCGAAGCCGTAGGACTCGTTGATGCGGCCGAGGTTGTCGATGGCGACCAGCATGAAGCCGCACGACGAGCGGAAGCGGATCGCTTCGTCGATGGTGTCTTCGAGCACTTCGGTGAGGTGGTGGCGGTTCAGCTCGCCGGTCAGCCCGTCGTAACGGGCCAGATAAGTCAGCCGGCGGACGTGCTCGTGGCGCTCGTTGATGACGCGGACGACGCCGTGGGCGCGCACCGGCTTGCGGTCCGCCCCGGCGAACCAGCGGCCGGTGTCCTCGACCCAGAGCCGCGTTTCCGACGCCGGGTCGGGGCGGATGCAATATTGAATCTGGTAGGCGACACCGCGGCCGTCGTCGCGTTTGTCCGACTGCATGACGGCGTCGAAGCGGGCCTGTGCGTTCTCGGCCTCGAGCACCTGGGCATAGGCGCGGCCGGTCGAGACCGCGGCGATGTCGGGGATGAGGAGCACCGCGGCGGCGTTCGCGCCCCAGTACAGCACGTCGGTGTCGATGCGCCAGACGTAGGCCACCTCACCGACCGAGTTGAGGATTTCGGCCGCGTCGATGCCGATCCGGTCCGCTGTGCCGGAAGGGATCGAATCTCGCGGGCCGGCATTGGTCAAAGTCGCCTCTTTGCGATTGCTGCGGGCGACGAAAGGCGCCGTTACCAGGGCAAGTTAGCGCCGGAGCCTAAAGAATTCGGAAAGTCTCGGCAGGCGCGGCACGCCGCTTGCGAGACACGGGGAAAACTCCAGGCAATGTCCCGTTTCGGGACAGGGAGGTGCCCCGTGAGCAACGCTCTCGTTCCTTTGGCTCAAGCCGATCAAGTCGCTGCCGTGCGGGCGACCAGCCGGGCCAATGCGGATTTTGTCGCCCATCTCATCGCCACCTCGGCGCAAGCGCCGCAAACCCGCGCCCGCCGCCGCGCCAATCCTGAGGATGCAATCGCGGCCTATGACGCACTCGGCCATTGGCCGACAGCGTCTGGTCAGCTTCTGTCGCGTTCGCTTTGATCTTTCCCCTCGCCCTTGTGGGGAGGGGTAGGGGTGGGGGTCGCGAGGTCATGTGAATACGTCGACGTTAGCGCGTCGACCTCCCGACCCCCACCCCTCCCTCCCCACAAGGGGGAGGGCGAAGATCACATCGCCCGCTCGGGGCCTTCGATCTCGATCTGGCGCCGGCCGCTGCGCATGCCGATGACGAAGCCGCCGAGCACATCGACCAGCGCGATCATCATCAGCAGAAAAAACGTCGACGTCCCGGCCTGCTTCACCAGCAGGAATTCGACCAGCATGGCGATGAACAGTCCCATCGCCAGGATGTGATCCATCACCGAGCGCATGCCGACGCGGGTCGATTTGATGAGCTCGACCCAGAGCAGGAGAATGGCGAAGGCGATCAGCAGGTCTTCCCAGGTCAACACCCAGTCCGTCCCCGACATCATGTGCACGGTGGTGACGGCCGCGGTCCAGCTCACGCCGGGCGTGAGGAACGCAATCATGTTGTAGATGGCGAAGGGAAGGAGAAGGAGCGGAAAGCCAAGAATGAACATGGCGTGCGTCTTTCCTTCATACGTTTCCCGGGCGCAACGCAGCACGAAGTGAAACGGAGTGGTGCGTTGCAGACCCGGGATCGTAACAAACTCCGAGTTTGTGACGATCCCGGAACAGCAGTGCATCACCATAGCGCGCGTAGACGCGCGTAAACGCGCTTATGGTGCTGCACTGCATCCGGGAAACAGGCGTTGTTACGCCTCCGCTTTCTTCTTCAACACCTGACGGCCGCGATACATGCCGGTCTTCAGGTCGATGTGATGCGGGCGGCGCAACTCGCCGGAATCCTTGTCTTCGATATAGGTCGGTGCCTTCAGCGCGTCGGCGGACCGGCGCATGCCGCGCCGCGACGGCGAGGTTTTTCTCTTGGGGACGGCCATGGCGTCGCTCTCCTAAAGCTCGGATCGTCAGGGATTGCCGGGCTTATAGAAGAAGCATGCCGCGCGCGCTAGGGGGCGCGGCCCCTTCGCTAAGGGGCGCGGATGCAGGCGTCGAGCCTGGGAAAGTCCTCGGCCCGGCGCTCATAGACGCCCGCAAGCCGGCGCACCAATGGGCTCGGGTTGCGGGCGCTGCGGCGGGCCGGAGCGGGCAGGATGGCGGCCAGTTCCGCCGCTTCCTGGGCGTTGAGATTGCGGGCGGATTTGCCGAAAGCGTAGCGCGCGCCGGCCTCGGCGCCGAATTCGCCATTCGGCCCCCACTGGGCGATGTTGAGGTAGATTTCCAGCACGCGGCGTTTCGGCAGCACCAGGTAGAGCCAGACCGCCAGCGGGATTTCCAGCACCTTGCGGATGATGCTGCGGCCCTGCCAGAAGAACAAATTCTTGGCGGTCTGCTGGGTGATGGTCGAGGCGCCGCGCTCCCTGCCGGTGTCGTCATACTGTTCCAAAGCCTCGCGCATGGCGACGAGATCGATGCCGCGGTTGCGGCAAAAGCTGCCATCCTCGGCGCCGATGACGGCGAGGGGGAGCGCCGGCGAGATATGATCGAGCGGCAGCCACACGCGTTCGACCCGCGCCCCGGTCGCCCAGCGCCACAGCATCGGCGTCGAGACCGGATCGACGAACCGGTAAAGCGGCGCGATGACATAGGGCGCGGCAACGAGCACGATGACGACGGTCGCGACGCCGACCGCGATGCGCCGCAGGCTTGGCATCGGGACTCGCTTCGCTTTTGCGGTGGCTGCCATCGTGGGGGTATTCTACCGGGTCTTTGCGACGAAAGAGTGCTCTGGTGCATGGTCGTCGCCGCTGTTAGAGCTAAAGCAAAAGCATAGGGAGCCGAAGGTGCAAAAAGACGCCCCCGCATCCAAGGAATTGGCGGACAAATTCCGCACCGAGAAGGATTCGTCCTATCTGCGCTTCGTGCGCAACGACGGGCTCGACATCATCAGCGCCCACTACGTGCAAAACCTGCGCACGGTCGAATTGAAGCCGTGGCCGCGCCGCGGCCCGGGTGCCAAGGGCGTCTACATCAATCACGAGGCCTCGCGCTTTTCCAACGACTGCTACGTCTGCGAGATCGCGCCCGGCCAGAAACTTCAGCCGATGCATCATCTCTACGAGGAGATGCTGCTGATCTTGAGCGGCCGCGGCTCGACCACGGTGTGGAACAATGCCGGCGCCCGCATCACCTTCGAATGGAAGGCGGGCTCCATCTTCGCCATTCCGCTGAATTGCTCCTACCAGCACTTCAACGGCTCCGGCCAGGACGTGGTGCGCTTCGTCGCGGTGACCAACGCGCCGACGGTGATCAACCGCTACGACGATCTGAATTTCATTTTCAATTGTCCGTACGATTTCAAGAACCGTTTCTCCGGCGAGCCGGATTATTTCAGCTCCAAGGGCGAGCAGGACGGCTTCCTCCTGCGCACCAATTTCGTGCCCGACGCGGTCAACCTGCCGCTGATCAGCGCCAAGGAGCGCGGCGCCGGCGGCGGCCATATCCGCTTCAACATGGCGCGCGGCACCATCGCCAGCCACATCTCGCAATTCCCGATCGGCACCTACAAGAAGGCGCACGCCCATGGCCCGGGCGCCCACGTGATCATCCTGTCGGGTGAAGGCTATTCGCTGATGTGGCCGGAAGGCGAGGAGCCGCAGCGCTTCGAATGGCAGGTCGGCACCTTGGTGGTGCCGCCCAATATGTGGTTCCACCAGCATTTCAATTCCGGCCCGGCGCCGGCGCGCTATCTCGCCTTCAAGCACTGGTCGCCGCGCAACGCCCAAGGCGTGCCGATCTCCTGGATCAGCCGCCGCCTCGGCGGCACCCAGATCGATTACGCCGACGAGCATCCCAAGGTGCGCCAATTGTTCGCCGAAGCCCTCGCCAAGCACGCGCTGGCCCCGCGCATGGACGATGTCTATGACGCGGAGATCCCCAACCTGCCGCCGCGAGCGGCGTAGTACTTTCCGCCCCCGCGACAGCGGGGGAGGGGGCATAGGCGGCCTTCGGCCGCCGTGTTTTCGTAAAGAACGCCGACGCGAAGCGTCGGCTGTGGCGAAGCGCGGTGGAGGGGGCGCGGGCGGTCCCGCTTCGTTATCGTGGCAAAAGTTTCGCTGCGAAGGAGCTTCCAAAAATTCCGATGTGAAAAAATCCGCCGAAACGAATGTGCAACGTCGAGTCCTGCGCCCCCTCCACCACCCTCCGCTCGCTACGCGAGTCTCGGGTGGTCCCCCTCCCCCGCTTCGCGGGGGCGGATGCAGCGTGGCCGCGACGGCTCATCGTTCTTGCCTGCCTTGTTTCCGCGACCCCTGCCCATGCCGAAACCATCGCCGACATCGCCAACTATTCTGGCCCCGACCGCACCCAGCGCTTGATCGCCGGCGCCAAAAAAGAGGGCGTCGTCTCGCTCTATTCCTCTGCGGTGACCGCCGACTCCAATGCCATCGCCGACGCGTTTACGAAAAAATACGGGGTGAAGGTGCAACTCTGGCGCGGCAGCTCGGAGGATATTTTGCGCCGCGCGGTCACCGAGCATCGTGGCGGCCGTGACGATGCCGATGTCGCCGAAACCGCCGGCACCGAAATGGAAGGCTTGCGGCGCGAGCAATTGCTCTACGAGATGGCCTCGCCGGTGTTCGCCGACCTGATCCCGCAGGCGGTGGCGCCGCATCGTCCCTGGGTGACGTCGCGGTTGAGCATTTTCACCGCGGCGTTCAACACCGCGCTGATCAAGCCGGAAGACGCGCCGAAGACTTACGAAGACCTCACCGACCCGAAATGGAAGGGCAGGCTCGGCATCGAAGCCGACGACGGCAACTGGTTCATGTCGGTCGCCGGCGTCATGGGCGAGGACAAGGCGGTGGCGCTGTTCCGCAAGATTGTCGCCGTCAACGGCATGTCCGTCCGCAAGGGCCACACGCTCCTGTCAAACCTTGTCGTCGCCGGCGAAGTGCCGCTGGCGCTGACGGTCTACGGCTACCGCGTCAATGAATTGAAAGCAAAAGCTGCGCCGATCGACGGCGCTGTGCTGCCGCCGGCCGTGGCGCTGCCGACCGGCATCGCGGTGTTCGCGCACGCGCCGCATCCCAATGCCGCGGCGCTGTTCATGGATTTCTTCCTGAGCGACGGCCAGCGCATCCTCGCCGAACGCGGCAACGTGCCGACCAACCGCACCGTAAAGGAACCGCCGCCGGGTCTTACCTTTGTCGATGTCGCAAAATTTCTTGACCAGGGCGACAAGTGGACGAAGCTGTTCAAGGAAACGTTCGCAAGCGGAATGCGGTGAGGATCTCGACCACGTTGGCAGAAATTGTTTGTGCTTCGGCGTTGCTGCTCTCGTGGCATCTACAGCATCACAGAAGCGAGGCGTGATGAATAAACGTCATACCTATTCGATCCGCCTGGACTGGACGGGAAATCAAGGTTCCGGCACGTCGTCGTATCGTGCCTATTCCCGCTCGCATGAAATCAGCGCGCCCACCAAGCCGACGATAGCCGGCTCTTCCGATCCGGTCTTCCGGGGCGATCCGGCAAGATGGAATCCCGCGGAGCTTCTGGTCGCCTCCCTCGCGGCGTGCCATCAACTTTGGTATCTGCACCTGTGTGCGGACGCGGGCATTGTCGTTCAGGACTATAGCGACAACGCGTCGGGGGTGGAGATCGAGCAGCCGGACGGCGCCGGGCAATTCGAAAGCGTGACGTTACGTCCGCACGTCAGGCTGGCGCCGGGTTCGGACCATGAAACAGCCCGCCGCCTCCACGATGAGGCTGCGAGCAAGTGTTTCATAGCGCGGTCGGTTTCGTTCGCCGTCGATCACGAACCGACGTTCGAGTAGGCGGAGCAATCGAGGGCATAGCTACCGCAGGTGTCGGGCGTGTGGCATGTCACGGGCTATGCGCCGTTCCAAGTTCGCCCCAACACGTGCAGCCAATTGCGGAAGCACAATTTTTCGATCAGCGGCTTGCCGAATCCACGCTTGCGCATCGCCTGCACCAGATTTTGCAGTCCGGCGGCATTGCCGATTCCCGCGGGGATCATGGCGCCGTCGAAATCGGAGCCCAATCCGACGCCGTCCTCGCCGGCATGTGCGAGCATGTGCTCGATGTGCTGGATGACCAGCTCCAAAGGCGTGTCCTTGTCCTGACGGCCGTCGGGACGCAAGAAGCTCGACGCGAAGTTGACGCCGACGAAGCCTTCGGACTGGCCAATGGCGGCCAATTGCCGGTCGGTCAGGTTTCGCGAATGCGGGCTGATGGCATGGGCATTTGAATGGGTGGCGACCAGCGGCGCATTGCTGAGCGCCGCGACGTCCCAGAAGCCGCGTTCGTTCAGGTGCGACAGATCGATCAAAATCCGCAACCGGTTGCAGGCGCCGACCAGCGCTTTGCCGAGCTCCGTCAGGCCGGGGCCGGTATCGGGCGACGACGGACAACGGAACGGCACGCCGTGGCCGAACGCATTCGGCCGGCTCCAGACCGGGCCGAGCGAGCGCAGCCCCGCCGCGCAGAGCACGTCCAGCAGCTCGAAATTGGCATCGATCGCCTCGGCGCCTTCGATGTGAAGCACCGCCGCCAACACGTCATCGGCGAGGCAGCTTTCGACGTCGTCAATGGTGCGGCAGACGCGGACGCGCCCTTGCGACTCCCGCTCGATCCGGAACAGCAGCGACGCCATGGCGAAGACGACCCGCTGCGCCTCAGCGATGTCGACCGCAGGCGGCGAAGGATCGCTGCTGAATTGCGGGGACGGCGTTGCGCCGGTGGAGCCGCTCGTGCGGGCAGGCGAGGGGACGAAAATCGCGAACAGGCCGCCGACAAAGCCACCCTGTCGCGCTTTCGCAAGATCCAGATGGCCCTTGTCCTCGCCTTGCAGGAAGGCTGCGACCGGATCCCCGCCGGCGCGCCGGTACAGCCGCAACAGCACGTCGTTGTGGCCGTCAAAGATTGGAACGCGCTTGGCTGAGGTCACGTGTCAGGCCGCTTCCGCCGCCGGCAGCGGCGGCTTGCCGCGAATGAGGTCGGCGCCTTTCTCGGCCATCATCAGCACGCAGGCATTGATGTGGGCGGAGACCAGATCGGGCATCGCCGAGGCGTCGCAGACGCGCAGGCCGTCGATGCCGCGCACTTTGAGGTCGGAATCGAGCACCGCGTCGGGGCCGATGGCGCAGGTACCGGCGGGATGGTGCGCGGTGATGACGACCTTCTTGAGCCAGCCGTCGATCTCGTCGTCGGTTTTGACTTTCAGACCCGGGCCGATCTCTTCGCCGCGATAAGGGTCCATCGCTTTGTTGAACGCCACTTCGCGCGCCAGCTTGAAGCCATGGCGCAAGGTCGGCAGATCGTTCGGCGCGGTGAAGAAACGGTAGACGATGCGCGGGTGCGCGAGCGGGTCTGCTGAGCCGAGCAAAAGCTCGCCGCGGCTGTCGGGATGCAGCAAGGTCGGGCGGATGCCAAAACCATCGAGAAACGGCGCGCGAATGTGCGGGAACCAAAGATGCGGGCTCGCCGACGTGCCGCGAAACATGAACTCGACGTCGGGCACCGACAATTCCGGCCGTGTCTTGATGAAGGCATGCAGGCCGCCCGGCACCACGGTGCCTGGCCCGGTGCCGAACAGGTAGGCGCGGATCATGCTCACGGCCATGCGATCGAACCGCATTTCGCGGTGGAACGTGCCCGGCTGCGGCCGCGTGTAGGTCATGTAGGCGCCGAGATGGTCCTGCAGGTTCTTTCCCACCGGCAGATCGGCGGCGACATTGATGCCGAACGAACGCAAATGCGCCGCCGGCCCGATGCCTGAGAGCATCAGAATCTGCGGCGAGTTGAAGGTGCCGGCAGCGAGGATCACTTCGCGCGCGGCGTCGGCGCGCACGGTTGCGCCGTTCTGGACGTATTCGACGCCGGTGGCGCGCCTGCCGGCAAGCGTGACACGCGTCGTGTGCGCATTGACGGCGACGGTGAGATTTTTCCGGCTGCGCGCAGGTTTCAAAAATGCGTTCGCCGACGACGACCGCCAGCCGTTGCGAATGGTGAACTGGCCGCGGCCAAAGCCTTCCTGCTGCTTGCCATTGTAGTCGGGCGTCAGCGGATAGCCGCAGGCTTTGGCGGCTTCGAGCCAGGCCTCGTAGAGCGGATCCTGGGTGCGGGCGAATTCGGTGCCGAGCGGGCCGGAGCCGCCGCGCCAGGTGTCGGCGCCCTTTTCGAAAGTCTCGCAGCGCTGGAAATAGGGCAGCACATCGGCATAGGACCAGCCGCGCGCGCCCTTCTGCGCCCAGCGGTCGTAGTCGCCGCGGTTGCCGCGCGTATAGGCCATCACATTGATCGACGACGAGCCGCCCAAAACTTTGCCGCGCATCGCCTCGATGCGGCGGTTGTTGAGGTTCGGCTCTGGCTCGGTCTCGTAGCCCCAATCGAACATGCCGTAATCGTGCATGCGGCCCATGCCGAGCGGGATGTGGATGTAGGGATGCCAATCGCGGCCGCCGGCCTCGAGCAGCAGCACGTTCGCCGAAGAATCCTCGCTCAGCCGGTTGGCGAGCACGCAGCCGGCAGAACCGGCGCCGACGATGATGTAATCGTAGCCAGGCATTTCATTTCCCGTCACTTTTTTTCCCGGGCGCAGCGCAGCACCATAGCGCGTCAAGACGCGCGTATACGCGCTTGTGGCGGTGCGCTGCAGACCCGGGATCGTACCAAACTCAGCGTTTGTGGCGATCCCGGATCAGCGGTGCACCGCTTCGCGCTGCACCGCATCCGGGAAACGCAAGCTTCTATTCTAATCCCGCGCGTAGCCGATCAGCGGTTTCTTCTTGCGGCCGAGCAGGATCAGGATCGTCGCCACTATCCCGAGCACCACCCAGGTTGGCAAATCGAAAATTTTCTGCAGATAGGGGTCCCAGGCAAAGGCGAGTTTCAGCTTCAGCCAGTTTTGCACGAGGTTGAGGCTGTTCTGGTCGACGATGGCCCAGGCATCGCTGACCTTCATGGTGATCACTTGCTGGTTGGCGATGGTCTTGGTGCCGTCATAGACGAAGAAAATGAAGGCGAGCGCCAACAGGCACAGGCCGATGAAGCGAAGCAGGAATCTGATCATGATTGTGCCGGCGGCGCGGAAGGGACGAGTCTGAGGCAGGCATTACTCTTCTACGGCCGGTTCTTCAATGCACCGGATGTGCGGCTTTTTTTGCGACGCGACGGCGCGGTCGTCGCTCCCTTGAGCATGAGCCGCAGGTTTCGCTACAGTTCCATGCTAAGGTTCTTTGGGCTCGCATCTTCCCGCCGGGCACCAGCAGTATGGAGTTGAAATGGCTTCCAAAAATGGCGGCGGCGGCCGCGCCAACCGGCCGACTTTCACCGACCAGGAAGCCCTGCTGTTTCACAGCCAAGGCCGCCCCGGCAAGCTCGAAGTGATCGCCACCAAGCCGATGGCGACGCAGCGCGACCTTTCGCTCGCCTATTCGCCCGGCGTCGCCGTGCCGGTGCTGGCCATCGCCGAGGACGAGGCCAAGGCCTACGACTACACCACCAAGGGCAATTTCGTCGCCGTGATCACCAACGGCACCGCCATTCTTGGGCTGGGCAATCGCGGCGCGCTCGCCGCCAAGCCGGTGATGGAAGGCAAGGCGGTGCTGTTCAAGCGCTTCGCCGACGTCGATTCGATCGATCTCGAAGTCTCGACCGAGGACCCGGACGAGTTCATCAATTGCGTGAAAGTGCTCGGCAAGAGCTGGGGCGGCATCAATCTCGAAGACATCAAGGCGCCGGAATGCTTCATCATCGAGCAGCGCCTGCGCGAATTGCTCGATATCCCGGTGTTCCACGACGACCAGCATGGCACCGCGATCATCGCCGCCGCCGGGCTGATGAATGCGCTGCATCTTACCGGCCGCGATATCGCTAGCACGCGGCTGGTTTGCAACGGCGCCGGCGCCGCCGGCATCGCTTGCCTGGAGCTTTTGCGCGCCATCGGCTTTCGCCCGGAAAATCTCATCCTCTGCGACACCAAGGGCGTCATCTACGAAGGCCGCAAGGACGGCATGAACCAGTGGAAATCGGCCTATGCGATAAAAACCTCGGCGCGCACATTGGCGCAGGCGCTGATCGACGCCGATGTATTCTTCGGCCTCTCGGCCAAGGGCGCGGTGACCCAGGACATGGTGCAGATGATGGCGCCGCAGCCGATCATCTTCGCCATGGCCAATCCCGATCCGGAAATCACCCCCGAGGAGGTCGCGGCCGTGCGCAGCGACGCCATCATGGCGACCGGCCGCTCCGACTACCCGAACCAGGTCAACAATGTGCTCGGCTTCCCCTACATCTTCCGCGGCGCGCTCGACGTGCGGGCGCGCGCGATCAACATGGAGATGAAGATCGCGGCGGCGCACGCGCTGGCCAATCTGGCGCGTGAGGACGTTCCCGACGAAGTCGCCGTGGCCTATGGCGCGCGGCCGAAATACGGCCCCGATTACATCATTCCGGTGCCGTTCGATCCGCGGCTGATTTCCGAGATACCGGTCGCGGTGGCGCAAGCGGCGATGGATTCCAACGTCGCGCGCAAGCCGATCAAGGACATGGAAGCCTACCGCGCGCAGCTGCGCGGCCGTCGCGATCCGATCGCCGGCGTATTCCAGCGCGTGTTCGAGCGCTTGCGCCGGCAGCCGCGCCGCGTCGTCTTTGCCGAAGGCGAGGAAGAGCAGGTGATCCGCGCGGCGGCGTCGTTCGTGCACCAGGGGCTGGGCACCGCGCTGTTGTGCGGCCGCGAGCGCAGGGTGCGCGAGACGGCGGAAACGCTCGGCGTCGAGCTCGGCGGCGGCATCGAGATTATCAATGCCGCGATGACGTCGCGCAATTCGGCCTATGCGGCCTATCTCTACGAGCGGCTGCAGCGCCATGGTTTCCTGCAGCGCGACTGCCAGCGCATGGTCAACCAGGACCGCAATCATTTCGCCGCCTGCATGGTCGCGCTCGGCGACGCCGATGCCATGGTCACCGGCGTGACGCGCAATTTCTCCGTGGCGCTGGAAGACGTGCGGCGCTGCATCGATCCGAAGCCGGGTCATCGCGTCATGGGCGTGTCGCTCGTCCTGGCGCGCGGCCGCACTGTGCTGGTTGCCGACACTGCGGTCACCGAAATGCCCGACGCCGCCGAGATCGCCGAGATCGCCATCGAGGCGGCGCGGGTAGCGCGCTCGCTCGGCTACGAGCCGCGGCTCGCTTTGCTGGCGTTCTCGACCTTCGGCCATCCGCCGGGCGAGCGCTCCGAGCGGGTGCAGGAAGCGGTGCGGCTGCTCGACGAGCGGCGCGTCGACTTCGAGTATGACGGCGAGATGGCGGCCGACGTGGCGCTGAACATGGAGCTGCGCGAGGCCTATCCGTTCTGCCGGCTGTCCGGGCCGGCCAATGTGCTGATCATGCCGGCGTTCCACTCCGCCTCGATCTCGACCAAGATGCTGATGGAGCTCGGCGGCGCCACCGTGATCGGGCCGATGCTGGTCGGGCTGGATCGCTCGGTGCAGATCGTGCCGCTGTCGGCCAACGACGCGCAGCTCGTCAACATGGCGGCGATCGCCGCGTTCAACGTCAACGGCTGACGCCAGGAATGCAAAAACGCAAGCTTGGCAATTCGGGCATCGAGGTTTCCCTCGTCGGCCTTGGCGCCAACAATTTCGGCGGCCGCACCGATCTGGAAGCCTCGCGGCTTGTCATTCACCGCGCGCTCGATCTCGGCATCACGCTGATCGACACCGCGGATATCTACGGCAACAAAGGCGGCTCGGAAGAGATTTTGGGCAAAGTTTTGGGCGCGCGCCGCAAGGATATCGTGCTGGCGACGAAATTCGGCCTGGCGATGGACGATGCCGGAAAGCTGCGCGGCGCATCGCGGCGCTATATCGTGCAGGCGCTTGAAGCGAGCTTGCGGCGGCTGAAGACCGATTGGATCGATCTTTATCAGCTGCATCGGCCCGATACGCAGACGCCGATCGAGGAGACGCTGCGCGCGCTCGACGATCTTAAGAAAGCCGGGAAAGTTCGTGCCATCGGCTGCTCCAATCTGTCCGCCGCGCAGCTCGAAGAGGCGATGACGGTTGCGCAGCGCCATGGACTGACGCCTTTCGTCACCGCCCAAGACGACTACAGCCTACTGGAGCGCGAACTGGAAAAAGACCGCCTGCCGATCATGGTCAAGCACGGCATGAGCCTGCTGCCGTATTTTCCGCTGGCGAGCGGCTTGCTGACTGGCAAGTACAAACACAACGAGCCGCTCCCTGTAGGCACGCGGCTGGCCCGAAGCCCGCCGCGCCATGCCGATGAATTCCTCAACGAGCGCAACTGGCGCATCGTCGATGCGCTCGATGCCTTCGTCGCTCGGCGCGGGCATACCCTGCTCGAATTGGCCATGAGCTGGCTGGCGAGCCGGCCGTACATCCCGAGCATCATCGCCGGCGCGACGCGGCCGGAGCAGGTGGAGCAGAATATCGCCGCCGTCGGCTGGACCTTGGCGGCGGCTGATCTGGCCGAGATCGACCGCATAACGCTTTGATTACGTGCCGCAAATTCACTGCCGCGGATTCACGAGGTCGAAACCTCTGTCCGCTAATCATTCATACGTTTCCCGGGCGCAGCGCAGCACGCAGCGAAGCGAAGTGGTGCGCTGCAGACCCGGGATCGTAACGAACTCCGCGTGTGCAACGATCCCGCGGTGCACCACTTCGTGCTGCACCGTATCCGGGAAACGCATGAGAGAGCGCCATGCAGCACTTCAATCCTCCAACACCACTCGCGCTCGAGATCGGCGGTCTGGTCAAACGCTTCGACCGGCCGGCGGTCGACGGCCTCGATCTCGCGGTGCGGACCGGCGAGTTCTACGCGCTGCTCGGCCCGAACGGCGCCGGCAAGACCACGACGCTGCGCATGATCGCCGGCCTGCTGCGGCCCGACGCCGGCACGATCAAGGTCGCCGGCATCGACGCGTTGGCCGATCCGGTGGCCGCAAAGCAGATCATGGCGTGGATTTCCGACGAGCCGATGATCTACGACAAGCTGACGCCGCGCGAATATCTCGAATTCGTCGCCGGCCTTTGGGGCATCGAACCGACAGTCGCTGAAAGCCGCGCGAAAAATTTGTTGGCGTGGCTCGATCTCGTGCCCCATGCGCACGAGCGCTGCGAGGGGTTTTCCAAGGGTATGCGGCAGAAAGTGGCGCTGGCCGGCGCGCTGGTGCACGACCCGCGCGTCATCATCCTCGACGAGCCGCTGACCGGGCTCGATGCCGGCTCGGCGCGCCAGGTCAAGAGCGTGCTGCGCGAGCGGGTCAATGCCGGCGGCACCATCATCATGACCACGCACATCCTCGAAGTCGCCGAACGGATGGCGGACCGCATCGGCGTCATCGCTCACGGCAAGCTGATCGCCGAAGGCACGCTCGACGAGCTGCGGCTTCAAGCCGGCTGGGCGAACGGCGGCGCGAGCGGCGGCGCCAGCCTCGAAGATACGTTCCTCGCGCTGGTCGCCGAGCAGGCGCAAGCGGCATGACGCCGGGCACCGCGGTCTGGTTCGCGCGGCACGAGTCGCGGCTCGCCTGGCGCGATTGGCTCAGTATGATCACCGCCGGCCGGCGCGAACGGCTGCGCCGCGTCGTCATCGCGATCTTCGTTTTCGCTGTCTTCATGCACTTCGTCGCCTATTGGATGGTCGGCCGTTACGCCGACGCGCCGGTCGACACGTCGACGTTGGTGACCATCACCGCAAGCGTCCTGCTGTCGTGGCTATTGATGGTCTCGCAGGCCATGGAATCGATGACGCGCGCGTTCTATTCGCGCTCCGATCTCGATCTGATCCTGGCATCGCCGGTTGCGGCGCAAAAGCTGTTTGCCGTGCGCATCGCCACGGTCGGGGTCTCGGTCGCCGCAATGGCGATCCCGCTCGCCGCGCCGTTCATCGATATTCTGGTCGTGCGCGGCGGCTTGCGCTGGATAGGCGCCTATGGGCTGATCGTGGCCATGGGGGCTGCTGCGGCCGCGCTCGCGGTCGGCTTCACGGTGGCGCTGTTCCGCATCATCGGCCCCAAGCGCACGCGCCTGGTGGCCCAAGTCGTCGCCGCGGTGATCGGCGCCGCCTTCGTGATCGGCCTGCAAGTGGCGGCGATCCTGTCTTACGGGACGATCTCGCGCGCCACCGTGTTGCAATCGTATGCCGTGCTGGCGCACGCGCCGGACCTCGCGAGCATCGTCTGGTGGCCGGCGCGCGCCGCGATGGGCGATTGGGTCGCGCTTGTCGGCGTCCTCGCCGTGAGCTTGGCGCTGCTTGCCGCCGCCATCGCGTTGGTCGCGCCGCGCTTCGGTGAATATGCCGTCGCGGCGACGGGCGCCGGCACGGCGCGCGTCAGCCAGGTAGTCCGACAAAATGCGTTCAAACAAACCTCGCCACGTCGCGTGCTGCGCCGCAAGGAATGGCTGCTGCTGCGGCGCGACCCGTGGCTGGTGTCGCAGACTTTCATGCAGATGCTCTATCTCATCCCGCCCGCCGTGCTGCTATGGCGCAGTTTTGACGACGGCGACGGCGCCTATAATCTGCTCGTGCCGGTTCTGGTCATGGCAGCCGGCCAGCTCGCCGGCGGCCTGGCTTGGCTGGCGATCTCCGGCGAGGATGCGCCCGATCTGGTCGCCACCGCGCCAGTGCCGGCAAGCTTTATCCTGCGTGCCAAGGTCGAGGCCGTGCTCGGCGCCGTCGCTGTCGTGTTCGTGCCGCTCCTTGCAGTCCTCGCCATCCTGTCGCCCTGGCACGCGCTGGTCGCCAGCGCCGGCATCGTCATCGCCACCATGGCCGCGACGTCGATCCAGCTCTGGTTCCGCAGCCAAGCCAAGCGCAGCCAGTTCCGCCGCCGCCAGATCTCGTCGCGGGTGGCGACGTTCACCGAAGCCTTTTCGTCGATCGGCTGGGCGGCGACGGCCGCGGTCGCATCCGTAAGCCTCGTGCTGGCAATCGCACCCGCGCTGATTGCGCTTTTGGTGCTGGCCGGCGCCTGGATCATGAGCCCGCGCACCGCCGCGGCATGATGGCCGTCTCGACGGGACAAACCCGAGTGTGATTTAACTCGTCTCCGACGATGCCGGGGACGTGAATGAAAAAGCAGCCGAACTGGGTCTGGCCGAACGGCAAGCGCATCGCCGTCGTGTTCAATGTGTGCCTCGAAGCCTGGTCGGACGGCAAGGCGCCCGGCATCAGCCCGATGGGCAATCCGCTGCCGGCCGGCGTGCTCGACACCATGGCGATTTCTTGGGCCGCCTATGGGGTCGAGGTCGGCATCCACCGCCTGATGGACGGTTTCGCCCGCCACGGCGCCAAGGCGAGCGTCATGACCAATGCCGTCATCGCCGAGCGCGCGCCCGACACGGTCAAGGCGATCGCCGATCGCGGCCACGAAGTGCTGTCGCACTCCTACGCCATGGACGTGATCCCAGCGCTGCTCTCCGACGAGGACGAGCGCAAGAACATCGAACGCTGTACGGCGCTCCTGGAAAAAGCCTCTGGTCAGAAAATCGTCGGCTGGCTGTCGCCGCGCGGCACCTCGAAGCTCTCGACGCCGAAACTGCTCGCAGACGCCGGCTACCGCTGGTACGGCGACGTGTTCGACACCGACCTGCCTTACGTCGCCAACCACGGCAACAAGAAAATCGTCGCCATTCCGCTGTCCTACGACGTCAACGACATGCCGTCGATGAAATACGGCCATCCGCCGCGGATGATGCTGGAATCGTTCAACGAGGTGATCGGCATCGCCCGTGCCCGCGACGACGAGCTGCGCGTCATCGACGTCACCAGCCACGCCCATATCTTCGGCCACCATCGCGGCGCGCATTTCTACGAGCGGATCATCGAGCAGGCGATGACGTCGCCGGATATTTGGGTCGGCACCCGCGCCGAGATCGCCGATCACGTGCTGAGCGTGACCAACATCTGAAGACACAGAACAAACCCTGCCGGGAGAAGCAGCCGTGATTCCGTTTGAAATGGTAGAGCCGAGGTCGCTGAAAGAGGCGGTGTCGCTGCTCGATCCCGAGGAGCCGACGATCCGCGCCGTGGCGGGCGGCACCGCGCTGATGCTGATGATGAAGGCCGGCGTGTTCCAGCCGACGCGGCTCATTTGCCTGCATGGCATCGAGCCGGAGCATTCGCGCATCACGGTCGCCGGCAACGCGTTGCGCATCGGCGCCATGGCGACGTTGCGCGACGTCGAGCGCGACGCCAATGTTGCCGCACGCCTGCCGGTGCTCAAGCGTGCGATGCGGACCTTATCGAACGTGCGCGTGCGCAACGTCGCCCGCGTCGGCGGCGCGCTGGCCCATGGCGATCCGCACATGGACCTGCCGCCGGTGCTCGCCGCGCTCGGCGCGCGGGTTTCGATCGCCGGCCCGAACGGCAATCGCGAATTGCCGGTCGAAGCGCTTTACTCCGGCTATTACGAGACCGTTCTGGACAAGAACGAGCTGATCACCGCGGTGACCGTGCCTGCGCTCGACGGCCGCAAGGCGGCCTACATGAAGGTCACCTCGCGCACCGCCGACGATTGGCCGGCGCTCGGCGTCGCGGTGTCGTTCGCGCACAGGGACGGTGCCATCCGTGATCCGATCGTCGTCGTCAGCGCCGCCACCGAAAAAGTCACCCGCATGACGTCGGCCGAGAAAGCGCTGCACGGCGCCACGCCCGACGACGCGGCGCTGGCGCGGGCCGGCGAAGCCGCCGCCGCCGAAGCGCAAATCCTCGCCGACGCTCATGGCTCCGCGGCCTACAAGCGCGAATTGCTGCGGGTCTATGTGCGGCGCGCCGTTCGCCAGGCTTTGGCCGAAGGCGCGCAGTAAGGTACGCCGATGAAGCAAGTCGGGCGAGATATCCCGCGCCTCGAAGTGCGCGCCAAGGTCACCGGGCGCACCGAATATGTGCACAATCTGCGCCTGCCCGGCATGCTCTACGGCAAGATCGCGCGCGCAACGGTGCCGCACGGACGCATCCGCAACATCGATACGCGGGCCGCAAAAGCGGTCGCCGGTGTGCATCGCGTCGTCACCGGCGAGGATATCCGCAAGCTGATCGCCGAGCCCTATTACGGTCCGGCGTTTCACGACCAGCCGATCCTGGCGCTCGACAAGGTGCACCATGTCGGCGAGCCGGTCGCGGCCGTGCTGGCAAGCGATCCGCATGTCGCCGAGCACGCCGCGCAATTGATCGAGGTCGAATACGACGAATTGCCGGCGGTCTACGACGAAGTTGCGGCGATGCAGCCCGACATCGTCGTCCATGACATGCTGAAACCCGCAGGCACTTTCGCCGATCTGAAACACCTCAAGGGCCGCAAGGGCACCAACGTCGCGCTCGACTATCACTTGCGGCGCGGCGATGTCGACGCGGCGATGGCGCGCGCGTGGCGTGTCGTCGAGCACAGCTTCAAGACGCAGCAATGCCTGCACCTGCCGTTCGAGCCCTTCGTGTCGGTCGCCGAGCCCGGCGACGGCACGCTGACCATCCACACCTCGAGCCAGACGCCGTCTTTCGTGCGCACCGAAATCGCGCGACTGTTCGGCTGGCCGGAAAATCGCGTGCGGGTGAAGGTGCCGTATCTCGGCGGCGGTTTCGGCGCCAAAGTCTATGTCAAGCTCGAAGCGCTGGTCGCGGCGCTGGCCATGCTGGTGCGCCGGCCGGTGAAGATCGCGCTGACCATGGAAGAGCAGTTCTACATGATCACCAAGCATCCGACGACGTTCCGCATCAAAAGCGGCGTCGACCAGGACGGCAAGGTGGTCGCGCGCGCCTGCGAGGTGTTCTGGAACGGCGGCGCCTATGCCGATATCGGCCCGCGGGTGACGCAAAAATCCGGCTTCACCGCGCCGGGGCCTTACGACATCGACAATATCAGCATCGATTCCTATTCGCTCTATACCAACCGCACGCCGGCCGGCGCGCTGCGCGGTTTCGGCATTCCGCAACTGGTCTGGGCCTATGAGAGCCATACCGACCTGCTCGCGCGCGAATTCGGCATCGATCCGGTCGAATTCCGCCGCAAGAACATTTTGCGCGAGGGCCGGCCGCAGGCGAGCGGCACTGCCATGAAGGACGCCGCCATCGCCGAGGTGCTTGAGACAATCGCGACGCGCATGGGCTGGAGCGCCCCGTTCGATCGCGGCACCGGCACCGTTCGCCGCGGCCGCGGCGTCGCCATCGGCTTCAAGGCCTCGATCTCGCCGACCACGTCGGTCGCCATCGTCAATGTCTCGGCCGACGGCTCGACGACGCTCTATACCAGCACGGTCGACATGGGGCAGGGCTCGGATACCGCGTTCGCGCAGATCGTCGCCGAGGTGCTCGATCTCGACTCTGAAGCCGTCCGCATCGTTCATCCCGATACCGACGTGACGCCCTACGACATGGGCACGCTCGGCTCGCGCTCGCTGTTCCACATGGGCCATGCGGTGCGGCTCGCCGGCGAAGACGCGCGCGGCAAATTGCGGGCGCTTGCCGCCGAGGCCGGCCTCCCCGAAAACACCAATTACCCGCCGGCGGAGATTTTCAAGAAACGCTACGGCATGCAGGCCGGCAATGTCATCGGCACGGCGAGCTTCGTGCCGACCTATAAGTCGCCGGACGCGCAGACCGGCTTGTCGGACAACGTCACACCGTTCTGGATGATCGGCGGCGCCGGCGTCGAGGTCGAGGTCGACACCGAAACTGGCGCGGTGCGCGTGACAAAGCTCGTCAATGCCGCCGATTGCGGCAAGCCGATCAATCCCGCCGTGGCGCGCACGCAGCTGTCCGGCGCCGCGATCATGCAGCTCGGTTTCACGCTGTCCGAGGACATGCGGCTCGACGGCGGTCAGGTGACCAACGCGTCGCTAGCCGATTACAAAATTCCGGGCATCCGCGATATTCCGCCGATGCAGAACGAGCTGGTCGAGGCCGAGCAGCATTCCGGCCCGTTCGGCGCCAAGGGTCTCGGCGAATCCGGCACCTTCGGCGTCTCGCCGGCGATCGCCAACGCCATCCACGACGCCGTCGGCGTCCGCATCACCTTTCTCCCGATCACCGCCGAAGCGGTGCTGCGCGCCTTGCGCGCACAAGCCGGCCAGCCACTCGAGGACGAATGATGAGCACCATCAATTTCACGCTCAACGGCCAGGCGGTCTCGACCGACATCGAGCCGCACCGCAACCTGGTCGAGCTGTTGCAGCGCTTCGACCTGTTCGGCGCCCGCGAAAGCTGCGGCCAGGGCCTGTGCGGCTGCTGCACCGTATTGGTCGACGACAAGGCGGTGTCCGGCTGTCTCTATTTTGCCGTGTGGGTCGACGGCAAGAGCGTCACCACCGTCGAATCGCTGGACGCCGAGGGCGCGCTGTCGATCGTGCAGCAGGCCTTCATCGATTGCGGCGCGTTCCAGTGCGGCTTCTGCACGCCCGGCTTCGTGCTCATGGTGCATCAATTGCTGAAGGAGCACCCGAACCCGAGCGACGACGACATCGTTCACTATCTCTCGGGCAATCTCTGCCGCTGCGCCGCCTATCCGGAGATCATCGAGGCGGTGAAGGTCGCGGCGCGGCGGTGAAAATCAGCTCGCGTCATTCTTCTGTACCCAAAAGAAATACATGTTACCGAAGGTCAGCGGATTCGCCTGCTCGAAGACGTGCCACGACCCGAGATCGCGCCTGGAGTCGGTATCCGGAAACTGCTGCTGAAATTGCCGCAGCACATGCGGCGGTAGCTGGCTGAAGCCCAAAAACGTCAGGCCGTTGGCGTCGAGAAATTCCTTGATCTGCGGAATCGTGAACTGGTGTTCCATGACGTTGAACAGGAGATCGCGGCAGCCGCTGGTCGAGGAAAAATCCCGGAACGGCGGCATGCCGACGCGCTGGATCAGGTCCTGCCGGCAAGCGCGGATATCGTCGGCCGTAGCGCGATAACCGCGTTTGGCGATGAAAGCGCGGGCCGCGGCCAGCGATTGCCGCGCGGTGGCGCTATAGAGGCCGACCAGCATCAGGCCGTGCGGGCGCAACAGCGACAGCAGCACGCGCCAACCGGCCGCCGGATCGGCCAGATGGTGCAGCACGCCGACGCTCTCGATGACGTCGAAACGCCGCCCGAGCGAAGCGAGTTTGAGAATATCGGCCTGGCTGTATTCGACATTGTTCAAGCCCAAGGCGCGGGACTTCCTGCGGGCGTAAGCCAGGCTGGTGCGGCTGATGTCGATCGCTAATATGCGCGCTTTCGTAAATCGCAGTGCGCTGTCGATCGAATGCGAACCGGTGCCGCAACCGGCGATCAGAATGTCGACGCCGACAGTCGTCTGCGGCCACGCTATCGGCACGATGTTCAAGCGATCGCGTAGGTAGTTGACCACCGTGGTCGGTTCGATTTGCGGCACTGCGGTCCATCGCGGGTGAGGACTTTCGTCGTATTGATCGCGAACTTGCAACGAGACCGTGTCATCGATTGGCGTCAACGCCGGAATTTCCCTGCGATCGGATTCTTCCTCAAGCGGCTCGCGAATCTGCTGCGTCAACAGCCGCGCGATGGCATCCGGCCACGAACGCGCGAGCAGCGACGATGCGCCCGGCAGCTTGTGCAGCGGCAGGTAGCTGGCGGTGACGATCAGATCGAGCGCAGCAATCTCTGTGCCGGCCTTAAGCGCTGTGACGATACGATCGTGCACGCGCAGCCGCTGCGCCAGTTCGACGTCGCTGAGCGCAAAGACGTATTCGTTGAGGAAGCATTGCTGCGCCAAGGCGCAAAACAAAGCGAGGCAGTCGCCGTCGACATGTTGGGTAGGGTCATCGATAACTTGCTGCAATAGCCCGCGGCGGATCGCGGTCAGCAAGCGTTCCAGCTCGAGGTCATGGACGACCTTCGACTGCAGCAGCGCCAACAGCATGGCCTCGCGCGCCATTGCGCGCGCGCCGTCAGTCCCGAGCAATTCACCAAGCGGCACCTGCCGCGGCCAGGCAGCGGCGAGGCGCCGCATTGGCGCCGTCACTGCGGCGCTCTGCTTGACCAGCATCTCCGGATCGCGCAACCCGAGTGCCATCGCATGGCTGAAATGCGCAACCGCCTCGTCGATGCGGCCGAGCGCCTGGTAGGCGATGGCGATGTTGTCGTGGGCGGTCGCATCGGTGCGGTCGAGTTCGAGCGCCTGGCTGAGCAGCTTCACCGCCAGCTTGTTGCGGCCGCTCTGTTGCACGATGTCGCCCAGCAGCACGAGGCTGCGCAGGTGATGCGGATCGCGGCTCAGCGCCAGGCGGCAGAGATTTTCCGCCTGGACGAACTCGCCCTTGCGGTAATGCGATATAGCCGCTGCGTAGACATCGTCAGCCTTGGCGGCTTGAAATGGGCTATCGCCCGCTGCCGGCGACAGCGCGGATCCGGCCTGTTTGGCCGCTCTCCGTCGTGCCTTCCGGTTCATTTTCGCAGTCTTTTCAAAAGATTGCGACACTGACCCGGCGCGGCTATCCGGCTCAAGCCTGCTGACGCCCCCATCGGGGCATGTTTATACGATTTTTACGCCGTGGTTATGCCGTTTGGGCCGATCGGGGGCGATTTCGGCCGGCAAAATTGTCGCAACCGGTAGCCGCCAGGAGTCGTGTCAGGCGCCGTTCAGCGCGTCGATAAATCGCTGCTTGATGGCGTGACCGTCGCGCAACGGCAGCACGCGCGGCACGTCTTCTTCGCTGATACGCGCACTGACCAGGATCGGCCCTTCGCCGGCGTGCAGCAATTTGCGCACCTCGGTGGCTTCCTCGATGCGCGATATTGCACGCGCGTGCTTGAAGCGGCAGGCCAGCGCTACAGCGACAAGGTCGATGCCGGCCTTGGTGTGGCTCGCCTGCATGCCGGTCTCGCCGTAATGGGCATTGTCGAGCACGACGATGGCAAGGTTCTTCGGTTGCTTGACGCCGATGGTGGCGAGGCTGCCCAGCCCCATCAGCATGTCGCCGTCGCCGGTCAGCACGGCGACGCGGCGTTCGGGCTGCGCCAGCGCCAGCCCGAGCCCGATCATCGCGGTGCCGCCCATGGCGCCCCAGAGATAAAAGTTGAGCGGATGATCGCCGGCCGCGGCGACGTCGTAGGTCGCCGAGCCGAGCCCGCTGACAACGAGGAGATCGCCGCGGTCGATCAGAAGCTGCCGCACCAATTCGCGCCGGTCGAGCATCATCGTGTCCATTGCTTGCGGCCGATCAGGCGCTGCGACAGCAGGATCGCGACCTGCAGATTGCCGTCGAACGCCATGTCGCAACCGGCACCGACGATGTCGTCGACGGCATCGGCGTCGTCGATGCGGTAGGTGAGAAAGCCCGCGAGCTTCAGCACGTCCTCGGTGATGGTGCCCATCGGCACCTGCCACGGATTGAACTCGCCGAACTCGCCGCGCATGGTGATGAGCCCGACGCAGCCGAAGCCGCAATTGCGCAGCAGCGAAAACATATTGATGCAATTGCCGACGCCGCTCGATTGCATCAACAGCGCCGCGCGCTGGCCGCCGAGCGCGGCGCCGGCGACCAGGCCGACGCCCTCCTCCTCGGTGGTCAGCACCACGTCGGCGATGCTGTTATCGGCCTGGCACAGCTCGATCAGCCGGCTGTGGCCGGCGTCGGGCACATAGCCGACCTGGCGGACGCCGACGCGGCGGAAATGGCCGTAGATCGCGTCCGGCCAGGATGTCTTTATATCGGTCGGCGTATGCAACGTTGCTCTCACAGGTCAGGCGCGAAGGCGAGGCTAGGCAAATATCGCACCGCTGATTAAGGTGCGCCATCCCCCAACACCGAAAACCAACAATGGAGACGGCTCATGGCTACCAGGCTTCGCCACATCGCCATCATCGTTCCCGACCCCGAAAAGGCCGCGACGTTTTTCGAGCAGGCTTTCGGCATGACGCGGGCCGGCACCGCGCGCCGCGGCATCTACATGTCGGACGGCGTGATGAACGTTGCGCTCTTGAAGACCGAAGGCAACGAGAAGCCGGGCCTGTATCATTTCGGCATGTGGGTCGACGATCTCGACGAGGCCGAGAAGAAGGTGACGCAGGCCGGCGGCACCTATCTGGCGGGCCGGCCGACCTCGCCGAATTCGTTCTACGAGGCAAAATATCGCGACCCGGACGGCGTGGTGTTCGACCTCACCCATCACGGCTGGGCCGGCGCCACCAAGGAAGTGATGGCGAAGGCGTAGCGACGGCTTGCGTTTCCCGGATGCGGTGCAGCACGAAGTGGTGCACCGCTGATCCGGGATCGCCCCAGACTCGGAGTTCGTTACGATCCCGGGTCTGTAGTGCACCACTTCGCTGCGCTTCGTGCTGCACTGCGCCCGGGAAACGACGCTGGTATGCCCCCATATCCCAATCGCATCGTCGTCATCGGCGCAGGCCCTGTCGGCCTGTGCCTGTCGCTGGCGCTGGCGCAAGCCGACCAGAAAGTCTGCCTGGTCGAAGCGCTCGGCGACGATAATTTTCTGGAGCAGGTGCCGCGCGCCGGCACCAACCATCCCGCCACCTTGGAAATGCTCGACCGGCTTGGGCTCTACCAAAAGCTCGAGCCGCGCGGTATCATCGCGCCGGTGTTTCATTACTGGGATCGCCGCGAAAACAAGCTGATCGCCGCGTTCGATCATGTGCATCTGAAAAACGACACGCGCTTTCCCTATGTGCTGCAATGCGAGCGTATCAAGATCGTCGAAGAGGCGCTCAAGCTGGCCAAGGCGCATCCCAACATAGACCTGCGCCTGTCGACGGAATTTATCGCCTTCACACAGGACGCCGATGGCGTCGCGGCGCGGGTGAAAAATCCGGCAGGCGAGGAGGAAACGATCGAAGGCCGTTATTTGGTCAGCGGCGAGGGCGCGCGCAGCATCGTGCGCAAAGATCTCGGCATCGCGTTTGAGGGTTTTACTTACGACGACCGCACGCTCAACATCGAAGTCGCCTACGACTTCCGCCGCCACGGCTATGCCGATCGCAACTACATTTCCGATCCGGCGGAATGGTCGAACCTGTTTCACTGGAAAGGCCCGCCGGACCGCTGGCGTGTGCATTTTCCGACCGATCCGCGCGCCGATGAGCTGGAATTGATGCGGCCGGAAGCCTTGCAGGCGCGGCTGCAAAGCTTTCTGCCGACCGGAAAACCGTTCGACATCGTCGGCAGCAATCTTTATGTCGTGCACCAGCGCGTGGCGCAAAAATTCCGCGTCGGCCGCGCCATCCTGGCCGGCGATTCAGCGCATGTGAACAGCCCGATCGGCGCCATGGGCATGAACTCGGGCATTCACGACGCGATCAATCTGGCCGACAAGCTCATTGCCATCGCGCGCAAGGAAGCCGACGACAGTGTGCTCGGCCGCTACGAGCGCCAGCGCCGCCATGTCGCCGTGGCGCATACCCAGGCGCAGACCATCCGCAACAAAAGACTTTTGGCCGAGAAGGATCCCGCGGTGCGGCAACGCAACCACGACGAGCTCCGGCGAACCGCGGACGATCCCGTGCTGGCACGCCAATATCTGCTGCGCACGGCGCTGTTCGAGAGCTTGCGCGAAGCCGATGCGATTTCGTGAAGAGAAGAAATGGGAACGGCGATGAAGCGCGCGGCATTTTTTGCACTGCTCATGACGCTGGCTGCGGCTCACGCCGCCGCGGCGCAATCGGCGGCGTGGCCGGAACGTCCGATCCACCTGATCGTGCCGTTCCCGGCCGGCTCAAGCTCCGACATCGTCGCCCGCATCGTGGCGCAAAGGCTCGGCGAGCGGCTCGGCCAGCAGCTCGTGGTCGAGAACCGCCCCGGCGCCAGCGGTAATCTCGGCACCGAAGCCGTCGCGCATGCCGCAGCCGACGGCTACACGCTTGGTCTCGCCAATACCTCCACGCACACGTTGTCGCCGAGCCTGATGGCCAATCCGGCCTATGATCCGATCAAGGATTTTGCGCCGATCTCGATGATCGGCGCTTCGCCATTCGTGCTGGCGCTGTATCCCGACGTGCCGGCGAAAACGGTGCCAGAGCTGATCGCGCTCGCCAAGACCAGGGCGGCCAAGCTCACTTTCGCCTCGGCCGGCCCGGCGACGCTGGCCAATCTCGCCGGCCTCCTGTTCGCCAAGACCGCGCATATCGAGCTGACGCCGGTGTCCTATCGCGGCAGCGGCCAGGAAATCCTCGACGTCGTCGCCGGCCGGATCGACATGGCGTTCGCGACCATACCGCCGACCTTGCCGTTGATCCGCGACGGCAAAGTGCGCGCCATTGCGGTGACCGGGCCGCGGCGCAGCCCGGCGCTCGCGGACGTGCCCACCGTCGCGGAATCCGGGCTGCCCGGTTACGAGAGCGTGCTGTGGCAGGCGCTCTACGCGCCGGCCGGCACGCCGGCGCCGATCGTCACGCGCCTCAACGCCGAGGTGAATGCGATCCTGCACGACAGCGCTGCCGTCGATGCATTGGCAAAGCTCGGCGTCGAGGCGCAGCCCTCCACGCCGCAACAATTCGCCGACCGCATCGCGGCCGATCTCAAGAAATGGCACGACGTGATCGTCAGCGCCGGGATCCAGCCGCAATAGCGCTGCTTCGGACGCTTGACGCTTTTCGGCTCCAGGAGGATGCTGGCAGCCAATACGTCGCTCTATTTGGCTCAATTCGACAAAGGGAGACTCCCATGGCCGCTCGGCTTCGTCACATCGCGCTGTCCGTTTCCGATCCGGACAAGGCCGCACAATTCTTCGAGGAAGCGTTCGGCATGAAGCGCGTCGGCAAGGCCGGCATCGGCTGCTACGTGTCCGACGGCACGATCAACGTGGCGCTGTTGAAATACGAAGGCGACGTTCCCGGCTTCCCCAAAGGCTACCTCGGCCTCGTGCATTTCGGCATGTGGGTCGACAATCTCGACGAGGCCGCCAAGAAAGCGACCGCCGCCGGCGCCACCCATTTCGCCGGCAAGCCCGACGACAATCCGGACGCCTTCTACGAGGTCAAATACAAGAATCCGGACGGCGTCATTTTCGACCTGACGCACAACGGCTGGCGCGGCGCGGTGAAAGAAGTCGTCCCCGCCGAAGCCGAGAAGGTGCCGGCGGAATAAACAAGCGATGTTTCCCGGATGCGGTGCAGCGTGAAACGGTGCACCGCTGATCCGGGACCGCTCTGGACTCGGCGTTTGTTGCGATCCCGGGTCTGCAGCGCATCACTTCGCTGCGCCATAGCGTGTCGAAGACGCGCGTGAACGCGCTTATGGTGCTGCGCCGCGCCCGGGAAACGTAGCTTTGCGTCAGCGTCGCCACGGCAGCGCCTCGGCGCGCTCGACGAAGAACCACGCGCCCTCGCCGAGCTCGGCGGGAAAAGTTGCCACGATGCCGTCTTCGATAGCGCGCCATTCGAGGTCGGCGTGGTCGACGGCCGCCTCGGCGGCGGCGAGCGATTGCACGCGCAGCGCATAGCCGACCATGAACGGCAGCGTCGTAAATGGCACCTCCGGCAGTTTCTCCGTCGCTCTGTCGTGGTTGACGAGATAGACGCCGCCGCGGTCGAGGCGCAGCACCGCGCCGCCGGGCGTCCGCGTCACCGCGCCGCCGGTAAAACGCGCAAATCGCTGCGCGGCCTCCTCGACGTCGGCGACGGCGATGACGACATCGATCAGGCCGATGGCGCTGTTCGGATGCGTCAGCCATCGCTTCTGCCACACCGTGTCTTCGGTGTGATGGGTCAGCAGCTGGATGCGGCCTTCCGCCATCACGCCGGGCTCGACGCGGGCAATGGTGAAGGCCGCGCTGCCGGGGCCGGTTGCGGTCTCGACCGGGCGCGACATGTGCACCAGCGGCCGGACCGCAAAGCCGTCGGCGGCGAGACGGCGGTGCGCCGCTTCGGCGTCGGCGACGGCAAAGGCGGCGAGATGCAGTCCGGCGTGGCGCGCGAGCGCCGCATCGAACTCGCGGCTCAGCGGGGTATCGGAGGTCTTGAACAGCACCTCGACATAGCCGCGCGAAAACATGGCGGTGACGTTGCCGGTTCCGGTCGGGCTCATGCCGCCGGCGGGGCTGGGGCTGACCTGGATCGATATCGGCGTCGGCGCAAAGCCGCAGCGCGCGAAGGCGCGGCTCGCCGCTTCGGCGTCATGAACGAAATGGGCGACGTGATCCAAAAATACCTCGTCGCCGACGGGAAGCTGGCGGTCGATATCGGGTTGTGCGGACGGCGCGGCCAAGTCGTCACTCGGAGCGGGCAATGCCGGCGGCCTCGACGACTTTGCCCCAGCGCACGATCTCCGACTCGAGGAAGCGCTGCAATTCGTCCGGCGAGCCTTTGCCGATCGGCAGCATGCCGAGATCCTTCATGCGCGAGCGCACGTCGTCGAGCGCGATGATCGCGTTGAATTCGCTGTTGAGCTTATTGAGAACGTCCTTGGGCGTTTTCGCCGGCGCAATGACTGCCTGCCACGCGGCGGCATTGTAACCCGGCACGCCGGCATCGGCGAGCGGCGGAACGTCGGGCAGCGTGGCGAAGCGGTCCTTGGTGGTCACCGCGAGCGCCCGCACCTTGCCGCCGTTGATCAGCGGCAGCGCCGGGCCGAGATCGCTGAACATGAGCTGAATATAGCCGCCGAGCAGATCGTTGAGCGCCGGCGCGGTGCCGCGATAGGGCACGTGCGTCATCTTGATGCCGGCCATGCTGCAAAACAACGCCGCGGCCAGGTGATGGAACGCGCCGATGCCGCCGGAGCCGTAGCTCAGCGGTCTTTGCTTGGCGAGCTTGATGAGATCGCCGACGCTGGTGACCGGCAGAGACGGGCTGACCACCAGCACGAACGGCACCGAGGCGATCAGCGCCACCATCGCCAGATCCTTGGGCACATCGTAGGGCAGCTTCTTGTACAGCGTCACGTCGATGGCGAGCGAGGACACCGTCATCGAGATGGTGTAGCCGTCAGGCGGCGAATTGGCGACGAAGTTGGTCGCGATCACCGTGCCGGCGCCGGGCCGGTTCTCGACCACGAACGACTTATTGAGCCGCTGTTCGAGCTTCTGGCCGAGCATGCGCGCCAGGATGTCGGTACCGCCGGCCGGCGCAAACGGCACGATGAACGTCACCGGCCGGCTCGGATAGTCCTCGGCATCTTCGGCCCGCGCACTGCCGGCCGCAATCGCAGGGAGCGTCAGGGCGAGCAAGGCGCGGCGCGACAGCAATGTCATCGGCGTTGTCTCCCCAGCTCGGCCTTGCCGATCCTGTTTGACCTTAAAAGAACGCCAAAACATGGGTTCGGCAAGGGACATAGCGCCGCTCCGCGCCGTTATTGCTTTTCTTGACAAGAGGCTAGGGGTCCCGCCATAAGGACGCCGGTTCCAGCGGCATACGGCGCGGTTCAGGCTTGGCGTCGGCCTCGCTGACCATCAGCAGAAACGACTGGAAGAAGCCGGTCCGGACGCAAAAATCCGAGTACCGGGATCGAACACGAGGACGAAAAAAGATGTTCGCGGTCTTCAAGACGGGCGGCAAGCAGTACCGGGTCGCCGCCGAGGATGTGCTCAAGGTCGCCAAGCTGAAGGGCGAGCCGGGTGAGATCGTCGAGTTCGGCGAGGTTTTGGTCGTCGGCGGCGACAGCGTCATGCTCGGCGCACCCACGGTGGCCGGCGCCACCGTCGCGGCCGAGGTGCTGGATCAGGCACGCGGGCCGAAAATCATCGCGTTCAAGAAACGCCGGCGCAAGAACTCGCGGCGCAAGCGTGGTTTCCGCGAGGAATTCACCCTGATCCGCATCACCGAAATCCTGACCGACGGCAAGAAGCCGAGCAAGGAGGTGAAGCCGCGGCCGAAGCGTGCTCCGGCGCCTGCGGCCGAAGCCGGCGCCGAGCCGGGCGAAACCACGGCGGCAGCGTCGGCAGGCGCCACGGCAAAGAAAGCTCCGGCCAGGAAGGCGTCGAAGCCCAAAGCCAAGGCGCCGGCAGCCAGAGCGAAGAAACCGGCGGCCAAGGGCAAGCCAAAGAAATGATGCAGGGCGGTGATGGTTTTGTCACTTTTGCTGTATAGCTAGGACGCAAGAAAGGTTCGGAGACCAGCGATGGCTCACAAGAAAGCAGGCGGTTCCTCACGCAACGGCCGCGATTCCGGCGGTCAGCGGCTGGGAATCAAGATTTTCGGCGGCGAAGCGGTGCTGGCCGGCAACATCATCGCGCGCCAGCGCGGCACCAAATGGCATCCGGGCCGCAATGTCGGCGTCGGCAAGGACCACACGTTGTTCGCGAAAATCAACGGCAAGATCGAGTTCCGTACCAAAGCCAAGGGCCGCGTCTTCGTATCGGTACTGCCGATGTCGGAGGCACAGGCCCAGTAACACGGTGGATCATAGTGAGGTCCGCCGGCATCCAGTCGCCCGGCGGACCCGAATGGGCTCCGAGACAAGGGGGACCGGCATGCCGGTCCCCCTTTCGGTTTTTGATGGAGCCATTCCATGACTCTCTCGGAACAAGTTTTTACGCCGCCGCAGCGGGACGACGTTATTCCCGTTCTTGCCACGGAGCGCCTCGTGCTGCGCGCGCCGCGTCGCAGCGACGTCAAAGCGATCGCGACGCTCGTCAACGACCGCCGCATCGCCGCGAACACGGCGCGGATTCCGCATCCCTACGCCATCGAAAACGCCGAGCAGTTCATCGCCGCCGTCAACAAACGCGAAGGCGAAGCCAGCTTCGTCATCGCGCTCGATGGTGCGCCGATCGGCGTCTGTAGCGTCGACCCGCGCGAAGACGGCCCCGAATTGGGCTACTGGCTCGGCGTGCCCTATTGGGGCCGCGGCTTCGCCACCGAAGCCGTGCGCGCCCTGATCGATTACGCCTTCGGCGATCTCGAGCATGGCACGCTGATATCCGGAGCCCGCGTCAATAATCCGGCCTCGCGGCGGGTGCTGGAGAAATGCGGCTTCCAATGGACCGGCGTGCGGCGGTCGCGCATCCGCGCCATCAACTCGGCGGCGCCGGTCGATCGCTTTCGGCTGGATCGCGGCCTGTGGGCGTCGCTGAAGTCTTGGGGGCGGGCGAACCGCGCGGTGTAACGCGACGGCGTTGACATTTGTATAGGCAAACGCCTATACAGTCGCCCATGGAGCATGGCGCGGCCAGCTTCGATTGGGATGATGGCAACCGGCAGAAATGCCAGAAGCACGGATTGTCCGTCGTCGAAATCGAATACGTTCTCGCGCACGGTGAGACTTTTATCGTGCCGGACCTCAAAAATTTTGAGGGTGAGCCTCGCTTCATCGCCGTCGGCCGGAATCCAGGTGGCAGATACGCGTTCGTTGTCTTTACGCCGCGGCAAGAAACGACCGGACAGTCTGGCGACCGATCAGCGCACGCTACATGCACAAGAAGGAGATCGCTCGATATGAAAAAGAAATTTCCAGTGCTCAAGACCGATGAAGAGGCCGAAGCGTTTCTCGAGCAAGACCTGACTGATTATCTGCATGCGGGTAACTTCAAATCCGCACAATGGATGCGTTTCGAATTCAAGCCGAAGCAGAAGTCGCTCAATTTGCGGATTTCTGAAGAACTGCTCGATGCCGTACGCAAGAATGCCAAGCGCGAAGGCATTCCCTACCAGCGCTACATCCGCCAGGCGCTGGAGCGGGCGGTGATGGAGCGCAAGCGCTAAGGCCAGGCGCAGCGAAACGACAAAATGAAATTCCTCGACGAAGCCAAGGTTTATATCCGCTCCGGCGACGGCGGCAACGGCTGCGTGTCGTTCCGGCGCGAGAAGTTCATCGAATATGGCGGGCCGAACGGCGGCGACGGCGGCAAGGGCGGCGACGTGGTCGCGCGGGCGGTCGACGGCCTCAACACGCTGATCGACTATCGCTACCAGCAGCATTTCATGGCAAAGAACGGCCGCGGCGGCATGGGCAAGGATCGCCATGGCGCCAGCGGTGCCGACGCCGTGCTCAAAGTGCCGGTCGGCACGCAAATCTACGAGGAGGACGGCGAGACGCTGCTCGCCGACCTCACCGAGATCGGCGAGCGCGTCGTGCTGGCGCACGGCGGCAACGGCGGTTTCGGCAATGCGCGTTTCAAAAGCTCGACCAACCGTGCGCCGCGACACGCCAATCCCGGCCAGCCCGGCACCGAGCTCACCATCCGGCTGCGGCTCAAGCTCATCGCCGATGCCGGCGTCGTCGGCCTGCCGAATGCCGGAAAATCGACGTTCCTCGCCGCCGTCAGCGCCGCCAAGCCGAAGATCGCCGATTACCCGTTCACCACGCTGCATCCGCAGCTCGGCGTGGTCGACGTCGGCGGCCGCGAATTCGTGCTGGCCGACATTCCAGGCCTGATCGAAGGCGCCCATGAAGGCGTCGGCCTCGGCGACCGCTTCCTCGGCCACGTCGAGCGCTGCCGTGTGCTGCTGCATCTGGTCGACGGCACCGGCGAGGACGCGGGCGTTGCTTACAAGACGGTGCGCGCCGAACTTACGGCCTACGGTCACGGCCTGACGGAAAAGCCGGAGATATTGGCGCTGAGCAAGGCCGACGCCATGAGCGCCGAGGAGATCAAACAACAAGTGGCGCGTCTGAAGCGCGCGGCGAAGAAGACGCCGCTCGTGGTCTCCGCCGTCAGCGGCGACGGCGTCGCCGACGTGCTGCGTGCCTTGTTGAAGGTGATCGAAGAGGCGCGTCGCGGCGGCGTCGAGACGCGCGCGGCTGATGCCGCCTGGCATCCGTGAGGAGATTTCAATGCCGTACACTTTCGTTCTTGTTCACGGTGCCTGGCACGGCGGCTGGTGCTGGCAGCGCGTCGCCGACCGGCTGCGCGGCGGCGGCCATGTGGTTTTCACACCAACACTCACCGGGCTCGGCGAGCGGTCGCATCTGCTGCGCGCAGGCATCGACCTGAAGACGCACATCGCCGACGTGGTCAATGTGATGAAATGGGAAGGCTTGAGCGACGTCGTGCTGTGCGGCCATTCCTACGGCGGCATGGTTATCTCCGGAGTCGCCGAAGCGCTACCGCAGGCGATCCGGTCGATCGTGTTTCTCGACGCCTTCGTGCCGCGTAACGGCGAGGCGGTGCAGGACTTGACCGGCCCTGCGGTCAAAGAAGCCGCGCAAGCGGCGCTGCAGCGCGGCGACATCGCGATTCCGCCGCGGGCCGCGGAAGCCTTCGGCGTCAACGAAGCCGACCGCGCCTGGGTGGATCGCCTGTGCGTCCCCCAGCCGATCGCCTGCTTCACCGGCAAGATCGTGCTCACCGGCGCCGTCGAGCGCATTGCGCGGAAGAGCTACATCCGCGCCGCAAACTACGTGAATCCGGGATTTGACCGGGCCTTGAGTGAGGCGCAATCCAAGCCGTCGTGGCGCACTTACGAGGTGTCGAGCGGTCACGACGTGATGGTCGATATGCCGGAGCGGCTTACGGACATCCTGCTCGAGGTCGCGGCATAATTGAGGGTACGGTCTCAAATAATCGTGTGGCGCACCTTGGCCGAAACCCACTCGCTGACGATGACGGTTGCGATGATGATCAGGAGGATAAGCGACACCTTGGTCCAGGCGAGAGTGGTGATCGCGGCATTGAGCGGCAGGCCGATACCGCCGGCGCCGACCAGGCCCAGCACCGTCGATTCGCGGATATTGATGTCCCAACGGAACACTGAAATGCCGGCGAACGCCGGCAGCACTTGCGGCACGATGCCGTACGCCGTGATCTGCGCGCCGCTGGCGCCGGTGGCGCGTATGGCCTCAACCTGACTCTCATCGATCTCTTCGATCGCCTCGTAGAGCAGTTTTGCGCAAAATCCGATCGAGCGCAGCCCGATGGCCAGGATGCCGGCGAGCACGCCGGGCCCCAGAATCGTGACCAGCATCAGCGCCCAGATCAGCGAATTGATCGAGCGCGACGACACGATGACGAACAGCGCCACCGGCCGCAGCAGCGCCACGCTCGGCGTGGTGTTGCGTGCGGCGCAGTAAGCCACCGGCACCGCCACCACGATGCCGATCGCGGTGCCCAGCGTGGCGATATTGATGGTGTCCCAGAGCGGCCGCCCCAGCCTGGCGATGGAGCCCCAGTCCGGCGGTACCATGCGCACGGCGAGATCGGCCGCTTGCGTCGGTGCGTCGGTGACGAAGGCCCAGATCGTCTTGTCGGAGATCAGCTGCCAGCAGTAGATGAAGGTCATCGCAGCAACGAGCCAGGCCAGCCAAATCGCGAACTGCGCGCCGCGCTCGCGGCGATGCCATACCTTGGTGCCGTGCCTGAGCGCCACCGCCATCACTGCACCCAGCGGCGAATGTAGCCGGACGAATATTCCAGTGCCATCACGATGCCGATGATGACCAGCAGGATGGCGGCGGCGGATGGGAATTCGTAGCGGCTGAACGCGGTGTCGAGCGTCGCGCCGATGCCGCCGGCGCCGACGATGCCGATCACCGCGGATTCGCGGAAGTTGATGTCGAAGCGGTACAGGCCGAGCCCGATCATGCGCGGCATCACCTGCGGCTGGATACCGTAGTTGATCCATTGCAGCCAGCCCGCACCGGTCGCGCGCACGGCTTCGGCTTGCGTGAAATCCATATCCTCGATGTCTTCGGCGAGAAGCTTGCCGTAGAAGCCGATGGTGGCGAACGACAGCGTGACGACGCCGGCGAACGGCCCAAAGCCGAACAGCTTGACGAAGAAGATCGCCAGGATGATCTCCTGGAAGCTGCGTGATACCGCGAGGATGCCGCGGCAGAAATAGTAGACCGGCCGCGGCGCGATATTTTTGGCGGCACCGATGCCCACCAGCACCGAGATCGCAATCCCGATCGCGGTTGAGACCACGGTCATCCACAGGCTCTCGAGGATGCCATTGACGATGTCGTCGCGGTGGCCGGTGAAGTCGGGTGGAAAGAACGCCGCGAAGAACCGCGCGCCGCGCGGCAGGCCCTCCCAAACGCGCGCCCAGTTCACCTCGGTCGTGCCCAAGGCCGCCGCCAGGTAGACCACGGCGCCGATACCGAGCGCCCAGCGCAGCCACGCGCGCTTGATCAATGGCGGCTTTTCCCAGTGGCGAGGTACGATCGAGGCGACACTCATAGCCGGCTACGTCAGCCCGGCCATGCGGTCGCGATGCGGCAGGCGGGTGTCGAGCGCGATGACATTGTCCGCAGCCTCGGCCGCCTCGTCCGTGTCGTCATCGATTTTGCGGATGGTGGCCGACCAGTCTTCCTCGCCGTAGATTTTCGTCAGCACCTCGGCCGTAAGCCCCGTCGGCGGGCCGTCGTAAACGATCTCGCCAAGCTGCAAGCCGATGATCCGCTCGGCGAACATCTGCGCCAGCATGACATCGTGGATGTTGATGATGGCCGAGAGCTTGCGCTCCGCGCACAGTTCCTTGATCAGCCGCATGATCTGACGCGACGTCTTCGGATCGAGCGAGGCGGTCGGCTCGTCCACCAAAAGCAAATCGGGGTTCTGGATCAGCGCCCGGCAGATGCCGACCCGCTGCCGTTGGCCGCCGGACAATTCGTCGGCGCGTTTGTCGGCCATGTGGTCGAGGCCGACGCGCGCCAAGAGCCGGAAGGCCTCGTCGATGTCGGCCTGCGGAAATTTCCGCATAAAACTTTGCCAGAAGCCGACATAGCCCAGCCGCCCACTGAGCACGTTCTCCATCACGGTGAGACGTTCGACTAGCGCGTATTCCTGGAAGATCATGCCCATGCGCCGGCGCGCGCGGCGCAATTCACGGCTGCCGAGCGTCGTGATTTCGATGTTATTGAGCGTGACGGTGCCGGCGGTCGGCTCGACCAGGCGGTTGATGCAGCGGATGACGGTCGATTTGCCGGCGCCCGACGGCCCGATCAGCGCCATCACCTCGCCGTCGGGGACATCGAGGTCGAGGCACGTGAGCGCAAGGTCGCCGGTCCGGTAACGCTTCGTCAGCCCCTTGATGCGAAGCATTCGCGGCACCCCGACGGTCTGCCGATCGCTTATTTGCAGGTGTACTTGACGCCGTTGGCCGCATCGATCTTGCGGATGACGCTCCAGTCCTTCTTATAGGTGATCGGGACGAAGCGGTCCTGTTCCTTGAATTCCGCCTTCAGCGCCGAGCCCTGCCACGGGTAGCTGAAGAACGCCTGTTTGATCTTCTCGACCAGCGCCGGATCGAGATTGTAGGCGTAGCCGTAGCCGGTGGTCGGGAAGGTGTCGGACTTGTAGATCGACCTGATCTTGGCGCGGTCGACGACGTTGCGGGCGAACATGCGGAACATCACCTCGTTGGCGATTGCGGCCGCGTCATAATCCTTGTTGGCGATGCCGATCACCGAGTTGTCGTGCTTGCCGGAGAAGACCGGGGTGAAATCGCGGTCGGGCTCGAGGTTGAATTCCGCCTTCAAGATCGCCAACGGCGCCTTGTATCCGGAGTTCGAGGTCGGCTCGGTGAACGCCACCCGTTTGCCCTTGAGGTCGGCCGGCGTCTTGATCGGGCTGTCGGCCGGTACGATGATTTCCATCTCGTAGCCGAACTGGCCGTTTTGAGCGCCCATGATGGCGAACGGCACGAAGCACGCGCAGTTGACCGCGATCGGATTTGAGCCGGTGTTGAATCCGGCGACGTGCAGGCGGCCGGAGCGCATCGCCTCGATTTCGGCGGCGTTGGACTGCACCGGGAAGAACACGACCTTTTTCCCGGTCGTCTTCGCCAGGTAATCGACGAAGCCGTCCCATACCTTGGCGTAAACGGCCGGGTCCTCGACCGGCGTATAGGCGAAGATCAAGGTCGATGGGTTGACCCAAAGTTTTGAATCGGTCGGCGCATCGGCGACGAGATCGCCGTCGCGATCGCAATAGGCCTTGTCGAGATCGCCGCGCGGACAGTCTTGGGCGTGGGCGAAGCCGATCAATCCGGCGCCCAGGATGAGTGCCGCAAAAAACGTCGCGATGGTTTTGCCGTGCCGCGCCATGGTCTGCCCCCTTCGGTTCCAGCGTCAAAAGCCCTAAGGCGAGCCGGAACGCTTGGTTATGCCCGGCAGCTTAGCCCACAATGCGGGAAAGAGAAATTGAGCTCCCGGTGCCGGCGAATGCTGTTTTGGCAGGAGCAGCCGACGCAAAAACGGATGCCGGAATAGCTTACCTTACGCGTGCGCGGCCGAGTGCGAGGAAAACTTCAGCGTGCCGTCGCGCTTAATGCGCGGCAACAGGTCGATCTCCCAGGCCAGATACTCGTTCATCGCCGCTTTGGTATCGCCGCCGCGTTCATAGGGCTTGCGCCATTGATCGATCGCCTCGTCGGCCATGCGGGGCTCTTTCGATAAGGCGTAACCGGCCGCACGCCATGCAGCATTGCCGCCGGCGAGGACGCGCACCGGAATATCGACCAGCGCCTGAGCTTCGCTCGCGGCCAGACGTGCAAGCGCGCCATCCTCGGACGTGAGCACCAGCGTTTCGCCGAGCGGAATTTTTGCCAACGCGCGCTCAAGGCGCGTCCGGATCGCAAACCAGGCGCCGGGAATGTGACCCGCGAGATAGTCGCGGCTCGGCGCCAGATCGACCACAGTCGCGGCGTTGCGCGACAGCAACGCGTCGAGCGCGACGCAATCGATGGCGCCGCTCGACGGCGTCTCGCCGTCAAGTGTCGCCGCTTTCGGCGGCCCCTTTTCTGTTCCGGCCTCGGCCAGTACAAAAACGTCGTTCCAGCCCATTTGGCGCAGCCACGATCCAGTCATCGCGGCGCGCACCTCGGCGTCGTCGATCAGTACGATGCGGGCGCCAAGCGTGCCGATATATTGGTCGGTCGCCTGCACCAGTTGTCCGCCGGGCGCCGAGACCGCGCCGGCGACGTGGCCCGAGGCATATTCGGCGGGATCGCGGACGTCGAACAGGTAAAGGGTCCGCGTCGGGTCCTGGCGCCAGGTTTCCAGCATGGCACGATCGATGCGTTCGACGCCGCAGCTTCGCGCCACCTGCAGTGCCGCCGTTCGCGCCCAGTCCAGCGTCTTTGGCGAAATCTCCGGCGCGCGCCGGTTCTTGCCGCTGTCGCAGGCAAAGCCGGCGAGGCTCCAGCCCATGGTGCCGTTGCGCAGCGCCACCACCTTGTTCGGCACGCCGGCATTGATCAGCGACTGCGCGCCGATGATGCTGCGGGTGCGGCCGGCGCAATTGACCACGATCATGGTCTCCGGCGACGGCGCGATCTCGCGGGCGCGCAACACCAGCTCGGCGCCCGGCACATTGACGCCGGTCGGGATCGAGACGCGCGAATATTCGTCGAACGGGCGGCTGTCGAGCACGACGATGTCGGCTTTGTCGCGCAGCAATTGCTCGAGCTCCGTCGCCGCGATGCTCGGCGTGCCGCGCTCATGCTCGATATATTCGCCGAACGCCTTGCTCGGCACGTTGACGCCGGAGAACAGCTCGTATCCGGCCGCCGCCCAGGCTTCGATGCCGCCGTCGAGAATGGCGAGGTTCGAATAGCCGTTGCGGGCAAGGATCGCCGCGGCGCGGCCGGCGGCACCGTCGCCGTCGTCGCACAGCACGATGCGGGCAGAGCGGCGCGGCACCAGCTGGGCGAATTTCAGCTCGAAGCGGCTCAGCGGGATCGAGCGCGCCAGCAGCAGATGGCGCTGCGAAAAGATCAGCTCCTCGCGCACGTCGACGAGCGCCAGCTCGCCGCCGTCGCCGATCATGCGCCGCAGATCGGCCGGACTAACCGCAGATGCACCCACCGCCGCCCGTCACGTCGCCTGCTGCGGCGTCATCTGATGCACTTCGCCGGTCTTCAGGTCGAAGCGCACGCGCTGGATTTTGTCCAGATTGGTGCCGGTGACGCGGACGAAGCGGGAGTAGTCGGGATAGTCGATCGAATGGATCTTGCCGTCCTGGTAGATGCCGGCGTGGCCGGGCTCCAGGCGATATTTCTTCACCGGCTTGAGCTTGGCATGGGCCGGATCGCCGCCGTTGTCCTCACGCTCCCATTCGGTCATCTCGGTGTAATGAGTGGCCTGGCCGTAGATGGCCCACGACGCGCCGTGATCGTGCGGCGGCGACACCCGCGCCTTCTCGTTGATGTGGGCCAGAACCTGAAAGCCGAGCTTCGGGTCCTCGTACAGCACGTGCAGACCGCGCGGCGCATCCTCGCAATGCTTGCGGACGAAGTCCGGATTCTGCAGCAGGTGCTCGAGTTTGGTGCGCACTTCCTCACGCCCGTCCGGGCCGGGATCGCGCGACAGAATGGAACGGCAGTCCGATATGAACTGATCGAGCTCATAGGCCATGGCGTCTCTCCTGGCAGGATGATTTGCTTGCATTTTCGCGCATCGGGAGGCTCTGCGCCAGCGTCACCTTGACGGTTTGGATCGGACCCCGCCAGTCGCTACATTACGGTCCATGTTCGGTCTGCCACGGATCAATGATCGGCCGCGCAATGTGCGGCTGGACACGCTGGTGCGCCTGCGTTGGCTCGCGGTTTTGGGCCAATTCGGCGCCGTGCTGGTGGTCCATTTCGGCCTCGAATTCGAAGTGCCGATCTGGGCCTGCCTCGCCGTCATGGCGCTGTCGGCGCTGCTCAACGTGGCGCTGCGCTTAGGCTTCCGCGAGACGCAGTGGCTCGAACCCGACCGCGCCGCCTGGCTGTTGGGCTTCGATATCGCCGAGCTGGCGGCACTGCTCTACCTCACGGGCGGCCTGGAAAATCCCTTCGCCTTCCTGCTGCTCGGGCCGGTGCTGATCTCGGCCACCGCGCTGCCGCCGCGCATGACGCTGTTGATCGGCACCTTCGCCATGGTCTGCGCCACGGTGCTGGTCTTCGTCCATTACGACCTGCCGTGGGACACCGAAGACCCGCTGCAGCTGCCGGAAATCTACATGGTCGGGGTCTGGCTCTCGATCCTGCTCGCGATCGGCTATATCGGCGTCTATACGTGGCAGATCGCCGAGGAGGCCCGCCAGCTGTCCGACGCCTTGGCGGCGACCGAGCTGGTGCTGGCGCGCGAGCAGCATCTGTCGCAGCTCGACGGCCTCGCCGCCGCCGCGGCACACGAGCTTGGCACGCCGCTCTCCACCATCACCGTGGTGGTGCGGGAAATCGAACGCGCGCTGGATCCGAAATCGCCCCACGCCGAGGACGTGAAATTGCTGCGCGAGCAGGCGCAGCGCTGCCGCGAAATTCTGGCGAAGATCACCGAGCTGCCGACCGGCGAGCCGTTCGACCGCACGCCGCTGTCCGCCTTGATCGAGGAGGCCGTCGCTCCGCACCGCAATTTCGGCATCTCGATCGGCGTGACATTGCCGCCCGATCGTACAAGCGAGCCTTCCGGCGCGCGCAATCCGGCGATCCGCTACGGGCTCGGCAACCTGATCGAGAACGCCGTCGATTTCGCCCATCGCCGCGTCGAGATTTTCGCGCATTGGACCGACGACGAGGTCTCCATCACCATCAGCGATGACGGGCCGGGCTTTGCGCCGGAAATAATCGACCGCCTCGGCGCGCCTTATGTGACCCACCGGCGGCCGGGACCGCGCGGGCCGGAAGGCGACGAGGAGGCGATGTTCGGCCTCGGCCTGGGCTTTTTTATCGCCAAGACGCTGTTGGAACGCTCCGGCGCCAAGCTTTCGCTGACCAATCAGGCGCCGCCGTTGCACGGCGCCACCATTAGCGTTACCTGGAGCCGGGCCGATTTCGAGCGGCCGTTGGCTTCGCCGCCTCTTGAGCCGGCGGCCCAAGCCTCCTAATTGTTAAACAGGCATTGGCCCGGTTGTTAATGCAGGGGGCTGCAGGGGGCTGGCGATTGTTTTGACGGAGTAGGATTGCCATGACCACTGCAACAGCTGCGGCGCTGCCGAACGAGCGCTCGCTCCTGATCGTCGAGGACGACAAATCTTTCCTGCAACGGCTCGCCCGCGCCATGGAAGGCCGCGGCTTCGCGGTGACCACGGCTGAATCGGTCGCCGACGGCCTCTTGCAGGTCGAGAAAGCCGCGCCGGCCTTTGCCGTGGTCGACATGCGGCTCGGCGACGGCAACGGCCTCGACGTCATTTCGGCGATGAAGAAACGCCGCCCGGAGGCGCGCGCCATCATCCTCACCGGCTACGGCAATATTGCCACCGCGGTGAATGCGGTGAAGCTCGGCGCGGTCGATTATCTCGCCAAGCCGGTCGATGCCGACGACGTCGCCGCGGCGCTGCTGGCGCTCGACAACAGGAAAATCGAGCCGCCGGAAAATCCGATGTCGGCGGACCGGGTGCGCTGGGAGCACATCCAGCGCATCTACGAATTGTGCGGCCGCAACGTCTCGGAAACCGCGCGCCGCCTCAACATGCACCGCCGCACCTTGCAGCGCATCCTGGCCAAGCGCGCGCCCAAATGACGTTAGATTTTGAAGTTAGGTGCGGCTTCGTTAGACTTTTAGGCATTCCATTGACCGCCGGCTAACCGGATTGGCGCCATTGGGCGTAAATAGCCCGACATTTCTGCGATCGTATTAAGTCAAATTTCGCACGCTTGGCCTGACACTGCCGACAACCAGAAACGGGTTTGTAGGCAGGGATCGGATGTTGGAACAGCAAAGCCCGCTCGGCTCGGACCAGGATTATTCGGCGATCATGAACATGGCCCGGCAAACCATGCCGCGCATCCTCGTCATCGACGACGACAATCTTCACCGCATGATCATCTGCCGGGTCGCCGCCAAGGCGGGCTTTCTGCCGGCCGGTGCTGCGACTTACGACGAGGCGGCGAAGCTGGCGCAGGAAACCGCGTTCGACTGCATCACGCTCGATCTGTCGCTCGGCAACCATGCCGGCACCGAAATGCTGCATCACCTCTCGATGCTCGGCTCGACGGCGCCGATCATCGTCGTCACCGGCGCCGACTATGCGACCTGCAAGGAGACCGTGAAGGTCGCCGAGAAGCTCAACCTGGACATCTGGGAATGCATCCCCAAGCCGGTCGACCTGGTGATGCTGCGCCACTTCCTGGAGCGGCTCAAAGCCTCGTGGAACACCGTGGCGGTCGCGGCCTGAGCATGATCCGGAAAAGTGGAAGCCGGTTTTCCGAAAAGATCATGCTCCACTAAAATTCTTAAGCTTCAGAATTCCCCGGCGTAAGGTCCCTGCGGATCGGCGAGCACCTGCAGGCGCAGCGCCGCCGCGTGGGCAAAGCGCAGCATGACGGTCTTGCGCGTCGCCGCCGGCAGCCGATGCTCCGGCGCCTCGCACACGATCGAGGCGCCGAAGGCATCCGCCACGATCAGGCCGGCATCGGCGGGGAATATCTCGCAGGGCACTTCGGCGACGGTGGCGAAGAACAGCCGGTCGCAGTGCAGCCGGTACTCCATCCATTTCTGGTCGGCGCGAAAATCGGCCACCGACGATTTGATCTCGACGATGACGATGTCGCCGTCGCCGCCGAGCGCGACCAGGTCGGCGCGCCGGCCCGACGGCAGCGGCAATTCGCTGACCACGCAATAGCCGAGCGCATGCAGGTAGCGCGCGGTGCCGCGCGCGATGGCCAACGCGGTCTGCGACTGCCTGCCATCGACCGGCAACGGCGCCGCCAAGGATGTGAGCGTCATCGCCAGGATTCCAGGCAAGGGCGGATTCGACAGCGGACGGTACGGAACCTTACGCACGCCACGCACTCCGGGAAACGCGATACAGCCGAGGACTGCCGATACAAAGCAGGCCTCATTGTGCCGTGCCGGCGCGGTCCGGGAAAGCCCCCGCCAAAGCCGCGCGCGAGGCGCCGATCACGCCCCGCTCGGTAATCAGGCCGGTGACCAATCGTGCCGGCGTCACGTCGAAACCGTAATTCGCCACCGCCGAGCCGTCGGGCACGATGCGTACGGTTTCGATGCGGCCATCGGCGGTGCGGCCGGTCATGCTCGCCACCTCGTCGGCGCTGCGTTCCTCGATGGGAATCTCGGCAACGCCGTCGGCGACGGTGAAATCGATGGTCGGCGACGGCAGCGCCACATAGAACGGCACGTTGTTGTCGCGCGCGGCGAGCGCTTTCAGGTAAGTCCCGATCTTGTTGCAGACGTCGCCATTGGCGGTGACCCGGTCGGTGCCGACGATGACGAGATCGACGGCGCCGTGCTGCATCAGGTGGCCGCCGGTATTGTCGGCGATCACGGTGTGCGGCACGCCGTGTTGGCCGAGCTCCCACGCGGTGAGCGAAGCGCCCTGGTTGCGCGGCCGGGTTTCGTCGGCGAAGACATGAACGGCGATGCCTTTGTCGTGCGCCAGATAGATCGGCGCCGTGGCGGTGCCGACGTCGACGGTCGCCAGCCAGCCGGCATTGCAATGGGTCAACACGTTGACCCGCTCGCCCGGCTTCTTGCGCGCGGCGATGGCCTCGATCAGCGGCAGGCCGTTGCGGCCGATCGCGGTGTTGATGGCGACGTCCTCGTCGCAAATCTCGGCGGCGCGCCGGTAAGCGGCGGCGGTGCGTTCGGCGCGCGGCCGGTTGCGCACCGCCGCCGCCATCTCGTCGAGCGCCCATTTGAGATTGATCGCGGTCGGGCGCGTGGCGAGCAGCGTCGCGTAAGCCCGATCCAGCGCTTCGTCGGAGGCGTCGGCGCGCAGCGCCAGGCAGATGCCGTAGGCGGCGGCGGCGCCGATCAGCGGCGCGCCGCGGATCAGCATGGAACGGATGGCGTCTGCCGCCTCATCGAGCGTGGCAAGCCGCGCGGTGGCGAAGCGATGCGGCAGCGTGGTCTGGTCGATCACGCCGACCGACCAGCCGTCCGGCTCCAGCCAGATGCTGCGCATTGCCTTGCCGTCGACTTTCATGACGTTTCCCTAGCAGATTCCCCTCGGCTGTCGAGTTTTTCCGTCGCTTCGCTCCTCGCAATAACGGAGGCTTGCCCGCGGAAAAGCCTTGCCGCAATCTGATGCGGAATAGCCGGAGAGCCGCCGATGGCCGCCATCGATTATGAAGCCGAATACAACAACCGCGCCCGGGTGCCGGAGCATGCCGAAATTTTTATCCGCTGGGTTCACGACGCCGAGCTTTATCGCGCCGACACGCTCAAAGAGGGCCGCGCCGAGCTCGGCCTGGCATACGGCGAAACGCCGCGGCAATACCTCGATCTGTTCCATGCGCCGGCCGGCACCGCCGCGCCGCTGGCGCTGTTCATTCATGGCGGCTATTGGCGCTCGCTCGATCCCTCGATGTTCAGCCACATGGCGCGCGGCCTGAACGCGCGCGGCATCACGGTCGCCGTCGCGGGTTATGACCTGTGCCCGATCGTCACCATCGCCGACATCATCGAGCAAATGCGCCGCGCCTGCTTGTTCCTGTGGCAGCGGCTCGATCGGCCGATGTTCGTCATCGGCCACTCCGCCGGCGGCCATCTTGCCGCAGCCTTAGTCGGCACCGACTGGCCGTCGCTCTATCCCAAGGCGCCTGCGGTCCTGGCACCGGCCGGCTACGCGATCTCCGGCCTGTACGATCTCACCCCGCTCCTTGGCGTGAGCGCGAACCAGGATTTGCGGCTGACCGCCGAAGACGTGCGCAAGGTCTCGCCGGCATTTTGGCCGCTCGGTCCCGGCCGCACTTTGGATGCGGTGGTCGGCGCGCTGGAATCGAGCGAGTTCAGGCGCCAGAGCCAGATCATCGTGCAGGCGTGGCAGAGTGCGGCCAAGACGCGCTACGAGGAGATCGCCGGCACCAACCACTTCACGATCATCGACCCGCTCACCGATCCGCAAAGCGCAATGGTGGGGCGCATCGCCGAGCTGGCATTGCAGGTCAAGGCGTAGCGCCGGCGCGCGCTACTCCGCCGCTTTCTTCAAAATTTCGTCCGGCGTCGAGGAGACGACCTCGACATATTTCGGCACGAATTTGTGGCCTTCGATGTATTTGATGAATTCCGGCTTGATCTCGTTGGCGAGGATCTTGCGGATGCGGGCGTGCTCCTCGATGTCGGCCCATTCGGCGATCAGGAAGAAGCGCTGCGGATCCTCGGTGTCGCGGCACAGCACGCCATCCTTCACCTGCGCCGAGGATTTGTGCATCGGGTTGCCGTCCGAATAATCGAATTCCTCGAACAGCCGGATGAATTCGTCCTCTTTGCCTTTCATCACGCGAAAATCGTAGATGTGCAGATAGTTGCCGCGGGTGGCGAGCGGTTCCTGCGCCATGGTCGGTCTCCTTGCCGGGTTGCGCTGAGCCTACGCCCGCGCTTTGCGCGCCGCAAATCCATTGCAACACCGGGGCACTGGGCTATGCTCAAAGACCCTGCATGACGGTGCCGTCAGGACAACCGCAATGACCTTGCAATTATCGAACTTCCCGCACGATTACGTCTGGCCGGACGACGACCTCTCCGTCATTCCCGACTGGGTCTATACCGACCAGGCGATTTACGAGCGCGAGGTCGAACGCATCTTCCACGGGCCGACCTGGAACTATGTCGCGCTCGAGGCCGAGATTCCGAACGCCGGCGATTTCATCCGCTCCAATGTCGGGCCGACCCCGATCGTGGTGACGCGCACCGCGGACGGCGGGATCCATGCGTTCGAGAACCGCTGCGCGCACCGCGCCTCGGAATTCTGCCGCGAGCTCAGCGGCTCGGCGAACGAATTCATCTGCCCCTATCATCAATGGACCTACGATCTGCAAGGCAACCTGATCGGCGTGCCGTTCCGCCGCGGCATGGCCGGCAAAGGCGGCATGCCGGCCGACTTCAAGATGCAAGACCATGGGCTGCGCAAGCTCGCCGTCACCAGCCACCGCGGCGTCGTGTTCGCGTCCTACGCCGACGACATGGAATCGTTCGCCGATTATCTCGGGCCCGAAGTGTTGCGCGAATTCGAAGCGACGTTCGACGGCCGCAAGCTGCGCGTACTCGGACACTACCGTCATTCATTGCCCGGCAACTGGAAGCTCTATCACGAGAACCTCAAGGACCCGTATCACGCCACGCTGCTGCACACCTTCCTCGTCACCTTCGGCCTGCTGGTCGTCGGCAATCGCTCGCTGATGCTCGCCGACAAGAGCGGCCGGCACGGCGTCATGGCGTCGGCGAAGTCGGACGCCAAAGCGCTGTCGGGCGACGCCAAGAAGGAAATGCGAAGCTACAAGGAAGGCCTGACGCTGCACGAGCCGCGCTTCATGGATTTCATCGAAGAGTTCGACAGCCCGTGGTCGGTCACCATGGCGACGATCTGGCCCAACCTGATCGTGCAGCGGGAAATGAACACGCTCGGCGTCCGCCAGATCGTGCCGAGCGGACCGCACGAGTTCATCATGAAGTGGACCATGTTCGGCTTCGAGGGCGACGACGAGGCCATGACCAGGCATCGCCTGCGCCAGGGCAACCTGATGGGACCAGCCGGCTTCCTCGGACTCGAGGACAACGAGGCGATCAAATTCGTCCAGGACGGTATGCAGCGCGTGCCGAACGGCAAGCATCTGGTCAAGCTCGACCCCGAGAATACCGGCACCGCCGATACGCTGATCTCCGAAGCCGCCATTCGCGCCATGTACAAGCATTGGCGCGAAGCGATGGGCGTGTGAGCGATGCTCGATTCGCCAAAATCAATTGCCAACGACCAGCGTATCGAAGCGCTATTGCTGCATCATGAGATCGATACGTTCAACAGCGCCTATGCGGCGGCGCTCGACGAGCAGCGGCTGGCCGATTGGGCGGAGATGTTCACCGACGACGCCTTCTATGTCGTGATCTCGCGCGAGAATGCCGACCGCAACATGCCGGTCGGCCTGATCTATTGCGAGAACAAGGGCATGCTGCTTGATCGGGCGCATGCGATGAAGACCGAGATGTTCGCGCCGCGCTATCTGCGCCACATCATCGGCAGCCCGCAGGTTTTGGGTGAAGAGCCGAACGGCGATATCCGGGCGCGGGCCAATTATGTCGTCGTGCAGGTGCTGTTCGACCGCCCGGAGGCAAAACTGCATCAGGTCGGCGTCTATTACGACAAATTCCGCCGGGTCGGCGACGGCATCAAGCTCGCCGAGCGGCGCTGCGTCTACGACAATCTCTTGGTCGACAACGCACTGTGCCTGCCGGTGTGACGCAGCATGTTTCCCGGCTGCGCTGCGCCCGGGAAACGACAGTTCAAGTCGGCTGCGTCACGGTTTCTGCCGGTGGCGTGCGACCGAGCAAGGCGAAGGCCGACGCGGCAAGGATTAAGGCGAACCCGACCACGTCGGCGGCGGTGGGCCGCTCGCCCAGCACCAGGACCGAGGCGATGACGCCGATCACCGGGCTGCCGAGCACGCCGAGCGACGCCGTCATGGCCGGCAGCCGCCGGATGACGGTGAACCACAGGCCGTAGGCGACGCCGGTGCCGAGCAGGCCCGACAGCGTGGTCGCCACCACGCCATCGACATGGGCGGCGTGGAAATCCGGCCCGCCCTCGAAGATCATCATGCAGGCGCCGATGACGAAGAACGCGATCACGATCTGCCACATCGCGACCGCCATCGGGCTGGCGGCAATCCGCGCCCATTTCAGATAGACCGTGCCGGCCGCCCAGCTCACCCCGGTGGCAAGCGCCAATACTATTCCTAACGGAATTCCCCCCGCCGTCAGCGGATAGATCAGTATCGCGAGGCCGGCGACGCACAGCCCCAAGGCGATCGGCTGCGTGCCGGTCGGCCTCTCGCCGAGGCAGAGCCACGCCAGGACCACCGCCCAGATCGGCATGGTGTAAGCCAGGATCGCCACCCGCGAGGTCGCGGCGCCGAGCTGGGCGAAGGTCGAGAACACGCTGAAGCTCGCGACGTTCAGGAGCGATGAGACGGCGACATGGGTCCAGGCTTTGGCGTCGGGCAGGCGCAAATCGCTGCGTCTGATGAGGCACACCGCGAACAGCGCCAGTCCGCCGACCAGGGTGCTGAACGTCCGCATGGTGAACGGCGGCACTTCGTTGAGCGCGATGCGCATGATCGGCCAGGTGGCGCCCCAGACGCAGCACAACACCACCAGCATCACGCGTGCGCCGGTGTCGGCGCCGTGTGCGGCGTCGGTGAGGGATTCGGGATTTCTCACGGCAGTCTCAAGGCGCCGGCGGTCCGGCGCCGAGGAACCAGTCGAGAATCTGCTCGCCGGTCCAGAACAGGACGTCTTGCTTCTTGCGGATGTGCTCGATCACGCGGCGAAAATATTTGACCCGATGCGGCGCGCCCATGATGTAGGGATGGATCGAGATCGCCATCACGCGGGCCGAGTCGGCGGAATCGGCATAGATCTGCTCGAACTGGTCGAGCGCGCGGTCGGAATATTCCGACGCCTTGTGGTGCTGGATCAGCATCATGGCGACGTCGTTGCATTCCTGCGTATAGGGCACGTTGACGATCGGCTTGCCGCGGGTTTTCAGCCACACCGGCTGATCGTCGAGCACCCAGTCGGCGACATAACGATAGCCTTCCTCGACCAGGAGATCGGGCGTCTGCCAGGTTTCGGTCAGACCCGGACCGAGCCAGCCGCGCGGCGGCTTGCCGGTGGCCTTGCGGATGACCTCGCGGACTTTTCGGATATCGGCGCGCTCGTCCGGCACCTTCTGCATGTTGCGCTGGGTAAAACCGTGGCCCATGAACTCCCAGTTGCGCTCGGCCGCGGCGCGCACGATCGCCGGATAGGCGGCGAGCGCCGCGCCGTTGATGGCGATCACGCCGGGAATCTTGAACTCGTCGAAAACCTTGACGAAGCGCCAGAAGCCGACCCGGTTGCCGTATTCGTGCCAGGCCCAGTTCGGCACGTCGGGCATCGGCGAGCCGCCGGCCGGCGGCGTCAGCACGGTGCGCGGCATCGGCTGCGTCGCGTCCCATTCCTCGACATTGACGATGACCCACACCACCATGCGGGCGCCGTTCGGCAAACGCAGCGGCGCGCGCTCGGTGATCGGCGAATAGGCGAGGCGGTCGGTCGGCAGCATCGGGCCTTTTTTCGCCGGCGGTTTTTTTCGCGTCGGCGGCTTCGGTCGTTTGGTCATTGGCGAATTATGCCTTTTTCGAACGCAGGTTTATAGCGCGCCACCACGGCGCCGAGCACGGTCAGCACCACGGCGCAGGCGCACAGCGGCACGAAAGCGGTCCACGGCACGCCGGTGGCGTCCCACAGCGCGCCGCTGATGGTCGGCACGATGATCGCGGTGGTGTAGCTGATGGTGAACATGCCGGCCGCGGTGCGCGGCAGATCGGCCGGCGCGCTCAGCATTGGCGGCAGATTGAGCGTCGCGATCAGCGTGATCGCGGTGGTGAAGCCGATCAGCGCCGCGCAGACGATGATCCAGAACGTCGACGGCACGAACATCAGGCCGAGAAACGCGGCGAGCAGGATCGGGCCGAAGATCAAAAACGGCCACGCCCGGCGCTGCAGGCGCCCGGCCAGAAACAACAGCATGAACGGCGTCACGATCTGCGCGCCGTTGAGCCAGCCGAGCGCCAGGCCGAGGAGCTGTGGCTTGCCGTGGCTCGCCAGGAAATCGCCGAGGAAGGCATTGGTGGAAAAATACGCGCTGTTGTTGCTGCCGAAGGTCAGGCCGAGGAGCCAGACCAGCGGACTTTTCCAGTCCGGCCACCAGCGCCCGCCGATCGCGGCATCGACGGCTTTGCCGCCGCCGTTGCCGCCGTTGCCGGGGCTCAGCAGATAGAAGACCGGCGCGATCAAGAGCGCCGGCACCGCCCAGGCGATCAGATCGAGCCGCCAGCTGCCGCCCACCAGCGGCAGCATCAGCGGAATGGTCAGCACGGTGGTGAACATCGAGCCGATCAGCATGCCGCTGGTATAGGCGATGGTGCCGAGCGCGATGTGGCGCGGCAGCCAGGCGCGCACCAGGGTCGGCAGCGCCGGCTGCATGATGGCGACGCCGAAGCCGGTGGCGATCGAGGCGGCGTAGAGCGTCGCGACGTCGACCGCGGCGGCGCGCGCCCCCGAAGCGAGCGCGGCGATGACCATGCCGATGATCACGGCAAGGCTCGTTCCGATGCGCGCGATCAACAGCGAGCCCGGCACCGCGGCGACGGCAAACAGCGCGAGCGGCAGCCCGATCAGAAGCCCGACCTGGGTCTCCGACATGCGCAATTCGTCGTGCACCTGCGGAATGATCGGCGGCATGGCAAGGATCGTCATACGCATGGCGACCCCGGCAAGCCAGAGCACGAACATGAGCTTGATGAGGCGGCCGACAGGAAGGCCGTCCCGGCTTGCGGCAGAGGTCATGGAAGGGAAACCCGGCGTGGGCCGGCAAGGTGCATCAGCGGGCGCGATGGCGCAAGAAACCGCGCCGCATCGCTGTTTTGCGCTTGCGGGGGGGTACTGGCCGGAACCGGCCACTGGCAAATCCAAATCCAGCCCCCCGGGGGTTGACATGCCCCTTGCTAGGCTATGCGGTATCGATTCATGGCCCCTGAATTACCGTCGTCTCCATTCGGAGTTGCTGGCCAATTTGGCTGGGTTTCTCAGCTCAATTGGGGGCACGGCATGATCGGAAAGGCGACCGTCGCTCTCGTCGTTTTGTTCATTTTATTGGTCATCGTGGCATCCCGCGTGCCAAGCGAATGGGCCATGTTGAGCGTTGCCGGGGCCGGAATAGTAACCCTATTCTGCTATCTGTTTTTCATTGCTAGATTTGCCGACAAGCACCCTGAATTGGCCGCCACAGAAGGCGCAACCTACGTGCAAACTAAGCAGATTGCTTTAGCTGCGAAGGGTATGCGTGTTCCCCCAGCCACACCAATTGTGCCTGACCCCCAGAATCCGACGTTGCTAGAGCATTTGGGGCAAACTCCAAATGGATAGATTTCTGCACATAAGTTTCACCTTCAACGAGGGCTTACCTAAAGTTCAAGAGTTAGAGCCGGTTTTTAATTTTCTGGCTCCGGATTGGGTGAGGTATGCGCCAAATTGTTGGATCGTCTGGACTTCGCGCCCCCCGAGTGACTTCTTATACGGGCTTAAGCCATTAATCGGGCCATCCGACTCAATGCTAATTGCCAAACTCGACATGACGGATCGAAATGGATGGCAGCCTGAATGGGTATGGAACTGGATTGACAGAAAGCGGCAACTTGGGCCACCACCGCCCCCAGTCGAACCGCCCTCCGATTTCGGCAGTATGCTCAGGGCGCTTGGTGGCAGTGATGCCTTATCGCCGTATGGCGGATTGGGAGGATTGTTGAATCCTCCAAACTTCAAGAAATAGAATGGCTGGTCTCACTCGCGTCTCCCTTCGATTACCCTAAGCCGCTCGCGTCGATCTGGTGCGGTTGCGGTTGGTTTAGCTCGGCAGCAAGCGCCGCGTCCAATAGATTACCGATAGTCCAAACCCGATTAGCGATGCCCAGCGCCAAATAGGTCAAAATGTGATTTGCGGCGCAGGAAAGACAGGACTATAGCGATTTTTGCGGTGCGGCCGAGTGTGACGGCCGAGAGAACGGACAGTCTGAGATTTACGACCTCAGCCAGCTTTGTTTGGAGGACATTGAGTCGCTTTAGCGCGCCGAAACATATTCGGCACCCCCAGAGGGCGCAGTGCTATCGGCTCATCCCCATACGAGGCATCCGCGATCCGCATCTGATATGGTGGGCTGATCACCTGCCAAACCAAATCCGGTCCAGGCGGAAAGCCCACGGACCCTTGTCCTAGGAGGATTTGGTATTTGCTTTCGCGAAGCAAAGGAGCACCCGGTGGTCGCACCCCGGGTGCTTTTGCATTTCAAAACCGGCCACCGTGATTTTACCTTGCGGGCGTTATGGAACAAATATAGAACATTGCCCGAGGGAACCGTCATGTCCGACCTCGCAGCGGCCCAGCAGACGCTTCGCACCACCTTCGGCTTCGAGGCCTTCCGGGCCGGGCAGGGCGACATCGTCGCCGCCATTCTCGACGGCCGCGACGTGCTGGCGGTGATGCCGACCGGCAGCGGCAAGTCGTTGTGCTACCAGCTGCCCGCGCTCGTTCGCGCTGGTCTCACCATCGTGGTGTCGCCCTTGATCGCGCTGATGCGCAATCAGGTGGCGCAATTGCGCGGCTATGGCGTCGCCGCGGCGGCGCTCAATTCGGCGAACGATCCGGCGGAAAACCGAAAAATCCTCGATCAGATCGCGCGCGGCGAATTGCGTCTCGTCTATGTCGCGCCGGAGCGGCTGCTGAAATCCGACACGATCGATTTTCTGAAAAAAGCCAAGGTCGCGTTGCTGGCGGTCGACGAAGCGCATTGCATTTCGCAGTGGGGCCATGACTTCCGTCCCGAATATGCCGCGCTCGGCAAGGTGCAGGCGGCGCTCGGCGGCGTGCAGACGGTGGCGTTCACGGCCACGGCCGATGCCGCAACGCGCACCGATATTGAGGCAAAACTGTTCAAGCGGCCGCCGGCGGTGTTCGTGCACGGCTTTGACCGGCCGAACCTGCGTTTGGCGATGCAGGCCAAAATCGGCAGCCGCAATCAGATCGCGGATTTCATCAAGGCCCGCGCCGGCCAGAGCGGCATCGTCTATTGCGCATCGCGGCGCAAGACCGAGAAATTGGCCGCGTTCCTTTGCGACATCGGCGTCAAGGCGCTGTCCTATCACGCCGGCATGGAGCCGCAGCTGCGCTCGCGCAACCAGGATATTTTCCTGCAAGAGGACGGTGTCGTCGTGATCGCGACCGTCGCCTTCGGCATGGGCATCGACAAGCCGGACGTGCGCTTCGTGCTGCATGCCGACATGCCGGCCAATATCGAGACCTATTACCAGGAGATCGGCCGCGCCGGCCGCGACGGGCTGCCGGCTGATACACTCACGCTCTACGGCATGGGCGATATCTACCTGCGGCGTTCGCAGATCGACGACAGCGACGCGTCCGACGCGCAGAAGCGCGTCGACCGCCAGCGTCTCAGCGCGCTGGTGTCGTTGTGCGAATCGCCGCGTTGCCGCCGGCAGACGCTGCTGACCTATTTCGGCGAGACGGCGGAGCGTTGCGGCAATTGCGATTTCTGCTGCGACGGCGCCGAAGTGATCGACGGCACCATCGCGGCGCAGAAGGCGCTGTCCGCCATCGTGCGCACCGGCGAGCGCTTCGGCACCGAGCATCTGACCAATGTGCTGATCGGCGACGACACCGATGCGGTCTTGCGCTTCGGCCATGATTGCCTGCCGACCTTCGGCGTCGGCAAGGAATACGGCAAGCAGGAATGGCGCTCGATTTTTCGCCAGCTGCACGGCGCCGGCATCATCGCGCTCGACGTCACCGGCCACGGCACCTGGTCGGTCACTGACGCCGGCCGGCGCGTGCTCAAGGGCGCCGACAAAGTCACCCTGCGCAAGGACACGCTCAAGCCGGCCAAGAAAGTCGCCCGCGCCGCCGCGCGCGCCGTAGCGCTGGCCGACGGCGAGCCGGGCGATCCGGCGCTGTTCGAGGCGCTGCGCCAGCGCCGCTCGGCGCTGGCCAAGGAGCAGCGCGTCGCCGCTTACGTGGTGTTCGCCGACAAGACGCTCCTTGACATGGCGCGGCGCAAGCCGAGGACGATCGCCGAGATGGCCGCCGTGCACGGCGTCGGCGAGACCAAGCTCAAGCAATACGGCGCCATTTTCCTCGATGTGATCCGCCAGCACACCACGGCCCACGCCGCTTAGCGGTCACGCGTTTCCCGGGCGCAGCGCAGCACGAAGTGGTGCGCTGCAGACCCGGGATCGTTACATACTCCGAGTGTTTTGTGCGCCGAGGCTGCTACGGCCCCGGATCAGCGGTGCACCGCTCCGCTTCGCTGCGCGCTGCACCGCATCCGGGGAACGACGGGCGGTTTGTCGGCCGATTTCCGCGTGTTGCACCGCACTGCGCTCTATGTTAGCAACGCCCCGATTTTCGCAAGTCTCGCGGGCTTTTTTGCGAGATCTCGCGAACATCCAAGTCCCGCTTAAATCCCAAGGGCTTGCGCGGGTCCGGGAAGGGACCGCTGCCGAGCCTTTGGCAAAAACCCAAAGCTACCGAGAGCACGCGAAGCAAGAAAGCGCAAAACCTTGGCCGCAGCAGAACCGATCGTCTCCGGCATGGCCGGCCGCTACGCGACCGCGCTGTTCGATCTCGCCCGCGAGACGGACGCGATCGACGCGGTGAAGGCCGACCTCGAACGCTTCGATGCGCTCATCGCCGACAGCGCCGATCTCAACCGCCTGGTGCGCAGTCCGGTGTTTTCCGCCGACGAGCAAAGGCAGGCACTCGCCGCGGTGCTCGAGCGCGCCGGCATCGGCGCGCTGGCGACAAGATTTCTCATGCTGGTGACGTCGAACCGCCGGCTGTTCGCGGTGCGCGACATGGTGCGCGCCTATCGCAAGCTGGTCGCCGAATACAAAGGCGAGGCGACCGCCGAAGTCACGGTCGCCGAAGCGCTCAAGGACGAACACCTGGACGCGCTGCGCTCAGCGCTCAAATCGGTCAGCGGCAAGGACGTCGACCTCGCCATCAAGGTCGATCCCGCGATCATCGGCGGTCTGGTCGTCAAGCTCGGCAGCCGCATGGTCGACACCTCGCTGCGCACCAAACTCAATGCCATCAGGCATGCCATGAAAGAGGTCCGCTAATGGATATCCGCGCCGCGGAAATTTCCGCAATCCTCAAAGAGCAGATCAAGAATTTCGGCCAGGAGGCCGAAGTCTCCGAGGTCGGCCAGGTGCTGTCGGTCGGCGACGGCATCGCCCGTGTCTTCGGCCTCGACAACGTGCAGTCCGGCGAAATGGTCGAGTTCGAGAGCGGCGTCAAAGGCATGGCACTCAACCTCGAAGCCGACAATGTCGGCATCGTGATCTTCGGCACCGACCGCGAGATCAAGGAAGGCCAGACCGTCAAGCGCACCCGCGCCATCGTCGAAGTGCCGGTCGGCAAGGGCCTGCTCGGAAGGGTCGTCGACGCGCTCGGCGAGCCGATCGACGGCAAGGGGCCGATCAAGGCCGACCACAAATCGCGCGTCGACGTCAAGGCGCCCGGCATCATCCCACGCAAATCGGTGCACGAGCCGATGGCGACGGGACTGAAGGCGATCGACGCCCTGATCCCGATCGGCCGCGGCCAGCGCGAATTGATCATCGGCGACCGCCAGACCGGCAAGACCGCGATCGCGCTCGACACCATCTTGAATCAGAAGTCGCTCAACGCCTCGAACGACGAGAAGATCAAGCTCTATTGCGTCTATGTCGCGGTCGGCCAAAAACTCTCGACCGTCGCGCAGTTCGTCAAGGTGCTGGAGGAAAATGGCGCGCTCGATTATTCGATCGTCGTTGCCGCGACCGCGTCCGATCCGGCGCCGATGCAGTATTTGGCGCCGTTCTCCGGCTGCGCCATGGGCGAATATTTCCGCGACAACGGCATGCACGCGGTGATCATCTACGACGATCTGTCCAAGCACGCCGTCGCCTATCGCCAGATGTCGCTGTTGCTGCGCCGGCCGCCGGGCCGCGAAGCCTATCCGGGCGACGTGTTCTATCTGCATTCGCGGCTGCTCGAGCGCGCCGCCAAGATGAACGACGACAACAAGGCCGGCTCGCTGACCGCGCTGCCGGTGATCGAGACCCAGGCCAACGACGTGTCGGCCTATATCCCGACCAACGTCATTTCCATCACCGACGGCCAGATCTTTCTGGAGACCGACCTGTTCTATCAGGGCATCCGCCCGGCGGTGAACGTCGGCCTTTCGGTGTCGCGCGTCGGCTCGGCGGCGCAGACCAAGGCGATGAAGAAGGTCGCCGGCCGCATCAAGGGGGAGCTGGCGCAATACCGCGAGATGGCGGCGTTCGCGCAGTTCGGCTCCGATCTCGACGCCACCACGCAGCGCCTCCTCAACCGCGGCTCGCGGCTCACCGAGCTGCTCAAGCAGCCGCAATTCTCGCCGCTGCGCATGGAGGAGCAGGTCTGCGTCATCTATGCCGGCGTCAACGGTTATCTCGATCCGCTGCCGGTCGACCGCATCCGCGCCTTCGAGGACGGCCTGCTCGGCACGCTGCGCAATCAGCATGCCGATATTCTCAAGACCGTCGCCGAGTCGCGCGACCTCGACGATGCGACGGCCGGCAAGCTCAAGGGCGCCGTCGAGAGCTACGCCAAGACGTTCGCATAACGGACGACGGAAGACAGACAACGGAGGACGGATGGTCGAAGACTAAACGGAAGGCGCAAATTTTTCTGTCGTCTGTCGTCCGTCGTCTGTCGTCCGTCATTCAGGCCCATGCCCTCGCTCAAAGACCTGCGCAATCGCATCGCCTCGACCAAGGCGACGCAGAAGATCACCAAGGCCATGCAGATGGTCGCGGCGTCAAAGCTGCGCCGCGCCCAGGCCGCGGCGGAAGCGGCGCGTCCGTATGCCAGCCGCATGGATACGGTGCTCGGCAACATTGCGGCCTCGGTGGCCGGCCTCGACAACGCGCCGCGCCTGTTGCGCGGCACCGGCAGCGACCAGAAACACATGCTTCTGGTCTGCACCGCCGAGCGCGGCCTGTGCGGTCCGTTCAACACCGCGATCGTGCGGCTCGCCCGCGAGCGCGCCAACGCGCTGACGGCCGAAGGCAAGGACGTCAAATTCTTCTGCGTCGGCCGCAAGGGCTACGATCAGCTGCGCCGGCTTTATCCTCAGCAGATCGTCGAGCTGGTCGATCTGCGTTCGGTGCGCAGCTTGCGGTTCGAGAACGCCGAGATGATCGCCGAGAAGGTCATCGGGCTGTTCGACAAGTTCGAATTCGACGTCTGCACGCTGTTCTATTCGCGTTTCCGCTCGGTGATCCTGCAGATCCCGACGGCGCAGCAGATCATCCCGCCGGTGTTCGAAGCCGATGCCGCGGAAGCCTTGGGCGGCGCGGTCTATGAATTCGAGCCGGACGAAGAGGATATCTTGAAGGAACTGCTGCCGCGCAATGTCGCGGTGCAGCTCCTCCGCGCGCTCCTGGAAAACGCCGCCTCGTTCTACGGCGCGCAGATGTCGGCCATGGACAACGCCACGCGCAATGCCGGCGACATGATCCGCAAGCAGACGCTCACCTATAACCGCACGCGCCAGGCGATGATCACCAAGGAACTGATCGAGATCATCTCCGGCGCCGAGGCGCTTTAATCGTTTTTGAAGAGGGCCATGATGGCGAACAATGTCGGACGTATCACCCAGGTCATCGGCGCCGTCGTCGACGTCCATTTCGACGACCACCTGCCGGCGATTCTCAACGCCATGGAGACGACCAATCAGGGCAACCGCCTGGTGCTCGAAGTCGCCCAGCATCTCGGCGAATCGACCGTGCGCGCGGTGGCGATGGACACTAGCGAAGGCCTGGTGCGCGGCCAGGAAGTCACCGATACCGGCCAGCCGATCGCGGTGCCGGTGGGCGAGGGCACGCTCGGCCGCATCATCAACGTGATCGGCCAGCCGGTCGACGAGGCGGGCCCGGTGCCGCACAAGGAAACGCGCCCGATCCATCAGCCGGCGCCGTCCTACACCGATCAGTCGACCGAGGCGGCGATCCTGGTCACCGGCATCAAAGTCGTCGACCTGCTGGCGCCCTATGCCAAGGGCGGCAAGGTCGGCCTGTTCGGCGGCGCCGGCGTCGGCAAGACCGTCATCATCATGGAATTGATCAACAACATCGCCAAGGCGCACGGCGGCTATTCGGTCTTCGCCGGCGTCGGCGAACGCACCCGCGAAGGCAACGACCTCTATCACGAGATGATCGAGTCGGGCGTCAACAAGGACCCGCTGAAGGGCTCGGTCGAAGGCTCGAAGTGCGCGCTGGTCTACGGCCAGATGAACGAGCCGCCCGGCGCCCGCGCCCGCGTCGGTCTCTCCGGACTGACGGTCGCCGAATATTTCCGCGACCAGGGCCAGGACGTGCTGTTCTTCGTCGACAACATCTTCCGCTTCACCCAGGCCGGCTCGGAAGTGTCGGCGCTGCTCGGCCGCATTCCCTCGGCGGTGGGCTATCAGCCGACCTTGGCGACCGATATGGGCGCGCTGCAGGAGCGCATCACCACCACCACCAAAGGCTCGATCACGTCGGTGCAGGCGATCTACGTGCCGGCCGACGATCTGACCGATCCGGCGCCGGCGACGTCGTTCGCGCATCTTGACGCCACCACGGTGCTGTCGCGCTCGATCGCCGAGAAGGGCATCTATCCGGCGGTCGATCCACTCGACTCGACCTCGCGCATGCTGTCGGCGGCGGTGGTCGGCGAGGAGCATTATAACGTGGCGCGCCGGGTGCAGCAGATTTTGCAACGCTACAAGGCGCTGCAGGACATCATCGCCATTCTCGGCATGGACGAATTGTCCGAAGAGGACAAGCTGACGGTGGCGCGGGCGCGCAAGATCGAGCGCTTCCTGTCGCAGCCGTTCCACGTCGCCGAAGTGTTCACCGGCTCGCCCGGCGTGTTCGTCGATCTCGCCGACACCATCCGCGGTTTCCAGGGCCTGTGCGAAGGCAAATACGATCACCTGCCCGAGGCCGCGTTCTACATGGTGGGCACCATCGAGCAGGCGGTCGAGAAGGGCAAGAAACTCGCGGCGGAAGCGGCATAAGAGGGGGAATAGCGAAGTGGCGAATAGCGAATAGGGAATATACCGGTGCATCCATTCGCTACTCGCCATTCGCCATTCGCGATTTAAGTTCAAGACGCAGGCATCAATGGCTGATCTTCATCTCGAATTCGTCTCGCCCGAACGCGTGCTGTTCTCCGGCGACGTCGATCAGGTCGACCTGCCCGGCGCCGAAGGCGACATGGGCATTCTGCCCGGCCACGCGCCGCTGGTGACCGCGTTGCGGCCCGGCATCATCACCGTCTTCAGCGGCGGCAAGCGCGAGCCGATCGTGGTCATCGGCGGGTTTGCCGAAGTCAGTCCCGCCGGGTTGACCGTGCTCGCCGACAGCGCGGTGGCGCGGGAAGATTTCGACCTGACGATGCTCGCCAGCGAGATCAAAGACGCCGAGGAAGACGTCGCCGACGCCACCGACGACGCCCAGCGCGACAAGCTCGCGCGGCATCTCGAACAATTGAAATCGCTGCAAGCCGCGCTGGCGCAGTAATTCGCCGGCGGCTGGTTATCCGATACCGCCGCGCCGGCAGGCCGGTTGCATGACACCGCCGCTGCCGGCAATCTATGGGCGCGTTGTGCTGAAGCGGCAGGCGTCCGATGAATAGAAAAATCGCGGCCATTTTCGCAGCCGACGTCGCCGGCTACAGCAAGCTCGTCGCCGAAGACGAGGAGGAGACGCTGCGGCGGCTCGCCTCCTATCGGGCGGTGATGGACGACTTCATCGCCCGCGCCGGCGGCCGGATCTTCAATACCGCGGGCGATGCCGTGCTCGCCGAATTTCCCAGCGCCGTCGAGGCGGTGCGCTGCGCCATCGACATCCAGGAAAGCCTGCGCACGCGCAACATGGCCTATCCGGCCAGCCGGCAGATGAGTTTTCGCATCGGCATCACCATCGGCGACGTGGTCGAGCGCAACGGCGATCTGCTCGGCGACGGCGTCAACATCGCGGCACGGCTGGAAGGCATCGCGCCGGTCGGCGGCATCTGCATCTCGCGCACCGTCCACGAGCAGGTCGCCAACAAGCTGTCGGTGCATTTCGCCGATATCGGCGAGCAGCAGGTCAAGAATATTCCGACGCCGGTCCATGCCTACAAGTTCGAGATGCGGCCGGACGATATGCGCCTGGAGGCAGTGCCGGCAAAGAAGCCGGCAAAAACCGCATCATGGATCTTGCCGGTCGCCATCGTGGCGCCGGTTGCGGCGATCGCCATCGCGGCCGTCGCTTATCTGATAGGCGAGCGGCACAACGGGACGCCGAGCCCGCCCGGCCCGTCAGCCGCGGCGACAGTCGCGATGCAGCCGAGTCCACCGACGCAGCCGAGTGCTCCGGCGCCGCCGCGGGCGGCCGCGCCGCAGAGCTCGCGGCAAGCCGAGGCCCTGGTGCCGGAAACGATTCCGTTCGTCAGCGAGAGGTCGCGCGCCGCCGTTCGCAGCGAATATATTGCGGCGGCGGATCACAAGGCGCTGGCGATCAGCGGCGGACCGATCGGCTTCACGTCGGGCCAAGTCGACGACGAGACCGCAAAGGCCGCCGCGCTCGATATTTGCCAGAAGCGCGCCGATGCCCTGCCGCAGCAGCGAAAATGCGAGCTTTACGCGCTCGGCAACACGGTCGTGTATGCGGGCGGCCGGCCGCCGCTGCCGCCGGCACCTTGGGTGCGGCGCGATCCGGCCACGACCCGGCCGTTGATTGCCAACGACATCCCGCTGATGCGGCCGCCCGGCAAGGCGGCGATCGAGAAGACCTATCTGCCCGGGCGCGCGCCGAAGGCGCTGGCGCTCGGGCCGATCGGCGGCTTCACTTTTTTGCTCAATCAGGAGAGCGCCGACGACGCGGTTCGCCGCGTGCTCGAGCTTTGCGGCAATAATGCCGGGGTGCCGTGCCTGGTCGTGGCCGTCAACGACGATTTCGTCGTGCCCATTCCGACGACGATGAAATCGATCGGATTTTTTCAGGCCGCCACTGCGCCGGCCATGGCGCCTGAATTGCGCGACGACGTCGCGCGCCGTCTCGCCAACGGCAATGGTTGGACCGCGGTCGCGATCGGCGGAAGCGGACGCGCCGGCGTCATGCTCGGCGCGGCCAACGAGCAGGACGCCATTGCCGGCGCGCTGGCGGACTGCGCCAAGCATGACAGCGCCTGCCGCGTGATCGGCATCGGCCCGTTTGCCGTCGGGCCTAATTGACGCCGTCACGCTCCGGCAAGGTGGGCGAATTCGCGGACCACGCGCTGGTAAACCGCGCGTTTGAACGGCACGACCAGGTTCGGAATGTTTTGCATCGGCTCCCAGCGCCAAGCCGCGAATTCCGGCTCATGCTTGCCGGCGGGATGGGCGAGGTCGATCTCGCTCTCATCGCCGGTAAAGCGCAGCGCGAACCATTTCTGGGTCTGGCCGCGATATTTGCCCTTCCAGGCTTGGCCGACGATCTCGCGCGGGATGTCGTATTGCAGCCAGTCGGCAATCTCGCCGAGCCGCTCGACGGAACGGATATTGGTTTCCTCGTGCAGCTCCCGCAACGCCGCCGGCCAGGCTTCCTCGCCCTTGTCGATGCCGCCTTGCGGCATTTGCCAGGCATGCGTCGCGTCGATGTGCTCCGGCCCCTCGATGCGGCGGCCGAGGAAGGCGCGGCCGGCGCGATTGAGCACCAGCACGCCGACACACGGGCGATAGGGGAGGTCTTCGAAGCGCATAGCAGGGATCAGTAATCAGGGGTCAGGCATCAGTGAAGATATACGACCGAATGTCTTCCTGATACCTGATCACTGATCACCGATCCCTGATGCCTGCCATCAACTCGGCTTCGGCTTCAGCGCCACCGCGGTGATCGGAACCAGCTGAACGCCGCGGCCGGCAAGGTCCTTGGCCCATTTGGCGATGTGGTCGATCGCGGCCGGCAAGCCGGACGATATGCCGACGGCGACGCTGCGCTCGCGCGCCGCCATTTCCAGGCGGCCCAGCGCGTGGTCGATCTCGGTCGCGGTCGGCACCGCGTCGATCGTCACGTCGGCCTTGGCGAACGGCAGGTTGTTGGCGCCGGCAATGCGGCCGGCGAGGCTGCGCGGGTTGGCGCCGTCGTCGACGAAGATCAGCCCGCGCTTGGCGGCCTCGCGCAGCACCGGCGCGAACGACTGATCGGAGGCGGTGAAACGCGCGCCCATGGCGCCGGCGATGCCGACATAGCCCTGGAACCGGCTCATCAGCCAATACAGCCGGTCGATGTTCTGCTGCGGCGTGAGCGACGTCAGCAAAGTTTGCGGGCCGGGATCGTTGTCCGGGTAGTCGAACGGCTCCATGGGAACCTGGAGCAAAACCTCGTGGCCGCGGGCGCGGGCGCGTCCGGCGAGCGCCGCGACGTCGCCGCCATAGGGCATGAAACCGAGCGTCACCGCCCCCGGCAGCTTGGCGATGGCGTCGGCACTGACGCTGGCGCTGACGCCCAGCCCGCTGACGATGATGGCGATGCGCGGCGCGTCGGGCTTGCCGGGCAGCGCCTTCACCGGCTGGGCGAAGGCATCGGCCGGCCGCACGCCGTCCGCGGCGATTTTGGGAATGGCGCCGTGGGCCGACATTTCGAGGAATTTCTGGTCGAGCGGGCCGGCATCGGGCGCGGTGTCGCCGGCCGGGGCCGGAATCACCACCTCCTGGCGCTCGCCGGTCTTGCCGTCGATGATGGTGATGGTTTTGGTCGCGGCCGGCGCTGCTGCCGCGGTTTGTCCCGGCGCGGCCGGCCCGGCCGGGGCCGACGCGGCCGCTTCGGGACTGACGGCGACGACTTTCGGCGGCGCCTGCCCGTCGGCAGTCTTTGCCGGCGGACCGGGATGCAGGTTGATCGGCACGACGACGATCGGCTCGCCGCCGAAGGGATTGTTGCCGACCACCGCCCAGACTACGAACACGCCGAAAAACAGCGCCAGCACGCCGGCCATGACCTGCGACGTCGTGATCGGGATCGACAACCGACGCTTCCGCAGCTGCTGGCCGAGCGGCGCGTTCAGGTCATCCGCCGACATGGTCCGGTCTCTTGCGCCCGTTCTGCCGGGCCAATCGCGCGCGAATCATGCGCCGAGTCTATCACGGCCCTAAGTGCCGTATCCCGGGCGCAGCGCAGCACCACAAGCGCGTCCACGCGCGTCTTGCGCGCGCTATGGTGGTGCGCTGCAGACCCGGGATCGTCGCAAGCTTGGAACAATACCAGCGCGGAGACTGCGGCGATCCCGGATCAGCGGTGCACCACTTCGTGCTGCACCGCATCCGGGAAACGTCGGTGGGAAAATCAAAAAAATCGGGGCGGCTTATCGCCGCCCCGAAATTCAACCTAAATGAAGCGGACCGCTTTAGTTGGGCACCGCCGTCTTCGGATTCGGCGGGAACGCGGCATTGGTGGTGGAGCCGCGCAGGAGGTCGAGCGCCATTTTCAGCGCCGCGTCGTCCTTCTCATCCGGCGGCACATAGGACTGCGAGCCGGACTCTTCGCTGCCCTCGGCCTTGAGGTGGCCGCGCAGCGACGCTTCGCCCTTGGTGTCGGTCCGCGCCTTCAAATCATCCGGCACGTCTTGGAGCACCTCGATATCGGGCGTGATGCCCTTGGCCTGGATCGAGCGGCCCGACGGCGTGTAGTAGCGCGCCGTGGTCAGCCGCAGCGCGCCATTGCCGGCGCCGAGCGGGATGATGGTCTGCACCGAACCCTTGCCGAACGAGCGGGTGCCGACCAGCGTCGCGCGCTTGTGGTCCTGCAACGCGCCGGCGACGATTTCCGAGGCCGACGCCGAGCCGCCGTTGATCAGCACGATCACCGGCTTGCCCTTGGTCATGTCGCCCGGCCGGGCGTTGAAGCGCTGGGTCTCCTCGGCATTGCGGCCGCGGGTGGAGACGATCTCGCCCTTGTCGAGGAAGGTATCCGACACCGAGATCGCCTGATCGAGCAGGCCGCCCGGATTGTTGCGCAGATCGACCACGTAGCCCTTGACCTTGTCGGCGCCGAGCTGGGCATTGAGGTCGTTGATCGCCTGCTTCAGGCCGTCGGTGGTCTGCTCGTTGAACTGGGTGATGCGGATATAGCCGACGTCTTCGCCCTCGGAATGCGAGCGCACCGATTTCACGCGGATGACGTCGCGCACGATCGTCACGTCGATCGCCTTGTCGGCGCCCTTGCGCATGATGGTGAGCTTGATCTTGGTGTTGACCGGCCCGCGCATCTTGTCGACGGCTTGATTGAGCGTCAGCCCCTGCACCGCTTCGTCATCGAGATGGGTGATGATGTCGTTGGCCATGACGCCGGCCTTGGCCGCCGGGGTGTCGTCGATCGGCGCCACGACCTTCACCAGGCCGTCTTCCATGGTGACCTCGATGCCGAGCCCGCCGAACTCGCCGCGGGTCTGCACCTGCATGTCGCGGAAGCTCTTCGGGTCCATGTAGCTCGAATGCGGATCGAGCCCGGCCAGCATGCCGTTGATCGCCGATTCGACGAGCTTACTGTCATCGGGTTTTTCGACGTAGTCGGCGCGCACGCGCTCGAACACGTCGCCGAACAGGTTGAGCTCCCGATACGTGTCGGAGGCCGCCGCTCGCGCCGCCGAACCGACCAAAAATGAATGTGGCTGCGTCGCCAGCAGCGTTACCGCGGCGCCCGCCATTGCGCCGAGGAAAACCAGAGATGTCTTGCGCATCATCCGCGAACCTTTTCGCCTTCGTTTGCCGCCCACCAGGGGCTGGGATCGATCGGAGTGCCGTCTTTGCGGAACTCCACGTAGAGCACAGGTTGCTTGGCCCCGGTCGCGACGGCGGTGGAAACCTGCGATCCACCGCCCATAACTGCTACGGGTTCACCGGTCAGCACAAACTGGCCGAGATCGACGGAAATCCGTTCCATCCCCGCTAACAGCACATGATACCCGCCGCCAGCATTGAGGATCAAGAGTTGGCCATAACTGCGAAACGGCCCGGCGTAAACAACCCAACCATCGCACGGGGCAGTAATCTCGGCGCCGGAATGGGTTGCGATGGACAACCCCTTTTGAGTTCCACCGGCGCCGTCCGAGGCGCCGAACTCGCGGAGCCTGGCGCCGTTGACCGGCAGACGCAGATGCCCGCGATTCGCCGCGAATGCAACTGCGGGCGTGAGCCGGCCGGGGTCCTTCAAGGCGGCGAGATCCGGCCGCGTGGCGTCTTCCTCGATGGCGCGGGCGTCGATGCGGGCCTGCCGGGTTTTTGTGTCGAGGCCTTGTTCGAGCTTGCCGATCAGGTCCTTGAGGTCGCCGACCTGATGCGCCAGGTCCGCGGCGTGCTGGCGCTGGGCGTCAAGGGTCTGCTCGACCGTGGTCTGCCTCTGCTGCCGCTGGTCGATCAGCATGTTCAGGCGCAACTGCTCGTGCGCGAGGGTGGCGAAGTCGCGCGATAGCTTGTTGTTTTCGGCGTCGATGTCGTTACGCACGCGCAGCAGCTCGGCGAGATCGCCGGCCAGCGCATCGGCCTGCGCGCGCATCTCGGGCACCACGGCGCCGAGCATGATCGCGGTGCGCACCGCCTGCAGCGCATCCTCCGGCCGCACCATGAGCGCTGGCGGCGGCTGCCGGCCGATACGCTGCAGGGCGGCGAGGATTTCGACGATCACCGCGCGGCGCTCGTCTAGCGAGGTCTGGAAGATATGTTCGCGCTCGTCGAGCGGCTTCACCCGCGCCCGCGTCGCCTCGATATTGGCCTCGACGTCGCGGACCCGGGCGGCGGTGTCGATGAGCTGCTGATTGAGCGCGCGCCGGTCGGCGCCGATGGCTTCGATCTCGAGCTTAAGCTTGGTCTGAGCCTCCAAGGCCGCGCGTTGCTGGGCGCGCGCGGCATCGAGCTCCTGGTCGTGCTGCTTGAGCGCGTTGAGGTCGCTCTTCCCGGGCGGGCTTGAGGCAGGGGCGACCGATGGCGATGGAACCTGGGCGGCAGGCGCTTGCGGAGAGGAACTTTGGCCCAACGCGGCCAGATTGGCGCCGAGCGGCAGCACAAATGCCAAAGCCGAGCCGAGCACGAAGCGCGGATCGGTGCGGCTCGACCGTCGGAGAATCATCGCATTCAAAGGTAGACCCAGGCCTCTGGAAGGCAAGACAAAGCAGGCAGGATGAGACGGGAATAAGGCGCAGCGCGGCTTTGACCGTCAAAATTCGGTGACATTAAAGGAAATTAAGGGCCATCAGGCCCGGTGATAGGGGTGGCCGGCGAGAATCGTGCCGGCGCGGTAAAGCTGCTCGAGCAGCATGACGCGTACCAGCTGATGCGGCCAGGTGGCGGTTCCGAAGGCGAGCTTGAGCTTGGCCTGGCCGCGCAGGTTCGCCGCCAGGCCTTCGGCGCCGCCGATGACGAAGCAGACCGCCGGCCGATCCTGGGATCGCCACTCGCGCAGCGTTGCGGCGAGTGCCGCGCTGTCCAGCGACGTCCCGCCCTCGTCGAGGATGACGATCGTGGCCCGCTCCGGAATCACATTGGCGATGGCGATGGATTCCTCGGTGCGGCGCCGCTCGGTGTCAGCGGCGCGGCTTTCGCGAATTTCGATGATCTCGATGTCGCGCAGGCCGAACGCGCGTCCGACTTTTTCCGCGCGCTTGCGATATTCGGCGGCAAGTTCGCGCTCAGGCCCCTGCTTGAGGCGGCCGACCGCGGCAATGACGATGCGCATGAGCGACGCTTTCGCTCGTTTCCCGGGCGCTGCGCAGCATGGAGCGAAGCGGAATGATGCGCTGCAGACCTGGGACCGTTACAGACGCCGAGTTCGAGACGATCCCGGATCAGCGGCGCACCGCCATAGCGCGTCGAAAGACGCGCGTAAACGCGCTTATGGCGCTGCGCCGCATCCGGGAAACAACACTTCGGTACGCGCGAACTAGCTCGCGCGCTGCGCCGGCCGGCCGGTCATCCACATCTTCTCGAGATTGTAGAAGGCGCGGACTTCGGGCCGGAAGACGTGAACGATCACGTCACCCGCATCGATCAACACCCAGTCGCAATGCGGCGCGCCTTCGACGCGGGCCGCAATGCCGGCTTTGTGCAAATCCTCGACCACCCGGTCGGCGACCGAGCCGACATGGCGCTGCGACCGGCCGGAAGACACGACCATGTAGTCGCCGATCGAGGATTTATCGCGAAGATCGATGGTGAGGATGTCCTCCGCCTTCATATCGTCGAGGCGGGCGAGGACCAATCGGAGGATCTCCGCTGCGTCAAGACGCATTCTGGAGACCGCTTCGGGCACGCGACGTTCGTCCCGAGAGATTACAACTGTGGACAGGGGTGCTTATCCTTTCGCTCCAAGTTGCCTGCCCCGGCCACCGAATCCGGGGCTCGCCTTAAGATAGGCACGGCGGGTTAATGGATTCAACTGCTTTGCGTTCAAGCCACTGTCATTTAGCGACGTTTTAGCGCGCGGGCGGCGCGCAGCGCCGTCGATGACAGCGGCGATTTGAGGCCGTGCAGATAAATCCAGGCCGGCGGCTTGTGTTCGGCAAGCTTCTTTGCCGACGTTTCGGGAACGCGGTAGCGCGCCAGCGCGTGCGCCGCGGCGCTGCCCATCGCATAGAGGCTGGGCCCCAACCGGTCGACGACGGCGATCGGCACCAAGTCGGCGATGCCGCGCCAGCGCTGCCAGCGATGGAAGCTGCGCAGATTGTCGGCGCCCATGATCCAGACGAAGTGCACGCCGGGGCAGCGCCGCACCAGGTAGGACACTGTCTCGTAGGTATAGGCGGTGCCCAGCTCGGCCTCGAGGTCGGTGACGTCGATGCGCGGATGGTGGGCGAGTGCTTGCGCGGCGGCGACGCGCTCGGCAAGCGGCGCGAGCCCGCGGGTATCCTTCAGCGGATTGCCGGGCGTGACCAGCCACCATACCCGGTCGAGGCCAAGCCGGCGCAGCGCCAATAGGCAGGCGGCGCGGTGCGCCGCATGCGCCGGATCGAAGGTGCCGCCGAACAGCCCGATGCGCATGCCGGGCGCGCACGGCGGCAAGACAACGCGGTCCCGCATCCCGGCCCTTGCCGCGGCCCGGCGCGAAGGAGCGTGCTCGCTCGTCATGGCTTTCGGAAACAACCCCCTCCCCACGCATCCACTGCCGGCTCTCCTCGCATCATGGCGCGATCGAAGAGCCGACCCGTCACGGCCGCGTTTGCCCGCTGCCGCGGATGCGGTACTTGAAACTGGTGAGCTGCTCGACGCCGACCGGGCCGCGCGCGTGCAGCCGGCCGGTGGCGATGCCGATCTCGGCGCCGAACCCGAACTCGCCGCCGTCGGCGAATTGCGTCGAGGCGTTGTGCAGCACGATCGCCGAATCCACTTCGCGCAGGAATTTTTCCGCCGCGGTTTTGTCCTCGGTGACGATCGCATCGGTGTGATGCGAGCCGTAGCGCTCGATATGGGCGATCGCCGCATCGACGCCGTCGACCACGCCGGCGGTGATGATGGCGTCGAGATATTCGGCGCTCCAATCGGCTTCGCTCGCCGGCTTGACCCGGCTGTCGACGGCCTGGACGGCGGTATCGCCGCGGACCTCGCAGCCGGCTTCGATCAGCATGGTGACGAGGGCTTTCAGCATCTTTGCCGCGGCCGCGCGATCGACCAGCAAGGTCTCCGCCGCGCCGCAGACGCCGGTACGGCGCATCTTGGCATTGAGCACGATTGCTTTGGCCATCGGCAGCTTGGCTTTGCCGTCGACATAGACGTGGCAGACGCCTTCGAGATGGGCGAACACCGGCACGCGCGCGTCCATCTGCACGCGGGCGACCAAATCCTTGCCGCCGCGCGGCACGATGACATCGAGCGCGCCGTCCAGGCCGGCGAGCATCATGCCGACGGCGGCGCGGTCGCGGGTCGGCACCAGCGAAATCGCCGCGGCCGGCAAGCCGGCGTCCAGGAGACCCGCGACCATGGCGGCGTGGATCGCCTGGGCGGAGCGGAGGCTCTCGGAACCGCCGCGCAGGATCGCGGCATTGCCGGCCTTGAGGCAAAGCGCGCCGGCATCGGCCGTCACATTGGGCCGGCTCTCATAAATCACGCCGACGACGCCGAGCGGCACGCGTATCCGCTCGATGCGCATGCCGTTGGGCCGCCGCCAGGACGCCAAGACGGTGCCGACCGGGTCCTTGAGCTTGCGGATGACGTCGAGGCCTTCCGCCATGGCCTCGATCCGCGCCGCATCGAGGGTCAGGCGGTCGAGGAAGGCGGCGGTCGCGCCGGCAGCCTTGGCTTCCGCCAAATCCTCCCGATTGGCCGCAAGGATCGCCGCTTTGGAACCGCGGATCGCCTTGGCCATGGCGGCGAGCGCCCGGCTCTTCTGGGCGGCAGGCGCCAGCGCCAGCGCGCGGGCAGCCTCGCGCGCGTTGCGGCCGATGTCGCGCATGGTGGCTTCGAGCTTGGCCTTGCCGTCGCCCTCGATCGCCTTGAGCGGAGCGTTCATGGCATTGATCCGTCTGGCATTCAGCGCTTCCTACCATGTTCGGGCCGGCGCCGCGAGGCAGCCTGCGGCCCTTCGCTTACCCACAGCAATCCACAGCCGTCATGGCGCCGTCAGAGAAAAGGCGGAACTTCCCCCACGTTGCCGGTGTTCGGATTTTGCAAATTCCCAACGCGTACGAAGAGGGTGTCATGCGCCTACCGATTGATCGCCACTCCACCCCCCTGCCGAAGCGTTTCCCCGTCGGCGCCAGATATGTCGTCGAAGGCCGCGGTGGGGAAGACGGCCATTTGCGGGTGTTTTCGCGCTATGTCGTGTTGCCGGGCGGCCAGCGGATCAATATTCCGTCCGATCTGAGCAAGTTCGGCGCCATGAGCGTGAATGCCCCGCGGGGCAAGCCCGGCCAGAGCAGGGCTCGGCCCTCCCGGACGGCTTCGAAAAAAATTATGCGGAGTGCCGGAACCACCCGGCAACACCGGCATTGATACTAGGCGCCGGGCGAAGCCCCCCAGCCCCTCACCCTCAATCACCCGGCGTCGAACCCCGGCCGTATTTGCGGCCGGGGTTCCTCTTTGTGGGGCGACGTTCACTCTTCCTTGGCCATCCCGGACGGCTTCGCCGTAGGCAAGCGGAACGCAAACGCGCCTCCGTAGTTCTCGTCCCGTTGGCGTAGTGTCTGTGGCATTTGCGCGTGTGTGGGGTCGGGTGCGCGGACCCGTCCTTCGGGATGGCACCCGGCCCCTCATTATTGCCGGAAAACCCTAGACCCTGATCCGATCAAATTGAATCGGATCATGGTCTAGTTCTTTTGTTGGAGCATGATCCTTTCGGAAAACCGGCATCCACTTTTCCGGATCATGCTCTAGAAGCAGACCGGCACCAGCTGCCACTGCGGCCCAAGCGGCGTCGGCACCACCCGGCGCAAAAAAACGCAGTTCGCATTGTAGGCCGCGTATTCGTGAAGGACGGTATGCGTGGGGATCACGAACCGGCCGCCGTAGAAGTCCCACCCGCCGTACCAACTGCGGCCAAAATATCCGCCGGCCTGCGCCGGCGCGAGCGCAGCGGCAAGCAAAAGCGCCGCAAGCGCCATCACTGATGAACGCAACATGACACTCTCCCCGTGAAACGCTGCCGCTCGAATGGCGGGCGGGCGTTCCCCACCGGGAGGCTAGCACTTGCGCGTGGCCGTGACAGCCCGACGGAAGCGGAAACTGTCCTATTCCCGGCCGACCACCAGATCGTCGCGGTGAACCATTTCGGCGCGGCCGCTGAAGCCGAGAATGGAGGCGATATCGGTCGAGGCGCGACCTCTGATCTTTTGCGCGTCTTCCATGTCGTAAGCGCACAGCCCGCGACCGATCTCGGCGCCGTCGGGGCCGCGAATGATCACCGCGTCGCCGCGGGCAAAGCCGCCTTCGATCTTCACGACGCCGACCGGCAGGAGACTATTGCCGCGCCGCAGCGCCGCGACCGCGCCGGCATCGATGGTCAGCGTGCCCTTGGGCTCGAGCGAGCCGGCGATCCATTTCTTGCGCGCCGTCACCGGGTTGCCGACGGCGGTGAACCAGGTGCAGCGCGCGCCCTGGTCGATGGCGCGCAGCGGATGTTCGACGCGGCCCGAGGCGATCACCATGTGGGCGCCGCCGCCGGTGACGATCTTGGCGGCTTCGAGTTTTGTCTGCATGCCGCCGCGCGAGAGTTCAGATCCTGCAGCGCCCGCCATCGCTTCGATCTCCGGCGTGATGCGGTCGATGCGCGGAAAATGCCGTGCCGACGCGGTCGTGCCGGGCGGCGCGTCGTAGAAGCCGTCGACGTCGGACAGGAGCACCACCAGATCGGCGCTCACCATGGTGGCGACGCGCGCGGCGAGGCGGTCGTTGTCGCCGTAGCGGATTTCCGTGGTCGCCACGGTGTCGTTCTCGTTGATCACCGGCACCGCGCGCCATTCCAGAAGCTTGTCGATGGTCGAGCGCGCATTGAGATAGCGCCGCCGCTCTTCGGTGTCGCCCAGCGTGACCAGCACCTGGCCGGCGGTGATGTCGTGGCGCGACAGCGCTTCGGTCCAGGTCCGCGCCAGCGCGATCTGGCCCACCGCCGCGGCGGCCTGGCTGTCCTCGAGCTTGAGCGGCCCTTCCGGCAATTTGAGCACGGCGCGGCCGAGCGCGATGGCGCCGGACGAGACCACGATGACGTCGCGCTTGTCGTGCTGCAGCGCGGCCAGATCGGCGGTGAGCGCCGCGAGCCACGCCTCGTTGAGCCTGCCGGCTTTGGCATCGACCAGGAGCGAAGAGCCGACCTTGACGACGATGCGGCGGAAGTCGGCCAACCGAAGAGTTTTCATGTTCAGGGTAATACGCGAAATCGAGCCGCAACTTCTACAGTTCGGCTTCGTGTTCCAATTGCGCCTTGTTCTCGAGGCAATAATAGCCGGACAGCCGGCTCACCAGCTTGCGGCGTTTCCAATCGTTGAGGATGCGGCTGACGTTCTCGCGGGCGATACCGGCCATGGCGGCAAGGTCGCTCTGGCCGATCTTCTGGCGGATGACGATGCGGCCGGAGCCGACGTCCTGGCCGAAATCCTGCGCCAGTTCGAGCAAGGTGCAGGCGACGCGGCCGCGCAGCGGCAAAAAACTTCCCGCCGCGATCACCGCATCGGTTTCGCGCAGCCGCGTGGCCAGCAGCGTCACCAGGGATTTGTAGACCTCCGGATGCTTCTTGGCGAAGTCCTCGAACGCGGCGCGGCTGAGAAAGCTCAAGGCGGCATTGCGCACCGCCACCACCGAAGCCGAGCGTGGCAGGCCGTCGATGATGGAAAGCTCGCCGACGATGGCGCCGGGGCCGAGGAAGGCCAGGATCCGCTCGCTGCCGCCACGCGACATCATGGTGACCTTGAGCAGACCGTCTTCGATGCGATAGCAGCCGTCGCCGGCATCGCCGGCCATGAACAGCGCCGCGTCGGCCGCGAGCTTGACCGGCGTCGCGGCGGTGAACAGGTTCGTCGAGAGGTGCTCGGGCAACCCCGACAACAGGCTCGGACTGGGACGGTTCGGCGCCATGACGCCCATCGCCGCTGAAAAACTCGGGACCACCTCCCGATCGGTGGCGGAACCATGCGGCAGATTTCCACAAAGTAAAAGCCCGCCCAGACGGGGGATCTGGGCGGGCTGTCTGACCCTGTCGGGGGTCGTCAGCGGGGCGAACGGGGACCGACGTTTCACCCCTTTTTTGGGCGGGTCTTGGGGGTGCAAGGCCGCGCCCGAACTGGAGGTGAGCCCACCATAGCGATCCCGGGCGCCGGCGAAGTGACCGGGGTCACAAAATGGCGCATTTTTTAAACCATTGATTCACCGTTGTTTTTAGCCCTGGGACGGTCATCCCGCACCGGTTTCCCGCACCTCGACACCGGCGCGCTGCTCGATCGGCTTGATGACCTCGGTGATGTCCTTGTCCGGACCGAGCTCGTCGCAGGTGAGCTTGAGCAGCGCCGCGACGGCCTCGATCACATTGATCGGCACGCCGAGCGCTTTGGCCTCCGAAATGAAGAGGTCGACGTCCTTCTTCATCAGGCCGGCGGTAAATCCTTGATTGAAGGTGCGGGGCAGCACGACGTCGGGAAATTTCTGCTCGGTCGCGGTGCTGCGCCCGGAACTGGCATTGATCACGTCGAGCATGATGCGCGGATTGAGGCCGGCCTTCACGCCCATCACCATGGATTCGGATGTCGCCGCGGTGCCGGCCGCGGACAGCACGTTGTTGCAAAGCTTCATGGTCTGCCCGGCGCCCGGCCGCTCGCTGATGAAAAAGAATTTGCCGATCACTTTCAGCGCCGGCTCGACCGCTTCGACGTCGGCGCGCGGCCCCGAGGCCATGACGGCGACCGTGCCTTTCGCTGCGCCGCGCACGCCGCCGGAAACCGGCGCGTCGATCTGCACGATGTTTTTGGCCGCCAGCAATTTGAAGACGCGCTGCGCCATCACCGCGCCGGTGGTCGAGAGATCGACGAAGCGGCGCACCTTCCTGCCTTCGATCACGCCGTCGGGACCGGTCGCCACTTTGAGCACGATGTCGGGCGTCGGCAGGCTCACCATCACGGTCTCCGCCAGGTCGGCGACTTCCTTGGGCGAGCGCGCGGCGATGCCGCCGAGCGCCGCGATATTGCCGATCGCTTCCTGGCGGGTGTCGTAGACGATGACCTTGTGCCCGGCCTCGACCAGCCGCCGCGCCATGTGGGCGCCCATATTGCCGAGACCGATGAAGCCGATGTCCATGATGTTCTCCCTCGATAATTTCTTCCCCTCCCCCTTGTGGGGAGGGGCAGGGGTGGGGGTCGTGCAGCGACTCGCAGGCGTCGACGATTGCGACTTCCCTCCCGACCCCCCACCCTACCCTCCCCCACAAGGGGGGAGGGAAAATTCGGCGCGAATCTTATCTGTGTGCTCGCCAACAGCGGGCACCGGACCATAGTGCCGCGTTGCGCTTTTCTGCTCGGCCGGCGCCGGATAAGACACCGGCCCGCTCGGCGTGCCGATGGTGATGCGGCGCAGATGCGGATGGCGCGCCAGCTCGGCCGGCGTGTTGACCCTGGCAAAGGCGATGTCGGCGGCAGCGAGCTTTTGCTCCAGCGCGTCGGCATCGAGCGTGGCGAACACGGCGGCGACCTTGCCGTCGGTCTGGGTGCGGCGTTTGACGCGCTCGACATTGGTGGCGAAATCGGGGTCGGCGGCGAGCGCGGCATCGCCCAAGACTTTATCCGCCAGCACGCGCCATTCGCGGTCGCTCTGGATCGAGATCAAAATGTCGACGCCGTCGCGGCTCTTGAACGCGCCATAGGGCGAGATCGAAGTATGGGCGAGGCCCATGCGCTTCGGCGGCTCGCCGGCTTCCTGCTGCAACAGCGGCACCGTCATCCAATCCGCCATGGCGTCGAACATGGAAATCGAAAGGTTTGCGCCTTCGCCGGTCCGTTGCCGTGCGATCAAAGCTTCAAGGATCGCCTGCTGGGCATACATGCCCGAGCCGACATCGACGACGGACACGCCGACGCGCGCCGGCTCCGTCGTGCCGGTGATCGAGGCGAGGCCCGACTCCGCCTGAATCAGCATGTCGTAAGCCTTGCGCATGGCGTGCGGCCCGGACTCGCCATAGCCGGTGATCGAGCAGCAGATCAGCCGCGGATGCTTGCGGCGCAATTCCGCGATCGGGAATCCGAGCTTTGCCACCGCGCCGGGTTTCAGGTTCTGCACGAACACGTCGGCGTGCGCGAGCATCGCCGCCAGCAGCGCCTTGTCCTGGGCTAACGTGAGATCGAGCACGACCGATTCCTTGCCGCGGTTGAGCCAGACGAAATAGCTGCATTCGCCATGCACCAGCGCGTCATAGCCGCGGGCGAAGTCGCCCTCAGGCCGCTCGATCTTGATGACGCGGGCGCCGGCGTCGGCCAGGCGGCTCGTGCACATCGGCGCCGCGACCGCCTGTTCGAGCGAGACGACGAGGAGGCCGGAGAGGGGCAGGGTCATCGTTACGCTCTTGTTTCCCGGGCGCAGCGCAGCACGAAGTGGTGCGCTGCAGACCCGGGACCGTTACAGACGCCGAGCCTGCGGAGGTCCCGGATCAGCGGTGCACCACTGCGTGCTGCACCGCATCCGGGACACAAGCTCATGTCAATACGACCTCGGCAGGCCGAGCACATGCTCGGCGATGTAGGACAGCACCAGATTGGTCGAGATCGGCGCCACGGTGTAGAGCCGTGTTTCGCGGAATTTGCGCTCGATGTCGAATTCCTCGGCAAAGCCGAAGCCGCCATGGGTCTGCACGCACATGTCGGCCGCGGCCCAGGAGGCTTCAGCGGCGAGATGTTTCGCCATATTGGCCTCGGCGCCGCAATCCTTGCCGGCCTCGTAGAGCGAAGCCGCCTCGCGCACCATCAACTCGGCGGCGCGCATGGCGATGTAGGCCCGGGCGATGGGAAACTGCACGCCCTGGTTCTTGCCGATCGGCCGGCCGAACACTTCGCGCTCGCCCGCATAGGCGGTGGCCTTTTGGATGAACCATTTGGCGTCGCCGATGCATTCGGCGGCGATCAAAATGCGCTCGGCATTCATGCCGGAGAGGATGTAGCGAAAGCCCTCGCCCTCGACGCCGATGAGGTTCTCCGCCGGCACGCGCATGTTCTCGAAGAACACTTCGGTGGTGGCGTGGTTCATCATGGTGCGGATCGGGCGAATGGTCAGGCCCTTGCCCTTGACCTCGCGCATATCGACCAGAAACACCGACAGGCCTTCGGTGCGTTTTTTTATCTGTTCGCGCGGCGTGGTGCGGGCGAGCAGCAGCATGAGATCGGAATGCTCGGCGCGCGAGGTCCAGATTTTCTGGCCGTTGACGACGTAGCTGTCGTTGCCTTCGCGCGCCGCCGTGGTGCGCAGGCTCAGCGTGTCGGTGCCGGAAGACGGCTCGGTGACGCCGAAGGCCTGCAGGCGCAACTCGCCGCGGGCGATGCCGGGCAGATAGCGCGCCTTCTGCTCGGCGCTGCCGTGGCGGAGCACCGTGCCCATTGTGTACATCTGGGCATGACAGGCGGCGCCGTTGCAGCCGGAGGCTTGAATCTCCTCCATGATGGCGACGGCGGCGCTCATGGTCAGGCCGCTGCCGCCGTATTCTTCGGGAATCAGCGCGGCGAGAAAGCCGGCCTTGGTCAAGGCGGTGACGAATTTGTCCGGGTAAGCACGCTCGCGGTCGAGCGCCCGCCAATACTCGCCGGGAAAGCCGGCGCACAGCGCGCGCACCGCCTCGCGGATCGGGGCGAGGTCGGCGCTTTCGCTCACGGCTTCACCTCGGCACGGCCGTTGTTGACCGCGACGACGTCGCGCTCGACGACCTTGGCGCGGAAGCTCACCACCGCGCCGTCGCGCCACATCTCGGTGCGCAGCGTCTCGCCGGGAAACACCGGCGCGGAAAAGCGGCAGGCGAACGACGCGAGCTTGCTCGGGTCGTAGCCGCAGAACGTTTTCAGCACGGCGTGGCCGGCAACGCCGAAATTGCCGAGCCCGTGCAGGATCGGCCGCGGGTAGCCGGCTTTTTTGGCAAATTCCGGCTCGGCATGGAGCGGATTGCGGTCGCCGCTCAGCCGATAGATCAGCGCCGCTTCGGGGCGCGTGCCGAGATCGCACACCGCATCCGGCGCGCGCGTCGGGATCGGATGCGGCTCCGGCGCCTGCCGCGGCGGCCCGCCGAAACCGCCGTCGGCGCGGCAGAACGTGGTCTGCGTCACGGTCGCGATCAGTTCGCCGGTCGCCTTGTCGCTCACCTTGCGCTCGCTGTAGACCAGCGCGCCTTTGCCGGCGCCTTTGTCGATCACCTCGACGATGCGCTGGCGGCCGATCACGGTGTTTTCGCCTTTAAGCGGCTTGTGCAGGGTGACGCCCTGTTCGCCGTTGACGATCTTGACCCAGTCGATGCCGGTGTCGCGGTCGCGCGCCCAGAAGCCGACATAGCCGAGCACCGCCGCCATGGTCGGCAGCACTTTCAGATCCTTCTCGTAGACGAACGGCAGTTCGTCCTCGTTCATCGGATCGTGGCCGATGCCAATGCCGAGCGCATAGAGCATGCAGTCCTTCGCCGTGTAGGTCTGCTCGGCCGGCGGAATGTCGAGCGCCATCAGTTTTTCGTAGACGATGGTCATCACACCGGATCCCACGAGAACACGTCGCCCGAGCGTTCGAGCGGCGTGAAGGACGACGCGAACGCGCCCTTGAGCTGGGCGGCGATCTTGTCCGGCGTCCAGCCGTCGGAGCGATGCAGCGTGCGGATCGGCCGGTTCTGATTGAACAGGTAGATCTCGTTATTGCGCGCCGAGAGAATTTGTCCGCTGATGCCGTCGGCCTGATCGGAAGCGAGATAAACCACCAGCGGCGCAACTTTCTCCGGGGTCATGTCGCGCAATCGCGCGACGCGGGTCTTCTCCTCTTCGGTCTCGGTCGGGATCGAATCGATCATCCGGGTCCAGGCGAACGGCGCGACGCAATTCGAGCGCACGTTGAAGCGCGCCATGTCGAGCGCGATGCCGCGCGACAGCCCGACGATGCCGAGTTTCGCCGCCATGTAATTGGCCTGCCCGAAATTGCCGACCAGGCCCGAGGTCGAGGTCATGTGCACGTAGGCACCGGAATTCTGCTCGCGGAAATGCGTGGCGCAGGCGCGGCTCATGTTGAAGCTGCCGTGCAGATGCACGGCGATGACGTCGGACCAGTCCGACCAGCTCATGCGGTGAAAGATGCGGTCGCGCAGGATGCCGGCATTGTTGACCAGGATGTCGACCCGCCCAAAGGCATCCAGCGCCGCCTTGACGATCTTGTCGGCATTGCCCGGCTCGCTGATCGACAGCGTCGAGGCGATGGCCTGGCCGCCGGCCTTTTTGATCTCGTCGACCGCCTCCTGCGCCGGCCCGGCATCGGTGCCGGCGCCGTCGAGGCTCGCGCCGATATCGCAGACCACGACCTTGGCGCCTTCCTGCGCCATCAGAAGCGCGATGCCGCGGCCGATGCCGCGGGCGGCGCCGGTGACGATGACGACTTTTCCGGCCACGATGTTTGCCATTGGTCTATGTCCCCCACACCTCTTGTGCGACCTCGCCGATCATGCGCAGCTTGGCCCATTGTTCGTCCTCGGCGAGGATATTGCCTTCTTCGGTCGAGGCGAAGCCGCATTGCGGCGACAGGCAAAGCTGCTCGAGATCGGTGAACTTGGCGGCTTCCTCGATGCGGCGCTTGATGGCGTCCTTGGATTCCAGCGTGCCGGTCTTGGTGGTCACCAGGCCGAGCACCGCGCAGCGGCCTTTCTGCAGACGCCGCAGCGGCTCGAAACCGCCGGCGCGGTCGGTGTCGTATTCCATGAAATAGCCATGCACCTTGATCTTGTCGAACAGCACTTCCTGCTCGGCCTCGTAGCCGCCGGTGCCCATATAGGTCGATTTGTAGTTGCCGCGGCACAGATGCATGGTCACCGTCATGTCCGACGGAATGTCGGACATCGCGATGTTGATGAGCTCGCCGTAGAGCGGGCCGAGCGCTTGCGGATCGTCGCCGCGATCCTTCATCTGCTGGCGATACTTTGGATCGCACAGCATGGCGATGAAGACTTCGTCGAGCTGCAAGTAGCGGCAGCCGGCATCGGCGAAGGCGCGCACGGCTTTTTTGTAGGCCTGGCCGAGATCGTCGAATAGCGTGTCGAGCTTGGGATAGACCGTCTTGTCGATCGGCGTGCCGACCGGGCGGCCGTACAGCGCCGACGGCGCCGGGATCGTGATCTTCGGCGTGCGCTTGGTGTGCTTCTCGACGAATTTGAAATGCTCGATCATCGGATGGCCGGAGAAGCCGATCTTGCCGGTCACCTTGGTGCCTTCGTTGCGCGTGCGCGTGCCGGCGAAGGCGATACCGGTCTCCATGACGGTCTTCTCGACGCCGTCGAGACCCCAGAGGAAATCGAGGTGCCACCACGAGCGGCGGAATTCGCCGTCGGTGATCGATTGCAGCCCGGCCGCCTCCTGTTTTCCGATGGCGTCCTTGATCTCGCGGTCTTCCACCGCTTTCAGCTCGTCCGCCGTGATCTCGCCCTTGGCGCGCTTCTCGCGCGCCTCCTTCAATGCGGCAGGCCGCAGCAAGCTGCCGACATGGTCGGCCCGGAACGGCGGTTTGGTTCGTTGCATGATTTTATTCTTCCTTAGCCCCACACTTCGTCGGCGATCTCGACGATCATCCGCAGCTTGGCCCATTCCTCCTCTTCGGCGAGCACATTGCCTTCCTCGGTCGAGGCGAAGCCGCATTGCGGCGACAGGCAGAGCTGCTCGATGTCGACGAATTTCGCCGCCTCACCGATGCGGCGCTTGATCTCGTCGCGGCTTTCCAGCCGTCCGGATTTGCTGGTGACGAGGCCAAGCACCACGGTCTTGCCCTTGGGCACGAAGCGCAGCGGCTCGAAACCGCCGGCGCGCTCGGTGTCGTATTCCATGAAATAGCCGTGCACGTTGATCTGGTTGAACAGCAGCTCCGCCACCGGCTCGTAGCCGCCCGAGGCGACGAAGCTCGAGCGGAAATTGCCGCGGCACAGATGCATGGTGATGGTCATGTCGGGCGGGATGTCGGCGATCGCCGCGTTGATCATCTCGGCATAGATGCCGGGCAGCGCCGCCGGATCCTCGCCGCGATCGGCGATCTGCTGGCGCAGCGCCGGGTCGCACAGATAGGTCAGATTGACCTCGTCGAGCTGCAGATAGCGGCAGCCGGCATCGGCGAAGGCGTGCACCGCCTTGCGATAGGTCTCGCCGAGGTCGCGATAGAAATCGTCCATCGCCGGGTAGAGCGCTTCCGGCACGGCGTCGCGGCCGTAACGGAAATGCAGCGACGACGGCGAGGGAATGGTCAGCTTCGGCGTCTCCTTGGCGTGGGCCTTGAGGAACTTGAAATGCTCGACCATCGGATGCGGCTTGTAGCCGCCGAGCTTGCCGATGACGCGCAGCAGGATCGGCCGCGGCTGCGGGCCGCTGGCGGCAAATTTGATCTTGCGCTCGCCCACATAGGACTCGACGTTGTCGAGCCGCTCCAGAAAATCATAATTCCAGGAGATGCGCCGGTACTCGCCATCGGTCGCCGATTTCAGCCCGATCATCTCCTGCTTGCGGATGACGCCCTCGATCTCGCGGTCTTCAATGGCCGTCAGCTCCTCGGCGCTGATCTCGCCGCGCGCGCGTTTCTCGCGCGCTTCCTTGAGCGCCGCCGTGCGCAGCAGGCTGCCGACATGGTCGGCGCGGAACGGCGGCTTTACGCGCTGCATCCTCAACCCCACACTTCGTCGGCGAGCTCCACGATCATGCGCAGCTTTGCCCACTGCTCGTCCTCGGCCAGCACGTTGCCTTCCTCGGTCGAGGCAAAGCCGCATTGCGGCGACAGGCAGAGCTGGTCGAGCGCGATGTATTTGGTCGCCTCGTCGATGCGCCGCTTGATGTCGTCCTTGTTCTCCAGCTTGCCGAACTTCGAGGTGACCAGGCCGAGCACGACCTGCTTCTTGCCCTTCGGAAAAAACCTTAGCGGCTCGAAGCCGCCGGCGCGGTCGGTGTCGTATTCGAGGAAATAGCCGTCGAGGCCGGTATTGCCGAAGAGCTGTTCGGCGACGAACTCGTAGCCGCCCGAAGCGATGAAGGTCGAGCGGAAATTGCCGCGGCACGAATGCATCGTAATCGCCATGTCCGTCGGCTTGCCTTCCAGCACGGCATTGGTCAGCCGCGCATAGCGCTTCGGCAACGCGTCCGGATTGTCGCCGCGTTTGGTCGACTGCGCGCGCTCATTCGGATCGCAGATCATCGACCACGCGGTATCGTCGAGCTGCAGGTAGCGGCAGCCGGCGTCGTAGAAGGCGCGGATGGCGTTGCGATAGGCTTGGGCGAGATCGTCGAAGAACGGCTCAAGGTCCGGATAGACCTCCTTGCTGATCGCGGCGCGGCCCTGGCGGAAATGAAACGTCGACGGCGCCGGGATCGTCATTTTCGGCACGGCGCGCGCATGGGCTTTGAGGAACTTGAAATGCTCCAGCATCGGGTGGCCGGAGAAGCCGATCTTGCCGTCGATCCTGATGCCCTCGGCCTTGGTCTGCACGCCGTGGAACTGGATGGCGTCGGTGGCATAGAAGGTGACGCCGGCGAGACCGCGGAAGAAGTCGAAATGCCACCACGAACGGCGCAGCTCGCCGTCGGTGGCGAGCTTGAGGCCGATCTCTTCCTGTTTCTTGATGATCTTCTCGATCTCGCGGTCCTCGATCGCGCGCAGCGCGTCGGCCGTGATCTCGCCACGCTCGCGCTTGGCGCGCGCCTCCTTGAGCACCGGCGGTCGCAGCAGGCTGCCGACATGGTCGGCACGGAACGGCGGTGACGTACGTTGCATCGGACTCCTCCCAATTCTTTTCTTTTTTTGCGCGTTCGATGTCAGGCGCGCTTAACTCTTTTTGAGCACATAGCGGCCGCCGTCGTCTCGGCCGAGACTTTTCGCGGCATAAAGCGTATCGAGCGCGCGCACGATCTCGCGGCCGTCCTTGCTGTCGAGCGCCGCCATCAATTCCAAAAAGCTCGCCGGTCCCGCCGCGAGAGCATCCTCGACCGATTTGTATTGCGCGCCCTTCTTGGCGACCGGCGGCGTCGGTACCGAGAATTCCAGCGAATTCGCCTTGCCGAACGGGATGGTACAGTCGAAGCCGAGTTTTGCCCCGGTGCGCGCGCCGCCGAGCGACGGATCGAGCGGCACGACGCGGAAGCCCGAGCCCGTGATCATATCGCGGTCGGCCTGGAAGCGCGTGGCAAAGGCCCAATCGGTCTCGGCGTCGGAGAACACGTCGATGTCGGGGTCGAAGGCGAAGACGTGCTTGGCTTCGGCGTGGGAACCGAAGATCGCCGCGATGGCGTTCTTGGCATCGCCCGGCACGCGCTGGCGCAGCGAGACGCGCACATTGTACATGCCGCCGCTCGACGGCGTGGCGTAAACGGCGAGCGGCTCGCGCACGGAAGCCATCAGCGCCGCCCAGGCCGCCGATTCGGTTTTCATCGCCGAGAGCTGCGCGGTGTCGGTACGCGCCAGCGCGCGGCCGCCGATGGTGAGCGTCTGGAACAGTGCGTCCTCGCGGTGGGTGATCGCGGTGATGTGCAGCACCGGATTGCGCTTCACCACGCCGTAATAACCGACATATTCGCCAAACGGCCCTTCCGGCTCGACGTGGCCGGCCGGATCGAGCACGCCCTCGATGACATATTCGGCGTCCGCCGGCACATAGATGTCGCTGGTGACGCACTTGACCACCGGCGCCGGTTGGCCGCGCACGGCGCCGACGATGTCGAGCTCGTCGACGTTGGGCAGCGCCGTCATGGCGGCGAGAAAATCCGCCGGATGCGAGCCGACCGCATAGGCGACCGGCACCGGCTCTTTCTTGGCTGCGGCTTCCAGATAGATGGCGCGCATGTCGCTCGGCGCGATCAGGTCGACGCCGGCCGCCCGCGGCCCACGCAGCATGATGCGGCGGCAGCCTACATTGGTGAAGCCGGTGCCGGGAAACAGCGCGTAGTCGATGCCGGCGGAAATGTACGGCGCGCCGTCGGCGGCGTGCTGCAGATGCACCGGCAGCCTGCACAGGTCGGCGTCGTCATCCTTGAGCACGATCTGCTGCACCGGCGCCTGCTGCGACGACACTTTGACCGGCGGGTGCAGGCGATTGAGCCGCGTTGCCAGCGTGCCCAAGAGGCCGCGCTCGTCGGTGTCGAGCGCGCGGGCGAGCCGCGCGCGCGAGGCCATCACATTGCCGACCAGTTCGGCCTTTTCCGGCCCCGCCGCCTTGAACAGCACCGCGCGCGGATTGCCGTCCAGCACGCCGCCCACATCGACCAGGTCGATGGGCGCGTTGTGCACCTCGCACTCGCCGAGCTCGACGAGCTTGTCGACGAAATTGCGCAGCCGGAAGCGCTCGGTATCGATCGTGGGCATGGTAAATCCTCGTATCTCACCGCGATTTAGCAGCGCCCCGAGAGAAGTGTAAATGCCGTTGCGCGCGAGGCGGTCAGCGCAGACACTCGCCCGGCGCATGACGTGGCGGGAGAGGAATGATGCATCCGCAGCTTCGGCTCTATGAAGATGTGCTGGCCAACGGCGGCGAGGTGGCTTTGCCGGCGCTGCCGCGGATGATTTTTGTCGTGCACGGCTCGCTTACGGTAGCGGATCGCACGTTGAACGACGGCGAGGCGTGGAGCGGCGAGGGCGCCGTCATGCTCAAAGCCGGCAGCGCCGGCGCGACCGTGTGGCGCTGGGAGCTCCTGGCCGGGGAACGCAGCAGCGGATTGGCGACCTGGAAGGACGCCGTATCGCGCGAAAAACTTTCGGTGGAACTTGCGACCGTGCCCAAGGGCGCGTTGCTCTTGCGCGGCGACAGCGTCGCGTTCCCGCCGGGCGGCTGCGCTTATCTGCACCGGCATCAGGGGCCGGGCATCCGGTGTTTGCTCGAAGGCGGCATCCGCATCGACACCCGCGGCCATTCGCATTCCTACGGTCCCGGCGGCGCTTGGTACGAGACCGGCCCGGACGGCGTGTTCGCGCAAGCCGCCGACCGGCCGACGCGCTTCATCCGCGTCATGGTGCTGCCGCTCGCCTATTTGGGCAAAAGCTCGGTCGAGTATCTCAACGAGGAAGACAAGGCCAAGCCGAAAGCGCAGCAGTATAAGATTTTCGCCGATATGCCGCTGACTGGCGCCTAACTCCGCGCGTTTCCCGGGCGCAGCGCAGCACCATAAGCGCGTTCACGCGCGTCTTGTGCGCGCTATGGTGGTGCGCTGCAGACCCGGGATCGTTACGAACTCAGAACATAGGCGCGCCGAGTCTGCGGCGGTCCCGGATCAGCGATGCACCACTTCGTGCTGCACCGCATCCGGGAAACAAGCGCAGATAAAATTCACATCGGCTTGTAGCCGCGCTCCATGTCGACATCGATGAGCATCGGGGTGCCGTCCTTGAGCGCCTTGCCGATCAGGTCAGTGGCGTCCTTCACGGTTGCGGCGCGCTGGCCTTCGATGCCGAGCGAGCGGGCGAGACCGACGAAATCGATCGCCGGATCGTTGAGCTCCATGCCGACGAATTTGTCGGCCTGCTCGGCCAGGCCACGCAGCATCACCAGGCGCTGCTTGAGGATGCGGTAGCTGGTGTTGTTGAAGATCACCCAGATCACCGGCAGCCGGTAGCGCGCCGCGGTCCACAGGCCCTGCACCGTGTACATGGCGCTGCCGTCGCCAATGAGCGCCACCACCGGCCGGTCGGGCAGCGCGATCTTGACGCCGATCGCCGCCGGTAATCCCCAGCCGATGCCGCCGCCCCGCAGGCCGAAAAAGCTTTGCTCGTCGTCTGAGTTGATCATCGCGCGCACGCCCGGCGCGGAGGAGAGAATTTCCTCGATCACCACGGCGTCCTTCGGCAGCATGGCGCCGATGGCTTCCAAAAGCGCCAGCGGCTGCACCGGCGTCTTGCCGGCCATGGCGCGGGCTTTGGCGCGGAACGCCTCGCGGTCTTTTTTGATCGCTTCGGCGGCGGAATTCAGCCGCGCCGCCGCGGCGCTCTTGGCGCTCGCAGTCATGCGCGCGGCGACGCCCGCGGTGATGTCGGGCAGGGTCGCCTTCGGATCGCCGAGGATCGCCACCTTGGCCGGATAGTTTTTGCCGATCTGCCAGGGGTCGGTGTCCAGATGAATGAGCGGCAGCCCGGCCGGCCAAGGATCGATCTTCGACGGCAGCGACCAGGTGAACAGGTCGCCGCCGACCGAGAACAGCAAATCGTGTTTTTCCAGCACCTCGCGCACACCGGCCTGGGTGCGGGTTATCATGCCGCGATAAAGCGGATGCGACGCCGGGAACGAGGCGGTGCTCGGGATGAACTCGACATAGACCGGCGCGCCGATCGCCTCGGCAAGCGCGGCCAGCTCCTTGTGCGCCCGGCTCTGCGCCACGATGTCGCCGGCGATGATGACCGGACGCTCGGCCTTGGCCAGCAACTCGGCGGCGGCGGCGACCGCGTCGGCATCGCCGCGCAGGCGCGGCGCGATGCGCGTCGGTTCGAGCATGTCGATGTCGGCGTCGTTCTTGAGGATATCGCCGGGCAGCGACAGGAACACCGGGCCGGTGGGCGGCGCCAGCGCGGTCTTCACCGCGCGATGCACATAGATCGGCAAATCCTCGGCGCGGTGCACCTCGGCGGCCCATTTGACGAACGGCCGCGCCAAGGTCGGCAGGTCGGCGGTCAGCACCGGCTCGGTGACGAGATATTCGTTGTCCTGCTGACCGGCGGTGACCAGCACCGGCGCGTTCGCCTTCATGGCGTCGTAGAGCATGCCCATGGCGTTGCCGAGGCCGGGCGCGACGTGGAGATTGAGCACCGCCAGATTGCCGGAGGCCTGGGCATAGCCGTCGGCCATCGACATCAGCGCCGCCTCCTGCAGGCCGAGGATGTAGCGGATGTCGTTCTCGACCGCGAAGGCATCCATCAGCGGCAATTCGGTGGTGCCGGGATTGCCGAACATGACTTTGACGCCCTCCTGCTTGAGCAGGTCGAGGAAGGCGCGTTTTCCACTCATTACGGGCAAGTTTCTCTCCTCCGGTCGTCGTCGTTCTGACGCGCCGCTAAGCACCAGTATCAACGAAAAAGCTTAATCGCGTCTACGTTCCGCCTTGTAGTCATAAGACGAGTCCCACTCGAGCTTGTCTATCAGGTCAAGCAGGCCCTTCTGCCGCCTTCGCGCAACGATTTCCGGCAACGCCTTCGTAACGGCAGCTTTCTTGGTGCGCCGGTGACGCGTACCCTTCATTGCGGATTTGCGGACAATGCGCGCCATGGGTAAGGGGCTGTAGGAAGAAAGGTGGTGCCGCGGAAGGGATTCGAACCCCCGACCCCCGCATTACGAATGCGGTGCTCTACCGGCTGAGCTACCGCGGCATGCCAACGGAATGGCGACCTAGTAATACCCGGGGATTGTTAACGCAAGACAGCCCGCCGGCCAACGGTCGCGGCGGCTGTGCCAGGGCATCATTGAATCGCCGGGGCGAGGGGCCTACGCTGCCGAGAACACCAATGAATTGAACCGGGTCAGCGCGCTTTGCACCATGCCCGGTCTGGACAGGGAGGCTTTCATGCGGATGAAGACGCTTTGGCTCGCGTCGGCCGCTGCTCTGACGGCGTTTGTGCTGCACGCCCCCGCGCCCGCCTTCGCGCAAAATGCGGCGGCGCTTTCCGGCGCGGTGACCTCCGCCAAGGAAGGGCCGATGGAAGGCGTCGTCGTCAGCGCCCGGAAGGACGGCGCGACCATCACCGTCTCGGTCGTCAGCGACGACAATGGCCATTTCAGTTTCCCGGCGTCGCGGCTCGATCCCGGCCACTACGCGATCAACATCCGCGCCACCGGCTACGACCTCGACGGGCCGAAGGACGCCACCGTCGCCGCGGGCCAAGAGGATAAGATCGCCGTCACGCTCAAGCCGGCGCGGAACTTGAGCGCGCAGCTCTCCAATGCCGAGTGGCTCATCAGCGTGCCGGGCAGCGATGAGCAGAAGCGCTTTCTGCTCGAGTGCAACAGCTGCCACACGCTGGAACGTATCGTGCGTTCGACCCACGATGCCGACGAGTTCATGCAGGTGTTCAAGCGCATGGGCCACTATTATCCGGGCAGCACGCCGCTCAAGCCGCAGCCGCTCGCCGGAAACGCCGGGCGCAACGTCGGCAAGGGTCCGCAAGCCCAGCAGGCCGCCGCGTGGCTCGCCAGCATCAATTTGAGCCAGCAGGATAGGTGGAGCTGGCCGCTGCAGACGCTGCCGCGGCTGACCGGCAAATCGACCCACGTCATCATCACCGAATACGATCTGCCGGATAAGCTGATCGAGCCGCACGATGTGGTGCTCGATCACGAGGGCAACGTCTGGTACTCGGATTTCGGCCAGATGTTCATCGGCGAGATGGACCCGAAGACGGGCCGGGTCACGCAATATCCGATCCCGCAGACCAAGCCGGGCTTCTCGCTCGGCACGCTCAATCTCGAAATCGACAAGGACGACAATCCCTGGATCGGCCTGATGTACCAGAGCGCGATCGCCAAGTTCGACCGCAAGACACAAAAATTCGAAGAATGGTCGACGCCCAAGGAATGGGACACCGACGCCGGCCAGCTCGGACATCTCGCGGTCGAGGGCACGCCGGTCGACGACAAGGTATGGATCAAGAATTCCGACGGCGGTCACATCTATCGGCTGGACCTGGCGTCGAACAAATTCGAGGACCTCGGCGCGCCGCAGGACCCGCGCACCGGCAAGCGCATCGGCACCTATGGCATCCACGCCGACGCGGCGAACAATCTTTATCTGCTCGATTTCTCCGCCGGCAATATCGTGCGGCTCGACGCCAAGACCAAGGAGCCGACGGTCTATTTGACGCCGACGCCGAACTCGCATCCGCGGCGCGGCAGGGTCGACGACCAGGGCCGGCTATGGTTCGCCGAATATTTCGGCAACGCCATCGCCATGCTCGACCCGGAGACCGGCAAGATTCAGGAATGGAAAGTGCCGACGCCGTGGTCGTCGCCCTATGACGCGTTGGCGGACAAGAACGGCAATGCCTGGACCGCCTCGATGAATACCGACCGGGTCGCCCGCCTCGACGTCAAGTCCGGGCAATACACCGAATATCCACTGCCGCGGCCGACCAATATCCGCCGCGTCTTTGTCGACGATGCCAAGAATCCCGGCGCGCTGTGGATCGGCAGCAACCACGGCGCTTCGATCGTCAAAGTCGAGCCGCTGGATTGAAAACGTAATCCGTCATCCTGAGGTGGCCGCGAAGCGGGCCTCGAAGGATACGGCCGAGGCGTCGGGGCCGTCGCCCTTCGAGGCTCGCTGCGCTCGCACCTCAGGGTGACGGAATTTTCGCTTCACTTCCCATCCGCTTCCGCCCTCAGCTTGAAGCGCTGAATTTTCCCGGTAGCGGTCTTCGGCAGCTCGGTGCGGAATTCGAGCCAGCGCGGATATTTGTAGGCGGCGAGTTTTTGCTTGCAGTGATCCTGCAGCGTGCGCGCGAAGGCGTCGCTCGCTCTGTCCGGCGCTTTGAGCACCACGAAAGCCTTCGGCTTGATCAGCCGGTCGTCGTCGGGCCAGCCGACGACGGCGGCTTCGAGCACGTCGGGATGGCTTTGCAGCACGCCCTCGACCTCGAACGGCGACACATACATGCCGGAGACCTTGAGCATGTCGTCGCGCCGGCCGCAGTAGACGAAATAGCCGCTCTCGTCCTCGACATATTTGTCGCCCGAGCGCGTCCATTCGCCGAGAAAGGTGCTGCGCGACTGCTCGCGGTTGTTCCAGTACATCATCGCGCTGGTCGGCCCGCGCACCTGCAACTCGCCCATCTCGCCGCGCGTGGTGACGATATGGCCCTCATCGTCGACCAGACGGAGATCGTAGCCGGCGAGCGGCTTGCCACTGGTGCCGTATTTCACGTCGCCCGGACGATTGGTCAGGAAGATGTGCAGCATCTCGGTCGAGCCGATGCCGTCGAGTATGTCGACGCCATAGCGTTCGCTCCAGCGCCGGCCGACGTCGGCCGGCAGCGCTTCACCGGCCGAGACGCAGCGGCGGACTTTCAGCTCCGCGCGATCCGGCGCCGCGGCGCTGGCGAGGAAGCCGGCATAGAACGTCGGCACTGCATAGAAGATCGTGACTTCGTGCTTTTTCAGAAGCTCGGCGACCACGTCCGGCGTCGGCCGTTGCGGCAGCAGCACGGTGGTGGCGCCGACCGACATCGGAAACGTCAGCGCGTTGCCGAGGCCGTAGGCGAAGAACAGCTTTGCCACCGAATAGCAGACGTCCTTTTCGGTGATGCCCAGAACCGGCGCGGCGTAGAGATCATCGGTGAGTTTGAGATCGGCGTGGGTGTGCACCGCGCCTTTCGGCCTGCCGGTGGAGCCCGACGTATAGAGCCAGAAGGCCATATCGTCGCGCGTCGTCGGCGCGGTGACGGCGTCGGTCTTGGCGGCTTCGAGCAATTCGTCGAAGCGTTGATGCCCCCTCCCTAACCCTTCCCCGCTCGCGGGGGAGGGAAGGGAGGGGGCGTCGCCGGAGACGATGACATGGGCGAGATGCTTGCTGGTTTCGATCGCCTTGGCGAATTTGGGCAACAGCTCTTCGGAAACGACCAGGAGCCGCGCGCGGGAATCCTCGAGCATGAAGCGATAGTCGTCCTCGGTGAGCAGCGTATTGACCGGCACCGCGACGACGCCGACCTTGACGGCGCCGAGGAACGCGGTCGGCCAATCGATGGTATCGAGGAGACAGATCAGCACGCGCTCCTCGCGGCGCACGTCGAGCGCGCGCAGCACGTGGCCGAAGCGCTCGACCCGCGCCGCCAGCGCCGCGTAGCTGTAGCTGCCGCGGTGGTCGATATAGGCGACTTTGTCGCCGCGCCCGGCATCGAGATTGCGCTTGAGGATGTCGGCGGCGAAGTTGTAGTCGCGCGGCACTGCGTCGACTGGCGCGTTCATCTTGGCGTTTCCTCATAAGATGGGACTTTGGATGCTGCCCATCGGGCCCACTCAACGCATTATGCCGATGGCAAAATTCGCCGCAATATTATAAGCCACCGGCCATGACGGCCAGGAGCGCACGATGATTTTCAGCCGCGACCGTATCCTCACCACTCATGTCGGCAGCCTGCCGCGCAACGAGACGCTGAGCGACCTCCTGGTCGCCCAGGAGGAGGGCAAGAGCTACGATCCGAAGCTGCTCGCCGACGAAATGGACAAAGCGGTCCGGCACGTCGTCGAAAAGCAGATGGAAGCCGGCATCGATATCGGCAATGACGGCGAGCAGCGGCGCATCGGCTTCCAGACTTATGTGCCGCAGCGCATGTCGGGTTTTGCCGGCGTGTCGAAGCGCCGCCGCGGCCGCGAATTCGAGGAATTCCCCGAGCTCTTGACCTATCTGATGCGGCGATTCCCCAATCCGCCGAAGAGCCAGCAGGGCGCGCCGGAGGCGCAGGCCGACATCAAGTACCGCGACCTCAAGCCGATCACCGAGGAGACCAGCGGCTTCAACAGCATCGCCGACGAGCTGCACGCCTTCTCAGAAAGGTTCATGACCGCGGCATCGCCCGGCATCATCTCGACCACGATGCTCAACGCCCATTACGAGTCGCACGACGCCTATCTGGACGCCATCGCGCGCGAGATGCGCAACGAATATCTCGCCATCAACAAGGCCGGCCTCGTTTTGCAGATCGACGCGCCCGACCTCGCCATGGACCGCACCATGATGTACCGCGACCTGTCGGACGCCGACTTCGTCAAGCGCTGTGAGCGCCACGTCGCCGCCATCAACAAGGGCATCGAGGGCATCCCGCGCGACCGCGTGCGTCTGCATGTCTGTTACGGCAACTGGGAAGGCCCGCACATCCACGACGTTGCGCTGGAGAAAATCCTCCCGGCTTTGTATCAGGCCAAGGTCGGCGCGCTGTCGATCGAGTTCGCCAATCCGCGCCACGCCCATGAATATGCGGCGCTCAAACGCGTGCCGTTTCCCAAAGACATGATCCTCATTCCCGGCGTGGTCGAGACCACCTCTAATTTCGTCGAGCATCCCGAAGTGGTGGCGCGGCGCATCGACGAGGCGGTGGCGACCGTCGGCGACCGCGAGCGCGTCATCGCCTCGACCGATTGCGGGTTTGGCACATTCACGCGGCGCGAGTGGGTGATCGAGCCGGTGGTCTGGCTCAAGCTCAAAGCGATCCGCCAAGGCGCCGACATCGCCTCGGCGCGGCTGTGGGGTAAGAAATCCGCGGCATAGCGTCATTGCGAGGAGCAAAGCGACGAAGCAATCCAGCTTCTGGCGCTGCCCTGGATTGCTTCGCTTCGCTCGCAATGACGCGTTAGTATGATCGCAATGACCTTCAACCCAGCACAGGAACCGTACCGTGATTGACCTCTACACCTGGACGACCCCGAACGGCCGCAAGGCTTCCATCGCGCTCGAGGAATTCGGCCTGCCCTACACCGTGCACGCGGTCGACATCGGCAAGGACGAGCAGTTCAAGCCGGAATTTTTGAAGATCAGCCCGAACAACCGCATCCCGGCGATCGTCGACCGCGACAACGGCTTGAGCCTGATGGAGTCCGGCGCGATCCTGATCTATCTCGGCGACAAGACCGGCAAGCTGTTGCCGAAGTCCGGCGAGGCGCGCTATCGCACCATCGAATGGCTGATGTGGCAGATGGGCGGTCCGGGCCCGATGTTCGGCCAGGTCCATCACTTCACCAAATACAATCCCGGCAAGGCGCCGTACGCCGAGGAGCGCTATCTCAAAGAGGCGCACCGGCTCTATGGCGTGCTCGACCGGCGGCTGGCCGATCACGAATACGTCGCCGACGACTATTCGATCGCCGATATCGCCATCTGGCCGTGGGTGTCGCGCTACGAATGGCAGACCGTCGATCTCAACAAGTATCCCAACGTGAAACGCTGGTACACGGCCATCGCCAAGCGCCCGGCGACGCAGAAGGGCTACAAGGTTCCGAAGGACGTCGGCGAGGTGCCGATCCCGGCGTGACGCCGCGTTCCCCGGATGCGGTGCAGCGCGAAGCGGTGCACTGCTGATCCGGGGCCGTCGCAGGCTCGGCGCTTGCCGGTGCTGAGTTCGTAACGATCCCGGGTCTGCAGCGCACCACTCCGCTTCGCCATAGCGCGTCGAAGACGCGCGTAAACGCGCTGATGGTGCTGCGCTGCGCCCGGGATACGAGACCACGAATGCGCAAGCGTTACTTCGTCTACATTCTCGCCAACCGGCAGAAGGGAGTCCTTTATGTCGGGGTGACCACGATCTTGCGCGCCGCATTTGGGAGCATAAGACCAAGGTTGTTCCCGGCTTCACGAGCAAGTACGGCGTTACGGTTCTGGTCTATTACGAGGAATATGCTTCCATCCTCGAAGCTCGTGCGCGTGAGCGCGTGCTAAAGTATTGGCGCCGGGCTTGGAAATTCAAGTTAATCGAGGATGTGAATCCGACTTGGCGGGACCTCTATGATGAGCTGGTCATGCTCTGAGCCTTGTTCCCCGGATGCAGTGCAGCGCGAAGCGGTGCACCGCTGATCCGGGGCCGTCGCAAGCTCGGCCTCCGTTGCTCCGAGTTTGGAACGATCCCGGGTCTGCAGCGCACCACTTCGCTTCGCTACGTGCTGCGCTGCGCCCGGGAAAGCAATATACTGGACCGAACGCATCAAGGAGCCGGCCATGGACGACATCACCCGCGACCCGACGACGATCCGCGCCGAGGACGTCAACCCGCGCTACAATTGGGGCCGCGCGCTGCCGGCGCTCGGCACCATGGGCGTCGACTTCGAGGAGCGGGTCGATTACCGGCGGCTGCACCGCTATCGGCTCGGCCGCGTGAAACAGGCGCTGGAGAAATCCGAGCTCGGCGCGCTCTTGGTCTTCGACGTCAACAACATCCGCTATTGCACCTCGACCAAGATCGGCGAGTGGGAGCGCGACAAGCTGTGCCGCTGGGCGCTGATCACGCGCACCAGCAACGATCCGATCCTGTGGGATTTCGGCTCGGCCGCCGTGCACCACAAGCTCTACACGCCCTGGCTCAAGCCGGAGAACTGCAAGGCCGGCCTGATCGGCCTGCGCGGCACCGTGAATCCGGCATTTGGATTGATGGAGCGGCACGCCAAGGAGATCGCCTCGCTGCTCAAGGAAGCCGGCGTCGAAAAGCTCCCCGTCGGCGTCGACATCATCGAGCCGCCGATGATGTTCGAACTGCAGAAGGCCGGGCTGAAGGTCGCCGACGGCCAGCAAGTCATGCTGGAAGCGCGCGAGATCAAATCGGCCGACGAGATCGCGCTGCTCAACCGCTCCGCCGCCATGGTCGACGGCGCCTATCACCTGATCCACGAGCAGCTCAAACCCGGCGTGCGCGAGAACGACATCGTCGCCGAGGTCAACAAGTTTTTGTATCACCACGGCTCCGACGACGTCGAAGCCATCAACGCCATCTCCGGCGAGCGCTGCAATCCGCATCCGCACAATTTCACCGACCGCATGCTGCGCCCCGGCGATCAGGCGTTCTTCGATATTCTGCAAAGCTTCATGGGCTACCGCACCTGCTATTACCGCACCTTCAATGTCGGCCGCGCCACGCCGGTGCAGCACGACGCCTACAAAAAGGCGCGCGAGTGGCTCGATCTCGCCATCGACCTGATCAAGCCCGGGGTGAGCACCGACCGGGTGTGCAGCGTGTGGCCGAAGGCGCCCGACTTCGGCTTCCCCGACGAGATGTCGGCGTTCGGCCTGCAATTCGGCCACGGCATCGGGCTCGCTTTGCACGAGCGGCCGATCATCTCGCGGGTGGTGTCGATCGATCATCCGACCGAGATCAAGGAGGGCATGGTGTTCGCGCTGGAAACCTATTGCCCGGCCAAGGACGGCTTCTCCGCCGCGCGCATCGAGGAAGAGGTGGTGGTCACCGACAAAGGCTGCCGCGTGATCACGCTGTTCCCGGCCGAGGAATTGCCGATCGCGAACAAGTATTGAGCGTTTCGCGTCACGCATGACATCCAGCGAGCTTCCCAAGACCGCCGTTGCCGAGCATCTGGCGCAAAAGATTTGTGCGCTCGATGTGGCGCGCTTGCCCGAGGCGGTGCGGGCCAAGTGCGAGGACTTGTTGGTCGACGTGGTCGGCCTCGCCGTCACGGCGCGCAACGAAGACTACGTGAAAGCTGCGCTGGCCGGTTGTGACGATGACGGGCCGTGCACGGCGATCGGCCACAGCCGTACGCTCAGCGCTGCCGGCGCGGCGCTGGTCAACGGCACGGCGATTCACGGCGAGGACTTTGACGATACATTCGAGGGCGGGCCGGTCCATGCCGGCGCGGTGATCGTGCCCGCCGTGCTGGCGGCCTGCGAGCGGCACAAGTTGGATGGCCGCGCCGCGCTTCTCGGCATCGCCATCGGCGTCGAGACCATGTGCCGACTCAGCACTGTGGCGCCGACACTCACCCACAAGGCGGGTTTTCATCCGACCGCCGTGTTTGGCGCCATGGGCGCGGCCGCCGGCGTCGGCGCGGCGCTGAAACTGAAGCCGCGGCAATTGGTCGACGCGCTCGGCACTGCGGCCTCGATGGCGAGCGGCATCATCGAATATCTGGCCGAGGGCGCCTGGACCAAGCGCCTGCATGCCGGCTGGGCGGCGCAATCGGGCATCCGCGCTGCGCTGCTCGGCCGCGCCGGTTTTTCCGGCCCGCGCACGGTGTTCGAAGGCGTGCACGGCTTCTTTCACGGCTTCGCGCACACCACAGAGGGCGATTACGCCGCGTTGATCGGCGATTTTGGTTCGCACTGGGTCACCGAGACTCTGGCGTTCAAGCCCTATCCGTGCGGAACCATGACGCATCCCTATATCGATTGCGCCCGCCGGCTCGCGGCGAAGAAAATCAAGGCGGACGACGTCGTCGAGATGGTGTGCGAGGTCGGCGAGGGCACCGTGCATCGGCTGTGGGAGCCGCTCGCCGCCAAGCAAAAGCCCGCCAACGGCTATGCCGGCAAATTCTCCACGCCATACTGCATCGCCACGGCATTCGTCCGCGGCAATGTCGGCTTGGGCGACTTCTCCGACGCGGCGGTGCGCGATCCGGCGGTGCTCGCGCTCGCCGGCAAGGTGCGCTACCAGATCGATCCGCAAAATCCCTATCCGAAAAATTTCACCGGCCATATCCGCGCCAGCTTGCGCGACGGCACGGTGGTCGAGGAGCGCCAGCCCTATATGCGCGGCGGCGCCCAGGAGCCGCTGACGCGCGCCGATATCCAGGACAAGTTTTTGCTCAATGCCACGCACGGCGGCTGGACCGCCGCCCGCGCCGCGCAGGTGCTGCAGACTGCCGGCACGCTGTTCGAAGGGCCGATCGATCTCACGACGCTGCGGGGCTGACCGGCTCCTTTTTGCGGCGTTGCCGTCGCGCGTAAGCCTGCACGCAGCGCCGCAGATCGATGAAATTCTGGTGCAACTGCTCGATCGCGAAGCCGACGGTGAAGATCGGTTCGACCTCGCTGGCTGTCAGCGGCTGTGTCAGGCCGGCGCCGCGCGCTGCTTCGACCGCCGCCGTATAGGCGGCTAGCGCCGTTTCGAAGCCGTCGAGTGGCGGCGGCGCGTCGCGCCGGCGGAGAGCGTCGGCGCTTTTGTTGAGAAAATCGCTCGCCGCCTCGCCGACGCGATGAAGCGGCGGCCCAAGGCGTTCGCGCAAAGTATCCGGCAGCGGCGACGCCGCGGCACGGCCGATGATGACCAGGTCGTGGCGCAGCCGCAGCATGGTGCGCGACAGCGGGCCGGGATCGGGCTGCACGACGAAGCTGACGATCTGCTCGTGCTCGGCCTCGGCGGTGATCTGCTGGAAGCTCGTGACCGCACGCCCGATGTCGTTTTGGATGCGGCTGTTGTCCGTCGGATCGAGCGTGCGGGTGAAGCCGGCGAGAAGTTCGGGCAGTTCGCGCGCGAGCTGTTGCAGCAATCGTGCGGCGGCGCTCAGCCGCAACTGATGGGCGCGTTCGGGAAACACCAGAAGCGACACCAGCACGGCGATCACGCCGCCCAGCGCCACTTCGGCGGAGCGCGTGATTGCCGATTCGACCGGTCCTTCGCCGAACTGACCCGCGATCAGCAGCACCAGCACCGCCGAGAACGGCGCGACGCGGAAGTTCGGATTGAACGCAGCCAGCAGCGCCAGTGGCGCAATGGCGAGCGCCAACAGCCCGGCTTCCGCCAGCGGCGTGTGGTGCGGGATCAGCACGCCGATGATGGCGGCATAGATGGCGCCGCCGACCGTGCCGACGATGTATTCGAGCGTGGCGCGCAGCGAGCCGCCGGCGCTCGCCTGCGTCACGACGATCGCAGTAAGGATCATCCACAGGCCCTGGAGCGGAACGTGCAGGACCTGGCCGGCGGCGAAGGCGATCAGGCCCGACGCCGTCATGCGCAGGCAGAAGCGCCATTGCGGCCTGTAGGACGCGATCAGAGTATGGATGTTGTGCCAGGCCGCCACGCGCTCGATCCCGACTAGCCGTGCCTATTTTCGCAGTGCTGACTCGCCGAGCTTACATTTCGTCACGCTGAGGTGCGAGCGATAAGCGCGAGCTCGTAGCCCGGATGGAGCGCAGCGTAATCCGGGGCAGCGGTGCAGCCTGGTATGTCGTCCCCGGATTGCGCTTCGCTCCATCCGGGCTACAGCGCGCAGGGCTTGCGAATCTTTAATTGCGAATCTTTGCAGTGAGCCGTGCGATCGGGAGGAGCGGCAGCAGTTCGGCATGACCTCGCGATTTTGTGAGAGCGTGCAAAACGATTGCTGCCCAGCGACTTAAGCGCTCCGAGGATCTCTACGCAGTGACACCGCTTGACGGCGCCGTCCGCATTTGCCCCAAAGCGCGCCGCCCGCTGCGAAGGGACGCCATCATGAGGGTGCTCCTGGTTGCGGCAGCGGGCGCGGCGCCCGCGCGCGGACCGACACAGTCCGCTGCGGGCGGCTTCGGGGCACCGCTCGTCCGGCACGTGCCGGTCCGCGAGGAGCTCGCTGCACTGGCGCCGGGGAGGGTCCTCCCGTTTGCACCCGGTGATTCCAGGAAACGCGGCCCGAAGCTGAGCCGAGGGGCGACCCCGGCGAACGCCGCGGTGGAGCGCCGCAAGGCGAGCGCGGCCGGAAGGACGCGCGGCTTCGCCCGAAGCGCAGAGGGATGGTGTCATCCGCTGCGTGGCGAGGCCCCACGAGACAGTCGCGCCTACCGGCGCTCCGCCTCCCTTCATTTTTTGAGGCGAAAGATTCGTGGCGTTTTTGCCAGACCTCGGGCGCGTACGCGTCGCGAGAACGAATTCGCATTTGCTCCCCTCGTCGGCTGTCGCTGCGGAGGGTAAGTTCGCCCGGCAAAAACTTGGAGGAAACGAATGGCCACCATGATCGCCGCGCGGCTGCATGCCTACGGCTCGCCGATGACGCTCGATCGCATCGAGGTGCCGGAGCCGCGGCCGACCGACGTGCTGGTCGAGGTCAAGGCCTGCGGCGTCGTGCCCAATCTGGCGCGCGTGGTGAGCAATTTCTTCGGCTCGCTCACTCCCGACAACAAGATGATGCCGCCGCTGCCGGCAATTTTCGGCCTCGATCCGACCGGCGTCGTCGCCAAAGTCGGCGCGCAGGTGTTTTCCATCCGCCCCGGCGACCGCGTCTATGTCAATCCGGCGCGGTCCTGCGGCTCCTGCAAGATGTGCCGCAGCGGCAAGGAATTGGATTGTCCGAGTTTTACTTTGCAAGGCTATTTCGGCCGCTCGCAGGATATTATGCGCGCCTATCCTTACGGCGGACTGGCGCAGTTCATTACCGCGCCGGCCAGCGCGCTGGTGAAATTGCCGGACAATGTCAGCTTCGAAGCCGCCGCGCGGCTCGGCTACCTCGGCACCGCTTATGCGGCGATGAAGAAAATCGGTGTCGGCCCCGGCCAGACGCTGCTGATCAACGGCATCAGCGGGCAGCTTGGGCTCAACGCCGCGCAACTCGCGCTGGCGATGGGGGCGACAAAAATCCTCGGCACCGGCCGCAAGCAGGCGCTGCTCGATCGCGTCAAGGCGCTGGCACCGCGACGCATTGACGTTCTTTCGGTGCCGGATGCGCCAACGCAAGGCGTGGGTCCGGCAAATCCCGATCCGCTCGTCGTGTGGGCCAGGAAGGCGACCGAAGGTCACGGCGTCGACGGCATGATCGATTGCCTGCCGCCGGGCGCGCCGGCGGGCGCGATGATGCGGGCGCTGTTCTGCCTGCGCCGCGGCGGCCGCGCGGTCAATGTCGGCGCCGTTCTGGAAACGCTGCCGCTCAATGCGTTCTGGATGATGACCAACCGCATCGGCCTGCAAGGCTCGGTCTGGTTTACCACCGGCGAGGGCGAGGAGATGGCGGCCATGGCCGGCGCCGGCACGCTGGATCTGTCGGCGCTGGAGCATCGGGTCTCGCCGCTGTCCAAGGTCAACGAGGTGCTCGCCAGCATGGACGCCCGCGACGGCGGCTTCACCAATTTCGTCATCGATCCGACGCGCGTGGATTGATGTGTTTCCCGGGCGCGGTGCAGCACGAAGTGGTGCACCGCAGACCCGGGATCGTCGCGAGCTCTGAGCGAACCGGCGCCGAACTTGCGAAGACCCCGGATCAGCGGTGCACCGCTCCGCTTCGCTACGCGCTGCGCCGCATCCGGGGAACGTCGGCAGAGGGTGTAACGACTGAAAAAACCTGCTAAATCCCTCGGCCAAGAACCAACCGACGCGTAAGCCCAGCGAGGACATCATGTACGGCAATCTCGAACTGTTCATCGACGGCAAGTGGCACGGCGCCGACGGCCGCAAAGGTGAGGATGTGATCAATCCGGCGACGGAAAAGCCGCTCGCCCACCTGCCGCATGCCAGTAAAGCGGACCTCGATCAGGCGCTGGCCGCGGCCACCAAGGGTTTTGCGGTGTGGCGCGCCACCTCGGCCTATGACCGCTGCAAGATCTTGCACAAGGCCGCCGACCTGATGCGCGAGCGTTTCGACGCGATCTCGAAAATCATGGTGCTGGAGCAGGGCAAGACCTATCCGGAGGCGCGCGCCGAGGTGATCACCTCGGCTGACATCATAGACTGGTATGCCGAAGAGGGCCGCCGCTCTTACGGCCGCATCGTGCCGGGCCGCGGCAAGGGCATCCGCCAGCTCGTCATTCAGGAGCCGATCGGCGTCGTTGCCGCGTTCACGCCGTGGAATTTCCCGGTGCTCACCCCGGCGCGGAAAATCGGTGGCGCGCTCGCCGCCGGCTGCTCGCTGATCTTGAAAGCGTCGGAGGAAACGCCCGGCGCGTGCGTCGAGATGGTGCGCTGCTTCGCCGATGCCGGCCTGCCGGCCGGCGTGCTCAATCTGGTGTTCGGCGTACCGGCGGAAGTCTCCGAATATCTGCTCGCCAAGGACGCGGTGCGCAAAATTTCCTTCACCGGCTCGATCCCGGTCGGCAAGCATCTCGCCGCGCTTGCCGCCAAGGGCATGAAGCGCACCACCATGGAGCTCGGCGGCCATTCGCCGGTCGTGGTGTTCGCCGATGCCGATCCGGAGAAGGCGGCCGACACCATTGCGGCGTTCAAGTACCGCAATGCCGGCCAGGTCTGCATCTCGCCGACCCGCTTTTACGTGCAGGAAGACGTCTATTCGCGGTTCCTTAAGCGCTTCACCGAATACGCCAACGGCATCAAGCTCGGCGATGGCCTGGAGAAGGGCATCACCATGGGGCCGATGGCCAATGCGCGGCGCATCGAGGCGATGGAAGGTTTCGTCAACGACGCCAAGAGCCGCGGCGGCAAGATCGCCACCGGCGGCAAGCGGCACGGCAACCAGGGCTTCTTCTACGAGCCGACGGTGATCACCGACATTCCCGACGACGCCAAGATCATGAAGAACGAGCCTTTCGGCCCGCTGGCGCCGGTCGTTACGTTCAAGACTTTCGACGAGGTGGTCGAGCGCGCCAACTCGCTGGAATATGGGTTGGCGGCTTACGCCTTCACCACGTCGAACGCCACCGCCGCCGCGATCGGCGACGCGCTGGAATCCGGCATGGTCGGGGTCAACTCCATCGCCATCTCAACGCCGGAAACACCGTTCGGCGGCGTCAAGGAGTCTGGCCACGGCAGCGAGGGCGGCATCGAGGGCTTGGGCGCGTACCTCGTCACCAAGTTCATCTCGCAAGGGTGAGGATTGATGTTTCCCGGACGCGATGCAGCACGAAGTGATGCATCGCTGATCCGGGATCGTTACAGACTCCGAGTCTGCGGCGATCCCGGGTCTGCGGCGCACCACTCCGCTTCGCTCCGTGTTGCACCGCGCCCGGGAAACCAGAGAGTGCGTGCGAGGTGAATAGGTGGATTACGGCCTTGTCCTGATTTATCTCGTCGTTGCTGTCGTGGTCTTCGGCTTCATCTTCCGCAAGCAACTGCGGGCGTGGTGGATCCGGCAAAAACTGAAGAAAGCCGGCATTGCCACCGGCACGGTCGAGCCGCCCGTGCTTTCGACCCGCCTCTACGAGCTGGAGAAGGTCTTTGGCCCGTTCGGCTCGGATGCCGCCCATCCCAGCGCGCTGCTCGCGCATCCGCAATTCATCGAGGCGGTCCGGCTGCTTGCTTTGCCGAGCGTGTCGCTCGCCGTCGTGCTGCAATATGTCGAAGGCAACAGCTGGTCGCTGTCGAGCGCGGCGATTGCGGCGTTGCGCAAACGCGCCGACCGCAGCGAAGCGACGGAACGGGTGCTGTCGCAATGCGGCTATTATTCGCCGTGGGCGATGTATTTCGCGTTGGACTTTCTGGCCGCCGCCGCGCCGCGCGTTGCGGTCGGCGCGCCGCTGACCCATGCCAGGGATTGGTGGATCGACAATCGCTGGATGCCCAACGTTTTCCGCGATTATTTCACCCGCTGCGCGGACCAGGGCGACGACGCGAGCTTCGGCTCCACGCTCGACGCGCCGGGCGTTTCCTCACAAGACACGATTCGGCGTTTCCTGCAGCAGATCTCGCATGACTCCGCGACGGTGTTGCTCCGGGAGCTCGATCTGCTGCGCCCGGCGTCGGCGCCGCCGACGAATGCGCCGAAAAAAGCATTTGCGACCCTGGCGGCGGTCGGCCGGTTCTGGTTGCCCCAGCACGGCATCGACACGGTGGTCGAGCCGCAGGGCTGGCGCGAAGCGCTGGCGCTTGCCGAGTCGACGCTGCGCCAGGACCCGCCGCGGTCGCTCCTGGTCTCGGGCGAGCCGTTGGTCGGCAAGACCTCGTTCCTGCAGCTTCTGGCGCAGCGGCTCGTGCCCGACGACTGGAGCGTCTTCGAAGCCGGCGGCGCCGATCTGCAGGCCGATCAGGTCTATATCGGCGAGCTCGAAGGCCGCATCCGCAAAGTCGTCGAGGAATTGGCGCAAGGCCACAAGCTGATCTGGTACATCCCCGATATCCTGCAGGTCGCGATGAGCGGCCGGCATCAGGGCCAGAGCGCGACCATGCTCGATCAGATCATGCCGGCGGTCGCCACCGGCCGGCTGGTCGTCTGGTGCGAGGCGACGGCCAAGGGCACCGCGCGGCTCCTTCAGCTCAAGCCGTCGCTGCGCGGCCTGTTCGAAACCGTGACGTTGGAAGCGCTGTCGCCGGCGGAGTCGTTGTCGCTGGCGCGCGAGGTGATCGAGCAACTGGATGCGTGGGCGCATGTCCGCTTCGAGCCGGACTGCGCCAAAGTCGCGCTCGATACCGCGAGCCAGTATCTCGGCACCGGCGGCCTGCCGGGCTCGGCCTTGTTCATGCTCAAGCTCACGGCGCTGCGCGCCGAGCAGACCGGCGAGCCGATTTCCACCCATCAGGTGCTGGAGACGCTGTCGCAATATTCCGGCCTGCCGGTGTCCATTCTCGACACCAAAGGCCAGCTCGATCTGAAATCGATCCGCGATTTCTTCACCGCGCGCGTGATCGGCCAGGATGAAGCGGTCGAGGCTATGATCGCGCGCATCGCCATGCTCAAGGCCGGCCTGAACGATCCCAACAAGCCGATCGGCGTATTTCTGTTCGCCGGGCCGACCGGCACCGGCAAGACCGAGCTCGCCAAGGCGGTGTCGGAATTTCTGTTCGGTTCCGTCGAGCGGATGATCCGCCTCGACATGAGCGAATTCCAGACCCACGAGACCATCAGCAAGATTCTCGGGCAGAGCGGGGCGAGCTTCGGCGAAACCGACTCGCTGATCAGCCGCGTGCGCAAGCAGCCGTTCTCGGTGATCCTGCTCGACGAGTTCGAAAAGTCCCACCCCAATATCTGGGACCTGTTCCTGCAGGCGTTCGACGAGGGACGGCTGACCGACGCGATGGGCCAGGTCGCGGACCTGCGCCATTGTCTGATCATCCTGACGTCGAATCTCGGCGCCACCGCCCATCGCAGCATGGGCTTGGGCTTCGCGCCGCAGGCCGACGAGTTCAGCAAGGACCAGGTGCTGCGCGCCATCGCCCAGACCTATCGGCCGGAATTCCAGAACCGGCTCGATAAGGTCATCGTGTTCCGGCCGCTGACGCGGGACCTGATGCGCGGCATTCTGAAAAAGCAACTGGCGGCGCTGCTCGAACGGCGCGGCTTGAAGGACCGCGCCTGGGCCATCGAGTGGGAATCCTCGGCGCTGGAATTCCTGCTGGAGAAAGGCTTTTCGCCGGAAATGGGCGCGCGGCCATTGAAGCGCGCGATCGACCAATATCTCGTCGCGCCGCTCGCCGCGATCATCGTCGAGAAGCGGTTTCCCGAAGGCGAGCAGTTTCTGTTCGTGCGCAGCGACGGCGAAGGCATCCAGGCCGAATTCGTCGACCCGGACGCCGACGTTGCGGCGGCGGATCAGTCGGCGGCCGTTGCGCCCGCAGTGTCGCCCGCGCTTGCCTCGATCATTCTCGCACCGGAAGGGACGCAGGCCGAATTCGCGGCCCTGCAAGCCGAATATGACGGCATCGCGCGGAGGCTCGCATCCGACGAGTGGGAAAATCTCAAAGAGAGTCTCTTAAGCGAAATGTCGTCGGCCGACTTCTGGTCCCGTTCGGATCGCTTCAACACGCTGGCGCGCCTCGCTTTGATGGATCGGGTCAGATCGGCCGCGGAAACCGCGGATGCGCTGCGCACGCGGCTTGCCAGAGGCTCCCGGCGGCTGCGGCCTTATTCCGCGGAGCTCAGTGGCCGCCTCGCCATGCAACTGCACCTGATCAAGGAGGGCATCAGGGACGCCCTCGACGATGCGCCGATCGAGCTCGCGCTGGCCGTCGAGCCGGTGTTCGACGGCGCCGGCGACCGCCAGGCGACGCTGCTATGGTGCCGCAAGCTGACGTCGATGTACCGCGCCTGGGCCGACAAGCGCCGCATGCACATCAGCGATATCGCCGGCCGAAGCAAAGACAAGGAGACGCCGATCCTTTTGATCTCCGGCTTCGGTTCGCACCGCGTCCTGGCGCCGGAGGCGGGCCTGCACGTCTTCGAGCCGTTCGAAGGTTCGGGAAATCGGGTGACGGTGCGGGTGCGCCTTGCGGTGGTGCCGCTCGGCGACGTGCCCACCGCCAAGGAGCGCAGGCTGGCGATCGAGGCCATCGATCAGGCACCGCGGCCGAACACGGTGGTGCGGCGCTATCGCGAAGCGCCGCCGCTGGTGCGCGATGCCGCCGGACAATGGCGCAGCGGCCGTCTCGATCTGGTGCTCGGCGGCGAGTTCGATTTGCTGCAGGCTGGCCAGCGTTGATGTTTGCCTAGATCAACCGTCGTCACCGTAAAGCGTCGCCAGCGCGGCCTTGATCGTCAATGCCGTCGGCACGGCAAGGATCACGCCGGGAATGCCGAGCAGCGCCGCGCCGGTGAGGAAGCAAAAGATGATCAGCACCGGATGCACATTGGCAGCGCTGCCGAGCACGAGCGGCGCGACGATCTGATCGATCGATAGCCGCAGCAGCACCGCATAGAGCGCAAAGGCCAAAATGCTCGACAGCCCGGTCGCCGTGTGCAGCGACACCAGGCCGGCGATGACCGCCGCCGTGGTCGAGCCGATGATCGGAATGGTCTCGAGGATTCCGGTCAGCAGCGCCAGAAGGAAGGCGTGGTCGATGCCGAGAATGGCGCCGAGCCCGATATAGGCGGCAATGACCGCGTAGATCACGATGACGAAGAGGCCGACGAAATAGCGCTTGAGGACCGGATCGAGCCGCTTGCCGATTTGCGCCACCAGGGGACGCCGGCTTGGCGGTACCAGCCAGAACAGCCCGCGCGCCACGCTTTTGCCGCTGACCAGAAAGTAGCAGAGCAGGACAACGGTCAGAAATGTGCCGACGAGGGTGGCGAAGCCGAAGCCGGCGACGAGCATGAGCCGATCCGGCCGGCTGAACCAACCATGGATGCGGTCGCCGATGATGCGGACGATGCCGTTGAGGTCGACCGATCGCCCGAACACCCGAATGGGTTCGCCGTCGGCGGCGCGGTGCAGCAGATGGTCCAGCGTTCCCTGCAGGTCGGTCACCGTGCTGCCGGCCTCGGCGACGAGATGTCGGCCGGCTGCGACAACGGTGAATCCGGAAAGGCCGACCAGCAGCAGGAACAGCAAGACTGCAACCAGCGGGCGCGGCAGCCCGGCTCGTCCGGCCAGCCAATCCAACAGCGGCGTACAGATATAGGCAATGATGCCGGCGATCACGAACGGCAAGACAATGAAGCCGACCAGATAGACGAACAACGCCAGCGCGACGAATGTGACGACGACGGCGCGGACCTCGGCGATGTCGCGCGATGCCGCGGCGCCGTCGCCACTTTCCTTCCCTTTCGGATCGATGGCGTTCATCGTCAATTCGGCCCATTCACAGCGCCCGGCCGCGAAGGGCACTTTGCCGAGAATTATACAGAAATGGCGGGGTCGCAAATCGGCGGCATGAGTCGGCCGAATATGGGGCAAGCTATTTGTACGATTGCGTCAGATACGTCACGGCGTCTTCGGACAGCCGCTGCCGGTCGTGTTCGCCGTGTTGCGCGGTCTCGATGATGCGCTTGGCCAGAATTTCCTGCGCCACCCGTTTATAGCGCGGCGATGCCAGCGAGCTGCCCGACTTCTCGATCGCCGCCCAGGCGTCCTCGAATGCCGCAGCCAGGATTTCGATGACTTCGGGATCGAAGGCCGATTGAGCCAGCAAAGGGGCTATTGTCGTCATTGCGCTCCACAATAATCGTTCTGTCGGATCATCTCAACTTGCCACGAATAAATTCGATGTGTCGGAACGTTCGAGCACCGTCGCGGCGGTTTCGCCGAAAAACAGCGTATCGCCCGGGCGCCGGCTGACGCCGAGCACGACGAGATCGTAACCGCGCTTGGCTTCGCGGATGATGGCTTCGCCGGGCGCCAGGTCGGCGCGCGTCGTGCTGCGCACGTCGACCCCATAACGGTCGGCCAACGCGCCGATGTCCTTGAGGATGGCGCGTTCGTTGCGCCGCGCGACGCGCTTGCGCGCCGCGTTCTTCGGCTTGCCGCCGCCGTTGGCGCGCGTGACGAACAGCGCGGTGACTTGCGCATCGGTCGCCCTCGCCACCGTCAATCCGACTTCGGCGGCGCGGCGCGAGACTTCGGTGCCGTTCACCGGGATGAGGATCTTGCCGAGTTGGCGCGGCAGCCGGCCGGCCCGCGATTCATGGACGTCGACCACGGCCAGCGGCCCGTCGAAGCCGCCTGTGACGAGCGAGACATCCTTGCTGAAGCCGCCATGGGGATCGTGGGTCTTGGCGATGCCGACGATCATCAGGTCGTAGCCCTTGCGGGCTTCGTCGGCGATCGCTTGCGGACCTTTCGGCCTGTCCGAACGGGTGATGACGTCGACCGTGCCCGGCTTCTCCTCGTGGGGATGCGATTCGAGCGTGTCGATATTTTCGGCCGCGGTCTCGGCCGTCGCTTTGGTCTCTTTGTTGTTTGGCTTCGCCGCGGCCTTCGGCGCCGCGGCCTCTTTTTTCCGTTTCTCCTTGGACAAATCGATGATGGTGATCGGTTTGCCGCCGGAACCGGCAATGGCGCCGGCGAGCCAGGACGCGAATTTGCCGTTGGCGCCGTCGTCGGCGGCCAGCAGCAGGCGTTCCAGATTGGTGACGAAACCCCTGGCGTCGAGCTCTTCGCGTTCGAGCCGCAGGCGCTCGGTTTTGCGCATCGGCAGCCGCTTCAATGACCAGCGCAGCATCGGCGGCATCGCCATGGTGGTCAGGATCGCCATGGTGACGATCAGGGTGAACAGATTCTGGTTGAGCACGCCCACCGACAAGCCGATGGTGGCGACGATCACCTCGGTCGAGCCGCGCGCGTTCATGCCGCAGCCGAGCGCCAGCGATTCGGCGCGGGTCAGGCCGCCGAGCTTGCCGCCGACGAAGGCGCCGAGGAATTTGCCGATACTGGCGATGGCGATGAGGCCTAAGGCGAGCAGCGCCATGTTGGGGCTTTTCAGCACGGTGAGGTCGGCGCTCAGCCCGGACAGGCCGAAGAACACCGGCATGAACAGCGCCACGATGAGGCCGCGCAGCTGCTCGTCGATATGGCGGGTGAGGATCGGCGATTCGCCGATCAGGATGCCGGCGACGAAGGCGCCGAGCACGGTGTTGACGCCGATCAATTGGGTGATCAGCGCCATCGCGACCATGATCACCAGGATCATGGTGATGACGGGAAACTCGCTTTGGAAATTGTCATTGCTCCAGCGGATCAGGTTGAACACGATGCGCCGGCCGACGGTCAGGCTCGCCGCCATGAACGCCGCGGTGCCGAGCACGGCGCGGCCGAGCGACCACAGATCGACGGTTCCCGCCGACGCCAGCCCGAACGCCACCGCGATGATGACCCAGCCGATGGTGTCTTCCAGGATCGCCGAGGCGACGATGATCTGGCCGAGATCGCGGCGCATGAAATTCATCTCGCGCACCACCATCGCCACGATCTTCACCGACGAGATCGACAGCGCGGTGCCGAGAAAGATCGCGGTGACGAGGCGCGCGTCCGGCCGCGGCAACAGCGCCGTCGGCAGCATCTCGCCGAGCGTAAAGCCGCAGATGAACGGCAGCGCCACGCCGGCGGCGGCGACCGTCACCGCGGCGCGGCCGACCCGCTTCACCAGCTGCAGATCGGTTTCCATGCCGGTCAACAGCAAGAGCATCAGGACGCCGACCTGCGCGACGGCGTTGATCATGCTCTTCTGTTCGGGCGTACCCGGAAACAACGCGTGCTCCGCGCCAGGCCAGACCAGGCCGAGTACCGACGGCCCGAGCAACAGCCCGCCGACGAGCTGTCCCATCACCGCCGGCTGCCCGAGCCGCTGCGCGGCCTCGCCCATCAGCCGGCCGACCAGAAGCAGGAGCCCGAGCTCGGCGATGAAGATCGCTTCCGCACTGACCGAAGCGGCGCCCTCGGCCGCAAACGTCGTCGTCGGGACGATGACAAAAATCGCGGCCAGCAAAAGACCGGCGCCATGCGGCGATCGACGCTGCGCCGGAATATTCGCCCGGACAGACCGGTGGCTTCTTGTCATTCCTCGGCCATGGAGCGCGCCCTGCCGTGATAACGCGCGACCGGCGATTACGGTCCCGGTCGGCGTCAAACGGCCAGCGTATTGTATCATTTGAATTTTCAAGCCGACCAGCGGGTGCGGTCGGTCAGCGGGCATTCATCGGCGATAGGGTGTGAGCCATTCCTCCATCCAGCCTCTTCTGATCCAATAGGGATGACGGGAGCGGCACTCGAGTTTGCCGCGGTCTGCAATAATCTGATGCAAATTAAGCTGAGCCAGCCCTGTCCTGCCAGCGGATGCTCCGGCCTCTTGATTGATCGACAAAAGATTCGCTCCGCGCGTCTCGATCTCGGCCAGATATTCTTCGACCCGAATGACTCATTCGCCTCTTGGTGTTAAGTGTTTCGATGCGAAGCGATAGCATCGAAAATAATGCCGATCTTTGTTTCATTTTTGATCCTGCTACTCTTGCTGGGCGCTGCTCCGGTGCACGCCCAACTGCGCGGGCACGGTGGTCCGGTGCGTGCTCTCGCGATCTCGCCGGACGGCAAGACTGCAATCTCGGGCAGCTTCGATACCTCGGCGATCCGCTGGTCGCTGCAAAAAAACACCGCCGAGCAAGTGCTGCGCTTTCATGATGGCGCAGTGAACGCGGTCGCGGTGTTGCCGGACGGCCGCGTTGCGACCGCCAGCGCGGATGCGCGTATCGCAATCTGGCGGGCGGGCGAAACCCAGCCGCAAAGCGTTCTTGAAGGCCACGCGGCGCCGGTCGTCGGGCTCGCGGTCGCGCCGGATGGCCGGACGCTGGCGTCCGCATCGTGGGATCGCACGGTGCGACTGTGGCCGCTCGGCGGCGGCGCGCCACGCCTGCTGGAAGGCCATCAGCAGAACGTCAATGGCGTCGCATTTCTTCCCGGCGGCGCGCTCGTCTCTGTTGGTTACGATGCGACGCTGCGCATCTGGCCGCTGGCGGGTGCCGCGCCGCCGATCGTGACGACCTTGCCGACTCCACTCAACGCCGTCGCCGTCGCGCCGTCGCCGGAGGGCGAAATCGTTGCGGCGGGTGCCAATGGCAATATTTATTTTCTATCGGCAGCCGGCGAATTGCGCGGCGATGTCCATGCCAGCGACACGCCCGTGATTGCGCTCGCAATCTCGCCGGACGGCGCAACGGTGGCCGCGGCCAGCATCCGCGGCTCGGTCGCGATCATCGAGCGCGCCGCGCGCAAGGTTATGCGAACGCTGGTCGGGCCGGGCTTGCCGGTGTGGTCGGCCGCGTTCTTTCCAGATGGCCGCACGCTGCTGACCGGCGGCGCCGACCGCACCATACGCCGCTGGAATGTCGCCAACGGCGACCCGGTCGATGCGATCGATACCGGCGGACCCGAAGATCCGCTCGCGGCGTTTGGTGGCGATCCGGGCGCACAGGTGTTTCGCGCCTGCGTCGCCTGTCACACGCTCAAGTCCGATGAAGGCAATCGTGCCGGGCCGACGCTTGCCGGTCTGTTCGGTCGCCGCATCGCGACGCTTCCGGGTTACAATTTCTCTCCGGCACTGAAAAAGCTCGACATTGTGTGGACGCCCGAGACCGTGTCCAAGCTGTTCGAGCTCGGTCCGGCCACGTTTACGCCGGGAACTAAAATGCCCGAGCAGAAGATCGGCTCCGCCGAGGATCGCACGGCTTTGGTGAGGTTCCTGGAGCGAGCGACGAAGTAGGCGTGTTCGCCGGACGGATCAGCTTTCGCCCTTCGCGGCCCGCTCGCGGTCCGCTCGCTCACGCAAGTAATCGTCGGTCGTGCGCACGTTCGGCCGCGCCGGCGCGCCGTGGGGATCGAAACCCTGCTCGGTCACGATCGTGATACGGCAGTCCTCGCACATCCTGAGCGCCTCGATCCGCCCCGAGTTTTTCGCGTACATCCAATGCTGGCCTTCGAGCTTGCCGATGACGCGTTCGATCGTGCTCTTGACGCCGAACGGCTTGCCGCAACGCGTGCAATGAAACGGCTCTTCCTCCTTGAGGACGCGGGACATCGCGGTGGCGGCGCGAAAGTCGACTTGCGGCTTGAGCGTGATCACCTTCTCCGGGCAGGTCGCCTTGCACAGCCCGCACTGCACGCAGGCATCCTCGGTGAAGCGCAGCAGCGGTCGCTCGGGATCGTCGCCAAGCGCCCCGGTCGGACAGGCCGATACGCAGGCGAGGCAAAGCGTGCAGCCGGCAACGTCGATCTCGACCGCGCCGAAAGGCGCGCCCGCCGGCAAGGCGACGACATCGACCGGGACCAAGGCGGCCTGATGCAATTCGCGCAGTGCGTGGCGCATCACTTCGCGCTTCGGCCCTACCGGCAAAAAGGCGGCCGGCTTCGGCGTCGGCGCGCGCGGTTGCAACGCCGACAACGCTACGCCCAGCGCCTCCGGATCGTCGGCTTCGATCGTCTCGGCCGAGCCGAAGCCGAGCGCGGCCAGAATCGGCTCGGCGACGGCGATGGTCTTTGTCAGCCCGGACAGATCGTGGCGCGGCTTGAGCCGTGTGAGGACGCGAACCGAACTCGCGCCGTAGGCGAACGCCGCCGCGATGGCCTCCAGCCCGATTTGCGTGACCTCGTTGACGACGAGCGGCAACACGTTGGCTGGGAGGCCGTCGCCATGGCGGGCAAGCGCATCGATCAGCGCGCCGCCGTGGCTGTCGTCGTGAAACAAGACAATCGGGTTCGAACCGCCGGCTTGGCGATACGCCGTCAGCAGCGTGCGCAGTTTGCGCATCAGCGCATCGGCCGGCGGCAGCGCATAGGCGGCGGCGCCGGTCGGGCAGGCGGCGGCGCACTGACCGCACCCGGCGCAGACATTGGCATCGATGGCGACGTGATCGCCGGCAGGCTCGATGGCGCCGGTCGGACACAGATCGAGACAGCGGCGGCAACCGACGATGCGCGAGCGAGAATGCGCACAAAGGTCGTTACTGAAGGCGATGTAGCGTGGCTTATCGAAGCTGCCGACAAGATCGCGAGCCTTGAGCACGGCGCGCAGCATGGCGGCGGGATCGCCGGGATCGGCGCGCAGATAGCCGTCGCGCAGATCATGCGCCGGGAATAAAGGCGCGCCGCCGGAGATATCGAAGATCATGTCGCAATGCGAAACCGCGCCGTCGCGGGCCGGTCCAAACACCAGCGCGCCGCGCGACGAAGGCGCCGGCTGCGCGAAATCGTCCACCACGATTTCGAAGGCGCCGAGATACCCCTTGGCCGAGCGCACTGTCCCTTGCACGATCGGGAATTCGTTGACGCGGCCCGGCGTCAGCGCGGCGGGCTTCGTCATCATCACCGTGACGTCGAGATGCTGCTTGAGCAGGTCGCCGGCTTCGATCGCCCGCTCGTCGCGGCCGTAAATCATGACGACGCCGGCGCTGGAAAGCGTAACGAAGGGCGCCTCGGGCATCGGCTCGGCGGCGGCTGCGAGCAGCGCGGCCATCTTCGGACCGGCGTCGGCGGCCTGCGACGACCAGCCCGCGGTTTCGCGGACGTTGACGAAGGTCAGGTCCGCTTGCTTTTCGCTGTCCCGCGCCGCTTCGGCAAACAGCGGCGCCTCCTGCGTGCAGGCGATGGTCAACGGCTCACCGGCCGCCACCGCGGCACGAAAGCGCTCGAGCTCGGCGCGGCACAATTGGCCCGCGGACTCGACCTTGGCGCCGCGACAGCCGCGCCGCACGGCAGCCTCATCGAGCGGCATCGTGTCTTCGCACGAGCAAAGGATGATTGTCTGTCGGCGGTCGGGGCGGTCGGCCATTTTCTCTCGATTTGTCGTGCCGTCCTCGCGATGGCGTGGGACTGGCCGCAAGCCACCTTAAGTTATAATAATACGTTGCTGAAAGTGCGAGTCCGGGGTTCGTATGCCGCTTGACGTAGAGAGCCGTGTTCATACGCCTTTTGCCACTGTTCTTGATTTGCCGCCGCCGTTCCGCGCCGTCGGGCTGCGCGAGGTAGGCGATGCGTTCGCGCATGCAAAAAAGATTGCTGCCGATGCCGGCGCGGGCGCGCTCACTTATGTCGGCCGCTTCGATCTGGCCGAATTCGCCGTCGTGCTGGAGCCGGAGGAGCCGCTGCGGACGGCGCGGCGGGCGCTTTACGCCGGCCTGACGGCGCTCGGCGACGCGCTTGCGGTCCATGCGCCACCCGAGAAGCCGATCAATTTCGACTGGCCGGATGCCATCCGGGTCGACGGCGGACTTGTCGGCGGGACGCGCCTTGCCTGGCCGGCGGGCACCGACGAGGAGGCGCCGCCGCCCTGGCTCGTCTTCGGCGCCATGATCCGCACCGTCGCCATCGGCGAGCATGACCCCGGACTGCATCCGCTGGCGACGGCGCTCGACGCCGAAGGTTTCGCAGGCCTCAGCTCCGAGCGATTGATCGAGAGCTTTGCCCGCCATTTCATGGTGGCGGTCGATGCGTGGCTGCGGGACGGCTTTGCCGGCGTGGCGAAGAATTATTTGTCGCGGCTTAAGCCCGAGCAGGGCGTGCGCCGCGCTCTCGACGACAACGGCGATCTTCTGGTGCGACGCGTCGGCAAGACCGCCGCCGAGCGCCGGCCGCTGCTACCCGCACTGGCGACGCCGTCATGGCTTGATCCGGCAACCGGGGCGCCGCGGCTTTGAGCGCGCCATGAGAGATTTCTGGCTGTCATGCGGCCATCACCTGCTCGACCGCGATAACGGCGGCCGGCTGCGCGTCACCGACGAATTCATGAAGGTTTATCTGGCGCGACCGGAGCTCGCGCCGCCGCCGGACGCCTGTGGCGTCGAACACGCCGTGCATGCCGCGTTGCTGGCCGATCCGTGGCGGCCGCTCGCGGCGGCCGAGATCGATGCCATTGCGGACGCCGATGCGCGCGAGAATTGGCGCTACATGATCGTGTTGCGCGATCACCTTGCCAAGCACGGCACGCTTGAAGCCGCCTACGCCGCTTTGGTGCGCGACAATGTCAGCCTGCCGCCGATCTTCCTCGACCAACTGGCGCACCTCATTCTGCGCAACGCGCTCGACCAATGCGACGATGCCTATACGTTGCGCGCCGCCGAATTGTTCTTTCGCCCGCAGCGTCTCGCCGTGCACGACGGCTCGTTGCTGGCTGCCGACCAGGAGCGCATCGATGGCGACGGACCGGCGGCGTCGCCGCTTGCCGCGATGTTCGGCTTGCCGGAACACCTCGAACTCGAGGTGCTGTCCGATAGCAATGCGGCGACCTACTGGGAGCGCAGCGATCATTTCGACCTGGCGCTCGATCTGACGGCCGGACGCCGCGGCCTCAGCGCGCTCGGCACCGTGATCGCGCGCTGGGTGAAGCACCTGCTCGATATCGACGTCACGGTGGAGCCGCTGAACGAGCTGCGCGACGTCGCGCTCGCCTGGTATGTCGGCCTCGATAGCTATGGAACCAAGATCGGCGACGCGCTTTGGCATGGCGCCGAAATGGACGAGGCGACACGTGGCAGGGTCGTCGGCCTGTTCCGGTTGACTTTTCGCGATACCAGCATCGTCATTGACCGGATCGCCGGCGAGGCGATCTATCTCATTCTCGCCATGGCGCCCGACAGGGTTCTTCGCATGAAGCCGCAGAATCTACTCACCGGTCTGCCGGTGCGGCGCCTGGAGGCCGCGACATGAGCCGCCCGCTGCCGCTGATCAGCATCCCCGTCGGCGTCGTGATTGAGCGGCGCAAGGCGAAGAGCGCCTGGGCGGATTTCATCTGGCGGCCGATCGCTGTCCTGCCCGGCGTACCCGATGCTGCGCCGTGGACCGCACTCGACGGCGACGCCGAGCGCGCCAACTATTACGGCGGCCCCGCGACGATCGAACTCTATCGATCCGACACGTCCGGTTATCGTGATAATCTGGCGACCGGTGAGCCTTTGTTATGGGTGGTGCTGCAGCCGACCGGCGGCGAGCCGCCCTATGAGATCAGCGCGGTCACGGCGGAGCCAAGCGAAGGCGAGGCCTCCACCGAGAGCGCCACCAATCTGGTCGAGGCCGTGCCGATGCCCGAGGTGGTGCGCGCGGCTGTTGCCGACTTCATCGCCGAGCACCATGTCGAGCATTCGTTCGTCAAGCGAAAGCGCGATCGCGCCAACCCCGAGGCCATGGCGCGGCGGCTGTCACCGAAGGATCGCAAATGAGCGACCCCGACGATCGGGCGGAGAATTTCCTGCAGCGGTGGTCGCAGCGCAAGCGCGCGGCCAAGATGCGTCCGCCCGACGAGACCGAGCCGGCGGAAGCCGCCAAAGCCGATGCAGGTGCGCCGCCCGACGGCACGACGACGCCTGCATTCGATCTGCCGGCCTTCGATCCCGCCACCCTGCCGCCGATCGAATCGATTACGGCGACAAGCGACATCCGCGCCTTCCTCGCGCCCGGCGTTCCGGAGGAATTGTCCCGTGCGGCACTTCGACGCGCGTGGAGCGCCGATCCCGCCATCCGCGATTTCATCGGGCTTGCCGAGAACCAGTGGGACTTCACCAAACCCGACGGCGTACCGGGATTCGGCTCGCTCGAGCTCACGCCGGAAATACGTCGGATGGTGGCCCAACTCTTTGGCGACGCGCCGAAATCGGCGCCGGCGCAGCAATCGGCAAGTGGCGAAACGAACGAGTCAATTGCCGAAAGCTCGGCGGAACGACCGCCACCGGCGGCGCCGGATCCGGTAGCAATCCCGGCGGCCGACAGTGCCGGCTCTTCGGAAGATTGCTTACAACCGCAACTAGTTTTGCGGGGCGGCAATAGTGCTGCAATGCAACCAGATCACGACGTCGCGGAGAGCCCGCAGCCAGCCGAGCGCAAGCACGGCGGCGCTCTGCCACGCTAATTTTTCGCACATAGCCTTTGGCTATTGACCTTCGGTTTATTCGCGGCCTAGCCTTCTCGTCCTTAATCGGAATAATTCGAATAAGCGCGTGCGCGACTTGGGACTAGATCAGGCGATCCGTGCAGCGGGCGGCGTTGGTGCGCTAGCCCGAAAGATAGGTATTGCCCAACCGTCCTTGTCGAACTGGAATCGCGTTCCCGCGGAGCGGGTACTCAGCGTCGAGACCATAACCGGCGTCGACCGCGCGGTGCTGCGCCCTGATCTCTACGGCGCGCCGGCCGCCGCAACCGATGAGGTCGGCGCCGCGCGCGCCCGCCAGTACATGCTGCTGTCGGTGCTGCTGCGGCGCGCACCAAGCTCCGATCTGCTGGCGCGGCTTGCCGCGCTGCGCGGCGATGCTTCGCCGCTCGGCGTCGCGCACGCCGCCCTTGGCGAAGCCGCAGCCGCCGCGAGCGTCGAGCAGGTTGAACGGGAATTCTTCGACCTCTTCATCGGTATCGGGCGCGGTGAGCTGTTGCCTTATGGCTCCTATTATCTCACCGGGTTCCTCAACGAGCGTCCGCTGGCGCGCCTGCGCGAAGAGCTTGCGCGGCTGGGCCTCGAGCGGGTCGAAAGCGAGACCGAGCCGGAAGATCATGCCGCTGTGCTCTGCGAGGTCATGGCGGGCTTGGCTGACGGACGTTTCGCCGCTGCGGCCGGAGCCGACGGCGCGCTGTTCGAGAAGCATCTGTCGCCGTGGCTTGGCCGCTTTTTCACCGATCTCGAACACGCCAAGGCTGCGGACTTCTACCGCCGGGTCGGAACGGTCGGACGCCTGTTTATGGAAATTGAGAGCGAGGCTTTCACGCTGGCATCGTGACGCGACAACGCGCCGGGGATGCGGCAAAGCCATCGGACTAAAGCCATGGGACTGAAGGAGTGAGCGCAATGAAGACCGAAAAGAAAAAAGTTGGACGGCGCGACTTCCTGCGTGCGCTCGGCGCCGGCGCCGGCGCCGGCGCCGGTGCCGCGGCCGCCGCATCCGGCACGTTCGTGGAAGAAGCGGCCGCCGCCGGCGAGTCCAACGACGAGAAGCGCAAGGCGCGCTATCAGGCGAATTCGCCGGACGTTCAGGCCTACTACCGCGTCAATCGTTATCCAGCGAAATGAGGAGGCAACCGTGCTGATCAAAAGGACGGACCGTCAACCCCGGCGCGGCATGCTTGCCGGCGCCCTGCCAACTCAGATCGACCGCGGCCTTGACCGTCGCAGTTTCCTGCGCCGCTCTGGCCTCGCCGCCGGCAGCCTGGCGACGCTCGGCGCGCTCTCGCTCGGCTCGGTGCGCAAGGCCGAAGCCGGCCCGCCGCCGCCCGCCGGTGCGCAAGTTACCATTCGCAAGAGCATCTGCACCCATTGTTCGGTCGGCTGCACGGTCACGGCCGAGGTCGCGAACGGCGTCTGGATCGGCCAAGAGCCGAGCTGGGACAGTCCCATCAACCGCGGCTCGCATTGCGCCAAGGGCGCCTCGGTCCGCGAGCTGGTCAGCGGCGAACGCCGGCTCAAATATCCGATGAAGCTCAGCAACGGCCAATGGACCCGCATCAAGTGGGACCAGGCCATCGAGGAGATCGGCGACAAGCTGTTGGACATTCGCAGCAAGTCCGGCGGCGATTCGGTCTACTGGCTGGGCTCGGCGAAGATGACCAACGAGGGCGCCTACCTGTTCCGCAAGATGGGAGCATTTTGGGGCACCAACAATACCGATCACCAGGCGCGCATCTGCCATTCCACCACCGTCACCGGCGTGGCCAATACCTGGGGCTACGGCGCGATGACCAACAGCTACACCGATATCCGCAACGCCAAAACCCAGATCATCATGGGCGGCAATCCGGCGGAAGCGCATCCGGTGTCCTTGCAACATCTGCTCGAAGGCGCCGAGCTCAACAAGTCAAACGTCATCGTCATCGACCCGCGCATGACCCGCACGGCGGCGCATGCGACCGAATATGTGCGGCTGCGCCCCGGCACCGACATCCCGGTGCTCTACGGCATGATGTGGCACATCATCAAGAACGGTTGGGAAGACAAGGAGTTCATCAAGCAGCGGGTCTATGGTTTTGAAGACGCGCGCAAGGAAATGGAGAAATGGACGCCCGACGAGGTCGAGCGCGTCTCCGGCGTGCCCGGCGAGCAGCTCGCCCGCGTCGCCAAAATGTTCGCGACCGAAAAGCCCTCGACGCTGATCTGGTGCATGGGACAGACCCAGCACACCGTCGGCACCGCCAATGTGCGGGCAAGCTGCATGCTGCTCTTGCTCACCGGCAATGTCGGCGGGCCGGGCATGGGCGCCAACATCTTCCGCGGCCACGACAACGTCCAGGGCGCAACCGATGTCGGCCTCGATATCGTGACGCTGCCGTTCTACTACGGCATCGTCGAAGGGGCCTGGAAGCATTGGTCGCGGGTGTGGGAGGTCGACTACAATTTCCTGCTGGGCCGTTTCGACGACAAGAAAATCATGGAAACGCCGGGGATTCCGCTGACCCGGTGGTTCGATGCGGTGTTGCTGCCGAAAGATCAGGTCGCCCAGAAAGACAATGTGCGGGCGATGTTCGTGCAGGGACATGCCAGCAACAGCATCACGCGCATTCCTGAATCCCTTAAAGGACTGGCCAAGCTCGACCTGCTGGTGATCGCCGATCCGCATCCCACCACCTGGGCCTCGCTGTCGGTGGAGGCCGGACGCAAGGACGGCACGTATCTTCTGCCCATAGCCACCCAGTTCGAATGCAAGGGTTCGCGCGTGGCGTCCAACCGCGCGCTGCAATGGGGCGAGCAGATCGTCAAGCCGATTTTCGAATCGAAGGACGATCTCGAGGTCATGTACCTCATCGCGAAAAAGCTCGGCTTTGCCGACCCGATGTTCAAAAACATCAAGGTCGAGAACAATCTGCCCGTAGCCGAGGATATCCTGCGCGAGATGAACCGCGGCAGCTGGTCGACCGGTTATTGCGGTCAATCGCCGGAGCGGTTGAAATCGCACATGGAGCACCAGGCCGACTTCGACATGCTCACGCAGCGGGCGACGACCGGTCCGAACAAGGGCGATTATTACGGCTTGCCGTGGCCATGCTGGGGCTCGCCGGAGGTCAAGCATCCGGGCACGCCGCTGCTCTACAACACGAACCTCGCCGTCATGGACGGTGGCGGTTGCTTCCGCGCCCGCTTCGGGGTCGAGCGCGAGGGCGTCAACTTGCTCGCCGAGGGCTCCTACTCGAAGGATTCCGAGATCAAGGACGGCTATCCCGAGTTCACCTATGGCGTGCTCAAGAAGCTCGGCTGGGATACCGACCTGACCGCGGACGAGCTCGCGGTCATCCAGAAAATCGGCGGCGACAAACCCGAGACCGTGTCGTGGTCGATCGATCTGTCCGGCGGCGTCCAGCGCGTCGCGCTCAAGCACGGCTGCGTGCCCTACGGCAATGCCAAAGCGCGCATGAATGCGTTCGGCCTGCCCGATCCGATCCCGGTGCATCGCGAACCGATCTACTCGCCGCGCATCGAGCTCATCGCCAAGTATCCGACGCTGCCCGACGCCAAGCAGTTTCGCCTGCCGAATGTCGGCTTCTCGGTGCAAAAGGCCGCCGTCGACAAGGGAATTGCCAAGGACTTCCCGCTGATTTTCAGCTCGGGACGGCTGGTCGAGTACGAAGGCGGCGGCGAAGAGACGCGCTCCAACAAATGGCTCGCCGAGCTGCAGCAGGACATGTTCGTCGAAATCAATCCGGCGGACGCCTCAGACCGCGGCATCAAGGACGGCGGCTGGGTCTGGGTGACCGGCGCCGAGAACACTTCCAAAGCCAAGGTCAAGGCTTTGGTGACGGAACGCGTCGGCAAGGGCGTCGTCTGGATGCCGTTCCATTTCGGCGGCTGGCTCGGCGGCAAGGATTTGCGGGCGAACTATCCGGCCGGCATCGACCCGATCGTGCTCGGCGAAAGCGCAAACACGATCACGACCTACGGCTACGACCCGGCCACCGGCATGCAGGAGCCGAAAGTCACACTCTGCCAAATTCGGGCGGCGTGAGGAGGCAATCATGGCACGAATGAAATTCCTCTGTGACGCCGACCGTTGCATCGAGTGCAACGCTTGCGTCACCGCATGCAAGAACGAAAACGAGGTGCCGTGGGGCATCAATCGGCGGCGCGTCGTCACCATCAACGACGGCAGGCCCGGCGAACGCTCGGTGTCGATGGCCTGCATGCACTGCACCGATGCGCCTTGCGCGGCGGTCTGTCCGGTGAGCTGCTTCTACAACACGGCCGACGGCGTCGTGCTGCACTCCAAGGATCTTTGCATCGGCTGCGGCTATTGCTTCTACGCCTGCCCGTTCGGCGCGCCGCAATATCCGCGCGTCGGCAATTTCGGCTCCCGCGGCAAGATGGATAAGTGCACTTACTGCACCGGCGGACCGGAGCAGGACGGGTCGGCGGTACAATACGAGAAGTACGGCGCCAATCGTCTTGCCGAAGGCAAGCTGCCGCTGTGCGCGGAGATGTGCTCGACCAAGTCCCTGCTGGCGGGCGACGGCGACATCATCGCCCAAATCTACAAAGACCGCGTGGCCAAGCGCGGCTATGGCTCCGGCGCCTGGGGATGGCAGACCGCCTATCGCGAGACCATCGCGACCTGAGACCGGACCGTAACACGTCGGCGGCGCGGCGTGCTGCCGTGCCCGCGCACAGTAAGGGAGAAAAGCCCATGGCGATGGTCTACGCGCGCATCCGGCTGGTCGCCGCTGCGATTGCATTGCTCATTCTCGCCACCACCGCGGCACCGGTGGGGGCGCAGCAGCCCAATTCGGTCAATCCGACCGCCGATGCCGTCAAAGAGCAGCAGCTGCTCGATCAGTTCAAACGCGTTCAGGGTCTCGGCACCATCCCGGACACCAAGTCCTATACGATCGAACAACCGCAAGGCCGGCAATGGCGGCAGTTTCACGAGGTGTGGCTGCACTGGATCGGCGCTATCGCGGTGCTTGGCATGCTTGCTGTGCTGATCGTTTTCTATCTGGTACGCGGCATGGTGCGGATAGATTCCGGACGTTCAGGCAAGACCATCGTGCGCTTCAACGCCTTTGAGCGTTTCGTGCACTGGATGACGGCGACGTGCTTCATCATCCTGGCGCTATCGGGGCTCAACATTACCTTCGGCAAGGACTTGCTGCTGCCGCTGGTCGGCCCGGCGGCTTTTTCGTCGTGGTCGATGGCGGCGAAGTATGCCCACAATTACCTGAGCTTTCCCTTCACGCTCGGCGTCATCGTCATCTTCCTGATGTGGATTGCCGGAAATATTCCCAATCGCGTCGACGTGGCGTGGTTCAAGCGGGGCGGCGGCATCGTCGGCCACGACCACCCGCCGGCTTATCGTTTCAATGGCGGCCAGAAGGCGATCTACTGGATCGTGGTGCTCGGCGGGACGGCGGTTGCCGTCACCGGCTATGTGCTGATGTTCCCGTTCTACGGCACCACGATCGCGGGCATGCAGCTTGCGCAAGTGATACACGGGATCGTCGCGGTGCTGTTTGTCGCCGCGATGCTGGGTCACATCTACATCGGCACGATCGGCATGGAGGGCGCGTTCGAAGCCATGGGTGAAGGCACCGTCGATCTGAATTGGGCCAAGGAACACCACAGCCTGTGGCTCGAGGAGGAAGGGGCGCGGACTGGCCCGAACGAGGTGCGACAGCAGCCCTCGGCGACGCCGGCGGAGTAAGCGCAAAGGACCGCGACGTATTGAAGTTATAAACGACGGGGAGAATTGATCATGCGCGCATTTTTGGTGGCATGTCTGGCGACGATCGTCGTCGGCGTCGGCGGCTATTTTTTTGTCAACGTCCTGCAACAGCCGAGCGGGATAGCCTTTGCGACCGACGGCGCGCGCATCGAGACAAGCTGGGCTTGGCGATCAACCGGCATCAGCGAGCCGACAAAGCCGGCCGAAGAATGCGATATGCGCAAATCGTGGCAATGGATTTTCGTCGATTTCGGCACGCCGCGTGGCGAGCCCGCTGGTTGCCGAATTTCGCAATAGACGGCGCGTATTCGACGCAACTCCTGCCCACGTCCTGACCCACAAACCAATCATCGGTACAGACGAACCGCCATGACCGACGGTGAGTCGGTATAGCGCAGAAATTCGTGAAATTGCAGGGCGTTAGCGGACGACATTGGCGAACGAACGCGAACGACGAATTGGCGGAGAGGGAGACCGATAATCGGTGTGCGCACCTGTTCGCAGCAGTAACCACGTGTCGGCAACTCATTGATTAACCTAAATTCCAAATCCGTGTCCATCCGTCCCGGTGCGCTCTTGTGCACGCCTATCCGGCGGCCATTTGTGGAGCAGTTTGTAGGTAGGAGACACGAGTGCCGCGTATCGTTCGCAAGCTTACCGCGCGTGAGGTTGAGGGGCTGCGTAAGCAATCCGGCACGCATGCTGTCGGTGACAATCTCTATGTCCAACTGAAGGGAAATGGAGCCTCCTGGGTTTTCCGATACCTGGTGAATGGCAAAGCGCGCTGGGCCGGCCTGGGCTCGCTGCGTGACTGGACCCTCGCCGAGGCCAGGGAACGCGCGCGCGAGTTTCGTAACGCGCTGGCCCGAGGGAAGGACCCGTTGGCAGAGCGGGAGCAAAAGGCAGCGGCCGAGCGCGCGGAGAGATTGAAGCAGACAACGTTTGCGCAGGCGGCGAAGGAATACATCGACAACCACGAGGTCGAATGGAAAAGCGCCAAGCACACCGCACAATGGCGGGCGACATTCGCGAAGACGACAAAGGCCATAAACGACCTGCCTGTGTCCGCGATCGACACTAGCCACGTGCTTAAAGTTTTGCAGCCTATCTGGCAAAAAACTCCAGAGACGGCGAGCCGCGCCCGCATGCGGATCGAAGCCGTTCTTTCCTACGCGACCGTGGCTGAATATCGGAGCGGGGACAAAGACAACCCGGCACGATGGCGTGGGCACCTAAAGCACATGCTCGCGGCCAAGTCCCAAGTGCAAAAGAAGAAGAGGGAAAAAACTGGGAAGTCGGAGCACTTCAAGGCAATCCCATACACCGAACTACCGAGTTTTATGGCTGAGCTGCGCGGCAGCAATTCCGTCTCTGCGAGAGCGCTGGAGTGGACAGTTCTAACGGCTGCACGCACGAACGAGACGACCGGCGCGACGCTTCCGGAAATCGACCTGCGCGAAAGGACCTGGACCATTCCTGGCATCCGCATGAAGGCTGGTCGCGAGCACATCGTCCCGCTCCCCGATCGCGCCATCCAACTCTTAGGAAAGCCAACAGGTGATGGTCATCTGTTTCCCGGTGCGCAAGCGGGCCGACCTCTGTCGAATATGGCGATGCTCGAATTGCTGCGCGGAATAAAGGGTATTGGTTACACCGTCCACGGCTTCCGCAGCGCCTTTCGTGACTGGTGTCGTGAGCAAACAAATTTCCCAAGAGAGCTTGCGGAGCTTGCGCTTGCGCATATCAACAACGACAAAACAGAACGGGCCTATGCCCGCGGACCCGCGGTCGAGCGGCGACGCCGTCTTATGAATAAATGGGCGGAGTTTTGCATGTCGGACACCGCCTCCAGCGCAAAGGTGGTGCCGCTGCGGGGGCGCGGTGATCATGGAAGGTGACAGCAAACCGGCGGCCGATAACGTTAGCCCAAAGGCTGAGCGTTCTACGACCCTGCGAAGCCCCAAGGATTTGATAGGCGTCATCGAACGCCGGGCAGGCAAGGGCGAAGGTTTTAAGGTCGAAATCGGCCCCAACAACTCTTGGAAAAAATGGAAACCCCTCGACGTAACAGGCGACACGATCCGTTCGCATATCACCGTTCTCAAGAATTGGGCGACATCTCTCCTCGTTGGCGACGGCAGCGAGCCCACGCTGCCAGAACGTCCGCGTAAGAAGGATCGACGTGCCGCAGAAGCGGTCACATTCGCCGACCGAGCTTATTGGGCTCGGCGCGTGCTCAAAAAGCTCGATGACGTGGAAAATGACCTGATCAACGTTGAGCGAGCTTCGGATGTCGATAGCGTGCGCCGGCGCGCCTTCACCGCCTTATACAATGCCGTCGTGCTGTCGTCCGAAATCCATAATCTGACAATTGCCGACAATGAAGAGCCGATTGTAACGGGCGCAGCAGTGCGAGGGGCCCTGGCGACGAAGCGTGGGATGGTCAACGATGCACGTCATAGAAGGCACGCGCGCGGATGGAAGACATGGAATGCTGAGGCCCAGAAGATATGGGAGCGGCAGCCACATTGGTCGCGGAACGCTGTGGCGGCGCGTGTGAAAGGCAACCTTCGACTTACTGAGGCAGTACGAACAATTGCCAAGAGGCTGAAAAAACCTGGCAAGGCCTGCTAAGCCTTGCCCGTTTGACCTGTCTATACCTGCACGTGAGTTCACGCACGGACCACGGAGCAGGTGAAATGGGCCTCCAAGAAAATTCTTCAGCGCGACATACCGTCAACAGCCAAGACGCTGGACGCGCAGCATACACCGTCAACGAATTTTGCGACGCACATCGGATCAGCCGCTCAAAGCTCTATGAGCTTTGGTCAGCTGGTGTCGGTCCTCGCTTCATTCAGGTCGGGACCAAGAAAATCATTACGAACGAGGCGGCTGCTGACTGGCGGCGGCGGGGCGAGGCAGCCTCATGATCCAGCATCGGCTGCGCGGCCCGCAGCCGCCTGAGTGGAAATGGTGATCGATCCTAATTGATCTGAAAATGCGAAAGCCTCCGGGGGCGAAGCCGGAGGCTTTCGAGAACGGGCTGTAAGGAGCCAATTCCCATGCAACGTGATGACAAAATAACGGGCGATGCGAAAGCGGTCAAGCCTCCCTTCGATTATGATCTAATCGCAAAAGAGATAGGGCCAGAACGCAACGGCGTGGGAACGCCGTTCTACTTTTGGCTTTATCAGGTCAAGCGCGTAGACGGCCGCACCCTTGCCGAGCGCCGCGCCCATGCGGTGACGCCCGAACTTTGGGCCGAATGGCACACCGTCAAGGAAAGCTATCTCGCCGAGTGCGCCGCCGAGTGCGCCAAACGGGACGCCAAAGCGAAAGCTCAGCAAGAAGCCCGAGACGCCGCCGAGCGTGCCGCCGCCGCTGCAAGGGCCAAGCGCAACGCCGAGCGCGCCGTCAAGGAGAAAGCACTGCAAATCTACGCGCTGCTTCCGATCCGGCCAGAGCCGGTCGATTATGAGCAGGTGCACGAACTGAGAAAGCGGCCCGAGCAATCGAAGCGCCGACTAGCGCAGCGATGGCTTGAACTGTTCAAGACGAAATCGGAGGCCGTGCAAGCCGCACACCGCGCATTCCATGAGATAGTGACGATCAACTTGCCGAGCGCGGCGGACGCGGACGCCGATGCGGACGACGATGACGACAACGATGGCGGCAGTGGCTACGCAATCGATGCGCCGTGGCTCTATCTGCAAGAGCGTCCGCCGGGCAAGCGCAACCTGGATGATGACCTTGACCTGATAGCGACAGGCTTGCGCGATCCGGAGTTTGAGAAATTCCGCCACGTCACTGCGCGGGTGCGCCGCCTCCTCGACGAGATCGGCAATCCCATTGACGACGCGATCACGCCGGCTGCCGGATTCTATCAGCCCGAGCCGCCGCTGGACCTTGACGCCATCGCGGACGATCCGGCCATGCTCGCCCATGTCGTACCTGGACTGATCCCGCGCGGCTGGACGATCCCCCATGGCGACCCGGGCGCATGTAAGAGCCTATGGGTGCAAAAACTCGCCATCGTGCTCGCCGACAAGGACGGGGCGACATTCGAGGGCATCGAGGTTGAGCACGGCGAAGTGATCCTTGCCTCGCAAGACCCGAGCGCGAGTCCGAAAGAGATTAAGCCGGGCATGATCGAGATACGCGCCCGACTTGGCCTGCAAGCCTCCGGCCGCTTGCACCTAAGCGGCGTGCCGCTGATCCTGAATGAGCCGACATCGGTGGATCACTGGATCGCCATGCACAAGGCGCGGCTCCCGTGCAAAGTGATCATAGTGGATAGCTTGTTCTCGACCACGGCCGGAAGTCTCGCACTCGACATCGTAGTGAAGGGCGTGCGCGACGGCGTGATGAAGCTCTTGCGGTACGCCGATGCGGTGGTCACCGTGCACCATGACAACAAGTCCGGCGACATATTCGGCTCGCAGTACCTCGTTGCCATGCTGGCGGGGAAGATCGCCTTTGTCCGCAGCACGCTCAAGGACGGGCGGCCCGGCGGCCATGTCACGGTCACGGTGGAGCGGATAAAGCGGCCCGCGCTCGGCCATGATGACGCGGCTGCGCTCAAGCTCGCCTACCGGCTGGATGGGCCGCTGCTCGGCCTTGGCGAGGGCGCTGGCGAGTCCGACGCGGACGCGTTGCCGGTAAGGCGGCCGGACATCTTGGCCGTGCTGCCTACCACGCCAGCGCCGCTAGGCAACGCGCGGAAGCTGATCGAGCATATGCTCACGGGCAAGACGCCGAAGTCGCGCGACGAGGAATGGCGGCGGCTCCGGCTTCATTGGGCGGAGCGCGGCGTTGTGATCGTCAAGGACGGCACTATTCGCCGCGTCGAGTGATCCTCTTAAACTCCCCAACATCCCTCACCCCACAATCCGCTCCCCTTAAGGGAGCGGATTTGTATGTGGGGTCTGTGGGGGTTTGTGGGGTTTGTGGGGGCGGGCGCTTAAGCGATTACATATGCGATGAAATTTCAGCTTTCTACGAAGGGTCAGATCGATGTGGGAGCTTGTGGGAGTTGTGGGAGTGTGGGAACAGATTGTTGGGGATAAAGCACCGCGCACAACGTTGTGCTTTCGTGGCTCTCTACTGCTTTCACTCAGTTTTTTGGCCGGGTTAACCAATATGTTTGCTCTCTCGTGCGCGCGAGGCACGGGACCCGACCTACGTGGCGCCCTTGGCCGACCGGGGCAATTTGCAAAGCGTAGGGGCTCACCGAAGAAGACGCGACAATGATGGATGACCCTCCCGTGGATCGGCAGCTACGGGGCCTGTCTGAAACTCACCAATAATTCACGAAATACATATGCCCCCTTGGTTCCGTGCTCTCTCCAAAAAATCTAAAAAGAACGCCCAATAAAAAGAGCCTCACTCGAAAAAATACAAAACCCGCCGTCGAAAAATGTTTGCCCCAGATCGGCAGCGTCGCGCTCGACCAACCGACCATCACCTTCAAGCGGCGTTGGGTCGCTTAATTGAGGGTAAGTTTAGCGCCGTCGCGCGTGATCGCCACGGCGAAAGGGTAAGACAATGGCAAAAGCAGAACGCCTCCGGTTGCTAACGCCGACGTTCCAGGTGAGCTGCCCGGACGTTTTTGTGAAGCGTGTCTTTCAGGGCCAAGGCGAGGAGAGCGGGCGTTATGCCTGCGCTGCCCTGTTCTCGGGCTTTGAAGTGAAAGACAACCGGACCATCATCAAGGTTCCGGCGTCGTGGTCCCCCAAGGATCAGGAAAAGTGGAAAGCGCTGATCGCGGCCTGTAACAAGGTCTCCATCGAAGCCTTCAAGAAGCCAATGTCCGAACTGGACCGCTCGGTTTACAAGCTGCCGTTCCACCGTGGCGAGGAGAAGGAATATGCCGGTTACGGACCCGGCGTCGTCTACGTCACGATGTCCGCCAAGAACATCAAGCCCACCGTCGTCGGTCGCGATCTGACGACACCGCTTGGCCCCGAAGAATTCTACGCCGGTTGCTACGCACGCGCGTCGGTTACGCCGTTCGCGTTCAACAACATCGGCAAGGGTATTGCGCTCGGCCTGAACCACCTTCAAAAATTGAAGGAAGGCGAACGTCTCGACGCCTGTACCTCGCCCGAAGATGACTTCGGCGCGGACCCGGCGAAATACCATGCCCAACAGCAGATGTGGACCGTCAGTATCGAAATATCGACAGCTTAGATTTTATCGCTTGCAATATCGATCGTGCCGGCGACCGTCGTCGGCCGCGGCTGACGGACGCGACGCGTCGTTTAACTATCTGATTTTCCGACGACCGACGTGGCGCGTGCTTCACCAATAACTTAGCGATTTTTCGCTCGTTAAGTTTCGTTAACGCCTCGATGTTCGTTAACGTAAATATCCTACCACGTCGAGCAACTTCATGCGGCGACGTATAGCATTGTGCGTCGGCGAGGTTATATCGCGCTCAATCACTTCCGTGGGGGTCTTTATGACCCCGTGAAGAAGCGAAGGCCCGACCAACTCACTACGGTCGGATCAGGGTTTCAAGCCTTCGGCGCAAGCCCCGGTTTCTCTCTCCGGGAGAGTGCACACCCAAAAATCACGGGCAGGCGATGGCCATGTGGTCATCGCAACCAAAAGAAAGGCTACCCCGATGGCGATCCCGCCATTCGACCTTCCAGATGGCGAGAGCCACGAAGGCAAGGTGCCCGTTCACTTCCCGAGCGAAGAAACCGGGATGCCCGACAGCCATGCTTGGTGCACGCCGCGCGGGCGGGCGCTTCGCGGTGCGGTCGTGAGTGAAATTCATGTTCCGGTGTTCCGGGCCAGCATTAAATGCCCCTCCCCCGTCACCACGTTACGCCAATGAACGTCGTGATGACCAAAAAGGACCGTGAGCTTCTAGGGAAGCTCCACCGTCTCGTCGGCTCAGACAACGCGAAGGAAGCCGAAGCCGCTCGCAAGAAGCTCGTCGAGCTTCTGAAGCGGTACGGTCTGACTTGGAATAATTTGCCCGAGCTTTTGCGCGAGGAGATCGTCGCCGCCGAGAGTGCGACGCGCGAACAGGAACGCCGCGCATCGGCGGCTGGTGTTTCTCCTGCTGATTTTTGCGGCCGCAAAATTCCGAACGCGCTCGAACTCACTCAGCACTTACTTGAACAGTACCTCGATCTGAAGCCGCACGAATACGTGGCCATGGCGTTGTGGGTTTTGCACACGCACGTCTACACTCAATTCCCAGTCACGCCGCGCCTCGCGCTCATGTCGCCGTCGAATGGCTGCGGTAAGACCACGGTGCTCGGCGCGCTCAATCGGTTGACGCGTGAACCGAAGCAAACAGCGCATATCACGCCGGCCGCACTGTTCCGGGTCATCTCGGAATTTTCGCCGACCATGCTACTCGACGAGGGCGACAATCTCGGACTGCTCAACAACCCGACGCTGCGCTCGATCATGAATAGCGGCCATGAGAAATCCTCCAGCACGGTGACACGAACCATCGCCGGTTACGCGCAGGACTTCGAGACCTTCGGTCCAATGGCCGTCGCTGCAATCGGCACGCTGCCCATGCCGCTGGTCAAACGCTCGATCATCGTGCGTATGGAACGGTCCGACCGGTCGGACCTGAAGCGGCTCGGCAACAATGATCAAGGTATCTTCGATATGGCGTGGCGCATGATCCGCGACTGGGCGAGTGACGTGAAACTCGATCTCGATCCGCCGATGCCGAAGGGTATCCGTAACCGCGTCGCCGACAACTGGCGAGTGTTGCTCGCCATCGCCGAAACGTTCGGACCGGACTTCGCCGAGCGTGCGCGCGACGCTGCTCTCGTATTCAGCCGCAGCTACACCGATGAGGATGTGGCGATCTTGTTGCTCGATGACTGCCGCGCCGTGTTCAACGACCGTGCGGTGGACCGCATCAGTAGCGCGGACTTGACTGCCGCCGTTGTTGAACGCGATGGCAACTGGTCATGGTCCACATATCAGGGGCCGCACGACGATCAGGCTCCGCGCAAACTCTCACAGGGCGAACTCGCGCGGCTGCTGCGGCCGTTCCAAATTCGCACCCGAAAGCTCCGCATCAAGGGTGGCCCCTCGATTTGGGGCTACTACCGCGAGATGTTCGAGCAGGCTTGGTCGCGCTATTGTCCGCAGGACGGAACACCGGAACATTCCAAGCCGGTCAGGCTCTTGAAGGTAAGTTAGGGCGGAGCAAAATGGACCGGGTTCTCGACTTCATGCAGCGCCAAGGCCTCGCGATGACGCGCTCCAAACAAAAGCAAACAAACAACCCCTCGGTTAAGCACGTTTCCGATTGCATCTAGCATCAAGGCGTGCATGATGCACACCATTACCTCAGCGATCACAGGGCACATCGCCCGGCGACCGCGTAAGTCCACAGCCCGCGAATGGGTGATGAGGCGACGAGGAAACCGGAGCGTCGTGCCCTTATCTTTTTTGGTCCGTCGCTCCCCAGCAGCCCCCACGGGGGCAGAAAGAGCGGGGACCCCATGTCCCACACACGTCTCGACCCCGCACCAAAGCCGGATCACATCCGGTCGCTGCGCGATCTAGCAGCGAACTTTGCGCGGGCCATAGATCGCACCGCCCTCGAATTCGAGGCCGTGGCGACCACTGAACTAACGGAGCGTGTTGCGTGTCTCGTCACGCTGCACGACATGCAAGCGACGAACGCGGAGCTAACAAAGGCGCCCACCAAACTTTTGCGTGAGCGTCTGAACCTCCTCCGCCAAGTCGGTCGCGCCGAGCAAGAAGTCGATTACTCGACGCGGCAATCGACCAACGGCGAACTGCGAAAGCGGATTGAATACCTCCGCCAAGTCGCCGCCGCCGAAGCCGCCAACGCCGACTATAAGACGATCGCCGACGAAGTGTTGACTGACATCAACAACGCGACGGCGAACGAACTTAAAGCCCGGCGTCGCGCCGAAAAAGCGAAGGCGAAAGCCGAAGCTACGGCCGACCCGCGTTTTCTCCGGACGGTCGAGGCCGACCCGCGTTTTCGGACTATCGAGTGCGAGGAGGAGGACCCCGGCGAAGTCGACGCCGCGTGATCCCGCTGATTGCCCCGGCTCCGGCCGGGGCAGTTGGAGCGATCAAGTTAGCCCGTCCCGGGTAAGGGCGTGCACGAAGCCGATGCACGGAAACTCGACCGAAGCCGCCGGGGTCAACGGGCTAAAGGGTTGTGACATGATCCAACCAAAAACACTTAAGGATCGCGGCAGGGCGCTCGCCTTCGCCGGGCGAATGTTTCAGTACGGCATAGCGATGACCGGACACAGCACGCGTCTTGTGCTCGCGGAGATTAGGCCATGACCAAAGATAGAATTGAGGATAGCGACCCGATCATTATCGTGGATGATGGTATCGACCACGTGGATCGCGAGCATACTTCGCTTAACTGGTGGTATAGACACAACGCTATGCACGCCGGCACGATCCCGATGTTGCTCGACGAGTTCGGCCGCTGTGCTTACTGTGTAAAGCGCGGCTTTTGGAAACCGGACGCCTAGCCCTTCGGTGTTTGACCGTTGGCGCGGTCACGCCGCTAGATGCGCAAAACGCGCCGCTCCTCATGACGGTGCTTTGAAGCTGAGACCAATGAACAGCAACCAATCCTACGATGACCTGATCCAAATTGCGCTAGACGGGCTTCGAGAAGTCCAAAACAAAACTCCCGAAGAACTGAGGGAATGGGTAGTAAAGCAACCGCCATTTCCGCCCACAATTCCAAATACCGGAGACCGACTTGTTTTCATAACGCGGGATGGGTACTCGGCATTGAGGAAGTTGGGACGGACGTGGCATGCAAACGATCCGCAACGCTCAAAATTGCTGAGCCGACCCGCAGCTGAGCAGTTGACCATCCATGCGTTCGGCGAGTTGCTCGGTAACCCTCCTAATATTCCAGCAACCGGAGACGCGAAGTCACGGCTATTGAGAATTATGGACGAACGGCTTCAAGGCCGACTTCAGCAGGAGCATTTTTATTTTCCGGCCCGAGTGTTCGACCAGCTGGACGTCCAGACCTTTTCGATAGGCCCCGTAACTTTCTATCGCCGGGTCGATTGGCTGGATGCAGTGGAAGGGATTTCCGGTGCTCCTTTGTCTTGGAAGAGCGGACTGCTGGATAGATGGAACCGGACGAGGGGCTTCAGGCGCATGCTCGGTTCAGTATTCGATTGGTTCGCTAGCAAAATTCTGATGCGTTGGCCACGAAGTTCACTTGCACACAAGCTCTATAGGCTCGGCACCAATCGCAGGTACGTTGATGAAATGGTGAAAGGGGTTGGCGCTTGCGAATGGATCATCGACGTTGAGGTTGAAGGACGTGAGCGAAGCCGATCGTCGGAATGTGCGTCCGTCGCCGCGCTCGTAGCTTTGGATACCCTGGGACTGCCAATGCCGCCGCAAACCGCAAGAAATCTTCGTGGCCCAGGCCACGAGCGAGCCCCTCAGTTTCAACGCGACCTGCGTCAAATCGACGGCCGAGAGCTGAGCTTGTCCACCTCCGTAGATTGGCCACGGATTGGTGGGCCTCCGGGAGCACAAGCGGGCTTGCTCACAGACACGACCGTCCTGCGGGATGCTGTAGGCCGCGCGATCACCGCATTCGTTAGGGTGGCAGACACCGGCAATGCCCCGCTTTTGTTGCAGCGGTGGGTAGAGGCAATGTATTGGTTCGGTCAGGCACGGCGCGAGCGGAACGAGTTCATTGCTCTCGTGAAGTTCGGCGTAGCCCTAGACGTTCTCGCCAAGGGCGGGCAGGCCAAAGGCATCCTCGAATTGTCGCGGGCAATCTTCGATAAGCTAGATAGTGACATAATCGCACCGGATGATCGAACACTCAAACAGGTGGTCGAAACGCTTTACAATGACGGTCGATCCAAGATCGCGCACGGCGGAGCGCTGGCGTTGTTGCGTGAGCTTCCAATAGAACTAAGTCTCGCCGATAGTGTCACTGCACATGTTCTCGCCGGCTATGTAGTGTACGCAACGCGGTACAAAGGCCAGGACACTTACGAGGACTTTCTTGCGGCAATACCCGCCCTTCGCGCCGCTCACATAGCGTCTAGCGCCGGCTAATCGGCGGCGACCGCGAGCCGGACGAATTATCGGAGAGCTGGAGGGAAAGCACGCATCCTAGCTGACTAGGGCGGAGGGCAAAAATGGAAAAATGGTTCGACGTAGGCGCGGCGGTTTTGGCCGTTGCAGCGGCAGTGTTTTGGTTTCTGTCCGCGTATGGAAAGTTGCCGCCGATGGTAAGCTATTGGGACCAAGCGCCCGCCAACGACCCACTTTATGTGGCGTTGAAATTCTCAGCTAGCATGAACACGTGGGCAGCGGGTCTAAGCGGCGCATCCGCGCTGTGCATGGCACTCAGACTTTTTCTTCGCTAGCCCGCGAGTGTATCCTCATGCAGGACTTGCCGGCTTGGCTTCAGGCTTTCGCGGCACTCGTCGCACTTGGCATCAGCGTGTGGGCCGTATTCAGAGCCACATCCGTTGAAAAGCGGAGGGACCGTTTGCAGGCGCGCGGAATTGCGGTTGCAATCTATCCCGAAATTCTGAAACTCGAAAACACGATCCCAAACGTGCGAGAGGCGTTGAACACGTTAAAATTGCGCGACCGCGACCTTGCGGGGCAGTCGGTGAGCGCCAGCGTGCAGCTCTCGGCTCGAATTGAAGTTCCGCCCATGCTAGACCGGAACATTGATCGACTGTTCATGCTGGGCGATGTCGCGGGACCAGCGTGCTTGCAGCTCGTAAATGTTCTCAATCAATACAACGCGCTTGTCGATGAGATCGTGGCCCGAATAGCGGTGATGAATGTTCGCGTATGGACGGAAGCAATCGATCACCTGGAGCAACATATAGCTCTGCTCAATAGTGTAGTGGCGAAGTGCAAGCACGAAGTCGCGTCCCTTCACGATACTATCAAGGGCTAATTGATCGAACTGATCGCGTGAAAAAATGAAGCGACAGCTGGCATGAAAATATTTTGGTCGTGGCAGTCAGATACACCTGGCAAAATCGGTCGCCATTTTGTGCGCGATGCGCTCGCGGAAGCTATTGAGGTATTGAAGCAGCAGCCCGATGAGATCGAGGAGCCATCCGAGCGTGAGACGCGAGGGGCAATTGAGCTTGACCATGATCGCAAAGGCGTGCCCGGAAGTCCTGATCTTGCCCAAACGATCTTTCGCAAGATCGATGAAGCGGCAGTATTCGTGGCGGACGTGACCCTCGTTGGTGAGACGACGATAGCCAATGGAAAGCGGGGGGCAGCGAAAAAGCTCATTAACCCGAACGTCGCCATTGAATACGGATACGCGCTTCGCGCAATCACTGATGAGCGCATTTTGCTCGTGCAGAACCGGAGTTTTGGCGAGCGAGAGGATTTGCCATTCGATCTTAAGCACAAAGCAGGGCCAATCCAGTTCAACCTCGCCCCTGAAGCCTCCACGGCGCAGATTGAGGCAGAAAGGGCCAGGCTCAAAGGTGCACTGGTTGTGGCCTTGCGCCCTTACCTTCAACTACAGGCCGTACGAAAAGCGGCGTTCGAGGAGCAAGGCACGACGACGAACCAAGCTGTTTTCTTCGCGCCGGAAGAAGTGCTTGCCCGTGTTGGCGTGAAGGGTATGGATGAGATCGAATATACCTTCGCTGAACCACGTGCTTTTTACCTCCGATTAATCCCGACAACGGCACTTCGAGAGCGGCTGAAATATTCGGACCTTTCCGAATTGGTGCGCCAGCGGCGATTAGACGCCTTGCTGCGCGAGCGGTACGTGACCGTTGGAGATCGCAATCGCTTCGGGGCGATAACCTATGAGCCTCACGGAACGTCCACGACGCCGCGTGCTTTTAGTCAAGCGTTTCCATCTGGCGAGCTGTGGGCGGTGACGACCGAATTTTTCGTCCGCCGCGATGGCGCCTTTGTCATCCCGACTGTCAATGTCGAAAACATTTGCGGGCGGGTCCTAGAAAACTTTTGTTCGGTCGCGGCTGACGTTTTTGGAATTGCACCGCCGTACCAAATTGAGCTTGGAGCGATCGGTCTTGCCGGCGCGGTTTTAGGCATCAACCGGCACGGAATGTCCGAGCCCATCTATGATGACCAGATCAAATTCCGGCGGGTATTGAACGACGCTTCGGCAGGCGCGCGACAAAATTTAATCAGCGGGTTCCTAGACGCGCTGTTTGACTTGGCCGGCGAGGATCGACGTGTGCATGTGAGATAAATGCGGGCAGGGGAACATGTCTCAAGATGAAAATATTACTGTAGGAGACTTCTATTGGCAGCGAAAAATTCGCGATGCAGGTTCAAGTGAAGAATTTCCAAAATGAGGCTGCTCAATTCGCGTCTAGCCCTAAATGCTAGCCACAGCGGTCTCGATGGTGCCGCGCTGCGGCCTTGAACTATTAATGTAGCTTACGGTTGACGATCATTGCTGGCCGCCATCGCCCATCTGGCGCTCATAAGACTGGCGCACGAGGCCCATGATGTAGGGCAACTCGTCGATTGACTTGATGCCGACCTCCACATCGCCGTTGCCCCACCGACCAATGTTCGTGATGTCTCTGCACAGCTTTTTCGGGTCGTTGATTTCGGCAAAGGCCATGTTGATGCTGAGGCGCAATCGCTTGGCCTGCGGCACCACGTCCACGAAGTTGGTCTCGGCCCTGTAGGCCACATACCGCGCCATAAATTCCTCGCTTACGCAGGGATCGAGCGCGAGCACCTCCTTGCGGAAGGCCTCGAACACCTCGCGTACGCCGGGGCTGAGCAGGTGCGGATGATCTTCGATGCTGTAGCCGCCGTTCGCGGGTGCGCTCTCCGGCTGATAGGCGGCCAGCGTGGCGGCATCGAGCTTGGGCGCGGCCCACACAGCGAGCGCCTGATCGGCGAGCCGCCCAGCGCGTTCTTGGATCGCGGCGTCGTTCCATGCGTCGATCAGTCCCAACCCCGCGTTGAGCTTGAGGGGGCTTTCTTTGAAGCCCCCCGTCATATCGCGCTTTTCGGTGAAGGCGCGGTCGCTGTATTCAGCGTTATAACCAGTGAGTGTGAGATTGCCGAGTGTGTGCAGCCACTGTTTTTGCACACGCTCCCACTCCGGACCGAGGGCCAGCTTCCATGCTGTCGAGAGGTTGGGGTTCTGCGGCAGGATATGCTCGATAGTGTATTCGTCCACCGCCACGCGCTCCTTGCGACCGTGGTTCTCCAAACGACGCAGCCAGTAGCTGCGGCTTCTAAAGTTGTAGAGGTCACGGGTGTGAAGGTCGCGACGGAACTCGTCATCGCCAGGGAAGCGGCGATACGAGGGGAGAGTGAGGAAGTGCGCCTGGATGCTCTCGATGTAATGGTCCTTCTTGAGCGCCTTGCCAAAAGTCGCAAAGGTCTTGTTCATAGAGTTCGTGGGGATAGCGCAGATAGCGCGGCGGAACACATACGCCTCGACCAGCCGCACAGTGGCCGCGAAATCGGCGGCGCTGAGCGCGGCGCTGGCGTAGTCGTGGTACAATTCCAACAGGAACGGGTAGGCCACATCCACCTTTAACTCGCGCAGGTCGTGGAAGGCTTCGTTGAGGGCGGCGTCCTTCTCGGTCCCTAGCGCCATGGCGCAAAAGTAGCGGGCAAAAGCGCGGATGTCCTTGACCAGCGCCTCGATCCCCGCCTCCGTAACAGGCTTAGTGCGGGCGTATTCCTTGAACCCCTCGTACACCTCCCGCTCGCGCGGTATGTCACCCGTCCTGACCGTGAGGTAGTGGCGCATGAAGCTATCGAACTGGGTGCCGTAGGCCTCCTGCCCGAAGTCCTGCTCCATCGGCCGCCAGAAATCTTCGTAGAGACGGGTCTGGAGTTCAGGCTCAAGGCCCATCAGAATGAAGTTGCGGATCAAGTCGGCCTGGCTCAGCTCCTTGCCGGTCGAGTTCATGCTCTCGAAGATTAGCTGCGGGTTGTCCTGATCGCGACTGAGCGCGATGTCCACAACGACTAGCTTGGCGAGGCCCCGACATACGGCAGCGAAGTCGCCTTTCTGTTCGGCAAGGAGGTGGGTGAACAAGTCGAAGTTCTGCGTGACCCGCAGCGATGGCTCCTTCGGCTGCTCGCTGTTCTTGATGATGGCCTTCAGCGAGGCGTTGTCGGTCTGTGATAACAGCAGCTTGAAGTAGCGATCACCGCTTTCGAGCGGGTTGCTCAGGAAGTAGTGGCGCAGCTTAGCGGCGGAGAAGCCGTCAACAGGTTCCGTGTCGCCCAGAGCCCGGGCTAGTGCCTCGATGAGCAGGGACACGGTGGTGAGGCGCTGCTGCCCGTCGATCACAAGCAGGGGTGCCTGGTGCGAGACCTGCGAGAGCCCCTGCTCGACATACACGATGGAGCCGATGAAGTGGACAGCGATCACGTCGCTCGACCCGGCGTGGAGGATGTCGTCCCACAGTTGGCTGCACTGCTTGTCGGTCCACGAGTAGGTGCGCTGATAGATAGGGATGATGAACTGCGGAGACTTCTGCAAGAAGCTCATCAACTTGGCTTCGGTTGCTTTCACTTCGCACGCCCCTTTAAAAGCTCATCCAAGAGCATGCTTGCCGGTTCATCGCTCGGGTCCTGTGGCACGAGTTCGCCCATGAATGCTTTGGCGAGGACGGCTTGGTCCAGATGATCGATAAGCTTACGGGCGTTTGTCACTTCGCACGCTAGGCGGTCGATCAAAGCGAACGCGGTTTCGATGCGGCGAATGATCTCTCGCTGCTGGTCCATTGAGGGAAATTCGACCGGCAATTTGCGCAAGTCTTCAAGATTGATCCCGGTATAAGCAACGCCTTTTTCAACTCGATTGAGCCAACGTTGGCTCGCATACGCACCAATCCAGAATGCTAAATAGTTGGGTTCAACAACTGCCGTGTCCACAGGTGCGACGGCGACTTCACGCGACACATTCCAACCTGTCATGCTTGGTGTGGCGACAGCCACTCCGCCTAACGTTCCACGAACGTTGACGAGAACCTCGCCACCGCGAAGGACTGTTCGTGCATACTCAGAGGACAACTTTGGAGAAATCCTTTTCATCCCCTCTACATCAACTCGGAGCCATCGGACATTGCTGGTCCTGAGACATGGAACTCCATTCGGCATTTCGGGGCCTAACTTTATGACCCCATAGGTAATGGGTCGCTGCGCATCACAAATGTCTATAAGCTGCCGCTTATTCCACTCAGAACTGTTTTTGCGGGCGTTCGAGGCACGCCAATCGGCCGTTAGGTTCCCTCGAAACGCCGCCGCCAGGATCGCCTGCTTGTATTTCTCAACCAGGAGGGGGGTGTGGTCGAGATGATCGCGGGCGCGTTTGGATTTCGCAGACAGGCTGTCGATCTTCGTCACGATCCGCCTTTGTTCGGGAAGAGGCGAAATGGGTACAGTCAATTCTGCCGCGCGACTTCCAGACAATTCTTTGAATGTGGTTCCACTCGCTTTGCTCTCAGCGTACTCCACAGAAGCGAGCAAATAATACCGGATGTATTCTGGCGAAATGCCCCCCTTCAACACGAAGCTCTTGAAGCCTTGGTTGGTGCTGATTTCAGTGGAGGCAATTGCGCAATAGCCGATGGGTGCTCTCGATGTGAAAAGAACCGTACCGGGGGGCAACAGGCGGGCCGCGCTTAATCGATAGCCCTGCTCGCTTAAATCGCGTCTTCCCCGCGCGATATATGTATCCTTGTAATCCGTAAGATCGGCTGGAGTTAGCCAAGCAATGCCGTGTTCGGAAAAGTTACTGTCATCACTAGTTGAGGGTGTTCCTCCTCCGACGACTTCAGCTAGCTCGCCTAATGAGGACCAGGACCAAGTCAGAGGAATGTCCCACCGCTCCTCGCTCATTCCGCCGCCTCCGCAGCGGCAGCTGGTTCTGCAACACCGTCTGGCTCAAGTTCTTTGGACAGCGTTTCGATTTCGTCCAAGGCCGCCTTGAGGTGTCCGATGATGGCGGCTGCTATATCCTCAGGCTCCGTCAGTTGTTGTTCGGCTTCCGCTTCGGTGTCGCGCAGCCAAGCAATGTCCAGATTGTCGTTACGCGCCTTGATCTGTTCACGGGTGAAGCAGCGCCACCGTCCTGCCTCGCCCTGATCCTTCCGTTTCGCACTGCCGTTCGGATCACCACCATAGACTTTCTCGAAATCGGCAAAGTCCTCCACCGTGAGTAGGCGGGTCTTGCCGAAGGCCGGCATGTTGGCGCGCATGTCGTAGACCCAGACCGCCTTGGTGTTCGCCTTGTCGGTCTTGCCGCGTTGAAAAAATAGCATGTTGGTTTTCACGCCCTGCGCATAGAAGATACCGGTCGGCAGCCGCAAAACGGTGTGGAGGCTGCAAAGGTCCATCAGCCAGGTGCGTAGCCGACGCCCGGTGTTATCCTCAAACAGTACGTTGTCGGGCACTACCATCCCCACGCGCCCGCCCGGCTTCAACGCGCGGACCACATGTTCGACAAAGGCCAACTGCTTGTTAGACGTGTCAGCCGTAATTGAAAAATCGGACCGCGTTGGCCGCCCGCCACCTTTCTTAGTGCCAAAGGGAGGATTGGTCAGCACGAGGTCAGCCTTCGGCAGGCGCTCGCCATCGGGCGACAGCGTGTCGGCCAAGTCCACCCCGCCCTCAATGCCGTGCAGCAGCAGGTTCATCATGCAGAGGCGATGCGTGTCGGGGACCAACTCAGCACCGACGAACGCGCTGTGCCTCTGGAAATAGACCTGCTGCTGGGACAGCTTGTAGAGATCGTCCGTCTTGTCCTTGATGTAGCGATCCGCGGCAACAAGGAAGCCTGCCGTCCCCGCGGCCGGGTCCTGCACGACCTCTCCAACTTGCGGCTTCATCAAGCGGATCACGCAGTCAATTAAAGGTCGCGGAGTGAAATATTGACCCGCGCCTGATTTCTTGTCTTCGGCATTCTTTTGCAACAGGCCCTCATAGAGAGTGCCAAGCCCCTCCTCTCGGGCGGAGAACCAATCGAGTTGGTCAATGTTGGCTGTGAGCGCCTTGAGATTGGTTGGCTTTCGCAGCCGGGTTTGGGCGTCAGTGAAAATGGCACGGACCAGCACATCCTTAATTTCAGGCTTGCCGAGATCGAGCAACAGTCGTTTGTAATAGTCGAGTTGATCGAGCCCGTCCCGTTTCGCCAATTCGCGCCACCGATATGTCTTCGGCAGCCGGTCTTCTTTCTTCGTTTCCTCAAGCATCTTGAGGAACAGCAAAAACGTTAGCTCGGTCACGTATTCGTTGTACGTCACGCCATCGTCCCGCAGGATGTGGCACAGCGACCAGAGTTTCGCGACGATATCGGTGGTGGTTGTCATCAGCCCGCCTTCTTCCACATTTCCTCGTTGATCCCGCTCAGCAGACCCTCAAGCTCGCCATCAAAAACTTTATTAAGCCGAGCAAAACCGCCGTCCGCCGCGAACGGATCGCGGTCGAGTGCATCGCGATCTACCACGATTTCCTTTTCCACCTGTTCGGCGATCCTCCGCAGCCATCGCTTTTGCGGATCGCTCCATTCCCGACCCCCCAACACCCTCTGCATCGCGGCCTTAACCCGATCAGCATAGGACACCAAAGGATCGCCCAAAGCCGCCTGACGAACAAAGCCGATAATGGAGGCAGCAATATCCACGTTCTTGGCGTCGATCCAGGCGCGCCGAAGATTGGCTTCCGAATAGCCTCTCTGATCGAGCGCCATGCGAAGCGCCCTCAGGTCCGCCCGGGTCAGGTCGCGCGGACGCTGGACCACAAGTTTCAGGGCGGCAATGGTGTTGAGGTTGTCGCGCACATAGGCCGTAAAGCCGTCGAGAAAGTCCTCCGGCTTCTCGGCGTCGCCATAGCCCCGCGTGACGCCCACCACCGTATCCGGATGATGCGAGATCGGCATCAAGTGAGGCGTCTCGCCATCGCTCTGCCAGTCCAGAATTGGGCCGATGGCGGGGCGGGACGAAAACCACTTGGAGAGTTCTGCCGGTTTGGCCTCCAAGAGCCGCTTTAAGGTCGCCTCAGGCGCTTCCCCGGCCGTCGCTTCAAACTTTGCCCGCATCTCGGGCGGCAGCTTCTTCATGACGCGGCGGAGTTTCACCGCAAGCTGCTCACGGATGGTCTCGCGATGCGCGTCTTGTTCCGCCGCGATCAGTTCCTTGACGAGTTGTACAAAGCTGATCGAGGGATTGACCACCACCGGCTTCATGTCGGTGAGGTTCTGAAGATGGGGGTAAAGGTCCACGGCATCGAAGATACGAAACACCTCCTTGCCAATCTCAGGGCAAAGCCGCGTCGCCCGACCGATCATTTGCTCGTATAGAATACGGCTGTTGACCCGCCGCAGGAACACGAGATTGGTGATGGAGGGCACATCAACGCCAGTGGTAAGAAGATCGACCGTGACGGCGATCTGCGGATTGGCGTCATTGCGAAAAGAGCGGATCAGCGTCCCAACCCTATCCACGCTGCCGGTGATCTTCTTCACCGCTGCGTCGTCAATCTCACCGTATTTCTTCGCAAAAGCCTTCTTTACGGCGCTCACCACAATGTCCGCGTGGGCATCGGTCGCGGCGAAAATCAGCGTCTTGCCAGGAAGGGTCGGATCGATTTGCTTCGCCAGTTCCTCAGCGACCACGCGATTGAACTCGGCTGTTACGACCTGTTTGTTGAACTGTTCGACCTCGAAGTGAATTTCGTCGGGTGCATGGGCCAGGTTGATCTCACCGGTCCTCGTGTTCAGCAGGTCCAGCTGTTTGTCTTTCTCGAAGACAATGCCAGCGCGAGCCAATGCGGTCTCAATCCGCACAGGCGGTTCATGATCGATCAGAAAACCATCGATGACCGCTTGCCGATAGGAGTAGGTGAAGATCGGCTCCCCAAAGATTTCCGTCGTATGCAAGGCTGGCGTTGCGGTTAGCCCAACCTTCGCCGCGTCGAAATATTCCAACACACGCCGGTATTTTGAAATGTAATCTTCCTGTCCGCGAAAACTTAGCTCGGCATCGGACATTTCCCGATCAAGCAAATAGCCGCGATGACATTCATCGATCACCATGAGGTCATATTGATCGACCGGCGGCGCTTCCGAGCTATCGGCCGCGTACAACACTCGCTTTACCAAGCCTTGGATCGTGCAGATGTGAACTTTGGTCTCACTTTCAGGTGTTACATCCGAAAGCTTCTTGAGACCAAAAATGTCAGCAAATGCCTTTCCAGAGACAATCTTGGTACTGGTGAACTCGTCGGCGGCCTGTGTGCCCAAGGCAGAGCGGTCAACCACAAAGCAGATGCGCCGGAACCGCTTTGTGGCAAGAAGTCGGTAGAGGAGGGCGATGGCGAGTTTGGTCTTGCCTGTACCTGTCGCCATCGCCAGAAGCATGGACCGCCGGCCTGCTCCCAGGTGGTGCTCAACCGCTTTGATTGCGCTTCGCTGGTAGTCGCGAAGAGGAAAGCCAAACTCGAAAGGCATTTCCTTGAGTGCATCAGTCGCGGCATCCTGGTCGATCTCCAGCTGCCCCGAGAGCCCTTCGGGTGTTGGCCAATTCACGAGGGCGCGTCTGTGGTTCGCTGAGCGACGCGTATCACGGAACCAGATGCCACTCTCAGTCTCAATCTGTTTCAGGTAGGAGCGGCCGTTGGCAGCGAAGACAAAGGGGACCTTGTGATTGCCCCATGACCCACCGGCAAATACAAAATCGCTGCTTGCACTAATCCCGCTAGAATAACGCTCAGCCTGATCGATGGCGGCCGAAACGTTCTTGCGTTTTCGCTTCCCTTCAACAACGCCGACGAGGTTCAAGCCTACGAACAGCGCGTAATCAGCAGGACCGCTTTTCGTCGGCCATTCTGCAATGGCGAGATTGCGCCCCTTTGCAGGTCGCGCCCCGCTGGCGTGTCGCAGCGACTTTGTGTCGGCCTCCCACCCGCTATCTCTCAGCTGCTGATCAATCAGGGCACGTGTTGCCGCTTCGTCGAGATCGATCTTCGCGGATGCTTCCTCGCCACGGTGGATAAACTCTAGGCTTTCCGCCTTGGGGGCGTGTTCGGCCGCAGTTTGAAGCGCGGCAAGTCGAGCCGCAATCTCCACTGTTCTGCTTTCGCTTTCCGCCGCCAGTTTTTCCCAGATCGCGCGTTCCTCAGCTTCGCGCGCTAGTCTCTGTTCAACGCTCTCGCGGACGCGGGCGTGGTCTTCGGCTTCACGTCTCGCTCGGCTGGCAGCATCTTCACTTTCGACCACGCGGCGACGCAGAGTTTCGATTTCTTCTTTCAGGGGAGCCGTAGCGTCGATGGGCTCAGCCGGGGGCACAAACGGGCCAGGCTTGAAATCGGGCTCTTTGCCGTAAGTGCGGTGGAACCATATGCCAAGCTGTCGAGCGAATTTCAGCGCCAACAGCGCATCGGAGTGATTGCCAGCGGTTTCGTGCGCTGCCTTATTGCCCGCCTTCCTGAGCGCGTGAAAAACGTCCGCGGCTTCTTTCGGGATGATGCGCTCATAAGAGAGCCGGCGAAGCGTCTCCTCAAATGTTTCACGGTCATCGAGATAGAGCGCGTGACGGGCGGCAATCGTCTTGGACAGTAGCTCGGCAAACTGGCGTAGCTTGAAAACCGAGGTGGCAGGATCATCGCGGAAGTAACGCTCCGCCAGCGCCCCAAGCTGTGTCAACTGGGCATCTTGTGCCTTCAGGAAGCTAAAATTGCTTGTTGGCAGCATCAGCCCCCCGCAGCGGATTAGCCATTCATTGTCCATCAACGGCAAGTCCGCAACCGACGGCTCCCGATGCGGCTTATCTTGGGGCCAGCCTTCCTAGCGGCCATGTGTCGCTCGCGCCCGTGGCGATTGTCCGGCCAGCTTGATTACCATGCGCCCAAGACCGGGGGAACTGTCGGGCTATCCCCCGACTGCTGCGCTGAGGGGATTATATACGGACCCCAACTCCGCCGCGTCGAAATTATGAAATGCACACCGCCGAACTCGGCTATAATTCCGGCATGAGGAGCGGCAACATCCCGTTCAAGTTTGATATGACCGATTTACTTGCGCGAGCGCGCCGGCAATTCAGTAAGCGCGTCGGCAATGTCACGCTGAGCCTTCCGGGCATCTCGATTGCGGTTAGCCCGAAAGATCGAGAGCGGCAGGTTGCATGCGAAATTCTAATCCGCCTGAAAGATCGGCGCGTTCTTTCCTCGTGGGAATGCTGCGACGATTGCATTGAGCGCGCGTTGGCATCGCTGCAAGAGATCAGGAAGTTACTCGTTGATAAACAAGTGGAGCTTTCCGACTGCCACGATGGCCCGCTTTATCTCTTGATCGATGCGATGCTGTCCGGCATTCGGCAATTCCTCACGTTTGAGGAAACGCTGAAGCTAGATGCTGACACTCGGTCACGGCCTCGTGCGCGTGGGCCGCTGGATGCGAGGCAGGACTATTTCGATGCGCTTGAGCTGCTGCGCAGCCACCTGAGCCATTGCCTCGGCCAGGTCGCGACGCTGGCCCGCATGAAGGTGCCAAAGGAAAGCTTGATCTCTCACTATCAAGACCCCTGGCCTTCCGACGCATATCTGCCGCCGCCTATTCAGTGAGCTAGCGAACGCCGCGCGGAACGTCTCTAAAATCTCGCCGCCAAATAGGAGCCTTTGATGACCAAAATTCCAAAGGCGTGGCCTGTATTCAAGCAAAACGCTTTATTTCGGGCCGACTTCGACCGCGCAGCGTACAACGCATGCGTCGGTAACAATGGCGGACCTTACGACCTGTACGACTACGCTCACGGTTATTTTGAAGCGACCGAATTGTTGCTCAAGGCCGTGGGCAAGGACCAGGGCCTCACTAACGACCTTTTGGTTTATCCTATCTGCTTGAACTTTCGACATGCCATCGAGCTGTTCATTAAATATCTGATTTCCGATCTCAGTAAGCTCACCAAGTCGCACGCCAAATTTAAACCCACTCATTCGCTGGAGGAAAATTGGAGAGTAGCTAAGAAGCTTATAAAAAAGACCAAACTCAACGTTGACCCCAAAGAGGTGGCATGGCTAACGCAAGTCGTATCAGATGTTATGGAAGTTGATCCGAACGGCAATATCTTTCGCTATCCCGAAAGCATCAAAGGCGATCAGCACCTGAAAGATTGGGCGCTAATAAATTTGGCGGTGGTCGGCGACGTTTTCGTGCAGACCTTAGGGATCGCAGAGCGATGGCACGGCAAAATCGAGGACAGAATTGAAGATGCTATCGAGCGCTATCAGTGATGTGATGATGTAATCAGATCGAAGGCCGCGATGCCAGCGCGACAATGCGCGGGCGACCGTGACCATTGCAGCGAGCGCACATCGCGGAGCGCAAAGCGGACTGAAGCTTCAGGATCGGCCGGTAAGGCTGCGGACGCGTTCTTCTTACGAACAGCGCGAGATCGTGACCGGAACATCACCGAGCTTCGACCGTGCCAGCTCTGCGCGTTCCTCCTGCCCGATGCCGGGGCCGACGATGACGCGCTTGATCGGCAACCGCAGGCCCAAGCCGTCGAATAGGGCGATGTAGCGCTTGCCCGTATCGGGCCGAGCCTTGATCTCCGGAAGTGGCGCGGTCGCGTCGAACTGCTCCGGGAATTCCTTTGCCGCATACTTTGCGGTCTTGGCGGTGCCGGGGATCGCGACGATGCGGACCTCGCGCTCCGACTTATAGGCCGCGCCCTTAAGCAGGGTGGTGCCGGCGAGGAACTGCGGGACCGCCATCTCGGGAGATTTTACACCGTCGAGGAACTGTCGCAGCGTATCGGCCGACGCATCCACCAACTCCGGGAAGATATCCTCGATTGGCCGGTCGGCATAGCGGACTGGGTCCATCGTTAGCCGAGCCCAGTACCGCGCGTCCATTTCCTGGCCGAGCATTCGTGCGACCTCACGGATATCGAAGATGAGGCAGTACCCCTCAGGCCCAGCGTAGTTGTCCCATTGGCTTCGGATGCCGTGCTCGCGAGCGAAACTGGTATCTTCGGCGTGAGTAGAGAACGAAAAGAGGTACGGGTCGAGGGCGGAGTAGACCGCTCGGCCGTCGAAGGTTGCACCGTACAGTGAGTTTATCAGGTCACGTGCCGTCTGGGCGCCACGGCCAGAGGCGTCCCAAAGGCGGCGCTTTTTCCGATTGAGTTTCTCAACAATCGCATCCATTCGCGGGGCGACCGCCGGTGGCAGCAAGTCACGCATCAGCCGCACTTCCTCGGTGTCGAGCATCTCACGATAATGCGAGCACCACAGTGTCTGCGAGCGGACGATGCCCTCGAACGCTGCAGGCTTGGTGTAGTGGTAGAGTTCCGGATGCCGGGACATCGTCTCGATGGAACAGACCACATTCTCGACGTTGGCAATCTTATTCATGGCTGCGAGCAGCTTTCGCATGATGAGGTGGTTGCGCCACCTTGAGGGGGCCTTTTTGCGCCATCTACTTCCTGTCGGTCCCCGACCGCATCAGGTAGCGTTCGGCGATTTTAGCTTTGCGATTGGCGCCATCGACATCAGGGCGGAGGCGGCTGCCGGCGACGGGAGGCAGGAATGACACAGCCTAACACAAACGATGCGTCGGCCCCACAGGCAGACCCATACGCCGACGATCCGTTCTTCAAGCGCAAACTCGACACGGATTGGAATGCCTGCATCGGGAAACAGGGCAACGAAGAGAATTACCTCGATGGTTATATTGAGGCGGCGATGGAGCTTGCGGATGCGGTCATCGATAAGAAGCTGTTCGCGAAGCGGGACACCCTCGTCCTCCCCATACTCTACAATGCGCGGCACGCCATCGAACTGGCGTTGAAGTTCACCGAAGACCGTTTAGTGGTAGCCGGTGTATTGCCGCCCACTGGAGGCCGCAACCATAATATCCGCACTCACTGGGACAGGCTTAACGCTGGCGCCGTTGTTGATGAGAAACTTCGCCAAACCATCCAGACGCTGAAGCCATTTGTCGACAGCCTTTCGCGGATTGACGATGACGGCCAGCAACTTCGTTATCACCTGAACCGGTACGACGATCCGAGCCTTCCGAACCACTCCCTAGCTAACCTAGAGGTCATTCGCGAGAGCCTAGCCGGGCTATCGGAGATCATCTCGGTTCTAAAATATCGTACTATGAGTTTCCTCGACGAACGTGCAAGCGGCTCGTTCACCAGTCGATGCTCTAGGCGCGATCTTCTTGCCATCGCCCAATTGATACCCCGCAGGGATTTTTGGACTGAGCCGTTGTTTAATCAACAAAAAGCGCTTGTAAAGTCGCGGTACAATCTCAGCAACCGACAGTTTTCCAAGGCCCTGGATGTCATACAGAGCAATCGAGAAATGAAGGCCATCATCGGCGTTGAAAGTGATCTGTTGCATATATCGGACAACGAGATTGTATGGGTAATCGAACAGTGGAAGCGCCTGCATCCCGCCAGGGATAAGGGCGACAACCTCAGCGCCGATTATTTCGAGGCGGTTAGGTTTGAGAGAATGAAGGAAGAACGGGCTACCAGAATTGAAGTGTTCGATGAGATGGAGTGGCGATTGAATGCAGCCAAGCTCGCTGAAATGGAGGCGATATACTATCTCGGTAGAGATAGGTTGTTCCCAGAGTACTACGAGTGGCGGGTTGATCTCGCGAACAAAGAGCGCGCAGCTGCGAATGACCCCAAAGCCGAGATTGCGCACCTCATGCTCAAAACAAACTTCTCCACGTGCGTGCGGTCAGCTGTTGCGAAGATCGGTCGCTTGTCGCTGGTCGAGCGGCTGGCGAAGGCGTGATCGCACTCGCGCTACTCGCCTAATGTCGCGACAGACGGTCTGGGCTTCCAAGCTTAGATTACTGATCGGCTCGCGGTTCGGAGGTGGACGACGCTGCACCGCTGATTAGGCGAAGGGGCTTGATCCAAGCTTCTGTCAGCGAAACTCTAACAGCGGGCGCTGCCGCGAGTATTATCTTGGCAGCTCCCCTTAATCCCGTAGTTTCTGTCTCGGCAATCGCCGCCCTGATCGCCGGCGTGTGCTGAAGTGGCGCGCGAAGCGCAAAGCCTTCGTCATTCACGACGGTTGTCCAACCCTCCACTATGTGCGGCACGACAAGTGGTTCCAGCACGCGGCGGGCGAAACTGTTGGCCGTGTGGAAGATCAAGATTAGATCGCGTTCAAACCGTACCCTCGGATTGCCGACCAAATCGGACGCAGAAGCGAGCCTCACAGCCAGCGCTATTGCAGTTGACGGATTGTGCTCAGCCGTCCCGCCTGACGCAGCCTGTAAAATATCTGAGATTGCCGCGCTATCGCCCCAAGCCGTGGCGCATGCCACACCGATCCGAGAAGCCAGGTCGGCTGCCCATCCGCCATGAAATCGGTGCCAAACAAGCAAATCGAGCGGAATGTTTCTTAAGATTTCCGTCGATCCCGCTTCGGCAAGAAGCATTTCCAGGCTCTTGCTTTCTAATTGTCCGATTTCGAGTGGCTCCAGCGCGCCGTCGGCGGCTCGCAGTTCCGCAACAACTCTTTGAGCCGAGACAGCCAATGCGCCTAATCTGAACGCTGCCACGATGTCTTCATTTGCGACCGCACGAGCATAACGCGACATAGCGATAAACAATTCCACCGCCGGAAGACCACCTCTTATTTGTTTTGCCGCAGAGCGACGCTCAATGCCGAGATCAGCCCCGATTTCGATTTCGCAGAGTGCCAATATGCGCCAATTGTATGCCAAGGGCTTCAGGTCGACGCTCAATAGCGGTTCATCCCCAGCCAGTGCAGACGGTTGACCAAATGCGATCTTTAAGGATGTATCGGAAGGATAAGGATCGAGCTTCTTCCAAAACAGCCCTATGGTAGCCCGCGCATACTGATGCGCACGTTCATTCTGCCGAGAGCCAGCAGGGTCTAGAGGCTCGACAGCGTCTAACGCATCGGCCAGCTCGGTAAGCGCTCCGCTTCGATCTTCGCTTTCCCAGCGAACGAGCGCGAGTTCGACCTTGATGCCAACAGCAAGTGCTGGATGCTGATCTTCGCTTCTCAAACTATCGTGCGCTTTGCTAAATAAACGGATCGCGTCGGAAAATAGCTTTGCACGAGCGGCAGACACGCCCCCATCGCGGAGCGCTAAAGCTCGATCGAATGGATTATCTGAGCCAACACTGTCCTCGACACTTATTAAGAGCTTGGCGGCGGCACCATCGTCTCCGGAATGTCCCAGCACTTTGGCCTTCTGACGCACGAGAGCGGGAGCACTTCCCATTTCCTCGATAGCTTCATCCACGACAGCAATCGCGGCCATTTTGTCATTTAGCCCTTCGTCCAGGATCACCGATCGTGCGCATGCGAGTTCGATTATGATGTCCGCCCTGTGCCAACGTTTTGCGATTTCGCTCATCCGCACAAACCGCTCAAGTGCAGGCTTCAAATCAAGCTCGTCAGACTGTTCTTGTGCCCACCCATTGTGGACAAAGGACCCGGGGCTCAAATGAAGGGAAATCGCAGCTGCGTCGATAAACCCGTTTCGGTCTCCTTCATTGAGATTGTCGAGCGCTTCGATCATTTGCAGCATGCGGTCGGAACGTCTAATTCGAAGAACAATGGCCGCGAATAGAAATCCTGCCATGTCAACGCCAGGCTCAAATATAGTTCCTATCCCAGCAGTTGCGCCTGACAGTTCAGGATAATTCGCTGTAGCAATTTCCTGCATGACGGCGCGGACGTGTAGAGCCAACTCAAGTTCCTTTGCGGGTTCTAAATTTGCGTGCTCGGCAAGAAGGATTTTCGGTACAGCGACGGAATTTTGAAGAAGCCGAAGTTCGGGAACGTCTATCTCATTAATTTCGGTCATCAGGCGCAATGCAACGCGTCCTGCTATTTCCTTTTCTTCGACAGCATTGGCGACCTCGAACTGCAACAGTCGCAGCATAGCTCCAAGCGGCGGCGCCTCCGGATAGATTGTTTGATCTGTGCGAAACATCGTCATCGGCGACAACATTGCGGCCGCGCCCCGAAGCTGCTCAAACGGCAATGTCTCGATGACCTGAACCAATCTGGCGAGGACCCAGCTGTGCTTTCCCCAGAATGCATTCCAGAAACAAAGTGGCAGCGTGCGCTGATCAAGCACGCGAGTACTTAGCCAATATTCAGCAGCTGTTTGACGATACTGGAGCTTCCCTTCTTCCGGAATATCACTGGCGATGTCCGCAATAAGCGGAGACAGCCGCAGATCGCCTCCGGGCATAACTTCGATCCATGAGCCACGGAGAGTGACTAATGCGTCGCCCACATTAGCTATTGAGGGATCGTCTCGTGCGAGTGCCAGGACCAGTCCATCGTCGGCGCGATCAAATATGCAGCCAATTCGGCGCAGGAGTTGGCGTGCTTCAACAGATGGGATTTCATCAATTAGCCGACGCCTTGCTTCATCTCGCGTTGCTCGCACCGCATCACTTACCGTCGCGCCAAAGTCTTCAAGCAGAGCGCTTTCGGGCCACGACCTCGCTTTCAGACTTGCAACTTTGGCTGAAACCAATAGCGGATGGCCCCCGTTCGTCGTGAGGTGTATTAGCCGTGTCCAGCCTTCAACCATGTCATCCGCAGGTCCGTTCTGATTTGTGACGAGCGCCCGAACCTCCGCTTCGGTGAAATACGGCGCCTGAATTGCGGCATTCAATGACGCTCCCAGTTCCGGAAGGCGGCCAGCTGGCGGCTCGTATGCTGACGTTACAATCATCCGAGTGCCGCGCGGCGCGACCGATGATACAAACGCCGCGAGACGCGATCGCAGTGCCTCCATTGCCGGTCCCGCGAAGTCATCGATTACGATGCCGCTGATCTGTGGGTCTCGAAGCACAGCGCGACCAAGTTCGCGCCAAGCTGAGAGAGCCGCCTTCGGCTCATCTTGGACGGCACGCAAATCAAGTCCCAGCCAAGACCCACCGATCTTTGCAGCGATTAGCCTTGCCAGCGTCGATTTTCCGACACCATGCGCCCCATGGAGCCAAATCAAGGGCTCGCCCCGGACACGTCCGAAGATATCCTCGACGGTTGAGCTGCGATCGCAGATATTGCCCGATAGCGGACCTATCCGTACAACGAAGAGACCATCATCAGCCGCCCCAGTTGAGGCCCCGCTCAGCGTCCGTGCGGCACTTTGCAACGCGACGCTAGGTCCAGCCGCCAGCTCTAGTGATCGGTGTAAGTCGATTGCTCTAAGGTGGCGATTATTTTGGTCGGGTTCGCACGCCGTTTCGAAAACGCGATCTAACAGACTTCGTAGAGCCTCATCAGCGAGCGTGACCAAGAGGCCCTTAATCAAATAAAGTTCCGCAATCTTGTCGCGGATTAACTCGGTAAGTGGACCTTCGTCTAGTGCTTGAAGCATCCACCGCACGCGGCCGAGTAGGCGCGCCCGCAGCTCCTCGTCGCTCGGATTGCTCTCGATCCACTCGCCGAGAGGTTCGTCTTCAAATATGGCTGCGAGGGCGGTCCGCATGGGGCTGGTATCGGCACCAAGAACGGCGGCAGCCCAATAATCGATGCCCGCCATGTCATTTGGAAACGTCAATCCGCGCTCCCGCGCGGCCCTGCCCTTTGCAATGAAAGCAAGCTGGGGAGGGGGGTCGCGGCCTTGATCCGATCGCACCCAATACCTGCTCAGAGCGGCACGCACCCCTTCGGATCGCAAGCTATGTGGCCTTGGACCGGCCGCTGCGGCCGAACTTTTGACTTGGGTGTCGACCGCGCCGGCGGTGGAGGCGACACTGAAGTCTTCCTCGGTTTCAAGCCAGAGTACTTCGCCGGGCCGAAGTCCGATCCATGCATCGAGCGATTGGAGTAACTGATACCGATAGCCGCTCAGAACGTACCAGGCTTGTCCTTTGTGAGAGGGGCTCATCGCGTCTACTTTTCGGCTGCGACCAGATTTCACGTTCCCGCGAATAGCGTCGGAAGCGACATACTAGCAGCTGCGCGTGCCTCCTCACCGCCGGCCCTGTACGAACTGAAATACCCTTCCACCGCCGCTACCCGCCAGGGAAGCCGGTGCATTCGTTCGGGCGAGGCAGGTGGTCGGAGGTCCGACGAGGCCGGAAAAGCTCGCTGCGCATGCCTTTCTGCCAGCGTACGCGGTATCGTAGGTACATTTGTAGGTAGGGAGAAAAACCTTCAAAAAATGGCCGAAAAATCGCTTGTGTTGGCGGAGAGGGAGGGATTCGAACCCCCGATACGGTTGCCCGTATGCCGCATTTCGAGTGCGGTGCATTCAACCGCTCTGCCACCTCTCCGCAAGCTTGCGACACGGCCTGAGCGTTGTGGGCTGTATCTAGCGGCGAGAAGGATGGGACACAAGGGCGCAATGTTGTTTGTGCAGGACGTGCCGTAAACGCTCTACGTTGCGGAGAAGCTTACAGAAACCTGGCTTACGACTGGTCGCAGGGAGCGGCGATTGGGGGCGGTAGTTAGTGGCTGTTCCCAATAATTGTGTTGGGGCATCTTCGATCACGTAACGTCCCGTTGGAGCACTTTTGAAGCGTATCTACTTTTAGCGCCTTAGAGGAAGTTACCTTGCCATCAGGCGATTTCTCACACCTCTAGGCCCACTTGATGCATGAGTTGTATTCGCCTAAGTTTTATCGGATTCGACGAGTGCGGAGCTACTTGTGCGGTTTAATTTATTCATCGTTGCCTTGCTAACACATCCAATTAGTACCACCGACTGAGCATAAACAACACACAGTTTGCGATAATGAGGATCGCCCCAACTATATATTCCGCGAGACTATAATTTATCGAATAGAAGAGTGCGAACGCGCTTAGAAGAAAAAGATTTACATAGATCAAAGGTGCTATATTTAGAAATAAGTTTATAACTTCCCACCCGATGACAACACTGAAGAATAAGCGAATGTAAATCAAGATACCGATCAATATGAAGACGGCCGGAATTTGAAAATAAAAAAAAGCTAACGATGCTCCTCCCAAAATAGGTGGTAAGAATAGAACTGCCACAAAGCCTACAGCCTTAGACACATCAGACAAGTTAGTCCTCCGCGCAAACTCCCGGCGACCAGCTCATGCTATCCAGTACCCTCAAAAACAAGGACCCTCAAGGGGTCCGCAGATGTAAAAGATTCGGCTAAGGCCAGAACAAACTATGTGCGCGCCTAAGGCGCACCTGCTTTACCTGTTTGAGGATAGTCGGTTGGCTGCTAAGGCGACCTGCCGGAGCGTTGCTCGCAGCATGCGCAAAGCCCGCCATCGGAAGGCGCCGGGTCAAGGGAGGGGCGCGACCCTAACGCGCCAAAGCGACGGCTAAAATGGGAAAGCCTGCGCGTGTGGAATGCGAGAGCGGTGCGCTGTTTGCCTCGTCGTCGGGACATTCGAGTAGAGTCCCGAGTGGGACTCTTGTGCATGATCATTATCCGAAAACCGGTGCCCATCACCGGATCAAGTCCGGTGACAGGCTTTTTCGGGATCATGCCTTAGAGCTCCCGCCCGAGCTTGCGGTCGAGCGAATACGGCCCGCCGCCGCGCAGCGCGATGGCGAAGCAGATCAGGCCCCACATCAGCGTGTATTCGTAGCCGCGCCGGGTCCAGGCAAAACCGGTTTTCCAATAGACGATCGTAATGACCAGCATCTCGATCGCCGCCGCGGCGGCGAAGAAGCGGGTGAACAGGCCGAGGATGAGCGCAATGCCGCCGGCGGTTTCGATCGCCAGTCCACTCCAAAACCACGGCTCCGGCGGAATGAAGCCGATATCGCGAAAACCCTTCAGATACGCTTCCGTCGGGCCGGCCATGACCTTGCCCCAGCCGTGCACCAGCAGATTCCAGCCGACCGCGACGCGGACGATCAGCCACGACAGCGGGATCACGGCGTCGTAGAACGGCCGCAGGATCGGCAGCAGCAATTTCGGCTCGGCTTTGGCGTCAGCCATGGCTTCCTCGCGGTTCGGCGTTTTGGCGAGCATAAGATAAGGCGCTCGGGATGCCTAGCCGGACTGCTCTTGTTGCTGCGGGCGCTGCGCTCCTATACTGAGCGCCGCGAACGCAGAGGCGGGAGTGCATAAATGGCAGAATGGTTCGTCGCCAAGGCATCGGATTTGCCCGACGGCGACCGGCGCATCGTCACCGCCGGCAGCAACGAGATCGGCGTCTTCCACCACGGCGGAACCTACTATGCCTACAGCAATTATTGCGTCCATTCCGGCGGGCCGGCCTGCGAGGGAATTTTGATCAACCAGGTCGTCGACCTGATCGCGCCGGACCGCACCTATCAGGGCCAGACGTTTTCCGACGAGGTGCATTTCGTCTGTCCGTGGCACGGTTATGAATATGAGCTCACCACCGGCCGGTGCGTAGGCGACCGCAAGCTGAAGCTGAAGAAATTCGAGGTGGTGCGGCGCGGCGACGACATCTACGTGGTCGCCTGACGCATGATCCGGAAAAGTGGCTACCGGTTTTCCGACAAGATCATGCGTGCTTAGAGGGAGAGAACGATGGACACGACTCCGAACGAAGTCCGCAAGCTTAATTTCGACGATTACTCGACCGCAAAACATCTCGAGCATGCGGCGCAGCAGGCGCGGGCGCGCAACTACCAGGATTTTTTGATCGTCGACGTCGACGCGCATCATTACGAGAACGAGTCCTACAAGGAAGTCTTCCAGTACATCGAAAGTCCGGTGATCCGCCACGACGTGATGGATTCCGCGCAGCGGCCCGGCCGCTCAGGCCTGCTCAACACGTCGGTCGGCAATCAAAACCTCGGCGGCCGCATCACCCGCTCCAACTTGCGCAAGTTCCAGAAAGTGCCGCAGGACGGCCGGCACCGCGACGTCGCCATGACCGTCGAGTGGATGGATTCGCTCGGCGTCGATTACGCCTGCATGTTCCCGACGCCGATGCTGTTTCTCGGCCTGCACCCGCAGGTCGAGATCGAGGTGGCGCTGTGCCGGGCCTATAACCGCTGGCTGTGCGAGCGCATCCTCGCCGTCGAGCCGCGGCTGATCTCCATGCTCTACATCCCGTTCAACGATCCCGAGGCCGCTTACAAGACGGTGAAGGATTTCGGCGACAAGAAGGGCGTCGTCGGCTTCATGGTGACGTCGCCGCGCTACAAGCCGGTGCACGACAACGCCTATATGAAGACCTACGCGCTGCTCGAAGAGCTCGGCAAGCCGATCTCGTTCCACGCCGCCTACAGCTGGGAAGACCGCGCGCTACAGATGACCAACCGGTTCATCTCGGTGCATTCGCTCGGCTTCATATGGTTCAACATGATCCATATGACCAATTGGGTGATCAACGGCCTGCCCGAGCGCTTCCCCAAGCTCAAGGTCTTATGGATCGAAAGCGGGCTGACCTGGGCCTATGCGCTGATGCAGCGGCTCGACCATTCCTACATGATGCGCACGTCGGACTGCCCGTCGCTGAAACGCAAGCCGAGCGAATACATGCGCGAAATGTATTACTCGTCGCAGCCGATGGAGAAGCCGGACGACAACTCGATCCTCGAAGCGACCTTCAAGATGATCAAGGCCGACACCCAGCTGTTGTGGTCGTCCGATTATCCGCACTGGGATTTCGACACGCCCGGCGTGATCTACGACCTGCCGTTCCTCAACGAGACCGCCAAGCGCAACATTCTCGGCGCCAACGCGGCGCGGGTGTTCGGACTCGATACGAAAGTGGTGAAGAAAATTCCGTAACTGCTCCTTCTCCCCGCTTGCGGGGAGAAGGCCGGGATGAGGGGGCCTCTCCGCGGGGCTGAGAAAGCGGTAACGTCCGTAACGCAGTCGGGTGATCCGCAATGCTCAGAATCGCGGAGAGGCCCCCTCACCCTCGCTTCGCTCGACCTCTCCCCGCACGCGGGGAGAGGTGAAAAGGAGGGAAATACGCATGCTGATTCCCGCTGCGAGATCCTTACGCCCGCTCGCTTTGCTGCTGCCGCTGCTCGCCTGGGGCGGTCCCGCCGACGCGCTCGATTATCCGACGCGGCCGATACGCTTCATCGTGTCGTTCGCCGCCGGCGGACCCAACGACACCATCGCGCGCCTGCTCGGCCAGTATCTGGCGGAACAGCTCGGCCAGACGATCGTGGTCGAGGACCATGTCGGCGCCGGCGGCAATATCGGCATGGCCGACGTGCTGGCGGCGACGCCCGACGGCTACACCATCGGCTTCGTCGCGCCCAACAACGCCATCAACCAGACGCTCTACCAGAACATCCCGTTCGACTTCGTGCGCGACTCCACGCCGATCGCCGGCACCATGGCGCTCGCCAATGTGATGGAAGAAAACCTGGAATTCCCGGCCAAGACCCTCGCCGAGTTCATCGCGCTGGCCAGGACCGAGCCGGGCAAGATCAACTTCGGCTCCGGCGGGGTCGGCACCTCGCCGCACATGTCCGGCGAGCTCCTTGAGGTGATGACCGGCATCAAGCTCACGCACGTGGCCTACCGCGGCTCGGCGCCGGCGACGACCGATCTGCTCGGCGGCCAGATCCCGTTGATGTTCGACAACCTGCCGGGCGCGATCCAGAACATCAAAGCCGGCAAAGTGCGCGCGCTCGGCGTCACCACGACGAAACGGGTGGCGGAGCTTCCCGACGTGCCGACCATCGCCGAAACCGTGCCGGGCTACGAAGTCTCGGTGTGGTACGGCATCTGCGGGCCGAAAGGCATTCCGCCCGAGATCGTCGCCAAGCTCAACGCCGCGGTGAATGCCGCGCTCGCCAAGCCGGAGCTGAAACAGCGCTTCCACCAGCTCGGCGGCGAGGTCATGCCGATGAGCCCGGAAGCGTTCGGCAAGCTCGTCGCCGACGAGACCGTGAAATGGGCCAAGGTGGTGAAGTTCGCCGGCCTGAAGGTGGAGTGAGGCGCCGGTCTATTTCATCGGCACCACCAGCGAATACCGCTCGTCGGCGGCGAGGCACCGCGCTTGCGGATAGCCCAGCTCCTTGCGCACCATATTGGTGCCGAGCACGAGCGACACGGTTTTGTAAAACGCATGGCGCCGGCTCATGCCCTCGCGGCCCATGCCGCAATCGGTCGAGATCACCAGCCGCTCCGGCGGGATGTGCTTGAGCGCTTCGCGGATTTTTCCGGCCACCTCGTCCGGCGTCTCGACCTGCAGCACGTGATGGTCGATGACGCCGATGGCGATTTTCTTGCCGGTGATCGCCTTGCCGATGGCTTCGAGGTCGATGCCGCCGGAGCTCGAGGATTCGAAGGTGATGACGTCGGCATCGACGGTGTTGTAGGTCTCCAGCGCCGGCTTGTAGCTCTGCACCTGCGCGAACATCCGCTGCTGCGACGGGTTGCCCCAGCAGGAATGCGCCCACACCTCGGTCTTGGCGCGCAATCCCTTCACGGTGCGGTTGAACACCTCGACCATCAATTGCGGCGTGATCACCTTGTCCTGGATCTTGCGGATGGCGATCAGGTGGATCTGCGGCTCTTCGATCTGGATCACCGGGCAGCCGGCATCGGCGAGCTCGTGATATTCCTCGTTGAAGGCGTCGGCGACGGCGAACATGCGCTCGGGGATGCTCTTGTAGTAGCGGTCCTGCAGCGCGAACGCCACGATCTCCGCCGACACCGCGCCGAATTTCACCGGCCGCGTGGTGAAGCGCTGCGCCGCCTTCCACATCGCGGTGTATTGCAGATTGCCGCGGCCGATCGGGCCGGTGATGACCGGCATCACCCGCGATTCGAGGTAGTCGTGCAGGATGTGGCCGCGCGGGAAGAAGATGCCGCCGCGTCCGGCCGGCGTCGCCTCGGGATGCAGCGCATCGAGCCCGCTCATGTGGTTCGGCGGATAGGCGGTCCAGCTCTGGCCGCCGACGTCGTCGTCGAAGCGGCAATCGCCGTCGCTGCAGATGTCGAGCCCGGCGAGTTCCTGATCGCGCAAATAGCAGGTCAAAGCATCCTCGTATTGCTCGCGGAAGCGGCGGCTGACCATGGCTTCGAGAAAATGACGGGTGCCGAGATTCTCCGTGTACCAGCTCGGCCGCGGCAGCGAGCCGGTGATCGTCGTCGGCAGCATGATGTCCTTGGTGCCCCGATACATCGCGAACGCCTCCCGATTATTGTTGAACGAGCGACGAAGGCGCGCCCGCCAAGCGCGTCAGCTTAGCAAGGCAAATGGGGCGGCGGTAAGCGGGATGTCGCGCGTCGCATGCGCTCGCCCAACTTGGGCGCGCGGCGCAATGGGCAGAAGTTGGGCAGCGCGATAGTGCTCAGGTGCCGGTAAACACCGGCTTGCGCTTTGCCATGAAGGCGGCGCGGCCTTCGTTGTAATCGTTGCTGGTGAAGCAGGTCTCCACCATCTCCACCGTGCGCTTGACGTTGCGCTTGGCTTCGTCCTTGACGATCTCGCCGACCGTGTATTTCACCGCCTTGATGGTGAGCGGCGCGTTGGCGCAGATCATGTCGGTGATGGCGTTCACGGCATTTTCCAGGTCCGCCGGCGGCACCACGCGGTTGACCAGCCCCATGGTCAGCGCCTCCTGGGCGTCGAACTGGCGCGCGGTGTAGAAAATCTCCTTGGCGAAGGCCGGGCCGACGATATCGACCAGGCGCCGCAAGCCGACATAGCCGTAGCCGATGCCGAGCTTGGCCGCCGGCACGGCGAAGCGCGAATTGTCGGTGGCGATGCGCAGATCGCAGCAGGTCGCGAGCCCCAGGCCGCCGCCGATGCAATAGCCGCGGATCATGGCGATGGTCGGCTTCGGAAACTCGTAGATGCTGGCATAGGCCGCTTCCGACTTGGCGCTATAGGCGCGCGCCGCTTCGAGATTGGCGCGCTCGCTCTCGAACCGCGAAATGTCGGCGCCGGAGACGAAGGCCTTGCCGCCGGCGCCGGTTACGACCACGACGCGGATGTCGCTGTCGGCGGCGAAGTCGTCGAGGATGCGCTTGGTCGCCTCCCACATGTCCAGCGACACGGCGTTGAGCCGCTCCGGATTGTTGAAGGTGACGACGCCGACGCCGCCTTCCTTGCGGGAGAGCATCTTGTCGGTCTGAGTCATTTACTAGCTCCTTTGAGGCGCCGGTTTCCCGGATGCGGTGCAGCGCGAAGCGGTGCACCGCTGATCCGGGATCGCACCAAACTCCGAGTTTGTAACGATCCCGGGTCTGCAGCGCACCACTCCGCTTCGCCATAGCGCGTCGAAGACGCGCGTAAACGCGCTTTAGGTGCTGCGCTGCGCCCGGGAAACGTTGTGAACATAAAGCCCATTACACTGCCTTGGCCTTATGCAGCGCGGCGATGTCGCGCTTGCTGAAACCGAATTCCTTGAGCACCGCGTCGGTGTGCTCGCCGAGCTCCGGCGGCCGCACCACCAGCTTCGACGGCGTGCGCGACAGCGTGACGCCCTGGCCGACGAGCCGCATCTTGCTCTTGTCCTTCTTGGTCACGCTCTGGGCGATGCCGAGATGCTGCACCTGCGGGTCGGCGAACATCTGGTCGATGGAATAGATCGGGCCGCACGGCACGCCGGCTTTGTTCAGCCGCTCGACCCATTCGGCGCTGGTGCGGCCGGCGAGATAGCGGTCGATCTCGGCATTGAGGACATCGCGGTGCTTCGAACGCGCCGGGCCGTCGGCATAATCCGGATTTTGCAGGAGCGCCGGCGCCTCGATGGCGGCGCAAAATCGCTTCCAGATCGTCTGTCCGGCGGAGGCGATGTTGATGTGGCCGTCCTTGGTCTTGAACACGCCGGTCGGAATGCTGGTCGGATGATTGTTGCCGGCCTGTTTGGCCACTTCGCCCTGGACCAGATAACGGGCGGCCTGGAAATCGAGCATGAAAATCTGCGCTTGCAGGAGCGAAGTGGCGACCTGTTGGCCCTTCTTCGATGTCTCGCGCTCCAATAGCGCCACCAGGATGCCGAGCGAAGCCAGTAGCCCGGCGCTGAGATCGGCGACCGGAATGCCGACGCGCACCGGACCCTGCCCCGGCAGGCCGGTGACCGACATCAGCCCGCCCATGCCTTGCGCGATCTGGTCGAAGCCCGGGCGGCCGGCATAGGGCCCGTCCTGGCCGAAGCCGGAAATGCTGGCATAGACGATGCGCGGATTGATCTTGGCCAGCGCCTTGTAGTCGATGCCGAGCCGCTTCTTCACGTCGGGACGGAAATTCTCCACCACGACGTCGGCTTTTTTCACCATGCGCTTGAACGCCGCCAGCCCTTCCGGCGCTTTCAGGTTCAGCGTCATGCTGCGCTTGTTGCGGTGCAGGTTCTGAAAGTCGCCGCCTTCGCGCGGCCCGCCCATCGGCTCTTCGAGGCCGGGCGGCGTCTCGATCTTGATGACGTTGGCGCCCCAGTCGGCGAGCTGGCGGACACAGGTCGGCCCCGAGCGCACCCGGGTCAAATCGAGCACGGTGAAGCGCGCTAGCGCCTTCGAAGCGCGGGGAAAGGGCATTGCGGGCGCCTCCAACGCCGGTTTCCGCCGGCTCGGTTTCGGCGGCGGAATTTTTGCCGGCCCAAAGGTCACCAAAACGGCCGGAGCGGCCCGAACTTTGCCGATCTGGTCGCTGTTGTCTACCGGCTCGCCGGCATGGGTTTTGGCCGTCGTCTTGCGGCACCGACATGGATAAAATGTCAGCCGGGTCGGCCAATGTTGCCGACCATGTTGCCGGCCATGTTTCCGGCACTTTCACGAGGCGATCATGAACGATGATGTACTCAATGTCAGCGTGCGCAAATTCCTCAAAAAGGTCGGTATCACCTCGCAGCGCGAGATCGAGCAGGCGGTGCGGGCCGCGGTCGGCAGCGGCAAGCTGAAAGGCAATGAGGCCTTGCCGGCCCGGGTGATCCTTACCGTCGAGGGATTATCTCTGGCGGTGGAGATCGAGGGCGCCATCGAGCTCGAGTGAAGCTCGCGCGCGGCAAATTTTTCGGGAAACGAACATGATCGATCTACGTCGTGCCGTCATTGCGCTCATGCTGGTCGCCGTGGCCGGCGCCGCGGCCGCCCAGGACCGTCCGGGACGCGGCGGCGGCGGAGGCGACCGGCCGAACCGCCAAGAGCAAGGCCAGCAAAGCCAGCAAGGCGGCTCCGACCGGGAGCAGGGCGGTCCGGGTGTCCTTTCGCTGCTGCCGGGCGATGCGGTCAGCGAGCACAGCATCGACACGCCGAGCGGCAAGCTCGCCTATACGGCGACCGCCGGCACGTTCTCGCTGTTCAATCAATCGGGCGAGCGCTCGGCGGCGATCTTCTACACCGCCTATGTGGTCAAGACCGACAACCACGCCGCGCGGCCGCTGACCTTCGTGTTCAATGGCGGGCCCGGCGCGGCCTCGGCGTTCCTCCATCTCGGCGTGGTGGGTCCGCGCATCGCCCGGTTCGGCACGGGTGGACGCGACGCCACCGACGTCCGCCTGATCGATAATCCGGACACCTGGCTCGCCTTCACCGATCTGGTGCTGATCGATCCGGTCGGCACCGGCTGGAGCCGGCCGGCCAAGCCCGACGGCGGCAATGCGTTCTGGAGCGTGCACGGCGACGCCGAATCGATGGCGAAAGTCATCGCGCTTTACGTAGCGAAGAACGGCCGCGTCAGCTCGCCGAAATTCATCCTCGGCGAAAGCTACGGCGGCTTTCGCGCCGCCAAGGTCGCGCGCGTCGTGCAGAACGACCAAGGCATCGTAATTTCCGGAATAGTCATGCTGTCGCCGATGCTCGAAGGCGCGTTCCAGTTTGGCGGCAATCGCTTCGCGCTGGGCGCGGCGTTGCAACTGCCCTCGCTCGCGGCGGCCGAGATGGAGCGCAAGGGCACGTTCAGCAAGGACGCGCTGGCCCAGGCCGAGCATTTCGCGCTGACCGAGTATCTGCCGGCGCTCGCCGGACCGCCGCTGCAGGGCGATGCGGCCAAAAACTTTTATGCGCGCGTCGCGCAATTGACCGGCATATCGGTGGACGCCATCACGCAGTCGCGCGGTTTTATCCGCGACGACTATGTCAAGAACCTGCACATCGGCGACCACAAGATCGTCAGCCATTACGACGTGACGTTCGCATCCGACGATCCCTATCCGGAATCGCCGGCGCCGCGCGGCCCGGATCCGGTCCTCGACGGCATCGTGCGCGCCTATGGCGGCGCCTTCGTCGCCTATGCGCGCGACGAACTCGGCTTCAAGACCGACATCACCTACACCCTGCTGGCTTCGGATATTACCGGCAAATGGAGCTGGCGGGAGAACGGCGGCCGCGGCCAGCCGAGCGTGGCCGACGATCTGCGCGTGCTGCTGGCGCTGACGCCGTCGTTCCATCTGATGATCGCGCACGGCTATAGCGACATGATCACGCCCTACGCGGTGAGCCGCTACGTGCTCGACCATCTGCCGCCGGTCGACGGCGAGGAGCGTACTCAGCTCAGGCTTTATCGCGGCGGCCACATGTTCTATCTCGACCCGGATTCGCGCAAAGCTTTCACCGCCGACGCGCGCACTGTGTATGCGTCGCCATGACGATGGCGCGGCCGAATCCGCCGAACGACGGCTTCGATCAGTTCATCCCGATCCGCAAGAGCGACATCCTCGCTGCGCTGCTCAAGCAGGGCGCGTTCGAGAGCGACGACGAGCGCGACAAGTTCGGCCGGTTTTGCGACATGCTGGCGGCGATCGCGCACTACCACTACTTCGAGACGCTCGAGCGCCTGCGCGGCGACTACTACTATTTCAGCCCCGAGGTCGCGCCCCATGCCGCGTTCGACCGCGACGCGCACGATCGCGCTTACGCCGATCTCACGCGTTCGCTCGAGGAGGTGCTGGAGGAGGCCAATTTCACCGAGATTCCCCACGCCGACATCCGCGAGGCGCATCGGCGCCGCAGCGGGCTGCGGGTCAGGATTGCGGCGCCGCTCGACGATTTTCGCGAAGTGCGGTTCTGGCGGCGTGGCCGGCACACCGAGACATTTGAGCTCTCCCGATGGTTTGGGCTGAGCCGCAGTGAGATCGAGGCTGAGGTCTACGACGACGTCGTCCTCATGGTGGCGGTGAAAGCGGCCGGCGAGCTCGGCTCGCGGAGCGAGCTGCGCAAGCTTACGCGGCGCAAGACTATTCCGGGCTCCGTGCTGTTCAAATATTTCCGCAATATCCCCGCCAGCGCCCTCAATGCGTTGTTCCCCAATGCGCGCGTCGTGATGAGCAGCAAGGACAGGCTCGCTCTTGGCGTGCCCGCGATTGCCGGCGGTGTCCCGATCCTGCTCAAGGTCTATGCGACCATCACCGTTCTGTTCCTGGTGATCGGGTTCTATTTGGGCGAAAACCCGACCGTCGAGCAGAAAGACATGGCGACGGCGCTCGCCGCGCTGGGCGGCCTGGTGGCGCTCGGCGGCTTCATCGTGCAGCAATGGATCAGATATCAGGCGCGGTCGCTGCGCCATCAGATCGAGCTCAACGACAATGTCTACTTCCGCAATATCAACAACAATGCCGGAATCTTCGATTATCTGATCGGGACCGCCGAGGACCAACAGAGCAAGGAAGTGTTCCTGGCCTACCATTTTCTGCACACCGCGGCCGCGCCGCCGACGGCCGCCGAGCTCGACGCCCGCATCGAGGCGTGGCTGCAAGAAAGCTTCGGCCTGAAGGTTCGATTCGCGGTGACTGCCGCGCTCGACAAGCTCCAACGCTTGGGCTTGCTGCGGCGGGAAGGAGAGCGGCTCTTTGTCTCACCGCTCGACGGGGCGCTCGCCCAATTGCAAGCCGTATGGGTCAAATTCCTGACGCCCGAACGGCAATCCGCCGACGGATGACGGAAAACCGGCTTCGGTCGCCGCGCCGGCAACATCGATTTCCCGCCGCCTTGCACGTTGCATCCGCCGTCCGTTATGCGACATTGGCTCGATCGGATCCGGCGAAAGGCGGCAACGTGACTCTGTTGCGGGTTGAAAACGTCTCAAAACATTTCGGCAGCCTGGTCGCCGTCGACAACGTGTCGATGACGGTCGAGCCCGGCGAATTGCGCGCGGTGATCGGCCCGAACGGCGCCGGCAAGACCACCTTCTTCAACCTGATCAGCGGCTTTCTCACCCAGACCTCCGGGCGGATCATGTTCGACGGCGAGGATATTTCCGGGCTGTTGCCGGCGCGCCGGGTGTGGCGCGGCATCGCGCGCACGTTCCAGATCACCGAGGTGTTTCCGGAGCTGACGATCCGGGAAAACCTGAAAATCGCCGTCGAGGTCGCCAGCGGCTATCGCTTGCGGCTGTGGCAATCGGAAGAAGCCGATGCCGCCGTCAAAAACCGCGTCGCCGAGCTGCTCGACGTCAGCGGTTTGAACCAGAGCGCCGACCGGCTGGTCGGCGAGCTCGCCCATGGCGACCAGCGCGCCACCGAGATCATGATGGCGCTGGCGCTCAAGCCGCGGCTGCTCTTGCTCGACGAGCCGACCGCCGGCATGGGCGATCAGGAGACCTATCACATCACCCAGCTGATCCGCCGCCTGCACAAGGACAGCAAACTGACGATCGTGCTGATCGAGCACGACATGCGGGTGGTCTTCCATCTGGCCGACCGCATCATGGTGCTCGACCAGGGCAAATTCCTCGCCGAAGGCACGCCGCCGGAGATCGCCGCCAACAAGGCGGTGCAGACCGCCTATCTGGGTCAAGCCGCATGACCGCCGCGCTGTCCGCCGCAGGGCTGCATACCTTTTACGGCAAGAGCCATATCCTGCACGGCGTCGCTCTCGAAGCCGCCGAAGGCCAGGTGACGGCGCTGCTCGGCCGCAACGGCGCCGGCAAGACCACGACGTTGCGCAGCCTGATGGGGCTGACGCCGCCGCGCGAGGGCCATGTCAAGATCTTCGGCACCGAGACCACGGGTTGGCCGGCGTTCCGCGTCGCAGCCCTCGGCGTCGGCTACGTGCCCGAAGGCCGCAAGATTTTTCCCAATCTCACCGTCGACGAGAATTTGATGGTGCCGCTGGAGCGGCCGGGGCCGTGGACGCCGTCGAGCGTCTACAAGCTGTTTCCCCGGCTCGCCGAGCGCCGGTCGAATCGCGGCCGGCAGCTGTCCGGCGGCGAGCAGGAAATGCTGTCGATCGCGCGTGCGCTGTTGCTCAATCCGAAGCTCCTCATGCTCGACGAGCCGTCGCAGGGGCTGGCGCCGCTGATCGTGCGCGAAGTGTTTCGCATCGTGGCGCAGATGCGCTCGGAGGGAATCACCGTGCTGCTGGTCGAGCAGAACGTGCGCATGAGCCTGGAGATCGCCGACCACGCCTATGTGCTCGACGATGGCCAGGTGGTCTATTCCGGCCCGGCGCGCGAGCTTGCCGCCGACGAGGCGCGCGTGCTGTCGCTGGCCGGCGCCAGCGCCGAGGAATGGACGCCGCACGCTTAGAGCATGATCCGGAAAAGTGGATACCGGTTTTCCGAAAAAGATCATGCTCCGCTAAAATCAAGTCGCGCTGTTGGGATCGAGCCCGTGCGTGGCGCACATGTTGGCCACGATGGCGGTATCCTTGCCGCCGGTGATGAGACCGAGCACGGCCGCGGTGATGTGGCCGCCGCTGACCTTGGTGTCGACGATGTAGGCCTGGCGTCCGCTATAGGCGGCGTGGGGACTCTTGGCGTCAACCGTCGCGCAGTAGCTGACCTGATCCGACGGCGGCACGATCGGAAATTTTGTCCATTTGTATTTCGCCGATCCGGGCTCTTTGAGCGAGGGCGCGATCGCCTCGACGATGATCTTCTTTTCCTGCGGCGTGAGATCGCGCAGCTGCGAGGCCGGCGTGGCGGGCGGCGCCGTCTCCGTTGCCGGCGCGGCGCTTGCCGATGGCTGGTCGGCGGGCGGTGTCGTCGCGCAGGCCGCGAGCGCCAGGCTCGCGGCGAGTAATGCGATTGTGCTGCCTGTTGTCGTCCGCAAGGTCACTGCGTTCATCGCGGTGAAGAATACCAGCACTCATCGCCGAATCGCAATCGCGCGCCAGATAGTCACTTCTCGCTCGGCAGCAGCGCCTTGACGGTTTCGACCACGCCCGGCGGCGTTTGGTAGAGCTTGGCGACGAGTTGCTCCAGGTGCTCCGGCGGCGTGTAGGTCATGTCCATCTTGATGTTTTTGGCCTCGGCGACCAGGTCCGGATCGTGTACCGCCTCCGCAATCGCCTTGCGCATGATGTCGACGCGATCTTGCGGCACCTCAGGCGGCAACACGTAGGGCCGGCCGAACTCGGTCGAGGAGAACACGAAGCGCATGAGCTGGCGCTGCTCGTCGGTCTTGGCATAGTCGAAGATCGACGGCACGTCGGGAATAGCCGGGATCGGCGCTTCCTCGGCGCGCAGCAGGAAGGTGAGCTTGCCGTCCTTGATGAGCTGCTCGCTGACGCGGAATTGCTGGTACGAGGCGCACAGCCCCTGCAGCTCGCCGCGCTCGACGGCGAGCAGCGAGTCGCCCATGCCCTGATAGCCTTGCACGATGCGGAATTTGGTGCCGAGCACCTTGTTGAGTACGGTCGGCAGGATGGCGAGCGACGAGGTGGCGCCGGCGGCGCCGACGATGAATTCTTCTCTGAACAGATCGGCCGGCGTCTTCACCGGCGCGGTGTGCCAGCGCACGCAGACCCGCGCCGGCCGCGAGGTGGCGCCGAGCCAGTTCATGCGCCGCGGATCGATCTCGACATTGGGCTGCGCGGTGAGCGCGTCGTTGACGATATTGCGCGAGAACGAGCCCAGCACGGTGCCGTCGCGTGGCGCTTGCGTATAGAGGTAGTTGGCAGCCGCGACGCTCGCCGCCTGCGGCATGTTCTGGACGATGATGGTCGGCTGGCCGGGAATGTATTTCGGCAGATATTTGACCAGAAGCCGGGCGCCGAGATCGTAGTCGTTGCCCGCCGGGAAGCCGGCGATCAGGCGAAGCTGCTTGTTCTTATAAAAGTCCTCCGCGCTCGCGCCCGAAACGCCAAACGACGCTGCGATGAGAAGCGCAATCGCGAGTTTGGACGTCATGCGTGGTTATTCTGCGGCGCGTTTTTGGGTCAGCGCCTCGGCCGCCTTGTCGTAGCTCTCCTCCCGCGTCAGCATCGCCTTGAGCCCGACCAGCTCGTAATAGTCGTCGAGCGGCAGCAGGTGATCGAACGTGGCGGTGAGCGAATTCTCAGCTTTGAGAATGCGCAGCACGTTGCGCACCGCGTTCGCCGCGGCGAACAGCGCGATCGACGGGAACGTCGCCGCGACCACGCCGGCGGCTTCGAGCTCTTCGAGGCTGCGCTTTTTCAGGCCGGCGGCTTGCGACAGCGTCGCCATATGCGGGCCGCCGACTTCGCGCAGCACGCGTTTGATGTCGTCGATCGTGTCGACGCCCATCGGCTTGGCCATGTCGACGCCGGCCTCCATGAACAGCCGCGAGCGCTCGATGGCGGCGTTGATGCCGTCGACGCCGGCGGCGTCGGTGCGCGCGGCAATGAAGAAGTCCGGATCGCGCCGCGCGTCGAGCGCGGCCTTGACCTTGGCCAGCATCTGCTCGACCGGGATCACCTGCTTGCCCGGCAGGTAGCCGCAGCGGTTGGGAAACACCTGGTCGCTGATGAACACGCCGGCGACGCCGGCGGCCTCGAAGGCGCGCACCATCTGCCGCACATTGTTGACGCCGCCGAAGCCGGTATCGGCGTCGGCGTAGACCGGGATATCGACCGCGGCGCAGATGCGCGCGTAATGGTCGGCGTAATCGCGCATGTTGGACTGGCCCATGTCGGCCTGCGCCAGCATCGAGCCGATCGCCGCATAGCCGCCGGCGCAGATCGCCTCGAATCCTTCGGCCTCGATGATGCGCGCCGACAGCGCGTCATAGGCGCCGGGCATCAGCACCAGACGCTTGCCCGCCATGATCGCCCGAAGTTTTTTGCGTACGCTCATCACGACTCTCCCGATTTGTTTGTTAGCGGCTGTCCCGCGCCGATTGCAGCCACGGCTGCGCCGTGGCGGCGCGTTCTTCCCACTGCACGATGTCGTCCATCTGCTTGAGCGTCAGCCCGATATCGTCGAGACCTTCGATGAGCCGCATGCGGTCGGCCGCCGCGATGTCGAAAGCGATATCGGCGCCGCCCGGCCCGCTGATGCGCTGCGTCACCAGATCGACCGTGAAGGGGCCGTCGCCGTTGACGCGCACCACGCGGGCGATGAAGGCCTCCGCTTCGTCCGGCGCCAGCACGATCGGCAGCAAGCCGTTCTGCAGGCAATTCTCGCGATAGATGTCGGCAAAGCTCTTGGCCACGATGACGCGAATGTCGTTGGCGATAATGCTCCACACCGCCGACTCGCGCGAGGAGCCGGCGCCGAAATTGTGTCCGGTGACCAGAATGCCGGCATTGCGGAATTGCGGCTTGTTGAGGACGAAATCCGGCTCCTCGCTGCCATCGTCGCGCTGGCGGGCGCGATAAAACAGCGTCGTCTTGTAATCCTCCTTGAGGCTGCGCGAATGCCGCACCGGCGCGATCTGGTCGGTGTTGATGTCGTCTTTGAGAAGCGGCGCGGCGATGCCGGTATGGCGGGTGAACGGTTGCATCACGCTACCCCCGACAGCAATTGCCGCACGTCGGCGATGCGTCCGGCGATCGCGGTCGCTGCCGCCGTTGCCGGGCTGGCCAAGTGCGTGCGCACCTTCGGGCCCTGGCGGTTTTCGAAATTGCGATTGGTGGTCGAGACGCAGCGCTCGCCCGGCTCGCCGCGGTCGCCGTTGCCGCCGGCGCACATCGAGCAGCCGGATTCGCCCCAGAAGAAACCGGCGTCGCGGAACACGCGGTCGAGGCCCGCCGCTTCCGCTTCGCGTTTCACCGTCGACGAGCCCGGCACGACCATCGCTACGACGCCGTCGGCGACGCGCCGGCCGCGCACCACGGCGGCGGCGACTTCGAGGTCCGGCAGCCGGCTGTTGGTGCACGAGCCGATGAAGACGCGATCGACCGGAAGCCCGGCGAGCGGCGTGCCGGGATCGAGCCCCATATAGGCGAACGCGCTTTCCGCGGCGGCGCGGCGGCTCGGATCAAGCGCCGCCGGCTCCGGCACGCGGCCGGAAATGCCCACGACCTGGCTCGGATCGGTGCCCCAGGTGATTTGCGGCTCAAGCTTGCCGCAGTCCAGCGTGACCTCGCGATCGAATGCGGCATCGTCGTCGGTCGCCAGCGAGCGCCAAGTCTTCAGCGCGCGATCCCACATCGCGCCCTGCGGCAGATAAGGACGCCCGGCGAGCCACGAAAAGGTCGCGTCGTCGGGCGCCACGAAACCCGAGCGGCCGCCCATCTCGATATTGAGGTTGCACAAGGTCATGCGCTGCTCGATCGGCATGGCGGCAACGGCGGAGCCGGCATATTCGACGACAAAACCGCGGCCGCCGGCGACGCCGAGTTCGGCGATCAGGCGGAGCGCCACGTCCTTGGCGCTGACATGGGCGCCGAGTTTTCCGTCGAGCCGCGCGCGCATGCGCTTCGGCCGCTTCAACGCCATCACCTGCGTGGCAAGAATGTGCGTCATCTCGCTGGTGCCGCAGCCGAAGGCGAGCGCGCCGACGCCGCCGACCGTGCTGGCGTGACTGTCCGGCACCGCGTGCGTCGCGCCAGGCAGCACGATGCCAAGCTCCGGCGCCACGACGTGCGAGATGCCCTGCTCCGGGTCGTCGATGTCGAAAAGCTTTATGCCGTTCTTGCGCGTGCCCTCGCGCATCGCCCGCAGGAACGCGGTTCCCGTGGGATTGGTGTCGTCATCGCGGCCAGGCTTGGTGGCGACGGTATGGTCCTGCACGGCGAAAGTCAGATCGGGCCGGTGGATCGGCCGGCCCTGCTTCTCCAGCGCGGTAAAGGCATGATGCGCATGCAATTCGTGCAGCACGTGACGGTCGATATAGAGCAGGTCGCGGCCGTCGGCGCGCTGTCCGACCAGATGCGAATCCCAGATTTTGTCGAACAAAGTGCGCGGCATTGGCGTTGGTCCCGGGGCGGAAGCGCTGTGCTATCTTGGGCGGGCGCAGGGTTCAAGGCAAGCGCGGCCGTAGCCCGGATGGAGCGAAGCGAAATCCGGGTGCAGACTTGCCGCAACGCTCACCCGCATTTCGCTTCGCTCAACGCGGGCTACAATCGGAGCGACCTCATGCCTCGCGTCGTCGGCATCGATCATCTCGTTCTGAGCGTCGGCGATTTTGCGCGCTCGAAGGCGTTTTATGACAAGCTATTAAAATTTCTCGGCTTCAAATTGAAACACGAATACGGCGACATGGCCGGCTGGAGCAACGGCAAGACCTTGTTCTGGATCGCCGCCGCCGATGCGCAAGGCCGGAAGCACAAATACCGCAAGGGCGATATCGGTTTTCACCACTACGCTTTCGAGCTTGCCAGCCGCAAGGCGGTCGACGATCTCGGCGCGTTTCTTGAAAAGAACGGCATGACCGTGCTTGATCCGCCGGGCGAGTATTACGGCGACAGCTATTACGCGGTCTATTTCGCCGATCCCGACGGCATGAAGCTCGAAGCCATGATCTGGGCGCCGCCGAAGCCGCCGAAGAAGAGTAAGCGCAAGCGCCGCTGAGACTGGCCGCTAGGCGACCAGCGGCGGCGACTCGTAGACGGTCCGCGGCGCGGGCTCGGACGTGCTCACCAGCGTCGGAACATTGGCGTCGACGCGGTTGCGGCCGCGCCGCTTGGCGGCATAGAGCGCGCGGTCCGCGGCCTCGACCAGATCGGCGGCGGTCTGGCCGGTTTTCGGCACCAAGGACTCGACACCGATGCTGATGGTGACATAGCCGCACGGCGCCTCGGCGTGAGTGATCAGGAGATCCTCGATCGAGCGGCGCGCCTCCTCGGCGAGCGAAGCGATCCGCGGCAGATCGAGGCCGGGCAGGAGCAGCGCGAATTCCTCGCCGCCATAGCGGGCGACCAGCACGCAGTTTTCCAGCGTCACCAGCGACAACGTCTCGCCGACCGAGCGCAGGCAAGTGTCGCCCGAGACGTGGCCGTAACGGTCGTTGTAGAGCTTGAAGTGATCGATATCGATCATCATCAGCGCCACCGGCTCGTTGATCTCGCCGGCACGCCGCCATTCCTGCTCGAGCTGGCGGTCGAAACCGCGGCGGTTGGCAAGCCCGGTGAGGCCGTCGAGGCTCGCCAGCTCTTCGAGGTGCTCGTTGGCGATGCGCAATTCCTCCTCGCGTTCGGCGAGTTTTTTGGCCATGTCGTCGAGCGCGGCGGCGAGCGGCGCGAATTCGGCGATCCAGCTCTCCTGCGTCGTGCGCACGCGGAAATCGCCGTGGCCGATGCGGGTTGCGGCGCGCACCAGCGCGCGGATCGGCTTGACGATGAGCTGCTCGCCGCCGAACCACGCCACCAGCAGAACGAAGATGCTGAACAGCGCCAGCTGCAAGTAGGCGACGGTCGTTTCATGGTCGATGTCGGCCTGCACGGCCCGCTCGTCGAGGCCGACGGCGAGGCGCGCTTGCGTCCACGGCACGCGCACGAAGGCGAAGATACGCCGGATGCCGTCAAAACCTGCGGCCGCTACCGTGCCCTCATCGCGCGTGAGCATGTCGTGCGCCAGGGTCTGCGCGGCGAACGGCTTGCCGATGAGGCTTTCCTGATCGGCCGAGCCGGCGACCAGCGTGCCGCTGCCGTCGAGCAGGAGGACCGAGGCCCCCGAGCGCTGCGCGGCCGTCGATATCAGTTCGCCGAGCCATTGCAGGTTGATCACCGCAAGCACGACGCCATGGACGGTGTCGTCGTCGCGAACCACGGGAAACGTGGCGATGAGGCTCGGCCACTGATGAATCCGGTTGACCAGATAGTCGCTCAGCGCGAAGTCACGGGAATGCAGCGCATTCTGGAAATGCGGACGATCGGACACGTTCAATCCGATGACTTCGGATTCGGTCGAGCACTTGATGCGGCCATCGGTTCCGGCGACCGACAGCCCGCGAATCCAGGGCACGTTGCCGGTGAGCGCAGTCAGGTACTGATGGCAATTTGCCGCCTCGACCGGCACATTGGCATAGGCGCGGGCGACGATCTGCAAAAGCGTGCGAATGGAATAGATGATCTGGCGCTGCGATTCCGTTCCGCGCCGCGCCAGATCGATCACTTCGGCGCGGGCGCGGTCGATACGATGGCTGCGCGCCAATTCCAGCCCTTGGACGCGGTCGAACACCAGCGGCACGATGGCCAAAAGCGCGAGCACGAGCAAACGGGCGCGGATGCTCAAAATAGGCTTGCTCCGCCACGACGACGGCTTGCGCGCCTTTGTTTGATTGTCCAGCATCATGCACCCTCGACCCCGAGTTCCACCGTACAGGACACACGTAAAAGTGGTCTTCGCGGCTTAGATAAAATTTGAATCTTTTGCGGCAGGCGTTGACCAGATGGAAACCATGAATCGATCGGAAGGGCTCGCCGCCGTGCGCGAACAGATCGCGGCGGCCTGCCGCGACGCCGGGCGCGACCCGGCGACGGTTACGCTGATCGCGATCTCCAAGACTTTCGGCGCCGACGCCATCGCGCCGGTGATCGCCGCCGGCCAGCGCGTGTTCGGCGAGAACCGCGTCCAGGAGGCCAAGGCGAAATGGCCGCCGCTCATTGCCCGGCACGACGCCCGCAGCGGCGCCATCGAGCTGCATCTCGTCGGCCCGCTGCAGTCGAACAAGGCCAAGGAAGCGGTGGCCCTGTTCGACGCCATCCATTCGGTCGACCGTGCAAGCCTCGCCGAGGCGCTGGCCAAGGAGATCGCCAAACAGGGCCGGCGCCCGCTGCTGTTTGCCGAGATCAATACCGGCGCCGAGCCACAAAAGGCCGGCGTGTTGCCGCAGGACGCCGATGCCTTCCTCGCCGCCTGCCGCGACCGCTATGGGCTTAACATTTCGGGCCTGATGTGCATCCCGCCCTTCGAGGAGGCGCCGGCGCCGCATTTCGCGCTCACCGCCAAGATCGCCCGCCGCAATGGGCTCAAATTGCTCTCGATGGGCATGAGCGCGGACTTCCAGACGGCGATCGCGTTCGGCGCCACCCACGTGCGGGTCGGCACCGCCATTTTCGGCGCGCGAAGCACAGGCCGCTAGGACTGAATCAATATTCGAGTCTTCGAATTGATACGGGCCAACAGCCTTTTGAGGTCGCGCGGCCGCAGCGCGACGCAGCCGGCGGTCGGCGCGAATCGCGGCCTGGCGACGTGAATGAAGACGGCGCTGCCGCGGCCGGCGACGCGCGGCCGGGTGTTGTGGTCGATTTCAATGACCATGTCGTAGAGATCGTCGTCGCGGCGCATCCGGTCGCCTGGTTCATTGGCCGACCGCCGGAAGGCGTGGTTATAGCGCCGGTCGCGCGGGTCCTCGCACCAGGCATCATGCGGGCCGATGCGGCGGACCGGCAGCGATGTCCGCGGCCGCGGCAGGCGATCGGCGCGCCACCACAGCCGCAGCGGGCGAAATCGGCCGCGCGGGGTGCCGCCGTCGCCTTCGCGCTTGTCGGCCTTGATGCCGGCGCGGCCGAGCGCAACCGGGGCCGCCAAGGGGCCGGCAAACAGCCAGCCCTGGGATTTGCGGCCCGGCCGGGTGCCGACGCGGATCGCGCGCAGTGCCGTTCGTTTCATGGTCCGTTTCTTGTCCGTTTCTTGGCCCGATCGCCGATTCCCAAGGTGCGATGGCTCTTGTATCGTGCCCCTTCTACTTCGCGCCTGAAGGCGCGGCAAAGCGGGTGCGGGGATCGGAGGGGGTCGGACTGAATGCCCAATACGCGCAAAATCCTGATTGTCGACGACGATGCCGAGCTGCGCGACGGGCTGACGGAACAGCTGTCCCTGCACGAGGAGTTCGAAGCCGTCGCCGTCGAGACCGGCAGCAAGGGCGTGCAGGCCGCCAAAGCCGGGCAGATCGACCTCGTCATCATGGACGTCGGCCTGCCCGACATCGACGGCCGCGAGGCCGTGCGCATCCTGCGCAAGAACGGCTTCAAGGCGCCGATCATCATGCTGACCGGCCACGACACCGATTCCGACACCATCCTGGGCCTGGAATCCGGCGCCAACGATTACGTCACAAAACCGTTCCGCTTTGCCGTGCTGCTGGCGCGCATCCGGGCGCAGCTTCGCCAGCACGAGGCGAGCGAGGACGCGGTCTTCACCATCGGCCCCTATACATTCCGGCCAAGCTCAAAGCTCCTGCTCAATCCCAAGGGCAACAAGGTCCGCCTGACCGAGAAGGAGACCTCGATCCTGCGCTATCTCTATCGCGCCGGGCAGCGGCCGGTGTCGCGCGAGACGCTGTTGCAGGAGGTTTGGGGCTACAATTCCGGCGTCACCACCCACACGCTGGAAACCCACATCTATCGCTTGCGCCAGAAGATCGAGAAGGACGCCGCCGCGCCCGCGATCCTGGTCACCGAAGCCGGCGGCTACAAATTGGTGCCGTAGGCTTGCGGCCAGCATGACCATCGAAGACGACATCGCGTTCCTGGAACGGATTCCGATTTTCCGCCGGCTCGGTCCCGGTGCGCTGCGCATCGTCGCCATCGGCGCCGAAAGCTACAGCGTCGAAGCCGGCCAGGTGTTGTTCACCGTCGGCGAGACCGCCGACGGCGGCTATGTCATCCAGCGCGGCGCGTTCAGCCTGTCGACGGAACGCGGCAACGAATCGGAGATCGTCGCCGGCCCGGGCACGCTGCTTGGCGAGACCGCGCTGCTGGTGGAGACCAAACGGCCGGCGACCGCGCGCGCGCGCGAGGACTCGATCGTGCTGCGCATCTCGCGCTCGATGTTCCTGCGCATGCTCGAAGGCTTTCCGGACGCCGCGCAGCGGCTGCGCGACCTGCTGGCGTCGCGGACCGACCAATGGGCGCGCGAGATCGAAAATGTCCGCGCGGCGTTGAGCGGTAGCCCGGATGAAGCGTAGCGCAATCCGGGAACGATCGCGCGGCTCGCACTAACCCCGGATTTCGCTTCGCTCCATCCGGGCTACATTTCGCTCTAAATAGTCCCGCACCAGTTCGGCGGTGAGCACGACCTTGGGATCGTATTCCGGCGCATTCTCGATCTGCACCAGGTCGTTGAGGCCGGAATTCTTGTAGATGCGGTTGGTGCAGGAGATCAGCCGCGCCGGACGCGCCGGGTCGCCGTTGAAGTGCTGGTGAATGGTGCAAGGCGGGACATAGATGACGTCGCCCGCTTCCCACTCATAGCGCTTGATCTCGCCCTGCGGCTTCCATTCGTAGGTATCGGTGATCTCGACGTCGCAGTCCTGGTGCAGGTCGTAGCCGAAACCTTCCACCACGTAGAGGCATTCCTCGGCGAGATGCCGATGTTTTCCGGAGCGGCTGCCCGGCGGCAGCACCTGCATATAGGCGTCGACGGTTTCCATGCGGGTGTTCATCGCTTCGTTGAGCAGATGCTTGAGCAGGCCCTGCCGCGACATTTCCCACGGCATCTCGTCGGGATGCACGATCTTCTTGCGCAGCGTCATGCGGGACGGCCGCGTCGTCGCGTCGTCGAGCAGGTTTTGATAGAGCGCCTTGTTGGCGGCGCCGGCGAGCCAGGCGTTTGCTTCGTCCCACGCCATGTCAGACCTCTTCCTCGACCTTGCCGGAGGGATGGTTGAAATCCTCCTCGTCGTCGCGCGGCACGAAATTGCCTTGCGTCGGCGACGGCGTCTTCGGCCGTTTGATCACGGTGTGCTGGAACAGCATGTTCATGAACAGGTACATGGGCTTGGTCTTGATCACCAAGGCGCGGGCCGGCTCGCGGGCGCTGGCATTGAAGTGCTGGTGGACGCAGTTGTTGTGCACGATGGCGACGTCGCCGGCCTTCCAGTCGTAGCGCACGCCGTCATGGATCTCGTATCCGGCGCCGTCGAGAATATAGAACGCCGCCTCGTTGACGTGGCCGTGCTTCTGGGTGGTGCCGCCCGGCGCATATTCCTCGAGATGAATGTGCAAGGTCTGGCACAGGCCATCCTCGGGCTCGACATAGTGGCGGCTGAAATGCTGTGGGCCGCCGTCGAGCTTGGTTTCCTTGCCTTTGATCACTCGCGGCATGGCGCGCAGGCGCTTGAGCTCATCGGTGAGGCTATAGGCACCGGTGATGGGGCGGACGAAGACCCGTTCCTTGTCCGGGTCATGTTGACGCTTGCCCATGTCAGTTCCTCTTTCGCTGTCGCCGCCATTTTAGTGGAGCATGATCTTATCGGATAACCGGCTTCCACTTTTCCGGATCATGCTCTAATGCACCGGATGGGTCACGATATCGCGGTAGTACTTACTCCATTTTGGGCTTTGATCCAGGGCCTTTGCCGGATCGAGGAAAGTCAGGCCCACCGGCATCGGTTTGACCCTGACGTCCGCCGGGAAGAAATTTCGCCTGGCCAAAATGCCTTGCGCCTCGGTCAGCATGAACTCCATGAACAACACGGCGGCATAGGGATGCGGCGCATGGCGCGCGACGCCGGCGCCCTCGAAGCGCGCCACCACGGGCGCGATCGACAGCGCGTCGATGGGAGCGCCGCGGTCCTTCAATTGCGCCACTTTGTAGAAATAGGTCGAGAGCGCCATCGGCACCTCGCCAGACACCACGAGATTGGCCAATAGCGTATGGCCCTTGCGCACCGATATGCCGTTGGTCGCAACGATGTCGCGGAACAGTTTTAGGCCGCGCTCATCGCCCAATGCGGCGATCACCGCACCGAACCAGTCGCTGTCATCGGCCTCGATGCCGAGCTTGTTCTTCCATTTGGCATCGGCCAGATCGTCGTAGCTCTTCGGCAAATCGGCGCCGGCAACGAGCCGCGTATTATAGGCGGCGACGAAGATATTGTAGCGCGTGCCGATCCATTCGCGATGCGGCTGGATCGCCTCGGGCGCCAGATCGGCGGCCGCCGGCGAATCGATCCGTTGCAACAACAGCTCGCGATGCAGCGATTCCATCGCCGTCGCGCCGGTCTCGAAGGCGTCGGCATCGAACCGGCCGCCGCGCGCCTCGACGACGGCGCGTTGCAGAATATCCTCCGAGCTGCCGCGCCACAGTTTCAGCTTGACGCCGTATTTGGCCTCGAACGCCTGGCTGAGCGCGCCGATGTCCTCGACCGTTTCGGAGGTATAGACATTGACCACGCCCTCTTTCTTCGCTCCGGCGACGAGCTTTGCGATGCGGTCGGGACCGGCATAGGACGCGATCTCCGCGAGCGTCGAACCGGCGCTTTGCGAGAAAGCACATGTTGGTCCGAGCGAAATGCAGAGGCAGCATGACAATGCTGCCAGCGCTGCGATATGGCGTAACGAGGTTTGGCCCAACGAAGTCCATCGGGTCGACTGCGCGTTCATTGCAGCGCCGCTCTGCCTTATCCTGCTCCTGTATTCTAGTGTTGGGAGCAATTGCCGCAACAGAACGTTGGTGGATGATCGCCGCTCAGACTTCGATCGTCGCCGTGACCGGCACGTGGTCGGACGGCCGCTCGGCGCCGCGATAAGTCCTGGAAATGCTGATGCCGGAGACGCGGTCGGCCAGCATTGGCGAGGTCCAGATGTGATCGAGGCGGCGGCCTTTGTCGGCGGTTGCCCAATCCGGCGCGCGGTAGCTCCACCAGGTGTAGAGTTTTGCCGGCTCCGGCGTGTGCCGGCGCATGCTGTCGATCCAGCCGCCGGCGTTTTGCGCCGCGACAAGTTTTTCGCATTCGATCGGCGTATGCGACACCACGCGCAGCATCTGCTTGTGGCTCCAGACGTCGTGCTCGAGCGGCGCCACATTGAGATCGCCGACCAGGATAGAACGCTCGGCGGCCTTCGGCTTGAGCATCGCGTGATCGCGCATCTCGTCGAGGAAGGCGAGCTTGTGAGCGAATTTCGGATTGAGCGCCGGATCGGGAATGTCGCCGCCGGCGGGAACGTAAAAATTATGCACCGTGATCGGGTCGCGCAAACCGGCGCGCTCGCCGAACACCGCGGAAACATGCCGGCAGTCGGTCTTGCCGCAAAAGCTCTGCGCGTTGAAGCTCTCGAACGGCAGCCGCGAGAGCACGACGACGCCGTGATAGCCCTTCTGGCCGTTGAGCGCGACGTTCTCGTAGCCGAGCCGCTTGAAGCGCTTGAGCGGGAACGCGTCGTCGGGACACTTGGTCTCTTGCAGGCAAATGACGTCGGGCCGCACGGCCTTGATGAATTTCGCCACCAAGTTGATGCGCAGCCGTACTGAATTGATATTCCAAGTGGTGAGCTTAAGTGCAGGCATCGGATATCAGGTATCAGGTTGTGAAATTAAATAACCGTTCAAACTCAAATTGCCAATCTTGATGCCTGATTACTGATGCCTGATCCCTGGCCACCTGATCCCTAATTAGCTCCGGAATTGCGTTGATAATTGATCACGAACAGGTTCGGGTCGGGCTTCTTGGTCGCGTCGAGATTGAACACCGCGACGGTGGTGTCGAGGCCCTGCGGATCGGTGACGGTCCATTGCTTGAGCGCCAGATCCTTGGCGTCGAACATGATCATCAGCCGGCTGGTGCCGACCACCAATTGCTTCTCCTCGATGACCACGGTGACGAAAGTGTCGTCGGACGTCACGCTGATGACGTCGGTGTCGCGGAGAATGTCGATGCGGTCGGCGAGCAGGTAGCGCAGCGGCGTCTGCGACAGCGGGTAGAGATCCTGGGTCGCCAGGTTGCGGTCGCGCACCACCACCGAGGAGCCGTCGGCGATGATGTCGATCGGCGTCGGCGGATTGTATTCGAACCGCACCT